>Ga0247773_1000332_pt1 | contig 21703 bp, 14 predicted proteins | sample UWRJL092311B6_FD_179934 | JGI IMG/M metagenome (GOLD analysis project Ga0247773, IMG submission 179934) | Plant litter microbial communities from Arlington Agricultural Research Station in Wisconsin, United States - UWRJ-L092-311B-6 | ecosystem: Environmental > Terrestrial > Plant litter >...
CCCTCGCCCGGCTCGTGCCGCGGGTTCGCAGTCAGATGGGAGCCGTCACGTCCCGGGAAGCCCATGAGCACGTCCTTCTCGAAGATGAACTGCTCCCTGGAATCGTAGGGCGCGGCGTGGATCCCGGTGTCCATGCGGATGGCGTCACACGGGCAGGCTTCCACGCAGAAGCCGCAGAAAATGCAGCGCAGCTCGTCGATCACGAAGCGTTGTGGGAAGCGCTCGTAGCCGCGTCGGGGGTCGCCCTCGGGGTACTCGCCGGCTTCGATGTGAATGCACTGCGCCGGGCAAGCGGTGGAGCAGCACAAGCACGCGACGCATCGCGGGGAGCCGTCGTCGCGTTGCGTGAGCCGATGCATGCCGCGCGAGCGCTCCGGGTACGGCCGCTTCTGCTCGGGATACGATACGCAATTGATGCCGTCCTCGATGCCTTCCGTATTTGGATCGTTGCGCTGACCGAAGGCCATTTCTTTCGTGTTCTGAAAGAAATGCTTCATCGTGATGCCGAGACCTTTGGCGATCTCGGGGATGTAGGTCTGCACCGAGGCAGTGCGGTTGGGACGCGCGACGGCGGTGCCCGTGACTTTGTTCGGGCCCAGGGCGATCGATTCGTTCTTCATGCTGACATCCGTGCGCTGCGAGTACCGCCTGCCGCGGCCGCGAATTGCGCCGAAGTGGAGGCCAAAGACTTTCGTTTGTGCACTGGCTTGACCAGGAACACGATGAAGTAAATGAAGCCGCCGATGCCGGCCAGAGCCACCAGCGCTTTGCTGTAGTCCGCCAAAAGCGACATGAAGCTTGCCACGGCCGGACCGCCCGTGACGATCGCCATCACGATCAGACCGGTGGCCAAGACGTTGGCGATTGAAGCCGGCAAGAGCTTGCGCCAGCCGAGTCGCATCAGTTGGTCGTAGCGGAAGCGCGGCAAGGTCCAGCGAATCATCAGCTGCAGCCAACACAACACCAGCGTTTTGAGCACGAAGCCGAGCGCGCCGATCAGCACGATCGCCAGGTGCGGCAACGCCTGCTCGAAGATCACGGTCTGGCCGATGGTGACGTGCAGCCCGTCGCGATACAGGAACGGCAGATCCCAGCCACCCAGGAAGATGGCGGACATCAAGCCGGCGGAGGTGACGACCGCGATGTATTCCGCGAAGAAGAACATCGCGAACTTCATGCCCGCGTATTCCGTGAAGTAACCGGCGACGATTTCACTCTCGCCTTCCGGAATGTCGAACGGGATGCGCTTCGATTCGGCGACGGAGGCCGTGAAGAACAGGAAGAACGCCAGCGGCTGCACGAAGATGCCCCAGGCATTCTGCGACTGCCATTCGATCATCTGGTCGACGCGCAGCGTGCCGTACACCATCACCGCGCCAACCAGGGTGAGGCCCATGGTCACTTCGTACGAAACCATTTGGCTTGCAGCGCGGACGCCGCCCAAAAGGCTGTACTTGTTGTCGCTGGCCCAACCGGCCAAGGCAGCACCCACGATGCCGGTGCCGGCGAGCGCGAAGAAGTAGAGCAAGCCCACATCGAGGTCGACGACCTGCAAGCGAATCGCGCCTTCCGTGCACATCGCGCGGCCCGGCATGGTCGTCATCAGGCTAGTGAAAGCGCCGTCCTTGCCCAGCTGGAAGCAGAGCGTGTCGCCGAACGGGATCACGGCCATCACCACCAGCGCCGGGAAGAAGGAGACGAACGGCGCGAGGCTGTGCAGGAACCTATCCGCGTTGGGCGGAATGAAATCTTCCTTGAAGATCGTCTTCAAGCCGTCCGCGGCCGGATGCAGCAGGCCCGCCAAGCGCAGGCCGATGCGCGGCTCACCGTTGATGCTGATCGCCGCGTACGACGCGCCGGCGAGCACCGACAAAACCAGCAGGCCGACGCCCGTGCCGTAGCCGATGGTGCGCACCTGCTCGGCATAGGCCGAGTCGTTCAAGGCGAGGCCCACGAACAGCGCCAGGAAATGCGCGAACAAACCGCCGTAGAAGATGCGGCGAGGATCGCCCAGCGAATACAGCCAAGCGTCGAAGCTGTTCGTCACGCCGCGGTTCTGGACCTTGCCGCCGATCACCACGCCGGTCAGCCAAGTGAAGAAGATGCCGAGCTGGCTGAACAACATCGCGCGCGCGCCGAGCTCTTCCGGAGCCGGCTCCAGCTTGAGCACCACGAAGGCGACGCCCGCGATCACGGCCAATGCCGGACCGAGCGCGAGGCCCTGCGCGACCTTGGTCGGGATCCAGGCGACGGCGCGGTTCGGACCCACGCGGTCTTGAATCATCGCGCCTTGGCGACGATCGGCCCAGGTCAGGATCACCGCCACGTTCATGGCGAACATCACGACCACGAAGGCTTTGAGCACGAACAACAGGAACGAAACCAGGGTCAAAGTCATCATTCTGCTCCCAGCGACGCGCTGCCCTCGGGCGCGGGCACGCTGCTGCGTGCGGGCGGGCTCATTGCCGCTCGCAGCTCAGCCAGCTTCTTCCAGCCGAGCGATTTACCGGCCGCCGTTGCCAGCTCGGCGATCAGGCGGAAAGCGGGCTTGGAAGCCCCCTGCGGCGTGATCACCTTCTCACTCTCTTGCGCCATGCCCTTGGCATTCACGAACGTGCCATCGGCTTCTGCCCAACTGCTCGCAGGCAAGACCACCCGCGCGTGCTCCGGGAAGCCGCCCTCGTGGGTCGAGATCGCGATCAGGTTTTTCACGTCCGCGAGCGTCGCCGCGCCGCCACCCGTGGGTGTGGCCGAGCCGAGCGCGATCACCGTGTGCGCCTTGCCACTGCGGATGGCTTCCACGAGCTCCACGAACGTCTTCAGGCCCGCGCTCTTGGCGAGCGCGGCGATGCCGGTCGTGTTCGGGTTCTTGTCCGGGTGACGCAAGATGTCGTCCGCCGGCCCCGCGGGGCGCCCGCTCTGGTAAATGCTGCTGAAGCCGAAGGACTTGGCCAAGCTCAGCAGCGCAAAGTTGTCCTCTTGCGAGTGCTCCGCGCTGAGCACGACCGCGGTCGTATCCGGGTTCGCGCCATTCAGGATCTCCGCGCCACGGCTCAAGGCCGCAGGCAAGGCCGCCGCGGCGCCCGCGACGCGCGCTTCGAGCACGCGACCCTCGTGGATGCGGCGATGATCGAGCATGCCGTCGTCGCACATCCAGAACTTGTTCACGGCCAGGTTCTCGCGCGGACGGTAGCGGTACACCTTTTGGTTGCGCGGATCGAAATCCGAGAACGAGTTGCAGCCAGTGGCGCAGCCCGTGCACACGCTGCGCGTGGAGCGCAGGAACCAAACGCGCGCCTTGAATCGGAAATCGATCGAGGTCAGCGCGCCCACGGGGCACACGTACTCGGTCATCAGCGTGTACGGGTGGTCGAGCTGCCGACCCGGAGCGACCACGATCTCGTTCAGGTTGCCGCGTTCGCGCACGCTGAGCACCGGATCTTTGGCGAGCTCTTCCGACACGCGCACGCAGCGCGTGCACACGATGCAGCGCTCGGCGTCGTAAACGATGGTCGGGCCAAACACCACAGCCTTGGGCTTGTGGATCGGCTCGTCGCGCATGCGCTTTTTGGTACCGGAATGCTCGAGCCAGTAATCCTGCAGCCGGCATTCGCCCGCTTGATCGCAAATCGGGCAATCCACCGGGTGATTGAGCAGGAGCAGCTCTTGCACGGCGGCGCGCGCGGTATCCACGTGCTCGCTGGTCTGGCTCTTGACCACCATCCCGTCGGCGGCCGCCTGCTGGCACGAGGGCACCAGCTTCGGCTTCTTCTGCGGGATGTATTCCTGCTTGTCCTTGTCCCAGGCCAGAACATCCAGCAGCAGCGCCGGGCGACCCGGCGGCGGCATCAGCTCCACCAAGCACATGCGGCAGTTGGCCGCGACGGACAGGCCCGCGTGCCAGCAGTAGTGCGGGATGTCGATCCCGGCCTTCTGTGCAGCGCGGATGATCGTCTCGCCCGGTTCGAAGGGGATCTCGCGGTCGTCTATCTTGAAGGTAGGCATTCCGAGTTTTCCGAAGTCTAGAAAGAGCTTGTTTTGGGGCTGGGGCCCCAAAACCGAGGGTGGGGCCCCACGGAATTCACTTCCGTGGGTGCGGGAGCGGAGCTCCCGACGACTAACGATCGCATTCACCACCGATCATATTCAGGGAGCCAAAGCTCGGCACGACGTCGGCCATCATGGCGCCGGTGATCACGCGCTCGAGACCGGCGGTGATCAGGAAGCACGGCGGGCGAATGCGCACGCGGTACGGAGTTCCGCTGCCGTCGCTCACCAGGTAGAAACCGAGCTCGCCGTTGCCGCCTTCACTGTAGGCGTACACCTCGCCCGCCGGCAATTTCAGGCCTTCCATCACGATCTTGAAGTGCTGGATGGTGCCCTCGATGGTGCTATACACCTCCTCCTTGGGCGGCAAGATGATGCGCGGATCGGTGACGTTGACCGGGCCCGAGTCGGCCATGCGCTGACAGCACTGCTCGATGATGCGCGCGCTCTGGCGCATCTCGGCCAGGCGCACCATGAAGCGATCGAAGCAATCGCTGGCCGAGCCAACCGGCACGTCGAAGTCGACCTCGCCGTACTTCAGGTACGGACTGGCCTTGCGCACGTCATAAGGGATGCCGGTCGCACGCAGGCAGGGGCCGGTCCAACCGAGGGACACGGCGTCCGCCTGACTGATCACGCCCACGCCTTCCAAGCGATCGAGGAAGATGCGATTGCCGAGCAGCAGCTTCTCGCACTCCTCGATCACGCTCAGGATGTGCTTGACGACCGCGCGCGCGTTCTCTTTCAGGTGCTCGGTGGGAGGCGAGGCCATGCCACCGACACGGCCGAAGCTGTGCGTCAGGCGCGCGCCAGTCTCTTCCTCCATCAAGTCCCAGATCATCTCGCGCGCCTTGATCATCCACAAGAACGGGGTGAAGGCCCCGAGCTCCATGGCCATGGCGCCGTCGCAGGTCAGGTGATCCGACATGCGCGCGAGCTCACCCAAGATCATCCGGTACCACTGACAACGCTCGGGCACGGTGACGCCGAGCATCTTCTCGCAGGCCAGCGCGAAGCCCACGTTGTTCAGCATGGGCGAGACGTAGTTACAGCGATCGACGTACGGGAAAACCTGCGTCCAGGTCCCGCGCTCGCACATTTTCTCGAAGCCGCGGTGCAGGTAACCGACCTGCACGTCGACGTGCTCGATGATTTCTCCGCTGAGCTCCATCACGCAGCGCACGGTGCCGTGCATGGCAGGATGCGCCGGGCCGACGTTGAGGAGCATCGGCTCCGTCGGCATTTCCAGCTCGGCTTCGTCTAACTCTTGATCGAGGGGCTCCATCAGTTCACCTGTGAGTCGTCGCGACCGCGCGAGCCAGCGTGCGTTTGGCGACCGAAAGACATGCCTTCGTCGACGCTGAACGGCGCGATTTTCTCGATGTTCGGGACGTCGCGATAAGCGATCAGCGGTTGAATTTTCTCTGCCGGATAGTCTTTGCGCAGCGGGTGCCCCTCGAACTCGGGGTAAAGCAGGATGCGACGCAGATCCGGGTGACCCTTGAAGATCACGCCGAACATGTCGAACGCCTCGCGCTCCATCCAGTTGGCGCTGGCCCACAGCTCGGTCAGTGAGTCGACGTCCGTCTCGTCGCCTTCGGAGTCGCCGGTGCGAGTCTTGAGGCGCAGGCGGTGACCCTTACCGAGGGAGTAGAAGTGCGCGACGATTTCGAAGCGCGGCTCGCGCTCCGGGAAGTCGACCGCGGTCAGATCGGTCAGCATGTCCATGCTGCATTGCGGGGTGTCCCGCAGGAAGCGCGCGACTTCCTTCCAGGCGCTGGCTTCGACGACAACCGTGTCGTCGCCGTACAGCGAGTGCGTCTCCAGCACGGCCGCGCCGAAGTTCTTCTTGATGAGGTCGATCAAGGCCTTTGACATGATTTTCGAGCTCTTATGCGCTTGGGCGGCTTATGCCACAGAGGTGCGCGATTTTCGCAGTTGCACGAGACCGATGTTCTGCTCGACCACCGGGTCTTGGCGAGGTTTGACGATCGCGGGCGTGCGGTTGCCGGTCTGGATCTTGTCCTGCAGCAACATCAAGCCGTCGAGCACGGCTTCGGGGCGCGGCGGACAGCCGGGCACGTACACGTCGCACGGGATCACTTTGTCGACGCCCGCGACGCACGCGTAGTTGTCGTAGAAGCCGCCACACGAGGCGCACGTGCCGAACGCGAGCACCCACTTGGGCTCCGCCATCTGCTCGTAAATGCGCTTGAGGATCGGCGCCTGACGTTGCGTGATCGTGCCCACGACCCACAGCAAATCCGATTGCCGCGGTGAGAAGCGCGGCGCTTCCGAACCGAAGCGCGAGAAGTCGTAGCGCGGACTCGACACGGACATGAACTCCATGCCGCAACAGGCCGTCACGAACGGGTACATGAACAGCGAGTATTTCTGCGCCCAGGCCAAAACGGCCTCCAAACGCGTGGTGGCGAACTGCGCGCCGCCAGAGCCACCGGGCTCCAAAATCTGAGTCGAGGACTGCTTCAGCTCTCCCATTCGAGCGCTCCCTTCTTCCAGCAGTAGACGAGGCCGACGACCAGCGCAGCGATGAAACTGAACATCGTTGCGAAGCCGTTCCAGCCAAGACCTTTGAACAAGGTCGCCCACGGGTACATGAACACGACCTCGATGTCGAAGACGACGAAGAGGATCGCAGTGAGATAAAATTTGACGCTCAGCTTGGTGTTCTTGGCGCCTTCGGTGTCGTTACCGCACTCGAAGGGACTGAGCTTTTCGGGGTTCGGGTTCTTGGGGCCGATGAACTGACCGCCCAAGAACATGACGGATGAGATCACCAACACGATGGCGAACATCACGAACATCGGCAGATAGGTTAGAAGCATTCTGGGCTCGGTGCGGGGCTAGGTGGTGCAACCCGGCGAAGGTTGCGGACGTCGAGGATCGCGTGGCGGGCGGTCGCCCGAGCACTGGCTGGAAACCGGCCAACTCGGACGCGATCACCGCGCAACCTCTGGAAATTACGCTACGTCTGGGCGCTATGTAGTGCTGGCGTCCGCGGGCTGTCAATGCACGCGCGCGCTCGGGCGGCGCACCAGGCGCGGGGCCCACGCGGCGGGCCACTCAAGCGGGCGAAGGCGCCGGATCTTCTACGCTCTTTCGCCAGGCCTGAAAGGGCGGCCCAAGGGCCGTTTCGACCTGTTGCAGCAAGCTCGAGAGCAGCTGCGCGGGGGCCCCCGCTGCCTGCGCCTCGACGATTGCCGAGTAAGCCGCGACGTAGCGCGAGCGAGCCAAAAACGCGCGCGCGAGCAGGGGCCAAACGCGGTCGCCCGGGGCGCCCAGGTTGGCTGCGCGCCGCAGCGGGCCGATCGACTCCCCGGGCCGGGCATCGCCCAGCATGGCTTCACCGAGGCGGAAGTAGATGTCGGAGGCGGCGCTGCCATCGCCCGCGTACTGAACGCCCAGCCGGAGCACCTCCTCCCCCTTGCCCATCTCGCCGAGCGAGATGCACGCGCTGCCGAGCAGGCCGAGCGCCTTGGCGATCAACGCGCGGGTGTCCGGGTTGAGCATTTGGCCGTCCGGCGTGCGCAGGAAAATGGCCAGCGGCGCCGGCCAGGCACCGAGCAGCTCCAAAATCCGCACCTGATCGCCGACGGCGGCGGCGGCTTCGGCCTCGGCGACGCGGCTCAGCTCGATCGCGCCGCGGGTAGCGGGGCGCGCCAAACGGTCGAGCTCTTCACGGACCTGCGTGCGCAGGCGCGCGCGAAATGCGCCCACGGAGTAGGTTTCCTCGATGCCATCGTGTAGCAAGCGGAGCTGCGAGCCGTCGCGATCGACCGAGAGCTCGCGCAACGTGTAGCCGTAGAGCGGAGCGAGCAGCAGGTAGCGCACGCCGATGTGCAGCTGCACGGCTTCCAGATCGGTGGCGCGGCGCGGCACAGGACCGAGAGGCTCTTCCGTGACCAACGCGCTGACCAGACGACGGCGAAAGTCCGCCAGCGTGAGCCGTTGCGTGTCGGCCTCGACCACCTCTGCGTCTTCGGGGCCGACCACGAAATCGACCAAGGTGTTGTCGGGCGTGCGGCGGTCGACCGTCAGCGAGCTGATGCGCGCGCCCGTGATCATGGCAAAGCCGAAGAAGCGCGGACCTACGATGTCGCACAACGCTTGGAAACTGCCGATGCCCTCACCAATGCGCTCGAACCAGCCGTCGGTGCGTATGGACTCGAGCGAGACGAGGAGAGGCTCCGCCATGAAATCCGAATCTTCTTTTTCTCACGGAACCCGCAGCTCGAACAAGTCAAACCCGGGTTACTGGTTTTTTCCCGGGCCGGGCCCGGGCAGACCTACAATACCTACATCACGATCCCCGCGTTGCAGGACTGCGGGCACGGCGCCCCAAAAGACAATGGAGAAAAAAGACACCCGGGCAATTGGCCGGGCGCTGCTTGCTTGGTACGCGAAGCACCGGCGCGAGCTTCCCTGGCGAAAATCGCAGGACCCGTACGCGGTTTGGGTGAGCGAGATGATGCTCCAGCAAACCCAGGTGGCCACGGTCATTCCCTACTTCCAGACTTGGATGCAACGCTTCCCCAATGTCGCGGCGTTGGCCAACGCGGAAGAGGACGACGTGCTGCACGCCTGGCAAGGGCTCGGCTACTACTCACGCGCCCGCAACTTGCGGCGCGCGGCGCAAGAGATGTTACGCGTTCATGACGGCCGCGTCCCCGAGCGGGTCAGCGAGCTCTTGGCGCTACCCGGGATCGGACCGTACTCGGCCGGCGCGATCGCCAGCATCGCTTACGGGCACCCGGAGCCCTTGGTCGATGGCAATGTGATCCGCGTGCTTTCGCGGCTGTTTGCCCTGCGTGGCGACCCCAACAAGGCAGCGCTCAAGGCCGAAATCTGGGCCTGCGCGCGCGCGCTCATCCCCGAACGGGCCCCCGGCGACTTCAATCAATCCCTGATGGAATTGGGGGCGACGGTTTGTACGCCGCGAAACCCGCGCTGCGCGGCGTGCCCGCTTTCGAACCATTGCCAAGCGCGCGCCAAAGGTTTGGTCGAGCTCTTACCCGAGCTGCCGACGCGCGCCAAAGCAACCCCCGTACACGTGGTCTCGGCGATCGCCACGCGCGGCGGGCGCGTGTTGGTCACGAAATTGCGCCCGGATGCGCCGCGTTGGGCGGGCATGTGGCTGTTCCCGCACACCGAAGTCGGCTCCGGCGAAACGCCAGAGGCCGCTGTCGCGCGCGCGTTGTACTCCGCGGTCGGCCTGCGCGGCGAGGCAACGGGCCTTTTGTGCGTCGTGCGGCATACCGTCACCCGCTTCCGCATCACGCTCGATGCCTATCGAACGCGCGTCTCGGCGGGCCCTGCAAAGGCGCTCACCGTCAGCGAATTCGCCTGGCAAAAGCCGCAGGAATTGCTGGCTCTGGCCATGCCCAACGCTCACCGCCGGATCGCGACCGCGCTGCTCGATGAGGCCGCGGACTGAAAAAGCTCCCGAGGCAGCGCCTGGTCGCTGCTGATCGCGTCGCGCTGCCAGGGCCTTGCGACGCAAGACGCGTCCGGACGCTCGAGCGCGAGATTTGCACCCGGGCGCTCTTGTCCGACGGCTCCGCAGTGGGCTGGCCGAGTGACAAGCAGCGCCCGTAGCGCGCCGGGGTCAGACCGTCATCGGTTCGACTTTGCCCGTGTCGACCCCGAGCTGCTGCACCGCAGCCGCGAGATCTTTCCCGCTCAGCTTGCCCTCTTGGCGTAGGCCATCGAGCGCGCCGATGGCGATGCTTTCGGCGTCGACCTCGAAGTGGCGGCGCAAGGCTTCGCGCGTATCGCTCATGCCGAAGCCGTCGGTGCCGAGCGGCACGAAACGACCAGGAATGAAGCGCGCCACGACGTCTGCCGTGGCCTTGATGTAGTCGGAGGCCGCGATGAACGGGCCCTCCGAGCCGCTGAGCACCTGCGTGATGTACGGCACGCGCGGGGTCGCCTCCGGGTTCAAGCGATTGAAGCGCTCACAGGACATGCCGTCGTTGCGCAGCTGCTGATAGCTGGTGACGCCCCAGATGTCGGCAGAGACGTCGAACTTCTCGGCCAGTAGGGCCTGTGCCTGCAAGACCTGCTGCATGATCGAGCCGCTGCCGAACAGCTGCACGTGGTGCTTCAGTCGCTTCTCGGCGTTCTTGAACTTGTAGATCCCGCGCAGCACGCCTTCGCGCGCGCCTTCCGGCATGGGCGGCATCGGGTAGTCTTCGTTCTGCAGCGTGATGTAATAGTAGATGTTCTCGTTCTTTTCGTACATCCGCGACAGGCCGTCTTCGATCACGGCGGCGAGCTCGAAGGCGAACGCGACGTCGTAGGCGACCACGTTCGGCACGCTCATGGCAGCCATGTGGCTGTGGCCATCTTCGTGCTGCAGCCCTTCACCGTTGAGCGTGGTACGGCCGGCGGTCGCGCCGAGCACGAAGCCGCGCGCCATGGAGTCACCCGCGGCCCACAGCTGGTCACCCGTGCGCTGAAAGCCGAACATCGAATAGAAGATGTAAAACGGGATCATCGGCTGGCCGAGCACCGAGTAGGAGGTGGCCGCCGAGATGAACGAGGCCATCGAACCGGCCTCGGTGATGCCCTCTTCGAGCACTTGGCCGTCTTTGCTCTCGCGGTAGTAGAGCAATTTACCCTTGTCCATCGGCTCGTACAGCTGGCCATGGGCAGCGTAGATGCCGACTTGGCCGAAGAGCGCGTCCATGCCGAAGGTGCGCGCTTCGTCGGGCACGATTGGCACCACGAGCTTGCCGATCTTCTTGTCGCGCAGCATCTTGGCCAGCATGCGCGAGAAGACCATGGTGGTGGAGGCGATGCCTTTGGCCATGCCTTGGTAGAACTCGCCGAATAGGTCCGCCTTCGGAGTTTCGAGCTGTACGTCGACCGCGGTGCGACGCTTGGGCAGCGGGCCGCCGAGGGCACGACGACGCTCGGTCAAGTACTGCACCTCCGGGCTGTCCGGGCCCGGGTGGTAAAACGGAAATTCCTCGACCTTGTCGTCTGCGATCGGCAGCTCGAGCACGTCACGGAACGCCTTCAGCTCCGTCTCTTTCATCTTCTTCTTCGAGTGCGTGACATAGCTGCCCTCGAAGGCCTCGCCGAGGCGCCAACCCTTGACCGTATGGGCCAAAATCACCGACGGACGGCCCTTGGTCTCCAAGGCCCGCTTGTAGCCGGCGTACACCTTGCGGTTGCTGTGACCGCCACGACGCAGCGCGCCGACCTGGTCGTCCGTCAGGTGGCTGACCATCTCGAGCATGCGCGGATCGCGGGCGAAGAAGGCCTTGCGCACGGTTTCGCCGGAGGCCGTGGTCAAACGCTGCCATTCGCCGTCGACCACGGCGTTCAGGTGCTGGCGCAGCACGCCCTCGGTATCGCGCGCGAACAGCTCGTCCCAGTTGTCACCCCAAATGACCTTGGTCACGTCCCAGCCGGAGCCGCGGAAGACCGCCTCCAAATCTTGGATGATCTTGCCGTTGCCGCGGACTGGGCCGTCGAGCCGTTGCAGGTTGCAGTTGACGATGAACGTCAGGTTGTCGAGCTTTTCCCCCGCCGCGATCCGCAACGCGCCGAGCGTTTCCGGTTCGTCTGTCTCGCCGTCGCCAACGAAGCACCACACGTGCGACTTGGACGTGTCGGCCAAGCCGCGGTTTTCCATGTAGCGGTTGAAGCGCGCTTGATAGATGGCGCCGATCGGCCCAAGCCCCATGCTGACCGTGGGAAACTCCCAGTAGTTCGGCATCAAGCGTGGATGCGGGTACGACGATAAACCGCGGCCGCGCTCGGTCTCGCGGCGGAAGTGGTCCATCTGGTCGACGCTGATGCGGCCCTCGAGGAACGAACGCGAGTACATGCCGGGCGAGGCGTGGCCCTGGTAGTACACTTGGTCGCCCAAGCCGTCGCCGTCTTTGCCCCGGAAAAAGTGGTTGAAACCGATCTCGTACAGCGAGGCGCTCGAGGCGTAGGTCGAGATGTGGCCGCCCAAGCCGTCGAACTTCTTGTTCGCACGGTGCACCATGGCCGCCGCGTTCCAGCGAATGATGCGGCGGATGCGGCGCTCCAGCACCTCATCGCCCGGGAACTCCGGCTGGTCTTCGACGCGCACGGTGTTCACGTAGTCCGTATTGAGCGGCAGCACGGGCGCCACACCTTGGCGGCGACCGTCCTCGATCGTGCGCTCGAGTAAGAAGCGCGCGCGCTCCCTGCCCTCGTGCTCGACCACGGACTTGAGCGAATCGAGCCACTCCCGCGTCTCGACGGGGTCTTTGTCTGATTCGGACCTATAGCTGTCCACGGGAGCTCCTGTGCTTGGGGGTCAGATCCCCAACTGCTGGTTGGGAAAGGGAAAATCCTGGGAGCGGCCGGCGGCTGCCGAACGCGCTGCGCCCCCGAATACGTAGGCCGGCCGGGGCAGTTCTTCAACCCTCAGAACGGGTATTTCGACGCCCTTGGCAGCGTGGCCAAACCACCCCATGTTTCACGAAATAAATGCCCCGCCTGCTCACGTTCGCCTTGTTTCTGTCGATCATGGTCACGCTGACCGGCTCGGCCCACTATTACGTCTGGTCTCGGCTGGTCCGGGACCCTGGCCTGCCGGCCTCTCTGACCCGTACCCTCAGTTACGCGCTCATTTTCTTGTTCGCGGCCATTCCGGCCAGTCTGTTCCTGCGGCGGAGCGCCCTCGGCGGGTCGACGACCGGCCTGGTTTGGCTGGCCATGACCTGGCTCGGCCTACTTTTGTTTCTGACGCTCGCCGTCGGGGTGGCCGATCTCGCGCGTGGCGTCTGGCAGGTCGGTCGCGCCTGGGGCAACAGCGAACCCCTCCTGCCCGAGCGGCGCCAGGCGGTCGCGCGCTTGCTGGCTGGCGCCGCGGCGTTGCTCGCCGGTTCGCTGGGGGTGTGGTCGCTGCGCGCAGGCCTCGGTCGCGTCGCGATCAAGCGCGTCGAGGTGTCCTTGGCGCGCTTGCCGCCCGCGCTCAGCGGCACGCGCATCGTGCACCTCTCCGACGTGCACGTCGGACCGACCATTCAGCGCGCCTTCATCGAAACCATCGTCGCGCAGTGCAACGCGCTCGCGGCGGATCTGATCGTGATCACCGGTGACTTGGTGGACGGCAGCGTGGAAGAGCTGCGCGAGCACGTGGCGCCACTTTCGAGCTTACGCGCCAAGTATGGCGTCTTCTTCGTAACCGGCAATCACGAGTATTACTCCGGCGCTGCGGACTGGTGCGGCGAGCTCGAGCGCCTGGGTGTGCGCGTGCTGCGCAACGAGCGAGTGAGCATCGGCGACGAAACGGCGAGCTTCGATCTGGCCGGGGTCGACGATCATTCGGCGCACCGCTTTGGCAACGGGCACGGGGAAGACTTGCCCAAAGCCTTGCGCGGTCGAGATCTCAGCCGTGAGCTGGTGCTGCTCGCACACCAACCGCGCACCATCTTCGAAGCCCAGGCTCACGGCGTCGGTCTGCAGCTGTCCGGCCACACGCACGGCGGCCAGCTTTGGCCCTGGACGTATCTGGTGCGCTTGCAGCAGCCGGTGGTCGCAGGGCTCGCGCGCTTCGGCAATTCGCTGGTGTACGTGAGTTGCGGCACCGGCTACTGGGGTCCGCCGATGCGCCTCGGCGCACCGTCCGAGATCGCGGAGCTCACGCTGCGCTCGACCTGATGCGCCTGGGCGCTGTTTCATGCTAACTGGCGAGCTACCGGAAAAACCAATGGGGCCATCCCCCACAGACGGGAGAGCGACCGGCATGCTTCAGGGAAATCGCATCGAATCCATCTTCCATCCCTCGGACTTTTCCGAAGCCAGCGAAGTCGCCTTCGCGCATGCGCTCAAGCTCGCCCTGGCTTCCAAGGCAGAGCTCAGCATGCTGCACGCCACCGACGGCTCGGACGCGGAATGGCAGTACTTCCCGGGCGTGCGCGAGATCCTCGAGCGCTGGAAGCTGATCCCGGAAGGTAGCCCGAGGAGCGCGGTCAGCAAGCTCGGCATCGACGTGCGCAAAGTGTTGGTCTCGAGCAACAATCCGGTCACTGCCTGCCTTGGCTACCTGGAGAGGCACCCGGCTGAGCTGATCGTGCTCGCGGTTCACCAGAGTGAGGGCCGCATGCGCTGGCTGGAGAAGTCCGTTGGCAAGCCCATGGCGCGACGCGCGGGGCAAATGACGCTGTTCGTCCCCCATGGCGTGGAGGGGTTCGTTTCGCAGGCGGACGGGAGCGTCTCGCTGCGCAACATCCTCATCCCGGTGACCAACAAGCCGAGCCCGCAACCGGCGCTGGAAGCCGCCGCGCGACTGATCACTAGCTTGGGGCTGAGCGAAGGCACGGTCACCCTGCTGCACGTCGGGCCCGAAAGCGACATGCCAGCGCTGGAGCTGCCCGAGGACACGGGCTGGAACTGGCAACGCTGGGCGAGAAACGGCGATCCCGAGCAAACCATCCTGCGCGTCGCGGCAGTGCTGAGCGCGGACTTGATCATGATGACGACGGATGGGCCGGACGGATTTCTCGACGGCCTCCGTGGCACGACCTCGGAGCGCGTGCTGAGCAAAGCCGATTGTCCTGTCGCTTGCCTGCCAGTGGGCAGCTTGCTCGGCTAAGCGCCCTCGCTGCACAGAAACGATACTGTGTTCACACAGTATCGTTCGCTCATCCGACGCGGACGCCCTCGCTGCGCCGAAATAGTACTGTGTTCACACAGTATTGTTCGCTCATCCGACGCAGACTGCCGTGAGCGGCGCCCCGCTTGCACAGGTGCGTGACGTCGAACGGTGCCGTGGTCCGATTTTTCGGGCACGGGCACGGGGCACGGGCACGGGCACGGGCACGGGTGCCTGAGCTCAGCCGAATTTCTTGGCTAGCGCTTCGGCGATGCGCATGCCGTCGAGCGCCGCGCTGACGATGCCGCCCGCGTAGCCCCCGCCCTCACCCGCCGGATACAGGCCTTCGATCTGCGGCGAAGCCAGGCTGTCCGCATCTCGTGGCACGCGCACGGGTGAGCTCGTGCGCGACTCGACGCCGATCAAGACCGCTTCGTCGCTGACGTAGCCGGGCATCGAGCGGGCAAAGCGAGCCAGCGCGGCGCGCAAGCGGCGGGACAGATCGATACCCACGCTATCGAGCACGGCGCCGATGTCGCTCGCCAGTAGGCCGGGAATGTAGCTGGATTCAGGCAGCGTGGACGAGGCGCGCCGAGCCAAGAAGTCCGTCGCACGCGAGGCGGGTGCGACCAGCGCGCCGCCGCCCGCGGTGAATGCTGCGCGCTCCAAATGGCGCTGCAGTTGAACCCCAGCCAATGGCCCAGTGAAGCCCGCGCGTGCCCAATCCCCGGGCTCGATGCCGACGACCAGGCCCGAATTCGCGTACGGCGAATCGCGGCGCGACAGGCTCATGCCATTGACCACCAGCTCGCCGGGCGCGGTGGACGCCGGCACGACCCAGCCTCCCGGGCACATGCAAAACGAGAACACGCCGCGCCCCTCGATCGTCTCTGCAATGCGATAGGCGGCGTTCGGCAGCAGGGGGTGCTCGGCAGCGCCGCCGTATTGCAGGCGATTGATCAGCGGCTGCGGATGCTCGATGCGCACGCCGAGCGCGAACGGCTTGGCCTCGAGAGTCACGCCCGACTCGGCGAGCCACTCGAAGACGTCGCGCGCGGAATGCCCGGTCGCGAGCACTACCGCGTCGCCCGCGATTTCTCGGCCGTCGGCCAGGCGTACGCCGATTGCGCGCTTTTTGCCGCCCTGCTCTTCGAGCGCGAGACCGATCACGCGCGCGCCGAACTCGAAGCGCTGGCCGACCGCTTCGAGCCGCTCGCGCAAGGCAGTGACCACTTTGGGCAAGCGGTTGCTGCCGATGTGCGGGCGCGCGTCGCTCAAGATCGCTTCCGGTGCGCCGTGTAACGCGAGCAACTCGATCACGTCGCGCACGTTGCCGCGCTTGTGCGAACGCGTGTACAGCTTGCCGTCGCTGTAGGTTCCGGCCCCGCCCTCGCCGAAGCAATAGTTGCTGTCGGCGTCGACCGCGCCGCGCGCGTTCAACGCCTTGAGATCGTGACGACGCGGCTGCACCGGTTTTCCGCGATCGAGCACGTGCGCAAAGATGCCGTGGCGCGCGAGCTCGTAAGCGCAAAACAGTCCCGTGGGGCCATCGCCGACCACGATCACTTTCGGCTGCGCGCGCACTTCACGCAGCGGCGCGCCACCGAGCGGCGGGCGCGCCGCAGGGTTCGACAGCGCGACCTGCAGGTGAAAGCGCACGCGACCTCGGCGGGCATCGAGCGAGCGTTTCTCGACCGTCACGCCTGGCAGGTCGGCGGCCGGGATGGACAGCTTGAGCGCGACCAAGCGGCGAAGGTTGGCCTCGTCCTGGGGCTCGTCGAGGCCCAGCTCCAGCGCGATTTCTTCAGGTAAGTCCGGCAAACCAGGCACCTTTTTCGCTGGCAACCAGCGGCTGTCAAGCGGACGGCTCCCGCGCGCTAGCGGGAGCCGCGTCAGCTGCGGCTATTGGCGATGCCCGTTGCCGGGCAAGTCGAAGTCTCGAGCGGCGGCTGAGCTTGCCGGCGCCAGTTTTTTCGGCAAAATTGCCGGCTTGGCCTTGCTGGGCGAGGTGCCCAGAGGGGCGGGCCTGCTGGCTTGCTGTGCGCTGCTCGCTTCGGGAACGCTGCTGCGCACCGGATTCATGGGGGCGGGGCCGCTCGCGGAAGGAGCTGGCCCGGGCGTCGCTGAAGCGACGGCTGCGACCTCGCGCGGGCTCGACGCGGCCACCACCGGCAGCGTGGTCGACAGCGAAGCCGCCGCTTGCCCGCCGGCGATTTTGAGCGCCGAAGCGCCGCCGGAAGTGAGCCATGCGAGAACCCCAGCGATGCTCACGCCTGCGATCGCGATCAGCGCGTACCAGATCGCCCCGAGCGGAGCGCGCGCTGGCTCCAGCGCTTTGGACGTCGCCGAACGCTGGCCAGTCGTAAGCTCCAGATCCTTGCCGCTTTCAGTGCGCGACGACGGCGCTTGGGAGCGTGGTCCTGGGAGCGAGATGGCAGCCAGGTTTCTGAGCGTCGAGAATTGCGCGCGCGACGAACCCACCACGCTGCTGAGCTTGAGCAACTCTTCGGCCATTTCGCGCGCGGAGCCGAAGCGCCGCTCGCGATCATGCTGCGTGGCTTTGACGAACCATTCGTCGAAACCTGCTGGCACGCTGGCGTTCTGTGACGGGAGCGGTGCAGCTCCGGTGCAAATCGCGAGCACCAGCTCACCGAGCTCGTCCCCGGTGAACGGGCGCGCGCCGACCAAGCACTCGTAAGCGATCACGGCAATACTCCAGAGATCCGAGCGAGCGTCGACATCCCTGGCCCGCATTTGCTCGGGACTCATGTAGTACGGCGTGCCGATCATGACGCCGGGCGCCGTGCCACCGAAAGCGGCGGCCGTGAGCTCGGAAGCCGTGACCTTGGCCACCCCGAAATCCAAGACTTTGGCGAACTCGGGCTCGTCCGCACAGATGAAGATGTTGTCCGGCTTGAGATCGCGATGCACGATGCCTGCCTCGTGCGCTTTGGCGATCGCGCGCAACACCTGGCTCAAAAAGCCGATCACCTCCTCGGCCGGCAATCGCTGGAGGCGAGCGACCCGCTCGGCCAATGATTCGCCCCGCAGCAACTCCATGGCGATGAAGGCCGTGCCGTCCTCGACGCCGAAGTCGAAAATCTGAACCACGTGCGGGCTGCGCAGCAATGCCGCCGCCTGGGCTTCGCGCATGAAGCGCGCGAGCGCTTGCTGATTGTGCGAGATCGCGTCGTCGAGCAACTTGATCGCGACCGGCGAGCGCAGTTGCAGGTGTTCTGCCCGCCAAACCGAGCCCATGCCCCCGCGGCCGAGCACCGACTCCAGGCGGTATCGACCGAGGATGACCTTCCCTGGTCCCCAATTCGCGCTCATCGACCGAACACCCTGGGAGTCATCGCCATAAAACCAAGCACCGAAGAAATTCGCTTGAAAGCATACTCCTTCGGCGGAGCGCGCGGCAACCGCGCTACGGCTCGTGCGGCCAGCGCGCAGACGCGCGCCAGTGTCGGGACCTATCGCACCCGCATCGTTCAACCGCTCTTCAGCAGCGGCCCGGACAAGCCGTGACGGAACAGCTGCTGCGCCGGGATGGCCTCGGCAGCCAGGCTCAAGTCACGCGCGTGGTGGGTAAAAAACAGGATCTGAACGCGCGCCGACAGCTCACCGAGCACCCCCAGCGCCGCGCGCGCGCGCTCGTCATCGAAGTGAATCAAGATGTCGTCGAGCACCAGCGGCAAGGGCGGATTCCGTTCCAGGTAGCGTTCCAGGCTGGCGATGCGCAGCGCGAGATACAGCTGGTAGCGGGTGCCCTCGCTCAGACCCTCGACCAACACTTCCTTGCCGTCGTCGCGTAGGGCGACGATTTGCCGCTCTTCGACGCCCACGCGCAAGCCGCGGAAGCTGCCCAGCGTGAGCCTGGGGAAGAGCGCCGAAGCGCGCTTGAGCACCGGACCTTGGTTCTGTTCACGGTAGCGTTCGACCTCGCGCTGCAGCACGACCTGTGACAGCTTGAGCCGCGCGTAGCGCAGCGCCTGCTCGCGAATCTCGGCCGCTTGCACGCTCAGGCCTTGAGCGTAGTCGGCAGCGTCGGTTTCGGCATAGCGCTGCAGGCCGTGCTCCAAATCGCGAACTTTGGCGCTCAGGTTCTGGTGCTCGTCGTCCAGGCGCTCGAGCTCTTCTTCGAGCTCGCGCAAGCGAACTTGCAGCGTGGCGCGATCCACGCCGCGCGCGGCCGTCAGCAAGTCCTCCAAAGGGACGCCCTGGTCCTTGAGCAAGGAGCCTTCGACGGCGTCCAACTGGCGCTGCAATCCTCGAGCGTCCAGCACGCGCGCTTCGATCCCGGGCAGCGCGCCGAGCTCGTCCGCGCCTGCGGCTGCACGCAAGTGCTCGAGCTCGCTCTGCGCTTGCTCCGAGCGCGCCTCGAGCGCGGACAGCGAGCGCGTCAGCTCCGCCAAATCAGCGCGAATTTGCGTACTTTCCGCGCCTTGGTGCTCGGCCGCTTGGAAGCGGCGCACGAGCTCTTCGGCCGCGACGTCGGGCGCGCGCGACGCGAGATCCGGCGCGTAAGTCTGGACCCACTCCGAGACGTGCTCTTGGAACTTGGCGCGATCCTCCTCGATACGTGTGGCACGTCGCCGCTGATCGGACAGCTGCACCAGGCCATCGAACAGCACCGATAGCGAATCCAGACGAGTGACGACCTCATCCGGGGAAAGCTCGCCGGTGAAGCCGAGCTTCGCCGTCGCAGCGCGCCATTCGTCCTGCCAGGCCGCGAGCGCCGCGTGCTCGCTCGCCAGCTCTTGTTCACGCTCGGCCTGCTGCCGATCGATCTCGCGCAACGCTTCGAGCAGCTCGAGGCGCCGGTCAGCCGCACGGGTGCCCGTTTCGACCGCCTCTTCACAAGCGGCCAGCATGATCGCAAGCGATTGATCCGGCGTCTCTGGCTGACCCAGCGCACGGCTCAGTTCGCTGCGCAGGCTGTCGCGCTCGCGGCTTTCGTTTGTGGCCTCCAAGCGCGCTTCCTGGGCGCGTTGGGCGAGATCCGAAAGTACGCGCTGACGAGCGAGCCAAGCGCGCATCTCCGCCGGCGTCGCCGGCTCGATGCCGGCGGCGCTCCAGGCGGCGAGCCACGCCCGCTCGCCCGTGAGCTGCTGTTCGTCGAGGCTGCGTTTCCTCACTTGCAGCACAGCCAGCTCGGCGCTGAGCTGCTCCTGTTCCGCCCAAAGACCGGCCAGGGTGGACACGCGCTCGGCCTCGCGACGCAGGCGATCGGCGTGGTCGTCGGCGGCCTTCACGGCTCGCTTCAGGCCCTCCGCGAGTGAAAGCTCCGCGCAGTAGCCAGCGTCGCTCAGCTCGGGCGCCGCGCCACGCGACCAAGCGCCGAGCACACGACGCAAGCCGTCGTCGCGGTGTGCGCGCGCGGAGTCGAGCGCGGCTTCACTCGGTACGCTGCCCGAGCCCTCGATGGCCTTGATCTTCTGCGCGCTGTGAGCGAGCCGCTGTTCGAGCGACGATTGATCGCGCGTGAGCTCCGCCGAGCGTTGCGTTCGTTCGGCGAGCTCACGTTGAAAGCGATCGACGGTCTCTTCCGACGGCACTTCCAAACCGGGCACGGCCTGCAAAGGACCGCGCCAAAAGCCGAGCGCGGAGAGCTTGCCGCTGGCCGACAGCTCGAGCTTTTCGGCCTGAGTCAGCGCGTCTCGCAGGCGACGCTCGACGTCCCCGTGAGCGCGCGCCAAGGCCAGCACGCGGCGCTGCACCCCGAGCTCCCGGGGCGCGGGCAAATCAGCAATAGTTGCCGCAACTTGCGCACGCTGCACCGTCAACTGACGCAGTGACTTGTGGAGGTTGGCCAGGCGTTCCAAAAGCGCGGCCTGACGCTGCGGCAGCTTGCGCACCCGAGACAGCTCGGTCTGACTCGGGCGCAGGGCCTCCAGGCCTTCGAGTGGCTGCCCGGGATAGAGCATGCTCACCAAACGCGAAAGCTCCCCCTGCTGGCGACGCGCGTCCTCGTGGCGACGTGGCAGGTCTTCCTCGGCAGCTCGGAACTTTCCCACGCGGTCGCGCAGCTTCTCGATCGCCTCCGCGCTCACGCCCAGTAAATTTTCCGGCACGACGAGCTCGGCCAGACGTTCTCGCTTCTTGTTGAGCTCGCGCTCCAGGCGGGCTCGCTCGTGCTGCGCTTCGTCGAGCGTGCGCTGAGCACGCACGCGGCACTCGGCGGCATCCTCGGCCAACAGCGGCAGGGTACCCAGCGCGTCCAGCTTGTCGCGCAGCGCGTTGCGCTGGGCGATCGGCCCGAGCACGGCGTCCAAGCGGCTGTGCGCGTTCGACCGTTCGCGCAGCTTTTTCCTGGATTCGCTCAGCTCCTCCAAGCGGGCCCGCGCGGCCTCCAGCTGCTCTTTCTGGGCCAGCCACTTCTCGGGCGACACCAGCGCGTCGCGCGTGGCCGTTTTGGCCTCCTTGTAGGCCTCGATCAGCACATTCAGGCTAGCCTTGCTGGAGCGCGCTTTGAAGATTTCATCCGCGCCTTGCTCGAGCGCCAACAGCACGCTGCGAATACCGCGCCCACCGGAGCCCGCGTCGAACAAGCTCTCCCCGACGTCGCCTTGATCTTGGAGCAGCGCGTCACCCGCGCGCTGCAGGCGTACGTGGTCGAGCCCGAACAGGCGCTCGAAGAGTTGCGCGTCGACTCCGCCCAGGAGCGCTCTCATCACGCCCTCGTCGAGCGGCGCGTCCGTGGCGTTGCGCAACGCGTCTTTGCGCCGCTTGAGCCGCTGCAGCTCGATCACTTGCCCGGCTTCGGAAGCCAGCACGGCACCGATGCGCAGCTCGGCATTCGGGTGCACGTGCGCGTCGGGCGTGCGCTCGGGAAAGCCGAACAGCAAATCATGCACGCCGCGCAGCGCGCTGCTCTTGCCGGCCTCATTGGGGCCGAACACGATATGGAAGCCCCCGGGCGCGCCACCCGAGAGATCGAGCGAAAGCTTGGAAAATGGGCCGAACGCGCTGAAATCGAGGCGCTGAAACCTCACGACGCGAGGTCCTGCGAACCGCTCACCGCGGGTACCAGGGTTTGCTCGACTTCGCTCA
>Ga0247773_1000334_pt1 | contig 21584 bp, 23 predicted proteins | sample UWRJL092311B6_FD_179934 | JGI IMG/M metagenome (GOLD analysis project Ga0247773, IMG submission 179934) | Plant litter microbial communities from Arlington Agricultural Research Station in Wisconsin, United States - UWRJ-L092-311B-6 | ecosystem: Environmental > Terrestrial > Plant litter >...
CTCGTGGCCGGTGAACAGCACCGCGCTGCCGGCGTGGGGGGCGGCGCGGATCTCGGCGTGCACCACCTCGGCGTCCCTGGGGTCGATGCCGCGGAAGGGCTCGTCGAGCAGCAGGCAGGCGGCGCGGCGGGCGAGGGCGACCGCGAGCTGCGCCCGCCGCCGCTCGCCGCTGGAGAGCGCGGCGGTGCGGACGCGCTCCAGCGCCGCGATCCCCAGCCGCTCCAGCAGCCCCGAACGGTCCGCGCACCGGCCGAAGCGCGCCTCCACGGCGTCCAGGTGCTGCGCCAGCGTGAGCGCGGGCGACAGGATCGACCGCTCCACGGGGAGGAAGAAGAGCCCGTCGCGCGCCATCGCTCCCGGATGGGGGCGACGATGGCGCCTGCCGCGGAACTCCACCATCCCGCTGTCCGCCGCCAGCCACCCCGCGGCGATCCCGAGCAGCGTCGATTTCCCAGAGCCGTTGCGCCCGACCAGCGCCGTCACCACGCCGGTCTCCGCCTGCACATAGGCGGAGGAGAGGACCTTGCGGCCGCGGTAGCTCTTGCCGATGGAGTCGGCGCGGAGGAGCACGCTCACGCGAACGCGAACACGAGGAGCGCCAGCTCCGCCGCGAGCGCCGGGGCGGTGAACATCGCCGCCTGGCGCGCGCGGCCGAATCCCAGGCAGAGGAGGAAGGTGTCTTCGTTCGCGCGCCGCATCGACACGATGCCGATGATGGCAACCACGGCCAGGACGAACGCCGCCGCGAACGGGTTCAGGTGCAGCGGTTTGCGTGCCGCAGCCCGGCCGCCGCCTCCGCCGCGCCCATCCCCGCCGCCGCGCAGACGCGGACGAACGCCCACGCTATGATCGAGCGCAGCAGGAGCGAGCGGGTGAAGTGCGGGAAACAGGGCCCTCGCGGCGCGTCAGCTTCGCTCATGGTTCCTCGCATCCTGCTCGTGCCTGCGCTCGCATCGCGCCGGCGGCGGAGACGGCGAGCGGGAGGTGGTGGAGAATCGCGGGATGCATGTCGATGCGTTCGGGGAGGCAGGTGGCGGTTCCGAAGCCAGGGCGCGGCGCGACGCAATGCCGGTGGCGGGCGATGAATCTTCCGTTAACCCGGTCCGCGGCCCTCCCGCGCAGAGAATAGGTGTTGCAACGGGCAATTGTTTCGTATGATGGTGCTCCCGGGGATCGGTGGTCGTCCCATCATCCCCCCGATGTGCGGGTGTGCGGGCGCGCCGGTTGCGCTGGCGCGGCGGGATCCATCAACCGAAGAGCGACAGGAGAGCTGGGTGAGCGACGCCGGGCTGTTTTCGCCATTGACGCTGCGTTCCGTCACGCTGCGCAACCGCGTGGGGGTGAGCCCCATGTGCCAGTATTCCAGCGTGGACGGGTTCGCCAACGACTGGCACTTCCTCCACCTGGGGAGCCGCGCGGTGGGCGGCGCGGCGATCGTGATCGCCGAGGCGACCGCCGTCACCGCCGACGGGCGGATCTCGCCGGGAGACCTGGGGATCTGGAGCGACGAGCACGTGGAGAGCCTCGCGCGCTGCGTGCGGCTGATCGAGGCGAACGGCGCCGCGGCGGGGATCCAGCTGTCGCACGCGGGGCGGAAGGCATCGACCGCGGCGCCGTGGCATGGCGGGCACGCCGTGGGCACCGAGGAGGGCGGGTGGAGCCCGGTGTGGGCGCCGAGCGCCGTCGCGTTCGGCTCGCGCTCGCCGGTGCCTCGGGCGCTGGACATGGCCGGCATCCGCGCCGTCGTCCAGGCCTTCGCGGACGGTGCGCGGCGCGCCCGCGAGGCGGGGTTCCGCGTGGTCGAGCTCCACGCGGCGCACGGGTACCTGCTGCACCAGTTCCTTTCGCCGCTCAGCAACCAGCGCGCGGACGAGTACGGCGGATCGTTCGAGAACCGCATCCGCATCGTGCTGGAGACGGTGGACGCGGTGCGCGGCGCCTGGCCCGATTCGCTCCCGCTGCTGGTGCGGATCTCGGCGACGGACTGGCTGGACGGCGGATGGGACCTGGAGCAGTCGGTGGAGCTCGCGCGGGTGCTGAAGGAGCGCGGCGTGGACCTGGTGGATTGCTCGTCCGGCGGCCTGGCTCCCGGCGCCAAGATCCCGGTGGGCCCCGGCTACCAGGCGCACTTCGCCGCCGAGATCCGCCGCCGCACCGGGATGGCGACCGCCGCCGTGGGGCTGATCACCGACCCCGCGCAGGCCGACGCGCTGATCCGCGGCGGCGACGCCGACCTGGTGCTCCTCGCCCGCGCCATGCTGCGCGACCCGTACTGGGCGCTGCACGCCGCCAGGGCGCTCGGCGCCGAGAGCCAGTGGCCCGTGCAGTACCAGCGCGCGGTGGATTGACCGGCGGCGTCCGAGTCCCGGTCGGCAGATGATGGAAGAGGTACGGACCGAGAATCCGTACCTCTTTCGCATCCTCTGACGCGCATCGTCGGCGATGACAGCGCATGGCCGACCGCCAGATGCTCGGTGTACGCGGCGTTCAGCGCGGCGAGCGGGATTCGGCGCGGGCGATCACGGCGTCGATCCAGCCCTGCTTGCCGGCCTGATAGGCGGGGCGATCCGCGGAATGGCGGCGGGCGAGGTCGTGCTTGAGGCGCGCGTATTCGGCGGCGAGCGACGGATCGGCGCGGAGAAGGTCGCGGAAGAGGAGGTGCTGGCGCCAGAAGCGCGAGCCGGGCTCCGCCAGCGAGAGGTGGTGCGTGCGGCGCTCCGGCGCGCCCTTCACCAGGTAGATCCGCTCGGGGAGACCGGGATCGGGCTTGTGGTGGTAGCCGAGCGGGCGCAGGGCGGGGAGGAGCCCGGCCGCGGCGGCGAGGCTCGGCACGCTCGCGGCGAGGTCCAGGATCGGCTTGGCGGCGAGGCCGGGAACGGAGGTGCTGCCGACGTGCTCGATGCCGATCACCGCGTCACCGAGCACGGCGCGGAGCCGCGCGGCTTCGTCCGCGAAGAGCGCGGCCCACGCGGGGTCGTGCGGCACCACGCGCACCACGCCGCGATCCAGCCCGAGCGCGCCGGGCGATGCGTCGCTCACCGCTTCCGCAGCGTGCCGCGCGCCGCCTCCACCATGTGCCGCGGCGCGCTGATGGACGGGCGCGAGGCGGAGTAGACGATGTCGATGGGGCTCCCCTCGCGCGCGGCCGCCCAGATGCTGGCGGACACGAGCGAGCGCTGCGTGTGCCGGGTGCCCGCCGCGTCCGTGTATTCGTAGCGCAGCGCGCGCGTGCGCGGCGCCGCGTCGCCACCGCCGAATCCCACCTTCACCGTCACCCGTCCCACGGTCTGCACGCCATCCGCCACCAGCCGCCGCATCTGCATGCCACGGGTGACGATGCGGTAGAGGATGGCCACGACGAACGCGAGCGGGATCAGCACGAACAGCGACATCTACATCTCCCAGGAAGTATCGGATCGGATGGACCGCAGGGGCCCGTGCATGCCTCGACCGGAGCGCCCGCCCGAATGTTCGGGACGGTCCTGCTGTCCCGAATCTCCGGGCTCCCCCGGAACAGCAGACGGCTTGGGGGAGGGAGAACGACGACGTGGAGCTTACGCGTCCGCGCCGCCGAAGCCGATGTACTCCACGGGCACGGCGTCGGTGAGCCATACGCCGTTCGCGGAGCGGTAGAAGGCGTGGCCGTCGCGGTGCATGCGGCCGGCGGCGATCGCGAGGATGGCGGGGCGGCCGTGGCGCTGGCCGACGCTCCGCGCCGTCTCCACGTCGGCCGAGAGGTGGACGTGCGTGCGGCTGGCGGAGTGCAGGCCGGAGCGGCGGATGGAATCGACCGAGCGCGTGGCGGTGCCGTGGTACAGCACCTGGGGCGGCTCCACCGGCTCGAGGCCCAGGTCCACCCCGATCGAGTGGCCCTGGCTGGCGCGGATCCGCGTGCCGTCGTCGCTGAAGGCGAAGCGCTTCTTCTCGTTCTCGGCCACCACGCGCTCCAGCGTGGCGCGGTCCATCTCCACGCCCGCCGCCCGCGCGCCGGCGATCAGCTCGCCGACATCGGCCCATCCCGCGTCATCCACCCGCAGCCCGATGCGGCCGGGGTCGTGGCGCAGCACCAGGCTCACGAACTTGCTCACCCGTACGAGCGATTTTTCCATCGGATCATCCCCGGGTGCGGATCATGGCGGGCCGGCCAGGCGCGGGTCGTCCACGCGGGGCATCACGCGCAGCGCGCGAAGGGTGAGGTCGAAGTACGGCTCGCCGTCCATGGTCAGCTTCATCTCGCGGAACCAGCGGATGCCGGATGCCTCCATCGTGCCGCTGAGCCACACGTCCTGCCGCTTCGGCGCGCCGCCGCCGGCATCCCGCACGGCGACGCGCAGGTGCGACAGGCGCCCCGCGGGATCGAAGAAGAGCTCCACCGGCGGGCGCCCCGGCTGCTCGGCGCGGAAGCCGGGCTGCGCGAGCGAATCGGCCGCGACCGGCGTGAGCGTGACGCCGGGGGCGCGGAGCGGCACCAGGCGGATCACGTCGTAGAGGTAGAACTCGTCGCGCTCGCTGGCCAGCATCGCGGGCGGCATCGGCTGATGGCCGGCGGCGGCGCTCCAGATCCAGCCGCGCGGCGCCGCCACCACCAGCGCGCGGGTGGATGCCGGTCCGCGCGCCACGTCGTACGTGGCGACGATGGCGCTGTCCGGCGGCTGGATCGCCCAATCGCCCGCGATGTTGATGGTGCGGCCGCCCGCGTGGATCACGGCGTCGCCGCTCCAGGCCAGCGCCCGCGCCGCGGTGAGCGGCCCCTCGCCGCCCGCCAGGTGGATGGCGCGCTCCAGCAACGCGCGCGGCCTGGGCACCGGCGCGGGCGTGTCGCCGCCGGACGAGGCGCAGGCCGCCACCAGCAGCAGCGCGGGGAAAGGGACGATTCGCATCCGTGGAAGCATGGGGAGGGAGGTTGATCGTGTGACCCAGGAAGTCTCCGCGTCCGTTCAGGGCGCGGATGGCCGCGGAAGCTCGAAGCGGATGATCCCCGGCTCCGGGCCGGGACCAGCCGTCACGAAGCCGAGCCGCGTGAGCACGGTGACGGAGCCGGCGTTCTCCAGGGTCGTGTGGGCGATCACCCGCGCCACCCCGGCGAGCGCGAACGCCCGCGCGACGAGCGCCGAAGCGATCTCGCCCGCGTAGCCGCGGCGCTGCCATTCCGGGAGCACGGAGTAGCCGATCTCCACGATCCCGTCCTCGTCCGGCGGGCCCAGGTAGCCGCCGGCGCCGACCAGCGCGCGCGGGCCATCCCCGTCCGCGTGGCGGATGGCGTACCAGCCGTACCACCCGGCCGCCGCGTCGCCGCCCTCCCGAAGCCGCTCGTGGAAGAACTCCATCGCGTCGCGGTCGTACTCGCCGCTCGGCCAATCGTCCGCGACCTCGGCGCCGAGGAGCGAGGCGAGGCGTTCGGGCGCGTCCAGCTCGGTGCGCAGGTGCGCCGGCGTGGCGGCGGCCAGCGTGAGCCTCGCCGTGCGCATCTCCAGCGGGGCGGATGGGGACGCGCTCACATCTTCGCCAGAACGACGTATGCCTGGAACTCGCACGCGGGATTCACGGGAATGTAGATGACGTCCGGCGCCACGCCGGGCTCGGCGAACACGTGGATGCCGCGGAACTCGGCCACGGGCACCACGTCACCCGGCCCGAGCACGCGGGGGAGCCCGTACTTCACGCGGCGCGCGCCGAGCACCGAGATCGCTTCGTTGTTCACGTACCACGGCGCATTTTCCGGAACCGCGGCACTCCCGGGGTACTCGCGATCGCGCACCTTGCGGACGTAGGTGGTGTCGAAGGGCTCTGGATGGAAGTGGTGCGGCCCGTTTTCGAGCACGACGCACGCGGGGACCTGGCTGCCGCCGCCCGCGAGCGGGGGTGTGGGTGGCGCGGGAGGCGTCCGCGACTCGGCCTCGGCGGGCGAGGCAGGCGCGGGCTCGGCCGGCGGCGCGTGGGCGCACGCGGCGGCGGTGGCGAGGAGGATGAGGCGCGAGCGGCGCATCATTCGGAGCCGGGTCGAAGCCGATGGATCAACCCGCCGTGGCGGCGCGGCGGAGCCGGTCGCGGACGCCGGCCCACTCGGCCGACTCGGGCACGTGCTCGATCCAGATCACCTCGCAGCCAGCGGCGTCCAGCGCGTGCAGGGCGGCGTAGAGGCGCGCGGCGTACGCGGCCGCGTGGTCCGGCATCTCCACCACCTCGGCGCCCGACGCGGAGACCGGCGCGAAGGCGATCACCCCGACGGCGCGATCGTCCGAGGCGGCCCACACGGCCTTGGCGAACACCGCCTCGCGCCCCCCGGCGTCGAACATCCGCACCTCGGCGCGCGGGGCGTAGTGGCGGTCCAGCATCCCCGGCGAGGGGCGGGCGGCGTCACCCGCCGGCTCGGCCGAGGCGAGCTCCACGCGCCCCAGCACCTGCCGCAGCTCGTCCACGCCGATGCTGCCGGGGCGGAGGATGGTGGGCACCTCGCCCGCCAGGCTCAGCACGGTGGACTCGATGCCGACCGGGCAGGGGCCGCCGTCCACGATCAGGTCCACCGCGTTCCCCAGGCTGCGGCGCACGTGCTCGGCCGTGGTGGGCGACACGCCCATCGAGCGGTTGGCGCTCGGCGCGGCTACGGGGATCCCGGCCGCTCGCAGCAGCGCGTGCGCCACCGGGTGCGCGGGCACGCGGATGCCCACGGTGCCCAGGCCGGCGCTGACCGCGTCCGGGATCTCCGGCGCCCGGGGGACCACGAGGGTGAGCGGGCCCGGCCAGAAGCGCTCCGCCAGCCGGTCCGCCGCCTCGGGCCAGGCCGACGACAGGGCGCGCGCCTCCTCCACCCCGGCCACGTGCACGATCAGCGGGTTGTACGCGGGGCGCCCCTTGGCCTGGTAGATCCGCTCCACCGCCGCCGGATCGAGGGCGGCGGCGCCGAGCCCGTACACCGTCTCGGTGGGGAACGCCACCAGCCCGCCCTCCCTCAGCACCGCCGCGGCCCGATCGACCGTCTCCGGCTCGGGACGTGCCGGATTTACTCGCAAAATCTGCATTTTCAACCAGGTGTACGGCTCGGCCGGGTGGATGCGGAACGGCATGCGCCTTGCCTTATCCCAAACGCGAGCGCGGGCGGCGCGCGGTGGCACTGTAGACCCCCGGAGGACGCGATGTTCTGGATGTTCATGACGACGCTGTGGGTGGTGATGCTCCTGGCCCCGCTGGGCCTGCTCATCGCCCTCCTCCCCTCCGGGCGCGACTGTCCGCGCTGCGGGAGCGAGACGCTCCCCATCCGCGTGCAGCTGCTGCGGCCGGTGATGCGGATGCTCAACCGCCGCTGGTGCACCTCGTGCGGGTGGGAGGGGATCACGCGAGTCTCGCGCAACGTGCCGGTGCCCGCGCTGGAAGTGGTTCCCGAACAGGCCGACGAGTACGATGACGACGCCGTGTGGCGCGGCGAGCGCGACAGCGGCGGCGGGGTGATCTAGCCTCGCCGGGCGCGCCCCCGGCCACGGGCCGGCACCGCTCGCTCCGGCCCCTCTTCCGCGATGATGCGCGGGAGAGGGGCCGTTTTCGTTGATGCCATGGCGGTCACGAGCATCACCGCGAAAATGCGGTTCCGATGCGCCCCGGGGCCCTCTCCCTGGCAAGGTGGGCGACCTGTCGCGCCCACCTCGCCCGTCCCTCCCCCCAAACAGCCTTGGGGAGGGACGAACCGGCGCGGCCAGCCGTCACTCGCTCGTCCGCGATTGCGGCGTGGCGGGGTGTTCGTCCGCTGCCGAGGTGCTGGCTGGCAGTCCGCGAAGCGGGCTTCGGGCCGTTGTAGCCGCGATTTCGATCGCCCCGGCACGACCCGTGGCGTGCAGGCGATTCGGCGTCGGCCGATCCGGAGACCGCGACGCGCCGCGCGACCCCTACTCCTCGATCCCGCCGCCGACGACCACGCGCACCAGGTGGTCGGGGTTGAAGTGGCGGCGGGCCATCTCCCGCACGTCGTCGATGGTGACGGCGTCGACCTCGCCGGCGAAGCGCTCCCACCAGTCGTGCGGCAGACCGTAGGCCTCGATGGCGGCGAGACGGCTGGCCACGCCCGCCGGCGTCTCGAACATCCGGGGAAGCGAGAGCATCAGCGCGTCCTTGGCGCGGCGCAACTCGGCCTCGGGCACCCGCTCGTCCATCAGGCGGCGCATCTCCTTCACCATCTCGCCCACGGCGGCGGCGGTCACGCCCACGTCCACGGCGGTGTCGGCCACCCATCCCCCGTGAACCACCCCCGCGGAGAAGTGCGAGCGGACGCCGTACGTCCACCCCTTGTCCTCGCGCAGGTTGGCGCCCAGGCGGCCGGTGATGGTGCTGCCGCCCAGGAGGAAGTTGGCGACGCCCGCCTTCATCCACTCCGGGTGGATGCGCGGCAGCCCCGGCCCGGCGATGCGGATCTCGCTCTGCGAGGCGTCTGCCCACGGCGTCACCGCCAGCTGGCCGGCGCGCGGCGGCACCGGCACGGCCGGGGGATACACCACGGGCGGCGCCTCGCCGCGCCACTCGGCGAACGCCTCTTCCAGCGCGGCGCGCAGCTCGCCCGCGTCGAACTCGCCGGCGGCCACGATGAAGGCGTTGGCCGGGCGGTAGTGCGCCGCGTGGAAGGCCACCAGCGCCTCGCGCGGCACCTCGCGGATCCCCGCCTCGGTGCCGAACGAGGGAATGCCATACGGGTGATCGGGGCCGAACACCTCCAGCGCGGCCAGGTCGTCGGCGATGTTCGAGGGCTCGTCGGCGCGGGCGACCAGCGCGTCCAGGCTCTCGGCGCGGACACGCTCCACCTCGTGCCCGGGAAAGCTGGGGCGCGTGACGACCTCGGCGAGCAGCCCCACGCCCTCGCGCAGCGTCTCGCTGAGCAGCACCAGCTCCACCTCGGCGAAATCGTGCCCCACGTGGGGGTTCACGGAGGCGCCCAGCAGGTCCAGCCGCGCGTGCAGCTGCTCGGCGGCGTAGCGGGCGGTCCCTTCCACGATCAGGTGGCCGACGAGACCGGCGGTCCCCGGATACTCCTTCGGGTCCGCTGCGGAGCCGGCGGGGAACACCAGCCGCAGCACCACCTGCGGCACGCCGGCGCGCGGCGCGGAGATCACGCGCAGCCCGTTGGGCAGGGTGTAGCGCTCGGGGCGGGGAACGCGCGGCACCGGCGGCGCGCCCAGCACCGGCGGGGGGAGGATGGCGGGGTGCATCGTGTCGCTCATCCCTCCACCTCCTCGCCGTCGTCGTCGCCGTCTTCGAAGTCGTCCTCGTCCCTGGGCGGATTGCCGCTGGGGATCACCACCAGCGTGGCGCCGCGCTCCTCGCCCAGCCACTTGGCCGCGGCGCGCGAGACCTCTTCCGCCGTCACCTCGCCGTACATCTCCAGCACCCGCTCGAGCTCCTCGGGCGCGCCGAGCACCGTGGCGGCGTACGACAGCGCCTCGGCGCGCTCCTCCACGGTGGCGAGCTCGCTCACCTGGTCGCGGCGCACGCGGCGGACGGCGCCGAGCACCTCGTCGTCGTCCACGCCGCGGGCCACGTCGTCCAGCACCTGGCGGACGGCGGCCTCCAGCGTCTCGGGCGCGATGCCGGTGCGCGAGGTGGCCACCACGCCGAACACGCCGCAGACGGCGGTGGGGTAGAGGTAGGTGTCCACGTCCTGCGCCATCCGCCCCTCGCGGATCAGCGCGCGCTGCATGCGGCTGCTGTCGCCATCGGCCAGCAGGTAGGCGAGCACGTCCATCACCACCCACTCGCGCGTGCCGTACGGCGGCGTGGTCCACGCCTGGTAGATGCGCGGGAACGAGACGTCGTCCGTCATCACCTCGCGGCGCACGCTGGCGGCCGGCGCGGTATCATTCGGCAGCGCCAGGGGCGGCACCGGCGGCCCGGCGGGAAGGTCGCCGAAGTAGCGCTCGGCCAGCTCCACCGCCTGCTCGGCCGAGAGGTCGCCGGCCAGGGTGAGCACCGCGTTGCCGGGGGCGTAATAGGTCTGGTAGAATCCCCGCGCGTCTTCGAGCGAGATCCGCTCCAGGTCGGGCATGTAGCCGATGGTGGGCCAGGCGTACGGGTGCCCGGCGCCGAAGAGCATCTCGTGCAGCCGCTGGTCGGCCATCCCGTACGGCCGGTTCTCGTACGATTGACGACGCTCGTTGATCACCACGCCGCGCTGCACCTCCAGCATCTCGCCGGTGAGCACGGGAAGGAAGAAGCCCATCCGGTCGCGCTCCAGCCAGAGCGGAAGCTCCACGGCGTGCGAGGGAACGGTCTCGTAGTAGTTGGTGCGGTCGAGCCAGGTGCTGCCGTTGTTGGTGCCGCCCACGCGCTCCAGCTGGTCGTCGAACTGCCCCTTGGGCGCGTGCAGCGACCCCTCGAACATCAGGTGCTCGAGGAGGTGGGCCAGGCCGGTGCGGCCGGGGCGCTCGTCGCGGCTCCCGGCGCGGTACATCAGGTGCACGGCCACGATCGGCGCCGCGCGCTCCTCGTGGTGGATGATGCGCATCCCGTTCGCGAGCGTGTGCGTGCGCACGGGAAAGCGAAGCGCGGTGGTGGATTGGGGTGCCGTATCCGTCACGTGATCCGATGGATGTCGGGTGGTTCTCTGATGTCCGTCCGCGTACGCCGTGACTTCCCGGCAAGAGCCGGGCGCGTCCTCCGCGGGCCGGCCAATCTAACATCCCGCGCCCGCCCGCGCTCCGGCGGCGCGCGCCGTGCACGGATTCGCCCGCCGAGCCGGGAACCGGCGGCTCGAAGCCGCGGCGACAACCACGGAAAGCCTCCCAAACCGCGGGAGGCTTCACCAGCGGATCCGCGGCCGTACCCACCTCCCCCGTGCTGTTCACGGGGGTGGCCGGAGATTCGGAACAGCAGTACCGTCGCGACTCTCCGGGAGGGGGCCCTCGCCTCCGCATGCGCCGACCCGCAGTCGCAGTTCTCCCTCTTCTCCTGCGGTTCGGGAGCTGGGGGATGAGGTTCGGTCCGTTCACCTGTTCCAGATCATCCAGACGATGCCCGACGATACACCGCGCGCCACCCAGGCCGATCCGCACGCCGCCGCCTCGTCCCCAGCCGGCGCCCCCGCCGGTGCGCCGCCGCCACGCGGCGCCGACGTCGCGGAAAACCCGGAGCTCCCGGGCGCGCGCTCGCGCGCGCTGCTGTCGGCGCTGGGGCGGCTGCCGCAGGGGGCGCTGAGCCGCGCGTTCGGCAAGCTGGCCGACGTGCCGCTGCCCAGGCCGCTGCGCGCGCCGGTGCTCGGCGGGTTCGCCCGGATGGTGGGCGCGGACGTGAACGAGACCGCGGAGCCGCTCGACACCTTCCCCACCCTCAACCGCTTCTTCACGCGCACGCTCAAGCCCGGCGCGCGCGCCTGGCCGGGCGACCAGCGTGCCGCGGCGTCGCCGGTGGACGGGGCCACGGGTCAGCTGGGGCGCGTGACCGGCGGGCGGCTGATCCAGGCCAAGGGCCGCACCTACTCGCTCCGCGACCTGCTGGACGAGGACGGGCAGTGGGAGCGCTTCGAGGGCGGCGCCTTCGTCACGCTCTACCTGAGCCCGAAGGACTACCACCGCATCCACTCGCCCTGCGACGGGCTGATCGCGCGCGCGCGGCACGTTCCCGGCGCGCTGATGCCGGTGAACGTTCCCGCGGTGATGCACGTGCCCGACCTGTTCGCGCGCAACGAGCGGCTGCTGTGCTACATCAACGGGCCGCTGGGGCGCGTGGCCGTGGTCGCCGTCGGCGCCTACAACGTGGGCCGCATCAGCGCCACGTTCGACCCCCAGTGGAACGCCGCGCCGGGGGCGGACGGCTGGGTCACCAACCGCGGCCCGGCTACCGCCGAGAGCCACCTGTACGATCCGCCCGCCGGCGTGCGCCAGGGCGACCACATCATGACCTTCCACCTGGGGTCCACGGTGGTGCTGATCTTCGAGCCCGGCCGCGTGGAGCTCTCGCGCGACCTCGCCATCGGCAAGCCCGTGCGGCTGGGGATGGAGATCGGCCGCGCGTCGTAGGTGCCACGGACCATCGGCAGGCCGCGGTCCGTGCGACGCGCTCGGATCACACCAAACAGCTTGCCGGGAAGATGGCGATGCGAGTTGGCGCGGCGCGGCGGCGGATGATGCGAGTGCTGGCGTGGATCCTCGCGCTCGCCGGTGTGCATCGGGCGCAGGGCCAGCAGGCGGCGGGGCGATACGTGAACCCGAACTATCGGTTCGCGGTGCGCATCCCCGCCGGGCTGCGGATCCGGACGGCCCGGGCTCCGGCGCCGAACCACGGCTTCGACGCGCGCATCGCGCCGGGGGCCGCCGCGTGGGCCACCGCCGCCTACGAGGCGCTCGACGCGTCCACCCTCTCCGCCGAAGTCGACAGCATGATCGCGGTGCGCTGGAAGGACGGGTGCCGCCTCGCCCAGCGGAAGGCCACTGCTCTCGGCGGCGCGCCCGCCGCGGAGCTCACCGTCCGCTGCGCGCCGCGGACGCGCGGCGGCCCCGCGACCGTCGAGCACGGCTTCGTGGCGATGCGTTCGCCGCCGGGCCGCGGCCCCGTCGTGTACGAGGTCGGCGTGAAGTATCCAGCGGGCGCCGCCGCCGCTGCAGAAGCGGAGCGGGTGCTACGATCGCTCGCCGCGGGCTTCTCGTTCACCAGCGCACGCTGATCTCATTGGCGCGGGCCCCCTGTCCTTGCGAGACCATCGGCAGGAATCGATGGACACCTCGCGTGCGGAATCTCCCTTGCGCTTTTTCGCTTTGTATGGCAAACTGGTTTGCATCCTTCGGAAACGACGAATCAACAGCGCGAACCATGTCTCATACGAACGTGGCAACAAGGGTCCGGACTGGCATCACGGCGGAGCAGGCAGGGATGGCGCTGCTGGCGGCGTGGGTGATCGTGTACGCCGTATTCCTCTCGCGGACGTTTGCCGAGCCAGAGACGCGGTTCATCCCGCATGAGCTTGCGCTGATCTCGGCGACGGCGCTGGGGATGCTCGGCTGGAAGCGGGGCACGGGTGTGTACGTGGTCATCGGCGTGCTCGCGGTGCTGTTCCTCCTCTTCGAGGGTGTGCTTTTCATCCCGCTCGGCCTGGCGGAATGCCAGGACTGGGTGGGCGGGCGGCTGCGCTATGGCGCCTTCTAGCACGCCACTTCCATTCGCTCCGAAACCGATTCCTCGTTCGTGGCCGTTCATCCTCTTCGTTGGAGGATGAGTTCGGCGGGGGATGGATCGATCGGTGGAAGTGACGGCGCGACCGGAACGCCAAAGGAGGACGCGAGCGCATCGGCCCGCGTCCTCCTTCGATTCCACGATCGATCGTGTCGAAACGATCAGGCGCCGACGAACTCCTCCACGAAGTAGCCCGGGGAAAGCTCCTCGCCGGTGGCGTGCACCATCAGCTCGTTCCAGCCGAGGGTGGCGCCGGGCGCGAAGATGCGGTCGCGGAGGAACGCGCCGACCTGGGGGTGCCCGGCGATGCTGCGCCCCGCCGGCACCTGCCGCCGCGCGTGCGCCGACACCTGGCTGGCCATCAGCTCGCCCAGCAGGTAGTTGTGGTAGTAGACGGGGCTCAGCGACAGGTGGATCTTGCTGGCCCAGTCCGGCTCGTCGCGCCCGTCGGGCCGGCGGATGCACTGCAGCCGCTCCACCAGGTCCCACCAGAGGGTGTTGAGGTCGTCGCGCTCGGGGTCGCGGTACAGCTCGCGCTCGAAGTACACCATCACCAGGATCCAGCGCGCCGACACCAGCATCGCCGCGCGCTGCTGCGCGCCGATGTCGGCGGCCTGCGCGTCGTCGACCTCGGCGGCCACCACGTCGCGCAGCCACGCGGGGTCGCGCGTGAGGCGGCCCATGTACATGGCGATCGCCTCGGTGCTGAGGGTGTGGGCGATGGTGCGCAGCGTGAACGGAAGCTCGGCGGGGATGTAGCGGTCGTACGCGGCGTGCCCCAGCTCGTGCAGCAGCGTGCCCATCCACTTCTCGTTCGGCCGCAGGTTGCACAGCACCCGCACGTCGCCCTGGCGGTCCACGTCCACGCAGAAGGCGTGCTGGTCCTTCCCCTCGCGCTCGAACAGGTCGCTGCGCGCCAGCACGTCGTCCACCTCCAGCCCGATCCCGCGGAAGAACCCGGCGGCGGTCTCCACCAGGTCGCGCTCGCGGAACCAGGCGTCCAGCTCCACCCGCCCGCTCACCGACGGCGCCTCCTGGGCGAAGAAATCGTCCCAGTGCCACGGCCGCAGTGCGTCGGGCGCCACGCCGAAGCGCTCCGCCAGCCGCTCGTCCATCTCCGCGCGGAAGCGGCGGAAGGGCTCGTCGGTGCGGTCGCGGAACTCGTCGAGCACGGCGAAGAGGCGGTCTTCGCCCAGCTCCTGGAGATGCAGCTCCATGGCGTAGTAGTGCTCGAAGCCGAGCGAGCGCGCGGCGGCGTTGCGGCGGCGCACCAGCTCGCGCAGCGGCTCGGCCACCTCGCGCCCGATCTCCTTGCTCGCCTCCCACGCCTGCCGCCGCACCTCCGAATCCACCGATCCCTGGAACGCCTCCAGCAGCTCGTTGTTGCTCAGCCGCTCGCCGCGGAAGGTGGAGCGGAAGGTGTGGAAGACGTGCTCCAGCTCGGCGCCGCGGTTCACCAGGTCGCGGATGGTGTCGGGCGGAAGCTGGTTGCGCGTGAACTCGTGCCCCAGCAGCTCCAGCCGCCGGCGCAGGAGGGGATCGGCGATCGCGCCGCCCTCCAGCCAGCCCCGCACCTTCCGCGCGCCCTCCGCGTCGGCGAAGAGCAGGCTGAGCGCCGTGCGCGCGGCCGACGCCCGCTCCAGCGCCGCCTCGCCGCCGCCCGTGGCCGCCTCCCACGAGAAGAGCCCGGTGTCGCGCATCAGGGGATCGACACGCGCCTCGACCTCCTCCACGAAGGCGCGCGCCTGCTCCTGGGCGGAGGCGTGCGCCGCCGCGTCGCCGCTCATCGCAGCTCGTCGTAGAGCGCGGCGATCGCCTCGGCACCACGGTGGAAGTTGTCCAGCGACATCCACTCGTTGGGCGCGTGGGCATTCTCGCCGGGAAGCCCGAAGCCGATCAGCACCACCGGCGCGTGCAGCGTGTCCTCGAACGCCTTCACGATCGGGATCGACCCGCCCTCGCGGATGGTCACCGGCTCGCGGCCGTACGCCTTGGCCAGCGCGCGGCGCGCCGCCTCGAACACCGGTCCGCTCGGCGCGGCGTACCACGGCTGGCCGCCGTGCAGCGCCTCCACCTCCACCGTCACGCCCTCGGGCGCGAGCGACTTCACGTAGTCGGTGAACGCCGTCTCGATCTGGTGATAGTCCTGGTCGGGCACCAGCCGCATCGACACCTTCGCCATCGCCCTGGCGGGGAGAACGGTCTTGGCGCCCTCGCCGGTGTAGCCGCTCAGCATCCCGTTCACGTCCAGCGTGGGGCGCACCCACAGCCGCTCGAGCGGCGAGTACCCGGCCTCGCCGCCCAGCTTCGGCGCGCCGACCTCCTCGCGCAGCCCCTCTTCCTGGAAGGGAAGCCCCGCGATCATCGTCTTCTCCTCGGCCGCGATCGCCTGGACGCGGTCGTAGAAGCCGGGCACCGTCACGCGCCCCTGGTCGTCGTGCAGGCGGGAGATGATCCTCGCGAGGGCGTTGGCCGGGTTCACCACCGCGCCGCCGTACGCGCCGGAGTGCAGGTCCACCGACGGCCCCTGCACCCGCACCTCCATGTACGCCAGGCCCCGGAGGCCGATGGTGATGGACGGCAGCCCCGGCGCGAACATGGTGGTGTCGCTGATCATCACCGCGTCGCACTCGAGCCGCGCGGCGTTGGCCGCCAGGAACTCGGCCAGGTTCGGCGACCCGATCTCCTCCTCGCCCTCGATGCAGAAGATCACGTTCACCGGGAGGGTGCCGTTGGCCGCCAGGTGCGCCTCCACCGCCTTCAGGTGCAGGTACACCTGCCCCTTGTCGTCCACCGAGCCGCGGGCGAAGAGCTTGCCGTCGCGCTCGGTGGGCTCGAAGGGCGGCGTCTGCCACTCGTCCAGCGGCTCGGGGGGCTGCACGTCGTAATGCCCGTAGACCAGGAGCGTGGGCGCGCCCTCGGCGCCGCGCCATTCGCCCAGCACCACCGGGTGCCCCGCGGTGGGGATGATGTCGACGGTGGTGAGGCCGATGCCGCGCATGCGCGTGGCCAGCCACTCGGCCGCCGCGGCGGTGTCGGCCTTGTGCTCGCTCTTGGCGCTCACGCTGGGGATGCGCAGCAGCTCGTTGAGCTCGGCCACGCTGCGGTCGCGGTTCTGCTGGAGGTATTCGGTTACGGACATGTGCCTGGCACGCTGTAGAGGTGCGGGCGCGCGGCGTGACCGTCCGCGCGGAGACAGAGCGGCGAATATAATCATCCTCACTCCGTTCGGCACCCGAAGCGCCGCGCGCCTCTTCCACGGCCGACGAGCCGTCCCGCCGCGGTACCCATGCCCCGGCCGGGCCGCTCCGCCGAACGTCCGGGTTGATTCCCGTGACAAATACCGGTACGTTCGTGCCGATGCTTGTTCGCCCCATCCGTGCATCCGCTCACCGGCGCGCACGTCCACGCCACTCCCCTCCCGTGCACTCCCGCCCCCCCTCGAGGAACCGTGCAGATGCGCTACGACCGAGTTCTGGTGACCGGCGGCGCCGGCTTCATCGGGTCGCACCTGGTGGAGCGGCTCCTGGCGGAGGGATCCGAGGTCACGGTCCTGGATGATCTCTCCACCGGGAGCCTGCGCAACATCCGCCATCTTCTGCGCAATCCGCGGCTGCGCCTGGTCGTTGCCTCCATTCACGACCAGCCGGTGGTGGACCGCGAGGTGGCCGGCCATCAGCTGGTGTATCACCTGGCCAGCGCGGTGGGCGTGGACCTGGTGGTGAAGCAGCCGGTGAAGACGGTGGAATCCCTCGCGTCCACCCTCGACCTGCTGCGGGCGTGCGCCCGGCACCGGCGGCCGGTGCTGCTCACCTCCACCAGCGAGGTGTACGGCCGCTCCACCGCGCTCCCCTTCCGCGAGGCCGACGAGGTGGTGATGGGCGCCACCACGCAGCGGCGCTGGGCGTACGCGTGCGGAAAGGCGTTCAGCGAATTCTTCGCGCTGGCGTATCACCACGAGACCGGCGTCCCGGTGTACGTGGTGCGGCTGTTCAACACCGTCGGCCCGCGGCAGAACGGGGAGCACGGGATGGTGCTGCCGCGCTTCGTGGCCAGCGCCCTGGCGGGACGGCCGCTGGTGGTGCACGGCGACGGCGAGCAGCGGCGCTGCTTCGCGTCGGTGCGCGAGGTCGTGCGCGCGCTGGCCACGCTCCCCCACCGGTCGGCCGCGGCGGGACAGGTGGTGAACGTGGGGAGCGAGGAAGAAGTCTCCATTCGCGGTCTGGCACTGCGCGTGGTCGCGCTCACCGGCTCGTCTTCGGTGATCGAGCACGTCAGCCACGCGACGGCGTATGGCGATTCGTTCGACGACGTGCCGCGCCGCGTGCCGGACCTCGCGCGCGCACGCGAGCTGATCGGCTGGCGGCACGAGACGTCGCTGGACCAGATCATCCTCGAGGTCGCGAGCTCGCTGCGTGGCGAGGACCGGGGGGCGCGCGCCATGCCGCGGGCGGACACGGCGGTCTCCGTGGAGGCGGGAGGGGCCGCGTGACGCCGCGGCCGGTTCGGGCGAACGGAACGGTGATCGGGCGGGGGGCGGGGATCCGTGTGGGGATCGACGCTTCGAACATCCGGATGGGCGGAGGGCTGACCCACCTGGTGGAGGTTCTGCGCCACGTGGACGCCGAGGCGCATGGTGTCGCGTCGGTGGTGGTGTGGGGCGGCCGGCGCACGCTGGAGGAGATCACCGCACGTCCCTGGCTGCGGCTGGAGCACGTCTCGGCGCTGGATGGCGCGCTCGCGGTGCGGACCGCCTGGAAATCCGCGCGGCTCTCCGCGCTGGCGGCCCGGGCGTGCGACGTCCTGTTCGTTCCCGGCGGCACCTACCTGGGTGGGTTCCGGCCGTTCGTGGCGGTTTCGCAGAACCTGATCCCGTTCGAGCCGGCCGAACGGGCCCGGTTCGGCGTGGTCCAGCATGCCAAGGCGATCCTGCTCGAGCGGACGCAGGCAGCCACCTTCCGCCGGGCAGACACCACCGTGTTCATGAGCGAGACCAACCGCAGGGTGGTGCAGGCACGGATCGGGGCGCTCCCGGGACGGACGGCGGTGGTGCCGTACGGGATCTCGACGCGCTTTCGCGCCTCGCCTCGCCCGCAGGAGCCGGTCTCGGCCTATTCGGCGCGGCGTCCGTTCCGCTGGCTGTACGTTTCCACCGTGGATGCCTACAAGCACCCGTGGCACCTGGCACGGGCGGTGGCCCTGCTGCGCGCCCGGGGCATTCCCGTGGAGCTGGATCTGGTGGGTCCGGCCTTTCCGCGCCCGCTCGCGCGGCTCCGGGCGGAGCTGCGCCGGCTGGACCCCGCGGAGGCGTTCCTGCGGTACCGCGGCGCCGTCCCCTATTCGGAGCTTCCCGGCTGCTACGGCCGGGCGGACGGGTTCGCCTATCCCTCCTCGTGCGAGACCTTCGGGCAGACGCTGGTGGAGGCGATGTCGGCCGGGATCCCGGTGGCGTGCGCGCGCCGCAGCACCATGCCCGAGCTGCTGCGCGAGCATGGCGCCTACTTCGATCCCGAGAACCCGCACGACATCGCGCGCACGCTCCACGCCCTGATGCGCGACCGCGAGCTCCGGGAGCGCAACGTGGCGGCCGCGGCGGCCCGGGCGGCGGAGTTCACGTGGGCTCGATGCGCGCATGACACCTTCGCCATCATCGCCGACTCGGCGGGCGCGAACGCTCCCACTCGCCACTCGTCCAGCGGCCCGGGGGACCGCACGTCATGATTTCCGTGCGATGAGGAGCGCGGGCGCGCGATGCCGCCCGGGCTGGAGAGCACGGATAAGGGGAGCTTCCGTTTCCGGACGTAATACGCTAGAATTGTGGTCCAGTTTTGTCCGAAAAGCGGAACAGGAGGAGGTGGAGAAGCCATGCGCTACGTTTCGCACCCAGAGTACCCGCCGCACGCGGGGAGCGGCGCGTCGTTCAACCGGCTGGTGAGCGTCGGCACCGGCGGTGCCATGCTGGGCGCGTCGCTGGCGGGGCCGGTTGGCGCGGCGATCGGCGGGCTGGTGGGGCTGGTGTTCGCCGAGAGCGCCAATCGTGCCGAGCGCGACAGGGCGGATCATGGCTCCGGCGCCTCGCGGTGAGCCGCGATGGACCGCACGATCTTTCTCCCCACGGCCGCGCTGGGGGCCGCGTTCATCATGCTGTACGGTTTCCGCTGCTGGAAGCACGCGGAAGCCATGAACGTGGGCACGCTGGTGAACATCATGATGCAGTCCGGCGGGATGACCGTCGGCGGCTTCCTGATCCTCAGCACGCTGGTTCCCGAGCTCAAGCAGCGGCTGACCGGCGTTGACATCTACATCTTCATCGCGGGGCTGGCGGTGCTCGCCGTGTGGGCCGAGGCGCTGAAGCGTGACCTGCTCCCGGCAGGCGCGGCGAAGCTGCCGGGCATGCGTTCCGAGCCCCAGCCGCTGGTCGCCGTCGCCACGACGGGAGAGGTGGCGCGGGTGGCCAGCGGGGGCTCCGACCGCGCCGCGTGACGCGCCGGGGGCTGAAGCCAGACGAGATGAGGCCCGCTCTCCACGCCAGGGAGAGCGGGCCTCATCTCGGTCCGACCCAGCTTTCTTTTTCCGTCCATCAATCGTATACTCCGCGCCATCCACCCGGTCCTCGCACGAACTCGCACGACGCTCGCCCGACCCACGTCGTGCGGGCGAACGCCCGGCCGCGCTCCGTCGCGGGCCGGCGTCTCGCGTGATGGACGCGGTGGAGTCTCGTCACTCGCCCCTGCTCGTTCAACCCTGGAGATGTCCGATGAAGAAGATCCGGCTCGACCCCGATACCCTGCGCGTGGAAACGTTCGCCGCCGTCGCGGCGGCGGAGCGCGGCGCCGGCACCGTGCACGCGCACGGCCCTTCGCTGAATACCGGCTGCCAGACCTGCGACCCGCTCTGCGAGATGACCTCCGTGGAATCGTGCCCGGACACGTACTGCTGCCCGTCCGGACTGATGACCTGCGAAGCGCCCGAGACCTCCCTCTGCTGACGCGCCACTCGCCGAACCTTCGCCGGCACGTTCGATCGAAGCCCCGCCCGCCCCTCGACCGGGGCGAGCGGGGCTTCGTCGATCCGGGGGGAGATCCAGGTCACGCCGCCCGGGCCAGCGCCACTCCGCCCGTGTGGCGCACGCCGAACGCCTTGCGGTACGCGGCGGGCGTGGTGCCCACCTCGCGGGTGAAGTGCTCGCGCAGGCTCAGCGCGCTCCCGAAGCCGCACTCGCGGGCGATGCGGCCCACCGACATCTCCGTGGCTTCCAGCAGACGGCGGGCGCGCAGCACGCGCTGCAGCAGCAGCCACTGCAGCGGCGACGTTCCCGTCTCCGCGCGGAAGCGGCGGGTGAAGTTGCGGCGGCTCATCATGGCGTGGCGGGCCATCTCGTCCACCGTCACGCGCCGGTCCAGCCGCTCCAGCGTCCAGGTGCGGGTGCGCTCCACCCCTCCATCCACCCGCCGCGGCACCGGCTCTTCCACGAACTGCGCCTGGCCGCCGCCGCGGTGCGGGGGCACCACCAGCCGCCGCGCCAGCGCGTTCGCCACCTCCGATCCCCAGTCGTTGCGCACGATGTGCAGGCACAGGTCGATCCCCGCGGCGATCCCCGCGCTGGTCAGCACCTGCCCCTCGTCCACGTAGAGCACGCGCGGGTCCACGCGCACGCCGGGGTGGCGCTCGGCCAGGAGCGCGGCGTCTTTCCAGTGCGTGGTGGCGCGGCGCCCCTCCAGCAGCCCCGCGGCGGCGAGCGCGAACGCGCCGGTGCAGATGCTGGCGATGCGCGCGCCCCGCGCGTGCGCCGCCCGCAGCGCGCCGGCGATCGCGGGCGCGAGCGGCCGGTCCAGGTCGTAGAATCCCGGAACGATGATGGTGTGCGCGGTCTCCAGCGCCTCCAGCCCGTGCTCCACGATCACCGGAAAGCCGATCGCCGTGCGCACCGGCCCGGGCTGCGCCGCGCAGAGCGTGAGGGTGTAGGCCATGGGATCGAGATCGGGCCGGCGGAAGCCGAACACCTGGCAGGTGACGCCCAGGTCGAACGGGACCACGCTCTCCAGCAGCAGCACGGCCACCGGGATCTCGGCCGCGGCGGAATGCCCGTCGATGGGCAGGATTCGAGTGCTCATGGCCTGAATCTAACGCGAACTGTCCTTCGGGCCACTCCCCGGGTGCGCCGGCGGCGGCGTAGACTGCATGCCGATCGGCGGAATGCGTCTCCGCGGTGGGGGCGCGAGAACAGGGGAGACGAGCGATGACGGCCGAGACGCGCCCCGCGGGGCGCCTGCACTATGCGTGGGTGGTGGCGGCGGTGACCTTCACGGTGCTGCTGGTGAGCGCGGGGATCCGCGCCACGCCGGGGGTGCTGATGGTGCCGCTGGAGGCGGAGTTCGGGTGGACGCGCGCGACCATCTCGCTCGCCATCTCGGTGAACCTGCTGCTGTACGGGCTGATCGGCA
>Ga0247773_1000335_pt1 | contig 21545 bp, 17 predicted proteins | sample UWRJL092311B6_FD_179934 | JGI IMG/M metagenome (GOLD analysis project Ga0247773, IMG submission 179934) | Plant litter microbial communities from Arlington Agricultural Research Station in Wisconsin, United States - UWRJ-L092-311B-6 | ecosystem: Environmental > Terrestrial > Plant litter >...
GTTGCTACCGACTTACCCGCCGATGGCGTGATCACCGGCACAGGGCGGATCGCCGGGCGCCCGGTGGCAATCATGGCCAACGATTCGACGGTCAAGGCGGGCTCCTGGGGCAAGCGCACGGTGGAGAAGATCTTGCGCATCCAAGAGACCGCGCAGCGCCTGTCGTGCCCGCTCTTGTATCTGGTCGATTCGGCGGGCGCGCGCATCACCGATCAAGTCGAGATGTTCCCTGGGCGGCGCGGGGCCGGGCGCATTTTCTACAACCAGGTTGGGCTGAGCGGCTTGGTTCCCCAGTTGTGTTTGCTGTTCGGACCCTCGGCGGCGGGCGGCGCTTACATCCCGGCGTTTTGCGACGTGGTGGTGATGGTCGATGGCAACGCCAGCATGTATTTGGGCTCGCCGCGCATGGCCGAGATGGTGATCGGCGAGCAGGTCACGCTCGAAGAAATGGGTGGCGCCAAAATGCACACTTCGGTTTCAGGCTGTGGGGATGTGCTGGTCGGCAGCGAGCTCGAAGCGATTGCCTTCGCCAAGTCTTACCTGTCGTTCTTGCCCTCGAACCACGAGCAGCCCGCGCCGAGCGCGGAAGCGCGCGCGCCCAAGACTGGGCTCAAACCGCTCAGTGAAATCATCGTCGCCGACGAGAACAAGTCCTTCGACATGCGGCTCGTGATCGAGCACCTGGTCGATGAAGGCAGTCTGCTCGAGATCAAGGCGCGTTTCGCCAAGGAGATGATCACGGCCTTTGCGCGGATCGACGGGCGCGTGGTCGGCATCGTCGCCAACCAGCCGAAGCACTTGGGGGGCGTGCTGTTCGTGGACAGTGCGGACAAGGCGGCGCGCTTCATCTGGTTGTGCGATGCGTTCAACGTGCCGCTCTTGTTTCTGGCGGACGTGCCGGGTTTCATGATCGGCACCAAAGTGGAGCGCCAGGGCATCATCCGCGCGGGCGCCAAGATGATTGCAGCGGTCAGTGAGGCCACGGTGCCGAAGATCAGCGTGATTGTGCGAAAGGCCTACGGCGCGGGCTTGTATGCCATGTGCGGGCCCGCGTTCGAGCCGGATGCGTGCCTGGCCTTGCCCAGCGCGTCGATCGCCGTGATGGGGCCGCAAGCGGCGGTGAACGCAGTGTATTTCAACAAGATCCAGGAAAAGCCTGCGGGCCCGGAGCGCGAGGCGTTCGTCGCCAAATTGCGCGACGAATACCGCGCGGACGTCGATCTGGAGAAGCTGGCCAGTGAGCTCGTGATCGACGGTATCGTGCCCTTCCTGGCGCTCCGTCGCGAGCTCGTGCAGCGCTTCGAGCTTTATCGCGGCAAGCAGCGGCCACGCACGAACAAGCGGCACTTGGTGCCGCCGGTTTGAACGCGCAGTCATGAGCCGGTCGTTTCGTCAGGGGCTCGCGAGCGGGCTTGTGCTGGGCTGTTTGCTTTCGAGCGTGCAGGCCTCCGCGCAGGTCGACCTGCGCGTGTTCGGGCAGCGCGCGTTGCCCGCGCCCTTTTTGCGCGGCCGGGGGGGTGGCGTGCCGGTGATCGTGCACGCACCCGGCGGCGTGAGCACGCCCGGTCTGGTCTCGGTCGGCGACTTCGCGGTCGGCGAGCTGCCCCCGGCTCGCCTGCGCGAGCTGTCCGTGACCCATCCGAGCTGGAGGTTCGATTGGGCGCCCCCGCGCCACGTGCTGCTCGATCGCATCGAGGGCTGGGTCCATGCACGGAGCGTGCGTGAACAGACTCAAACCTCGGGCAAGGGCGTAGTCGTCGGGATCGTAGACACTGGGGTCGAGCTCAGTCACGGCGATCTGCGTAGCGCCGCGGGTCTGACTCGCGTGGCTTGGCTGTTCGACGTGTCGCGTGGCCCGCAGCACTTGCACGAAGATCTGGAGGCGGCCTACGGCTGCAACCAGAGCCCGGGCTGCGCCGTGTACGCCGCGGCCGATCTCGACCGGCTCAGCGCAAACGACATCGCGGGTGACGAGCCGAACGATCCTTTCGGGCACGGCACGCACGTGGCTTCGCTCGCTGCAGGTAATGGTCTGGCGAGCCCAGAGCCGCGCTACATCGGTGTCGCACCCGAGGCGAGCTACGTGATCGCGCGCGTGGCGCACGACAACGGCAGCATTCAAGACGCAGACGTGCTGCGAGCCGTCAAATTCGTGTTCGATCGCGCCGAAGCTCTGGGCATGCCCGCGGTCGTGAACCTCAGCTTGGGCAGTGACTTCGGCGCGCACGACGGCAGCTCGGCGCTAGAAATGGCTCTGAGCAGCATGGTCGGTCCGAGCTATCCCGGGCGCGCGATCGTGGTCGCGGCGGGCAACAGCGCCGGGCTGTACGGCGGCATCGGTAGCAGCTACCCCGGGCCGTTCGGGATCCACACCGAGGTGCACGTGCCGCGTGCTTCCGTATCGCGCGTCCCGCTGCTCACACCGGCGCGCACGGGCACGACCGTGAATGGCTCGGCCTTCGTGTGGATCGCTTTCCGCGAAGGTGACGAGGTCAGCGTCGGCGTCGATCGCAAGGGCAGCCAGCTGATCCCGCCGCTCGGCGTCGGCCAAGGCAACGAATACGACTTCGGCGACTATCGCATCACCGTGCTCAATGGCACGACTGGCGGAGCGGACGATGCGGAAGTCAGTCCAGGTCGACAGAATGCGGTGCTGGTGATCGACGGCACTTGGTCCGAAGACAGCGACTTTGCGATTCGTCTCGAAGGCCACGGCAGCGCCCAGCTTTGGCTGCAGGGCCTGGGCGATTTGGACCCGAGCGTTGCGCTGGGCGCGCTGTTTCCGCGCGCTCAGAAGGAGGGCACGATCAACGTGCCGGCCAGCGCTGCGGGCTTGATCGCGGTGGGCGCCACGCTCAATCGCACGACTTGGACCGACGTCGCCGGCAATGCCATCGACCTGCCGAAGCTGGGCGTAATCGACGATACGCCGCTCGATAGCATCGCCTACTTCAGCTCTGGGGGGCCCAATGCTCTAGGCGCGGTGAAGCCAGACATCGTGGCCCCCGGCGTGTACCTCGCGGGCGCGATGGCGCGCTCGGCCGATCCACGACGCACGGACCAGGAACTGTTCGCCAGCCTCGGCCGTTGCCCGACCGACGACGAGTGCTTCGTGGTCGACGAAACGCACGCCATTACCAGCGGCACTTCCATGTCTGCACCGATCGTATCGGGCGCGATCGCGCTGCTTCTCGAACGCGATCCGACGCTCACCCAAGACGCCCTGCGCGCGATTTTGCAAGCCGGTGCTCGCCCGCTCCAGGGCATCGTGATCGATCCGCGCCAGATCGGCCCAGGTGCGCTCGATCTCGAGGGCGCCCTCGCCGTCGCCAGCGCCGGTGAGTCGCCCGCGCTGCGCACGCCCAGCGCGCACAGCTGGCTCACGCTGTCCGGCTCGTTCGCGCACCCGGATCCGAACTGGCTGTTGACCGGCTACGTCGATTTGCGTGACGACGCGGACCAGATCGCCGACGGCTTCGACCCGCGGCGCTTGCAATTGACGGCCGAGCCCGCCTTGATTCACGAGCCCCTGACGCGCGTCGCCGCCGGCTTCTACCGCTTCGTGTTGAGCGCGCCTGCCAAGAGCGGCGGGGAGAATTTGCGCATTGCGGTCAGCTTCGACGAACGGCTGATTGCGTCGAAGGAGCTGCGGATTGCGGTCGATCGTTGGGTGGCCAGTGACGGGGTGTCTGCGCGCGGAGGGTGCAGCGTCGGAGCAGGCACGGGCACGGGCACGGGCACGGGGTGGGTGGGCGTATTCGTGCTCTTGGGCCTTCTTGCACACCGTCACATGCGCGCGAAATATGCCGTGCAAGACTGCGCTTCGAACGGGTCTTGATCGGGGTCGAAGGGATGGGCGAGGTCGACGCCGCCCAGGTTGATGCCGATGGCGAGCACCGCGCGCACACCCGTCAGGTTCACGACTCGACCCTCGGCTGCGCGGCCACGTTCTTGGTACGGCACATCCACGCGCGCCATCTCACGCCCCTGATCATCGACGCTGATCAAGCGCCACTTGAAGCTGACCGGCGCTTCCCACTCGCTCTCGAAGCCGAGCGAGACACCAATCGGCACTTCGTCCATGTCGATCCAGATCAGTTCGATGCCCGTCGGCTCGAGCGGTCGCGAGGCACGCACGCGCCGCGGCAGCGAGGAGAATTTGAGCGTCCAGTCGTAGCGGGGCCTGCCGAAAGCACCGGCCCAGCTCAAAAACGGTGGGTGCGTGCCATCGTCGCGATCCCCCAAAAATGCCCGAGAAACGGCATAGTCGCCGAACAAGGTCGCGACCCTGCCCGTGTCTTCGTCCAAGCTGTGGCGCAGCACGTCGAACACGTCAGGCTCGTTGTTCCACTCGAAGGAGCCGCCCGCGGTGCTGCTTGCTGCCGCGGACAGCAGCGATGTGACCAGCGCGCCCGAGGCCTGCGCCGAGCGCGCGCTCTCCAAAAATTCGAACAGCAGCGTAGCTGCCGCGTTGGGTTCCGCCGAGCGAGCCGCCAGTGCTCGCTCGGGATGCGCCTGCGCGTCGTCGACGGCCTGCACGTCGAGCGAGCCGATGCTGCCCGTCAGCCACCACAGCTCGCTCGCGAATGCGCGCTGAATGGCCGGGGTCTCTCCCGGATCCAGGCGTTTGGCAAGCGCTTCGCCGACGCACAGCGTGGCGCTGCGTTCGAGCGACAGCCCGTCGTCGCTCGCGCCCGAGATGCAAAAGGCCGCCGCGCGGTCCAGCGTGCTCGAGTCCAGTGCGTCGCGTTCGGTCGCGAGCTCGCGGCTCGCGCCGGTCAGATACCAATCGAGCGCGTCACTGCCGCCGTGCGCGTCATCCGGGAGTGGCGCTGGTAGCTTCAAGGCAACGACGACGCGCTCGTAGGCGAGCTCGAGCGCCTGAAGGGCGCGCAAGGCTTGAGCTGCGGAGCTGTCCGAGCCGCGTTGCACACACACAGGCAGCCGGGCCGAACAGGCGGCGCCGACGCTGTGCGGACGTTCACGCTGGGCGGCAAAGGCGGCACCCTTCGGCAGCTTGGGGTCGATCTCGACCGGCGGCCGGACGAAGTGCGGACCTGCGCCGAACAAAAGCGGTGGATCGCGGCGGATCCGGTTGTCACCCCGCGCGCTTCCCACGGCCAGCAGTGCGCCCACCGCCCAGCCGAGAGCGACCGTGATGACGACGCCGAGCCGGGGAGTCCTGGTCCTGCTGCGCATTGCCCCGCCGACTCTAGCCCGGAACCGCGCTCGCGAGCGGGCTCGGCGCGCCGTCCGGAGAGCCGCGGAATGGCAGGAGAATTGACAGGATTTACCCAAGCGACCCTATACTTCCGGAATGCCCCTGGCTCTGAGCCGGCGGTAAAGCCCCCATGAGCCTCAACTTCGATCCGTCGTACGCTCTGGAGTTCGATTTCGGCCGCGGCCAGATCCGCATGGCCAACGCTGGTGAGCGCGTGGTCATCCCCTGTGATGCGCTGCTTGCCTTGTGCCAGGGCGCGAGCGAGCACGCCGTGCGCGACTTCGGTCGTCGTTTGGGCACCGAAGCGGGGCGGGTGATGAACGATCGCTTGGGCGAAGCCTGGCAGGCCTCGCTCGAAACCGTGCTCGAGCATTTGGGCGGGGAGCTCGCGCTGATGGGTCTCGGTTCACTCGGCCTCGAGCGCTGGGGTCAGGCCTTGGTGCTCTCGTTCAGCGATTCGCCGCTCGGCTTCGCGGGCGACCTGTTGCTGGGCTCGGTGCTCGAAGGCGCCATGCAACGCAGCTTCGGGCGCGACACGGTGGCCATCAAGTTGATGCGCGACGATCAGAAAGTGCGTTTTTTGCTGGCCGGTCACGCTGGGGCAAGCAAAGTCGGCAATTGGCTCGCGCAAGGCGTGCCGTGGGGCGATGTCCTGAGCCGCTTGGCCACGCGAGGTGCTTCGTGAATCAAGAAGTCGAACGGCTGCAAGAGCTCCTCGCGCGCGTGCGTCGGAACGCGGCCCTGCCTCGCACGCTCATCTCAGCGTCCATGCCGGAGCCGTCCGCGCCCGTGCACGACACGCCCCCGGTGGCCTATGCAGCGCCGGCCTACACCGCGCCAGCTACGGAATTCACGGCGGAACAGGTGTTTTTCGAGTCCGAGCCGCCGCCCCCGCCCGCCGCCCAAACGAGCGCGCCGCTCGATGCCTCGGTCGATGAGCTGCTGCTCGAGGATCCGTTCCCGTCCGTCCGCCCCGGCCCGTCGTATAGCGACGTGCTCGAGGAAGAGCCGATCCCGCTCGTGAACGTGGCCTCGCCGCATGCGCTCGACGCGGAAGAGGACGTGTCGGGCGTGATGTCCATCTCGGAGCTCAGTGACGAGCAACCCGAGGAGCTACTGGAAGACGACATCGTCGAGATGACGGCGTCGGAAGCCGAGCTGTCGAGTGTGAACGACTCGCTCGACGAGCTCAGCTTCGATGACGACGACGATTTGGCCGACAAGCGTTCCGCGCCGCTGAGCGACGCGGAGCCGCCCGCTTCGTCCTCGCGCAGCAAGATCGCCGGCACGATGGACGAGGCTCTGGCGCGCGCGGCCGAACAGATCCAGTTGGAAGAGGGGCGGGAGATCCCGCTCAAGACGCCGCCCCCGGAATCCGGACCGCAAGCGGCCGTTGCGCTGCCCGCGGGCATGCACGCGCCGCTCTCACCAGACATCGAAGAGTTGCTCGAGGCCGATATCGTGCCGAGTGGAGTGCAGGCGACGGCGCCCACCACCGAACAATTGGGTCAAACCATCGATTTGGAAGACGCGCGCGGCCCGTCGCTGGAGCTCGACCAGCCCGCGCCGTTCATCCCCGAGGGCCTCCAGGAGGATCTGGTCAACGAGGAGCTCGAGGTCACCCTGCCGGGACGCGAGTTTGCTGGCGGCTATCAGGATGATCTGATGCTGCCGCCGGAAGCGCGCCAGGAGCTCGAAGCTCATCAGCAGCGGCTGAACGAAGATTCGGTCGCTCCGCCGCCCGAATCGCTCGCGCAGTATCCGGGGCCGCAGCCCGAAGCTGCGCTCGGCGGTTTCGCGCCGGCGATCGCGCCTGCGAGCGTGACGACGGACTCGTATAGCGAGGGCGTCTCGACGGTCACCGTCGACGCTCCTTCGAACGTCGACTTTGCACCGGAGCTGCTGGCGCGCCCCGATCGCGGCCCGACTTCGGTCGCGAAATTCATCCGCAACGAAGTGCCGCGCCCGAAGACGTTCATGGAGCTGCTCGACAGTTCCCTGTCCCTGGGTAGCGACTGACTGACCCAGACTGATTGGTTTGGGTAGCGGGCGCACAGCGCCGAGGTCGTCATGAAGCTCGCAAGTCGGCGACAAGGACGCGATGGCTCGTTGCTGGTGGTCAGCCGCGACGGTTCCCGCGTGGCCTCCGCTAGCCACATTGCGCCGCATTTGCAGGCCGCCCTGGATGATTGGCCGCGGGTCGAGGCAGACCTGACGCGCCGCTTCGAAGCGCTCGAGAGCGGCTTGCTGCCGGGCCAACCGATCGCCGAGGTCGAGCTCACGGCGCCGTTGCCGCGCGCTTACGAGTGGATCGATGGCTCGGCGTTCATCAATCATGTCTTGCTCGTGCGCAAAGCGCGCGGCGTTCAACCCCCGCAGACGTTGCACAGCGAGCCCCTCGTGTACCAGGGTGCCTCCGGCTGCCTGCTCGGCCCGAACGACGATTTCAGCTTGGGTGACCCGCGCTTCGGTTTGGATTTCGAGGCCGAGCTGTGTGTCGTGCTGGGGGACACGCCGCGCGGCACGCAAGCGACGGATGGGGCCGAATACGTGCGCCTGTTGATGCTGGCCAATGATTGGACCTTTCGCAACTTGGTCTCGCCGGAGCTCGCCAAAGGCTTTGGTTTCTTCGTGTCCAAGCCGGCGACCGCATTCTCGCCGTTCGCCGTCACGCCGGACGAATTGGGCCCGGCGTATCGCGAGGGGCGGCTGCATTTACCGTTGCAAACGCGGCTCAATGACGCGCTGATCGGTGATCCGGACGCGGGCGAGATGCACTTTTCGTTCTTCGACTTGCTTTCGCACGTCACGCAAACGCGCGCCCTCACCGCGGGCACGATTTTGGGCAGCGGCACGGTCTCCAACAACGACCCCGCGCGGGGCGCGTCCTGCCTTGCGGAGCTGCGCGCGCGAGAGATGATCGCGAGCGGCCACGCGACGACGCCTTTTTTGCGCGTGGGCGATCGCGTCGAGATCGCCATGTACGATCACTCGGGTAAGAACGTGTTCGGCTCGATCGCCGAGCGTGTGACGGCTTGAGCGCGCCTTGAACCCGCCGCGACCGCGCTGGTAGAGTGCGCGCCATGAAACTGTTTACGTTTTGGCGGAGCTCATCGGCGTATCGTGTCCGCATCGCCCTCGGTCTGAAGGGGCTCGCCTACGAGCCCGCGTTCGTGCACTTGACGCGCTCCGGCGGGGCGCAAAACAGCGCTGATTTTCGTGGCAAAAACCCGCTCGGCCAAATTCCAGTCCTGGAAGTCCGCGAGGGACAGCAGGATCCGCCCGCATTTCTGACGCAATCGTTGGCGATCATCGAGTACCTCGAAGAGCGCTTCCCCGAGCCTCCCTTGCTACCCAAGGATCTGCTCAGCCGCGCCCGAGTCCGGGAATTGGCCGAGCTGATCAACTCGGGGATTCAACCGTTCCAAAACCTGAGCACCACCACCGCCCTCAGCGAGCTGGCACCGGAGCTCGATAAGCAACGCTGGTTCGCCAAGTTCATCGCCGGCGGGCTCGAGGTTTTGGAAGCCCGCGCGCAAAAGCTGGCTGGGCGCTTCCTGGTCGCCGACGCCGTATCGATCGCCGACGTCTTGCTGGTGCCGCAGCTTTACGCAACGCGTCGCTTGGGTCTACCACTCGAGGCTTATCCGAGCTTGCTGCGCGTCGAGGCTGAATGCCTGAAGCTGGACGGCGTTGCCTCCGCGCACCCAGACCGACAGCCAGACTGCGAATAGGCTGCTCCCCCGCCGGCGCAGGCTGGCGCTGGCCGTAAATCGGCGTACTTTGAGAGTATGGCAGAGCTCGAATCGCTCGGGATCCTCGGCCTGGAAGGTGTGCACTACTACGTGCGGGACTTGGAGCGCAGCACACGCTTCTACGTCGATCGGATGGACTTCGCGGAGGTGGCCGAGAGCGGCGCCGCGCTCAGTGAAGGTGGCCATCAACGCTCGCGCGCGTTTCGCGCCGGCGATTACCTGGTCGTGTGCTCGACGCCGGTCGGCGAGGGCGGTCGCGCGCAGCGCTTTCTGAAGAAGCACCCGGATGGCGTGGGCACGCTGGCCTTTCGCGTCAGCGACGCCCAGCGCGCGTTCACCCTGCTCGACGGCCGCGGCGCAACGCCCATCAGTGACATCGAGACGCACAGCGACGAAGGTGGCACGCTGAAGACCTTTTCGATCACCACGCCCTTTGGCGACACCACCTTTCGTTTCGTGGAACGCCGCGGTTATCGCGGGTTTTTTCCGGGTTTTAGCGAGATGCCGCGGGCGCGTGCCGGTCAGAACGTGTGCACGATCACGGGCGTCGATCACATTACGTCCAACTTCCAGACCATGTCCCCCGCGCTGTTGTGGATGGAGCACGTGCTCGGTTTCGAGCGCTACTGGGACGTGGAATTTCACACGCGCGACGTGGGTCGCGTGAAAATGCGGGACGGCTCCGGTCTGCGCTCCGTGGTGATGTGGGATCGTCACTCGGGCTTGAAGTTCGCCAACAACGAACCGTATCGCCCGAATTTCAAGGCTTCGCAGATCAATCTGTTCAACGAAGATCACCGTGGCGACGGTGTGCAGCACATCGCGCTCGCGGTGCGCGACGTGATCGGCGCGGTGCGCGCGCTGCGCGCTCGGGGGGTCGAGTTCATGCGCACGCCGGCTACGTATTACCAGGCGCTGCCCGAGCGCCTGCGCGCGCTCTCGATCGACGCCATCGACGAAGACATCGACACCCTGCGCGAGCTCGAGCTGTTGGTCGATGGGCATGGGCTCAAGTCTTATCTGCTCCAGATCTTCCTCAAGGACTCGGCCGGCATGTACGGCATGCGCGAAGCCGGTCCTTTTTTCTACGAGTTGATTCAGAGGAAGGGCGATAGCGGCTTCGGTGCAGGCAATTTCCGCGCCTTGTTCGAGAGCATCGAGCGCGAGCAGAACGACGCGCTTAGCGATACCCCCAGGGGTGACGAAGGGCGCGCGTAGTGCTCGACCGTCGCAGCTTCGGCGACTTGCCAGCGAAGCCGCACACCGCCCTGCGCAGCGCGGGCAGCGGCGCTCTGCGCTACGAAGAGTGCATCACGCGCGCGGGCTTCGACGGCCCCTACAGCATCGTGTACCACGAGCGCCGGCCACACGAGGCCGAGCCGGTCACGCTGGCGCACGGTTGGCAGCTGCTCGCGGGGGAGCAGCGCGCGCTCGCGCGCCACCACTTTCGCAGCTTCGAGCAGCCGAAGCGCGGCGGTCCACCGCTTTCCGCGCGCATTCCGCTGCTCGAAAATGCCGATTTGACGATCTCGGTGCTGGCGCCGAACGCCGAAGATCCCGTGTACTTCGTCGACGCCGACAGCGACCAGTTGCTGTTCATCCGCGAAGGTGGCGGCGTGCTCGAGACTCAGTTCGGGGATTTGCGCTTTCGGCAGAACGACTACGTCTGTTTGCCGCGCGGCCTCTTGCATCGCTTCCTGCCAGACGCGCGGCTAGCGCAAGAGTGGCTCTCGATCGAGAGCGCGGGCCCGATCGCGATTCCGCGCCAGTATCGCAACGAGATCGGCCAACTACGCATGGATGCGCCCTACTCTCATCGCGACTTTCGTACGCCGGAATTCCGCGGGCCGAGTGACGCGGGCATTCGTCACTTGCTGGTCAAGCGCGGTGGCGCGTTCTTCGGCTTTCGCTACGCGCATTCGCCGCTGGATGTCGTGGGCTGGGACGGCACGTACTACCCGGTCGCGTTCTCGATTTTGGATTTCCAAGCCAAGGTCGGCATGGTGCACTTGCCGCCCACCGTGCACGCGACATTCGCGCTGCCGGGCGCGCTGCTGTGCAGCTTCGTGCCGCGCCCGCTCGACTTTCACCCGCAGGCAATCGCCTGCCCGTACCCGCATTCGTCGGTCGATATCGAGGAAGTGATCTACTACGTGCGCTCCAATTTCGGTTCGCGCAGGGGTATCAGCCCAGGCAGCATTTCGTTGCATCCGGCGGGCATTCCCCACGGGCCGCACCCCGGCGCGTACGAAGCGAGCCTGGGCGGCGGGCACACGGAAGAACTAGCAGTGATGCTCGATTGCGCGCGTCCGTTGCGAGTGACGAGCGCCGCTCTGGCGCTCGACGACCCGAGCTACCATCACAGCTTCGTCGACCCGGGCGGCAGCCACTCGATCGGCTGATCGCGCAGCCAGGTGCGCTGCCTGCGCGCGAAAATCCGCGTCGCGCGGAAGATCGACAGCTCGAGCTCGGCGAGATCGACGGGTCCGCCCTTTTGCAAGGCCAGCGCGACTTGCTTGTAGCCGACCGAGGCGAACGGGCGACTGTCCTGGTAACCGCGCGCCAAGAGCTCACGCGCCTCCTCCAGCCAGCCAGCGGCGAGCATGGCTTGGCAGCGCGCTCGAATCCGCACATCCAGCTCGTCCTTTTCGCGCCGGACACCGAGCAGCCGCGCGGCGTGGCGCTCGGTTTTGAAACCGTGCTCGGCTTGCCACTCGCTCATGCAGACGCCTGTGAGCTCGTACACCTCGAGCGCGCGACTGACGCGTACGAAGTCGTTGGGTGCGAGCCGTTCGGCGGCTTGGGGATCGACCCGTGCCAGATCTGCATGCAGGCCCAAGCGCCCCACCTCGCTCACCCGTGCCTGGTGGCGCGCGCGTAACGCGGGATCCGCGGGTGGCGCGGGCACCAGGCCATGAATCAAGGCACGCACCCACAAGAACGTGCCCCCGCACACGATCGGTCGCTTTCCCCGCGCGCGAATGTCGAGCAGCGCGAGCTCCGCCAGCTCCGCGAAGCGGGCCGCGTCCATCGGTTCACTCGGTTCAATCACGTCGATCAGATGATGACGGGCGCGGGCTCGCTCCTCACTGCTCGGCTTGCCCGTGCCGACCTCGAAGTGGCGATACACCTGCACGCTATCCGCGCTCACGATCTCGCCGCCGTGCTGTTCGCAGAGCTCGATCGCGAGCGAAGTTTTGCCCGACGCGGTCGGGCCGACCACGACCCACAAGCGGTCGTCAGAATCGAGATCGATGGCCATGCCGCGCCTAACGCCGTCCGACTTTGCGCTCGAGCTCGGCCCAACTCAGGAACGTGACCACCGGTCGCCCATGCGGACAGTGTCCGGCGAAATCGGCTTCGTCCAAGGCCTCGAGCAGCGCTTTGACTTCATCCGGAGCGAGCGGATCGCCCGCACGGATCGAGCCGTGGCAGGCCATGGTGGCCAGCGCGAGATCCACCGCGTCGGAGAAGCCGCGCCCGCCTTTGCGCGACACTTCCGCCAGCAGATCGCGCAGCAAGCGTTCGGCGCTGGCCCGTTGCAAGAGCTTCGGTACGGCGTGAATGCTGATGCTTTCGGGCCCGCGCACGCGCACATCGAGCCCGACCTCGGCCATCTCCTGCCCGCGTTGTTCGACCAGCTCGGCTTCGGCAGGCAGCACCTCGAGCGTGACCGGGAACAGCAACGACTGTGAAGGTACGGCGCGCCCTTGGTACTGTTTGCGTAGGCGCGTGAACGTGACGCGCTCGGCCGCCGCGTGTTGATCGAGCAGGTAAATCCCGTCGCGGCTCTCACACAGAAGGTAGGTCTGGCGGAGTTGCGCGACGAACGTCAGGCTCGACCAGGCGATCTGCAGCTCGGGTCGGCTCGGCAGCGCGGACGAATCGCGCGCGCTCAGCGGCTCGGGCTCGAGCGGGAGCAAGCGTTCGGCGCTCGAGCCGTTGCCGGCGGCGAGCGCGAGCAACGAAGGCAGTACCGGCAAGCCGAGCGGCTCGGCTTCCCAGCGCGGTTCGGCTGGCCTGGAAGCGCTTTCGGCAGACCAAGTGCGTTCTCCGAGCGCGGCGCGGGGCGCTGAAAGTGGCGTAACCACGGCCGCTTCGGGGCGAGGCTTGGTCCAAGCGCTGCGATTCGGCGTCGGTAGGGAAAAAGCGCCCGCCAAGGCACGCGACAAGCTGCCATACACCGCGTCGGCCGTCGCGCGCTGGTCGGCGAAGCGCACTTCGGCCTTTTGCGGATGCACGTTCACGTCCAAAAACTCGGGCGGAAGATCCAGGTACACGACGCCTCGCGGGTAGCGGCCGCGTTCGAGCACGCTGCCGTACGCCTGCGCGATCGTCACCGCCAGCGCCCGGTCGCGTACCGAGCGCCCATTGACGAACAAGCGCAGGCCCCCCGCGCCGCTGCGCGCATGCTCGGGTCGCGACAAGAAGGCTTCGATGCGCAGGGGGCCGCGCGTGCCCTCGCAGTGGGTCAAGTCTTCGCCGTTGCACACCTGCGCCACGCGCTCGGCTCGGCCGCTCGCGCGCAAGAACTCGCGCACCTGTCGGCCGTCACGCGTGAGCGTGAAGGTCACGTCGGGTCGCGTGAGCGCCGCCGCTTCCACGACCTCGGTGACGTGCCCGGACTCGGTGCCCGTCGAGCGCAGGAATTTGCGACGCGCGGGGATGTTGAAGAACAATTCCCGCACTTCCACGCGTGTGCCGACCGCCATGCCCGCCTGGCGCAGCACGGGCTCGGCCACGCCTTCGATCGACACCTCGACGCCCGCATCGCAGTTGGCCGGCCGAGAGCGGAGCGCGAATCGACTCACCGAGGCGATGCTCGGCAAGGCCTCGCCGCGAAAGCCGTAGCTCACGAGGTTGTTCAGGTCGCTGATCGCGGTAAGCTTGCTGGTGGCGTGTCGCTCCACGCTCAGGCGCGCGTTTTCCGCGCTCATCCCCACGCCGTCGTCGCTGACGCTCAAGCGCGTGACACCTCCGCCTTCGATTTCGACATCCACGCGTTGCGCGCCTGCATCGAGCGCATTTTCGACCAGCTCCTTGACCGCGCTCGCCGGGCGCTCCACGACTTCGCCGGCGGCGATTTGGCTGGCTAATGCGGCTGGCAGGACGACGATTCGCGTTTCCAAGCGGTGTCGGCGCGAGCATTGCACCGCTTCGCCGGGCGCTCAACGACGCTCTGTGACGGCAGGGCGACGCTGTCCGAGGCTGCGCCGAACTGTGTCAGTGGAAGATCGCCGGTACGGGCAGCGGCGGGCAATTACAGCGGTTGACTCGGCATGGCGATTGCGTAAACGGAAAGTACGATGCGCGGTGAGCGGGTTACGTGGGGAGCGGTAGGCGCCTTTTGGAGGCACTCGGGTGCCGGGCAGGAGCTGCTTCGCAGACTGCCACGGCTCGGCCGCCGGCTTTCGGCAAAAGACGGTTTGGCGCGAAATGAGCTCACGCCCGGCGAAGCTCCGCTTCGCATCGCCGGGGCCAAGCGCAGCGCGGTCGCTCAGCCAGCGCTGCCCTTGCTCGGGGCGGCGGTTTGCATTGCGTTCGGCGTCCGCGCGGCATTTTTCAAGATCGCCGATTGGCTCTGGAATTTCGCCAACGTGGTGGACCTGAACGAGATGGTTCCCTGGGCCCACTGGGCCATGTACGACCGGGACGGGGCCGAAGCCTACGGGCTGCTGGGCGCGATCGCAGTGCAAGGGCTCGGTACCGCGTTGGTCATGGCCGGGCTCGCTCGACTCAAGCCTCTTTGGAGAGCGGGCGCCACCGCCGCTCTGCTCGCCCTGGCGCTGTACCTGGCTTGGGATCTGCCTCCGCGTCCGCCCGCGTCCGACGTCTTTTCCACGTTGTCGGGTACGCTTTGGTTCGTCGCGGGAGCCTTGCTCGTCAGCGCGTGGCTGGGCTGGGTGGCGCACCGCACGCGTGCGCTGGTCCCTTTGTCGCTGGCCCTGGTCCTGATCCCGGTGTGCTTCGTGCCCATCGCTTACTCCAGCATGGCCGACCTGACTTGCCTGCTGGCGCCGGCGCTGCGCCTCGAGCACGGCATCCGGCTTTCGCAAATCTATTTTCAGTACGATCTACTGCCTTCGCTCTTGGTACTGGCGTGGACGACCATCGGCGGCGCGCCGATCGCCTTCTCCTCGATCGTCATGCCCGCCACGTTTTATGCGCTGTTTCTGGGCATTTATGCCCTGGGTCGCCGGTTTCTGCGGCCCGAGTTGCTCGCGCCACTGCTGATCTCGGTCGTGATCGTGCGCTACTACTCGATCCCGGGCGACAACGTGCCCCAAATAGCTCCCCTGCGACTCGACCTGTGGTTGCTGCCGCTCGCGTTGGTACGCGCGGTGGGGCTACGTCACTGGTCCGTCGGACTCGTGCTCGGTGGCCTGTGCTTCTTCTCGCGCAGCATTGGCATGCTTTTGGTGGGTGCTTACGGGCTGGCCCTCGGTTTGGACTTCCTTGCCCAGCGTCGCGCGTCGCGGCGCGAATCGGTCACACCGTTCTGGCGCGGGCTCGTGGCTCTCTTCAGGAGCACGGCGTGGGTGTGGGGCATCATCTTGCTTTCGCTGCTGACGGCGCGCCTGGTGTTTGGCTCGTTCGTCTCTGATGCGGTGGTCACCTATCAGCGGCTGGGCGTGGGCATGATGCGCATCGACCGCAGCTCCTTCTATTGGTGGCTGTTGGCACTCACGGGCGCCGTCGGCTGGCTTGCGTACTCGCGCCGCGGCAGCTTGCCGGCGCGCGTCGGCGAAGGCTCGATATTTGCGGTGACCCTCACCGTGAGCAGTTCGATCTACTTTTTCGGCCGTAGCCACGAGATCAACTTGCTCAACACCAGCGTGCCGTACCTGTTTTGCTTGTTCTTGGGTGTGGAGCTGGCCTGGCCAACAGGCTACCAGACGGCACGGCTGCGCTTGCTGTACCGCGCGTTTCCTTGGCTGGTGGTTGCGACCTCCGCCTATTTCTACTCGCTGCGCGGCGTGCAACGCACGACCGGCCAATTCGCCGAGCTTTCGCAGCAAGCCCCGCTCCTCCAGGCGACCTCCGGCAACCCCGTGCCGACCCTCGATTGCGCCGAGGTTCGAAATGCTGCGGGTGACGACAAGGTCGTCTTCTTCTCCGCCAATGACTATTGGTACTATCAACGCTGCGAGCTCGTGCCGCACGGCTACTTCCAGCCCATGCAGCTCGCTCTGCTCAAGAAGCCGCTGGCAGCTGATCTGAGCCGCTGGCTCGGTCGCGGCTTCAAGCTCGCGGTGCCCCGCAATGGGGATTTCATCGCCAAGACGTTCGCCGAGTTCTCGCCGCTCTTGCCAGCGCTCGATCACGTCGATACGCCCAACTTTCAGATCTACCGTTTGCGCCCCTAGCCGGTCCGCCACGCGGGCCTCGGCTCGGAGCGTCGAACAGGGCCTCTTGCCGGGCTAGAAGCGCCGCGCGGCTGTATCTGGTCGACCATGCTAAAAGCTCGTCGTAGATACACGTGCGGGGCAGTGGAGGTCACGAATGAGATACAGACTGCTGGTCGTGCTGACCATGACGCCCGGGCTGTGGGCTTGCTCGGGGAGCGCGCCGGGTGACGCCAGCGCAGGCAACGGCGGCGCTGCCGGGAGCATGGGCGGCGTAGCGGCTGGCGGCGCGCCAGTAGCAAGCGCGGGCGGCCCGCAAGCAAACGCCGGAACTGCCGGCGCGCTCGCAGCTGGCGGAACCCTCGGAACCGCCGGCGCGGGCGCAAATGCCGCAGGAGCCTCGGGCGACACTTCCGGAACGAGCGCTTGTCCCGTTTGGCCGCGCACACGTCTGATGCCCATCATCGGACCATTTTTTTATGGCATGGATCCCGGACCCTGCGCCGACGTTGGCTACACCTACACGTACGAAGCCGGACGCCTGCTCACGCGACAAAACCGAGCGACGCAGGCGACGTCGACATTCGAATACGACGCCCAAGGTCTGCTAACGGGCAGCACATCCACTGACGCGAGCAGCTCCGTCTTCGAATTTGGAGCAGACTACGTGCTCGATGTGGAGAAAGGGCCGGACGGCTCGATTACCTCGCAAATTCGCTACACGCTGACCGCGAACGGATACCCGACCACGTTCAGCTTGGACTCCCTCGGCGAGCCGACTCGATACGGAAGTTACGCCTACGACAACTGCCGATTGTTCGAGCGCACGCGAGATGTGGGCACCACGATTCCTGAAAAGGTGAGCTACGCATACGACAGCGAAGGCCACGTCTCAGCGCGCACTTGCGTCTGTTCGAGTGACACGACCTTCGACTATTCCTGCTGGTAGCTAGAGCAGGCCCGCGCGCAGCGCGGCTTCGGCGAGGCCGCCACCGCTGGTATGGTTTGCCTTCAAGACGTCCGTCGCGGCTGCCTTCACGACGTTGGGCGCTTGTGCCATGGCGAACGAACGGCCTGCGCGGCGCAGCATCGGAATATCGTTCAGCCAGTCTCCGACCGCGACGACTTCGGCGGCGGTGACCCCGTGGTGACGCGCCACCCAATCGATGGCCGTCCCTTTGTCCACGCCCGAGGCGCGCACGACCAGGCCCCAAGTACCGGAGTAGCCGGGGCGACCCACCTCGAACATCACGCACTGCAGGTGCTGGTCGTTGCTCTTGATGAACTGCTCGGCGCGGCGGATCTGATCTGGAGTGCCGAGCGCTACCAAGGCGGCCAGGGCTGCGCCCGGCTCGCGCCAAGCGTCGAAGTCGGTCAAGCGCTCGACTTCCTGGGTGTGCTCCGTCCAGGTGCTCACGTAGTCGAGGTATTGCGCGCCGTGCGCGTCGTGGAACAACCGGTCACCGGAGAAGGCAAACGCTGCGGGCCGAATCCGGCCCAGGGCCTCGAACAACAGCTCGGCGGCGACGTCCGAGAGCGGCGTGCTGTGCAGCTCCAGGTGGTTCGTCGAATCGACGATGTGGCTGCCGTCGATGCAGGCCACGGGACCCAGAATGCGCATCGCCTCGGCGATCTCGCGGGTCCCGGAATACATTCGTCCGGTGCACAGCGCGACGGGCACGCCGCGCGCTATCAGTGCTGCGATCGCTTCTGCGTCGCTCGGGTGCACGTCCCCATCAGCGCCCAACAGGGTCCCGTCGATATCGGTGACGAAGACCTTGGCTACGCTTCCCATCAGCTGACTGAACTGGCGCAAGGGGGCTGCGCCGTGCGAGCGCGCGACCCCCGAGAGATCAGTTCGCTTGGTTGGCCGGAGCAGCGCCGACCGGATACACGGACACGCGCTTCTTGGTGCGCGAATCGTGCTCGTAGGTCACCGTGCCGTCGACCAGCGAGTAGAGCGTGTAGTCACGACCTACGCCGACGTTGCGGCCCGGGTTGATGGTCTGCCCGACCTGACGAACCAGGATGCCGCCGGCGCGAACTTCTTCGCCGCCGTAGACTTTGACACCACGGTACTGGGCGTTGGAGCCACGACCGTTGCGCGTAGAGCCGCCGCCTTTTTTATGTGCCATTACGCGCTCACCCCGGTGAGGCCCGTGATCTTCACGGCCGTGTAATTCTGGCGATGGCCTGCCTTCTTGCGCGAGCGCTTACGCTTGCGAAACTTGAAGACGATCAGCTTAGGACCGCGGAGCTGGCGAACGATCTCGCCCTCTACTGCGGCACCCGCGACGAGCGGCTTGCCAAACTGCGGCGAGTCGCCGGAGACCATGAGAACCTGGTCGAATTTGATTTTGGTACCCGGATCGCCCTTGAGGAGCTCAACCTGAACGGTTTCGCCCTCTGCGACTCGGTACTGCTTGCCGCCAGTGCGGATAACTGCGTAGGCCATGGGAATGGGGCGCGGAACCTAATTCATACCCGGCAGCCAAGCAAGCACGTAACCGCAATTCTCTCACTATAAATGCTGAACCGGTGCACAGGGAAGAAGGATTTGGCGTAAAAGCGGAGGTTTTGGGGTCAGCGGCTGTCCGCACCCGAGGTGAGGTGGGATGTGGGGTAGTGTGTGCCACCTGCTCGAGGCTGGGTGTTGGGCGGAAGCGAGCCCCTCGGCGGCGTAAACGCGGCCCTCACTTCTGGCCGACAGAGCAGGATCAGCGTGAAGGTGCCGAGCAGGGTACCGAGCGGGAAATGCACGCAGTTCATGGCTGAGATGAGCAGGCACAGGCTGTGTTGCTTGCGATCCCGTAGCGAGCGCGCGCAGACCAGATTGAGGGCGACGGCGGTAACCCCGACCAAGAGCACGAATAAGCCCATGCCGAGCGGTAACCAACCGATGGCCAGCCCCGGGCCCGGCACCCTACCAGGCAGCTTGCCGAGCAGGATCGCGACCCCGAACGCGCCGTAGAGCGCCCCGCACACTGGAATCACGCCCGCGAGTACTGCTCCGACGTAGTGGAGCCGACTGAGTAGCCGCAGTTGTCGTTCATCGTCGTGGTTCATGCGGACCTATCGGTGCGGTGTGCGGACTGGTTGCGGTGAAGCTCTGCGCCGCGCGAGGCCAAGCCTGTGACAGCCAGCACGCTCCGTTTATCCGCCAGATCGGATCGTCCGATGGTAATTCGGATCGGTGGCCCAAGCAGACGAGCACTCTGTCGATCGAACCGAAGACGAGGAGGTGCCGCGTCTCGCGAGATCGGAGCTGTTCGCGACGGTCTTCGCAACCGGCGCGGGCGTGATGGTGATTGAGATCATGGGCACGCGCATCATCGGTCCAGTTTTCGGGATTGGGCTGTTCGTCTGGTCCGCATTGCTCACGGTCACTCTGGGAGCGCTCGCGCTAGGGTATTATTCGGGCGGGATTCTCGCAGATCGCATCACGAGCGCTCGCCTGCTGGGCGGGCTCGTCACCGTCGCTGGGTTGCTTTTGGCAGTCGCGCGATTGGTGGGGCAGGTCGTCTTGCGCGCGACGGAGTCTCTCGGGCCACGTTGGGGCGCACTCACGAGCGCCGCGTTGCTTTTCGGGCCTTCGTTGCTCGTTCTCGGCGCGACGGGGCCTGTCGCGGTCCGGCAGGCAACGAGGACTCTGCGGCTGGCCGGACGCAACGTTGGATCCATCTATGCCGTGTCCACGGCGGGGAGTCTGAGTGGAACGTTGGTGCTCGTCTACTTGATCATCCCAGACTTCGAGACGGATACGATCGTCACGGCGACGGCGGGGCTCCTGGTGCTCCTTGGCGCTTCGTCGCTCGCCTGGCGAAAGTGGCCGCTCGCCTTTTGCGCTTTGGCGCTGCCCGCAATCGCCCCGATGCTGGACGAGCACTCGCTTCCGCGAGGAATCGCCATTCTCGAACGCTCCCAGAGCATGTATGGCCTCGTCGAAGTCATTCACGATAGCAACCGCAATGTGCGATTTCTACGTGCCGACCACTCGATTCTGGGAGCTCAGTTCGCGAGCGATGGCTCGGCAGCGTTTGGCTTTTTGCATCTGCTCGAGGCCGTGCGCTTCGCTCGCCCGAACGCGAAGGACATGCTCCAGATCGGGCTCGGCATCGGCTCGCTGCCGCAAGTTCTTGGTGGGCAGGGGCTGCGGGTAGACTCGGTCGAGATAGATCCGAGCGTCGTTCGCTTCGCCAAGCAGTACTTCTCTTTCAAACCCACGGGTGAAGTGTTCATCGAAGACGCACGCACCTATCTGCGCCACGCCGAACGTCGCTACGACCTCGTGGTGCACGACACGTTCACCGGCGGCACGACTCCCGAGCATTTGCTGTCGCTCGAGGTCGTGCAGCGGATCCACGCGCTTCTTCGTCCAGGAGGCGTGTTGGTGCTCAACTTCATCGGCTACCACGAGGGCCCCGAAGCCGAGGCCAGCTTCGCGGTCGCGCGCACCATCGGCGCCGTGTTCACGAGAATGCGAGTCTTTCGCGACGCTCCGCTGCAGGACGATGCGAGCAACCCAGGCAACCTACTTTACTTCGCCTCGGACGCGGATCTCGACTTCCCCATTCCCAGTGACGCGCGCTTCGAGAACGAAACCTGCGAGCGTATCCAGCGCTCGTTCTTGGCCTGGGAAGTGTTGCGACACATTCCAGCCGGTGCCGTCATTACCGATGCCCGAAACCCGCTCTCGCGCCTTCAGATGCCAATCGCGGAGAAGCACTTCGCCGCGATGAATGAGCTACTGCCGAGGGCGGTTTGGCTGAATTAGGGTCGCGGCAACTACTGCTCGACGCACAGAATGAATGCCGTGGCGCCACACGCCTCGCTGGCAGGATTCATCAAGTCTGGCTGAATGAAACTCCCCCAGCCTCCGCTGACGGACGTCCAACTGTTACATGTGCCTTGGTAGGTCGTTGCCGAGGAACTATCGTCGAAGGTCGTCCAATCGGACTTGTATCCGCTCCAAGGATAGGTGCCACTGCTGGGAAACGCTGGGGCGTAGGTATTTACCCGCTTGCCGTCGCGCACGCCCAACAGTGAGACGCCGTCGGTTCGCCAGATCAGCTCATTCGACGAATTGTAGTAGTGCGTATACTTTCGAATGACCCAGTCTAACTGTTGATCGCCAGCACAAGGTGTGACGGTGGCGCGCCTGCTCGCACCGACCAAGAGCGCCTTCCAACCGTCACCGAATTCTTTTGCGCACTTCATGTCCGC
>Ga0247773_1000336_pt1 | contig 21527 bp, 16 predicted proteins | sample UWRJL092311B6_FD_179934 | JGI IMG/M metagenome (GOLD analysis project Ga0247773, IMG submission 179934) | Plant litter microbial communities from Arlington Agricultural Research Station in Wisconsin, United States - UWRJ-L092-311B-6 | ecosystem: Environmental > Terrestrial > Plant litter >...
ACACCGAGGGAGTGTTCTCCCACCCCGGAACGCGCGTGTTGATGGTGTACAGGTCGGTGAACCTGCCGCGGTTCATGGCGTCCGCGCCGCCGGGGTCGCCGTCGGGAAGGATCTCGTTGGCGGCCGAGAACAGCCCCTGCTGGCGGACGAAGAACCAGTCCTCGTTCCGCGTGGCGTCGTGCACCGCCCAGACGCGGGTGGTCAAGGAATGCACGTTCCTGCGGAACTGGAAGATGTGGCGCTGCTCGAAGGCGTTCACCACCTCCTCGATGCTCCGGGAGCGGCTGTCGGCATCGTCGGCCGAGAGCATCGCCCCCGCGTCCGCCCGGTCGACGGCGAACGACGTGTCGCCGGCGAGGGCGCCGGGCGTCTCGTCGGCCGCGGCGGTCTCGGCGAGCCAGGCGGAGAGCACCTCGCGGCGCGGGTCGGGGCGGTCGCCGACCGGCGCCGGCTCCTCGCGCGTCTCGGCGATGGTGCCGGTCTCCTCGCTCCCGGTATGCCAGACCACCACCGCCTGCTCGCCCTCGGCCGGCGGCGCCACCGCCAGCTCGCGCACCCCGCCAGCCGCGCCGCTGGCCACGGCGTACAGCGACAGCGGGCCCTGCGCCGCGTCTTCCGGGAGCCCCGCCGCGGCTCGCACGGCGTTCACCGCGTCGCCCGTGGCGTCGAACACCGCCACTGCCACGCCGCGGGCGACGGCGTCGCGGATCCGCTCCGCCTCATGGGCGGGAGAGGAGATGATCTCGACGCCTCCGCCATTCGCCGCGGGGGAAGGGAAGTCGTCGCTCACGAGGTGCTGAACGGGTTCCATCAGGGAATCTTTCATGGATCGAGCTGTGGTGGTGGGGTGAAGCGCGAAGAGGACGAACCAGAGATGCAGTCGCATCCTGATACCATTTTACGTAGCAGTCTGGCAGGGTGTCAAGCCGGTACTTCCATCGCCGAGAGGCGGCCCTCGTCGCTCCCCGCCGCCGGCCGAACCGGCGCCGCTGATCGTTCATCCATTTCCGCGGACGCGCTTGCGCCGCCCCAAGGGCTCCTTTATCCTCCGTCCGGTGTAATCCTCCCCAGACAGTGATCGCCGGTCCCCACTTTCCCAGACGAGACCATGTACGAGCAGCCAACCTACGGGTATGCCCAGCCGCAGCCGGTGGGCGCCACCAGCAGCGAGCGGCGGGCCCAGTTCATCACGCGCACGTACGCGCACCTGCTGGCGGCGATCGTGGGCTTCACCGCGATCGAGGTGGCGCTCTTCCAGAGCGGCATCGCGCGGCCGCTGGCGCAGGCGATGCTCGGCACCAGCTGGCTGCTGATCCTGGGCGGGTTCATGGTGGCCGGGTGGCTGTTCACCAGCATGGCCGCGCGCGCCGAGAGCCGCGCCACGCAGTACGCCGCGCTCGCCGGGTACGTGGTGGCCGAGGCCATCATCTTCCTGCCGCTGCTGGTGATCGCCGACTACGCCGCGCCCGGGGCCATCGCCAGCGCGGCGGTGCTGACGCTGGTGGGCTTCGGCGCGCTCACCGGGATCGCCATGACCACGGGGAAGGACTTCACCTTCATGGGCGCCATGCTCCGCTGGGCGGGCGTGAGCGCGCTGCTGCTGATCGCCGGGAGCGTGCTCTTCGGCTTCCAGCTGGGGATGCTCTTCTCGTTCGCGATGGTGGTGTTCGCCGGCGCCACGATCCTGTACAGCACCAGCAAGATCCTGCGGACCTACCCGGAAGACCGCTACGTTTCGGCCGCGCTGGAGCTGTTCGCTTCGGTCGCGCTGATGTTCTGGTACATCCTGCGGATCTTCTCGCGGCGGTAGTCGTCGCGAACCGCATGAACCGATGGCGAGCGGAGCCCGGCACCTGCCGGGCTCCGCTTCTGTTGCATCCCCGAGTGCAACATCCCCCTTGTGCAAATGCCTCTGCGACGGTTTATTGGAGCACCTTCAGACGCATCTTTCACGTTCTGGTATTCCGTCGCTGCCTGGAGCCCGGGGCGCGGCGCATTGGAATCGCGGGAACTCCAAACATACCTGGATCGATGATCAAATTCGCTTCTGCCCTGCTGGTCTCGGGCGCGCTCCTCGCGGCGTGCGGCGATTCCACGCTTCCCGCCGCGCCTGGCGGGAAGACGGACGGCCCCGCCCGCGAGATCAACCATTGGCCCTCGTATGGCACGCCGGGCTTCTGGTTCCCCTACGTCGACCCGCCGGCCGGCCAGACGATACAGCCGTTCGACGCCACGCTCTCGCCCACGGTGGAGGTCTGCAAGATCACCAGCGGGAGCTGCGGGCCGATCGTGGCCACCTTCACCAAGACGAGCGGCACGTACGGCCGCCTGGTGACGGTGAACACGCAGGCGTCGGACTACGAGGTGGATTGGCCCACCGGCTCCACGGGCGTGGTGGCGGGGAACGTGTACCGCGTGATGGTTCGCGTGGGCACGCGCGCGCTGGGCTACGGTGACGTGAAGTTCGTCTCCAACACGTCCCAGTACGGCACCGTCGACACAAACCAGTACTACCCGTGGGTTGCGGGGACCGAGATCCAGATCACGTTCACCATCCGGCAGGGGATTCCCAGCGCGATCCAGGTTCCCTCCTCGGTCGCGTTGAACGTGGGCGAAGGAAAGTCGTTCACCGGCACCGTGCTGGACCTGCACGGCGCGGTGATCGCCGGGGCCGAGCCGGGGATGCTGATCCAGAACGTGTCGGCGGTGTCCGGCAACGTGGCCGTGCTCGACAGCGGGGTGGTGGTGGGGAAGGTCGCCGGCACCGCCACCCTCTACGCCTGGTGGAACGACCTGATGGTCAGCGTTCCCGTGACGGTGACCGACACGCGCCGTGCGTGGACGCCGATGACCACCCCCGATGCCGAGGCGGTGCGCGCGGTGTGGGGCTCGTCGTCGACCGACGTCTACGCCGCCACCAACACCGGGGTGATGCGCTGGAACGGGACGGCCTGGAGCTACCAGGCGCCGGTGCGCTGGCGCAGCCTGTACGACGTGACGGGCTTCTCCGCCTCGAACGTGTGGGCGGTCGGCGACGGCGGGATCATCGCGCGCTTCGACGGCACCACCTGGACCAGCTCGATGTACGACGGCAACACCGTGACCCCGCTCCCCCTCACCTCGTTCGCGCGGCCGGCGCGCAAGCTCCGCCTGCGGGGCGTGTGGGGCTCGTCGGCGAGCAACGTGGTGGTGGTGGGCGACAGCGGCGTGGTGGCGGTCTACAACGGGAGCACGTGGACCAACCGCGCCAGCGGCGTGACCACCGCGCTCACCGACGTGTGGGGGAGCTCGGCGAGCGACTTCTACGCGACCACGGCCGATGGGCGCATCGTGCGCTTCAACGCCTCCACGGCGTCGGTGGTGGCGGGGGTGCAGGCGCCGGGGGCGCTGCTGTCGGTGTGGGGGAGCTCGGCCAGCAACATCTACGCGGTGGGCGAGGGCGGGCTGGTCTACAAGTACAACGGATCGAGCTGGTCCCGCGTCCGCCTCCCCACGCGGGCGACGCTGTACACCGTGTGGGGGAGCTCGGCGAGCGAGGTGTACGTGGGTGGCTCCGACGGGGCGCTGTACCGCTTCGATGGCACCACCTGGACCCCGGAGAAGCGCTCCAGCACCTCGGCCGCCGCGACCTTCCAGGGGATCTGGGGCACCGGCACCAACATCTACGCCGTGGGCGGCGGCGGCCTGGTCACCAAGCGCTGAGGATCCGGGCGCGGGTGAACCGGTGTTCTGGGAGATGAACCTCGCGGGATGAGCATCGGACCCGCGGAGGTGCATCGCTCCTGAGCCGTGGCCCCCGTGGCTCCGTGTTCACCTGTCGAGGGAGCCAGGCGCCACGCGGACCTCCGCGGAACGGGCGAAGACGAAGAGAGTGAGAGCGGGGCCTGGGCTTGCGCCGGGGCCCCGCTCTTTCTTGATTCAATCGCATGAGCACTCTCATCACCGAAACCGCGGTCCGCACGCGGCCGCTCGGCGTCCGCCACCTGGGGGTGATCCCCTACGGCGACGCGCTGGAGCTGCAGAAGGAGCTGGTCGCCCAGCGCCGCGCGGGCGACATCGCCGACACGCTGCTCCTGCTGGAGCACCCGCACGTGATCACGCTGGGGAGCGGCGCCCACGACGAGAACATCCTGGTGACGCCCGCCGAGCGGGCGGCGCGCGGGATCGAGCTGTACGAGACCGGCCGCGGCGGCGACGTGACCTACCACGGCCCCGGCCAGCTGGTCGGCTACCCGATCCTGGACCTGAAGCCCGACCGGCAGGACCTGCACCGCTACCTCCGCGACCTGGAGGAGATGCTGATCGGCGTGCTGGGCGAGTTCGGGATCGAGGGGACGCGCAAGGCGGGGCTGACCGGGGTGTGGGCGGGCGACCGGAAGGTGGCCGCGATCGGCGTGCGCGTGAGCAGCGGGTGGATCACCAGCCATGGCTTCGCGCTGAACGTGAGCACCGACCTGGGCTTCTTCGGCACCATCGTCCCCTGCGGCATCCGCGACCACGGCGTGGGGTCGCTGAGCGAGGAGACGGGCCGCGCGATCTCCATCGCCGAGGCCGAGGCCGCGGTGGTGCGGCAGATGGGGCGTGTCTTCGGGCACGTGCCGGTGGGCTGATCCTCCGGAAATCCCCCCGAGCACGGCAGAACGGAGAACGGCTCGTGGATCGAGCCGTTCTCCGTTTCTGCGTCTGGTCCCGAATCGTTCCGCGTATTGGGGCGGGGAGTGGCGCGGTGACTGGCTGGCTCAACAGGTGAACACGGAGCCATGGAGAGCACGGGGGCCACGGTTCAACGGCGGCGGGGACGTGCCGCGCGATTGATCCACCGAAGGCGATGGAGGAATCTACGGGGCGGGGGAGCGGGCGTCGCGCAGGGCGGCGTGGACGGCCTCGAGGAGCTGCTCGGCGGTGAAGGGCTTGGGGAGGAAGCGGGCGCCGGGGTCCAGCACGCCGTCGCGCTGCACCGCCTCCTCGGCGTAGCCGGATACGTACACCACCGGGAGGTCGGGGCGCGTCTCGCGCAGGCGCGCGGCCACGCCGCGGCCGCCCAGGCGTGGCATCACCATGTCGGTCACCAGCAGGTCCAGCGGCCCGGTGTACTCGCGCGCGACCTGCAGCGCCTCCTCGCCGTCCGTGGCCTCCAGCACGTCGAAGCCGCCGCGGCGCAGCACGCGCACGGCCAGGCGCCGCACCGTCACCTCGTCTTCGGCGAGCAGCACCGTGCCGCTGCCGCGCCCCTGCAGCGTGGGCTCGGCGCCCGCCGCGTGGGCCGCCGCGGGCGAGGCCACGGGCGGCAGGTAGATGGAGATGCGGGTGCCGCTCCCCAGCGCCGAGTCGATCCAGACGTAGCCGCCGCTCTGCTTGACGATGCCGTACACGGTGCTGAGCCCCAGCCCCGTGCCGCGCCCCGCCGGCTTGGTGGTGAAGAAGGGCTCGAACGCCCGCTCGCGCGTCTCGGGGTCCATCCCCTGCCCGGTGTCGCTCACGCACAGGCACACGTAGCGGCCGGTGACCACGTACGGGAAGGTGCGGCGGAAGTCCTCGTCGAGCTCCACGTTGGTGGTCTCCACGATCAGCTTGCCGCCGCTGGGCATGGCGTCGCGCGCGTTGACGGCCAGGTTCATCACCACCTGCTCCACCTGCCCGGGGTCGGCCCGGACCTGCGCCAGCCCCGGCGCCAGCCGCGTGACCAGCTCCACGTCTTCGCCGATCAGCCGGCGCAGCATGCGCTCCATGTCCTGCACCACGCCGTTCAGGTCCAGCACGCGCGGCTGCAGCACCTGGCGCCGGCTGAACGCCAGCAGCTGGCGGGTGAGCGCGGCGGCGCGGTCGGCGGCCTTGCGGATCTCGTCCACGTCGTCGCGCCGCGGGTCGCCGGAGGGGATGTCGAGAAGGAGGAGCTCGGCGTTGCCGCGGATGGCGGTGAGCAGGTTGTTGAAGTCGTGCGCCACCCCGCCCGCCAGCCGCCCCACCGCGTCCATCTTCTGCGCCTGCAGCAGCTGCTGCTGCGACAGGCGCAGCGCCTCCTCGGCCTGCTTGCGCTCGGTCACGTCGCGCGAGTTCACCACGATCCCCGCCACCACGGGGTCGTGCAGCAGGCTGGTGCAGATGGATTCGAGCGTGCGCCACCCACCCTGCGCGTGGCGGATGCGGAACTCGATGAACTGCGACTCGCCCGGCGAGCGGATCGCCCGGTCGAACACCTCCAGCACGGGGGGCACGTCGTCCGGGTCCACCAGCTCGAAGAGGTAGCTCCCCTCGATCCGGGCGCGCTCGTACCCCAGCATCCGCTCCACCGAGGGGCTCACGAAGCGCACGTCGCCGTCGCCCTCGAGCACGGTGATGATGTCGTGCGCGTTCTCGATCAGCGAGCGGAAGTGGCGCTCGCGCAGGCGCAGCGCCTCGTCCTGCTGCCGGCGCGCCGAGATGTCGCGGGTGTTGTAGACGATGCCCCGCACGGCGGGGTCGTCCAGCAGGTTGCGGGCGGTGACCTCCACCATCCGCGGGGTGCCGTCCTTGTGCACCATCCGCAGCTCCACCTGCACGCGCAGCCCGGGGTGCCCGGCCAGCGAGGTGAAGGTGTGGCCGGCCAGCTCGCGGTCGTCTTCGTGGATGGTGTCGAGCGTCTTCATCCGCGTCCACTCGGCCGGGGTGTAGCCGGTGAGCGCCAGCACGCCGGGAGAGACGAAGCGCATGGTGCCGTCGGCGTCGCCCACGGCCACGATCTCGCCCACCGCCTCGGTGAGCGCGCGGAAGTAGTCGCCGCTGCGGCGCAGCGCCTCCTCGGCGCGCTTGCGTTCGGTGACGTCGGTGACGAACCCCTCGAGCACCGTGGCGCCGCCGCCGCGGATCACGGGGATGCCGTTCTCCTCCACCCAGCGCTCGCTCCCGTCGCGGTGGCGGATGCGGTACTCCAGCTGAAAGGGGCGCATCTCGCGCACCGAGTCCTGCACCCGCCGCCACACCGTCTCGCGGTCGTCTTCCACGATCAGCTGGCCGAAGGCGGCCACGCGGTTCTCCACCAGCTCGTCGGGGGCGTAGCCGGTGAGCGCCAGGGTGCCCTCGCTGGCGAACTCCAGGGTGAAGTGCCGGTCCAGCCGGCAGCGGTACGCCATCCCTGGGAGGTTGGCCATCAGCGTGGCCAGCGCGCGCCGGCTCTCCTGCAGCTCGCCCTGCGCGCGGGCGTGCGTCACGGCGTAGCGCAGCGTGCGCTCCAGCAGCGCCGGGGTGACGCTCTGCTTCTCCAGGAAGTCGGCCGCGCCGGCGCGCATCGCCTCCACGTCGAGCTCGCGCCCGCCCTCGCCGGTGAGCAGGACCACGGGCGTGCCGATCCCGCGGGCCGCCGCCTCGCGCACCAGGTCCACCCCGCTGAGCGCGCCCAGCCGGAAGTCGGCGAGAACCACGTCGTACGCTCCGTCGATGCGGGCCAGCGCCTCGGCATAGGTGCGGGCGCGGTCCACGCCGAAGCCGCCCGCGCGGCGCAAGGCGTCGCGGGCGATGACGAAGTCGTCGTCGTCGTCCTCCACCACCAGCACGCGGAGCGAGCCCATGGGCACGGCGGCTACTCCGGGTCCGGAAGCGAGATGGAGGGCGATCGGGAATGGCTCATGGATCCTCCTGCATGTGGCCGGCGCGCTCCGGCGGAATGGGGGTGATGATGATGGTGCCCTCTCGCGCCCGTCCCCCGGCGCGGAGGGCCGCTCTGCGCCGCGCCAGGTCGATGTCATGGCCGCGGCGACCGAGGAAGGAAGCGTTCCGCGCCCCGGAACACGGGCCACGTCGAGCTTCGCGCCGGCGGCGGTCCGCGAACGGGCGCGCCGCGGCGGCCGGCCGGCATGGGGGCGAGGGCAGGGAACGGAGGTGCCGCGCTCGCTCACCGCCAGCTTCGGCGTGGCCGGGGGCGGGGGTGTGCGTGCTCGTCGGGTCCGCTGCCGGGGATGCGTGGGCCGGCGGCTCGACCGTGCGGACGCGGCGCGACGCGCGCCGGTGTATCATCGTGTATCAGCGGAAAGTAGTCGCCGGGGCCCGAATCGACAATCATCCAGCAGCGAGCGGCCATGGCGCCGCGCCAGCCGCTACGCGCGCTCCATCTCGGAGCTGATCTCGCCGCCCAGCAGGATCACCAGCGCGGTGTAGTCCATCCACAGCAGCAGCACGATCATCCCCCCCAGCACGCCGTACGTCTTGCTGTACGAGCCGAAGTTCGCGGCGTAGAGGCGAAAGGCCAGCGTCGCCAGCATCCACAGCACGGCGGCGATGGCGGAGCCGCGCAGCAGCACGCGCCTGCACCCGCGCTGGTCCTTGTTGGGGAGGAGGTAGTAGATCACCCAGAAGGCCGCGACCACCATCGCCATGCCCAGCGCGTACTGCGCCACCGTCCACGCCATCCCCATCCCGAGCGCCCGGGCGATCGCCGGGCCCGCCAGCAGCGCCGCGCTCCCGGCCAGGAAGAGGAGCCCCACGCCGAGCAGCGCCGCCAGCGCCACCAGCCGGCGCATCACGAAGCCGCGCGCGCAGCGGACGCCGTAGGTTACGTTGAGCGTGTCTTCCAGCGCCATGAACACGTTGGAGCCCGCCCACAGCGCCAGCACCAGGCCGAGGGAGACCAGCCCCGGGTGATCCTTGCGCACCACCTCGTCCACGAAGCCGTTCACCAGCGCGCCGGCCTCGGCGGGGAGGTTGTCGCGCAGGCTGCTGGTGAGCCACGCGGCGGTGGGCTCGCCGCCGAACAGGCCGGCCATCCCGAACGCCGCCATCAGCAGCGGCGGGAGGGAGAGGAAGAAGAAGTAGGCGACCTTGGCCGCCTGGTTCGCCAGGTCGTCGTTCTTGTACCGCGTGTGGACGCGCTTCCACAGCGGCCACTCCAGCGGCGGGAGCGCCGCGGGCCTGGCCGGGCTCCCCCCCGGCCGGGCCACCAGCGCCCGGTCGTCCGCGTCCGACGCGCCGGCGGATGGACGAGCGGCGTGATCGGCGGATCCGCCGCGCGCGGCTCCGGTCCCCGCGTCTCGAGGGATGAGGAGCGGTCCATCGCTCCGCCCGCGCTCGCCCCCCGGGACGACGCCCGGCGTGCCGGAGAGGGAGGATCGCGGTGCCGCCGCCTCGGCCGCCGCCCAGCCGCCGGTCTCGCGCAGCGACGCGAGCGTGCGCTCGGGCGCGAGCGGCGCCGCCTTCGCCCCGCGCACGCCGGCGACGAGGAGGAACGCGCCGGCGGCGAGCAGGACGATGCCGACGATCAGCGCCGCCAGCCAGGGCCGGTCGCCCAGCGCGTCGCCCAGCCCCAGCACCAGCGCCTCGAGCAGCAGGAGCGCGCCGAGCGCCGCCACCACGGCGCCGGTCACCAGCGTCCGCGCGCCGCCGAGGGCGGAGCGGACGTTCTGGCGCAGCTCGGCCCGGGCCAGCGCGATCTCCTGGCGCACCAGCATCGCGGCGTCCGCGCCGAGGCGGCGGACGAGCGTCGCCAGCGAGTCGTCGCCGGGCGGAACGGGCGCCGGGCGGGGCGGGGAACGGGTGTCGGGGTCGGCCATGGGTTCCGGATGAGGTAAATGCTTGCGGCAACACGCCGTGGCGCAAAAGCAATGCCGGTTGCCTGCTGACGGATTTTGTAGCAGATTGGCGCGGGTTTCGTCACGCATTGCCCGCCCGGAGGGTGGATGAGGAGGGTATCACAGATCGCCGCGGGGATCGTGCTGTTCCACCTGTCGGGTGGCGAGCGGCGCTACCTGCTGGTGCGTTCCGCGCTCACGCGCCGGCCGATCTGGGAGTTCCCCAAGGGCGGCGTGGAGGCGGGCGAAACGGACGAGATCGCCGCCGAGCGCGAGCTGCAGGAGGAGGCCGGGGTGCGCGAGGGCGACTACCGGGTGATCCCCGGCTTCCGCGAGGAGGAGCGCTACGTCTTCACGCAGGGGAAGGGCGACGCCCGCGTGCTGATCGTGAAGCGCGTGGTGTACTTCGTCGCCGAGGCGCACACCGACGCCGTCACCATCTCGCACGAGGCCGAGGCCTACCGCTGGGCCACGTACGACGAGGCCCACCGCCTCCTCCGCTTCCCCGGCAAGCGCGCCGTGCTGGAGCGCGCGGAGGAGTTCCTGAACCGTATCCTGGCGGTGCAGGTGAGTTGAACTGCGGTGCTGGGTGCTGGGTGCTGGGTGCTGGGAGCGGAAGTGCCAAGTGCCGATCCGGGTGAGAGCTCGCGCCGGGCGGCTGGAAGCCACGGCAACGACCACGGGAAGCCTCGCAAACGGCGCGAGGCTGGGGCACGGCACCCAGACGGTCGGCCGAGAGTGTTGTGTGACCCAGGCCAGCGTCGGGCGCTGGCATCTCGGCGGCGCTGAAGCCGGTAGTCCGCGAAGGCGGACTTCGTGTCGTCGTTGCCGCGGATTCATCCGCCCGAGAACCTGGCGCCAACGAGAAGAGGCCGCTCCTTCGAGCGGCCTCTTCTCGTTCCAACGTACCCATCACTCGATCACCCGGCACTCAAGCACCTCGCACTCAAGCACCTCGCACTCAAGCACCTCGCACTCAAGCACCTCGCACTTTCGCACTCTCGTACTTTCGCACTGCCGTTCACAGTGGCAGGCGTACCGTGAACCGGCTCCCCCGGCCGAGCTCGCTCTCGGCGGTGATGGTGCCGCCGTGCTGCTGGGCGATCATCCGCGCGATCGCCAGGCCCAGGCCGGTGCCGCCGCTCCGCTCGCGAGCGGCGTCGGCGCGGTAGAAGCGGTCGAACACGCGCGGCAGTGCCTCGGGGGCGATGCCGGAGCCGGTGTCGTCCACCACCACCTCGGCCCAGCGGCGCGCGGCGGGGACGGCCACGGGCGGCGCCCCTTCCACCACCGGCGCGGGGAGGGCGGCGGGCTCTTCCACCACCGACGCGGTCATCGTCACCGCGCCACGGTCGGTGAACTTCACCGAGTTGGAGACCAGGTTCAGGAAAAGGCGGCGGAGCGGGCCGGCCGCGCCGGTCAGCGGCAGCGACTCGGGGCTCTTGAGCCGCACGTCCACCTCTTTCCCCATCGCCAGCGCGTCGCCCACGTCCTGCACGTCGCGCAGCACGGCGGTCAGGTCCACGCGCTCCATCGCCGGGGCCACGCTCTGGTCGCCGCGCGCCAGGGTGAGCAGGTCTTCCACCAGGCTCAGCATGGTCCGCGTCTCTTCCAGCACCTCCTCCAGCGTCTCGCGCAGCTCGGGCTCGGTACGGGGGCGGGCGAGCGCCACCTCGGCGGTGCCGCGGATGGCGGTGAGCGGGGTGCGCAGCTCGTGGCTGGCGTCGGCGGTGAAGCTGCGCAGCGCCTCCACCGCGCGCTCCAGGCGGCCCAGCATGCCGTTCACCGCCATCGACAGCTCGCGCAGCTCGGCCGGGTGCTCGGGCTCGTCCACGCGCCGCGACAGGTCGGTGATGCCGATCTGCCGGGTGGCGGCCACCAGGCGGTTCAGCGGCATCAGCACGCGGTTGGCCACCGAGTACCCCACCAGCGCCGCCGCCATCGCCGTCACCGGGATCAGCAGCAGCGCGATCACCGCGAACGAGCGCAGCGCCTTCTTCTCCACGTCGCCCGTGCGCGCCACGTAGATGTCCACCACCTCGCCCGTGGCCAGCCGGGTGCGCCGGCGCAGCGCCTCCACGTCGCCCGGCGCGGGGGGGAGCGGGTCCTCGCGCACGGCGATGCGGGGGATGTTGGGCGGGGCAATCAGCTGCTCGGCGGCCAGCGCCGTCTGCCGCAGGCTCTGCGTGCCGGCGCGCGCCAGCGTCTGCCGCATGATCAGGTAGGTGGCGCCCGCGAAGAAGAGGAGCGCCGTCACCAGCACCGCCGTGTACCCCACCACCACCTCGCGCCGCAGCGACGGCGAGCGCCGCCGCCGGCCCGTGCCGGGCGTGGAAGGTGGCGTGCCGTTCCCGTTCGCCACCGGTGGCCGGGGCTCGGCCGCGCCGAAGGCCGGCGAGCGCCGCGGGACCCGCGTGGGCGCGGACATCACTCCGGCACCCGTTCGGCCAGGCGGCCGTCGCCGGGGTTGCGCACCACGTAGCCCACGCCGCGCACCGTCTGGATCAGCTCGCGGTCACGGTCCTGCAGCTTGTTGCGCAGCGAGTTGACGCATACGTCCACGATGTTGGTCCCCGGGTCGAAGCGGATCCCCCAGACGTGCTCCATCAGGGTGGCGCGGCTCAGCGGCCGGTCGGCGTTGCGCATCAGGAACTCCAGCAGCGCGAACTCCTTGGGCGTCAGGTCCACCGCGGCGCCCTCGCGGCGCACGTCGCGGGTGGCGGGGTCCATCTCCAGGTCGCCCACCTTCAGCACCGGCGTGGCGCCGGTCACCGCCGTGCGCCGCAGCAGGGCGCGCAGCCGCGCCGTCAGCTCCGAGAACTCGAACGGCTTGGTCAGGTAGTCGTCGGCCCCCGAGTCCAGCCCCTCGATCTTGTCCTCGGTGCGGTCGCGGGCGGTGAGCAGCACCACGGGAAGGGGGATGCCGGCCTGGCGCAGGTCGCGCACCAGCTCGAAGCCGCTGCGGCCGGGGATCATCACGTCCACCACGGCCGCGTCGAACCCCTGCTGCGTGGCGCGGTCGTACGCGGTGTCGCCATCGCCCGCCACGTCCACCACGTACCCCTCCTCGCGCAGTCCCTTCTGCAGGAAGCTGGCGATGCGGGGGTTGTCTTCTACGATCAGGATTCGCATGGAAGAGACGGTGCGAAAGTGCGAGAGTGCGAAAGTACAAGAGCGTCGGGACGATCGGCGGATTCGCCCCGTGCTCCATCCCATCCCCACACGTCGATGGAGGGGAGGCGGAAGCGAGTCGGCCACGGGGTGCGCCGGCCTGCAGGTGGACGCACTGCGAGTCGCGTTCCCTGTACACGCGATCACGCGAATCGGACCGCGTTCGGAGGGAGGATTAAGGGCGGCTAATCCTCGTCTAACCGGCGTCTAATGGACTATGCGAACGGGTCGATGACAGATTGGGTACGTAAGTGCCAGACGTCCCACGCACCCGATCGATTCACGGGATAGAACTGACGATGAACAGCAGACTTCGCAAGCTCGCGATCCCCGGCGTACTGGCCGCCGGCATCGGTGCCGGCGCCACGCTGGCCGACGTGATGAAGGATCCCATCCCCAACGCCGGGGCCCAGCAGTCCCGGAACGCCACCGCCGCGCCGCTGGTCGCGCCCGACCCCTCTGCCGTGAACCTGAGCGGCGCCTTCCGCGCGGCCAGCCGCGCCGCGCTGGGCGCCGTGGTGCAGGTGCGGGTGGAGACGGCGGCGCGCACGGTGTCGCAGCAGATCCCCCCCGAGCTCCGCGGTACCCCGTTCGAGGGGATGTTCGGCGGCGGGCAGATGCGGGTGCCGCCGCAGCAGGGCTCCGGCTCCGGCTTCATCATCTCCAGCGACGGCTTCGTGGTCACCAACAACCACGTGGTCGACGACGCGGCCCGCGTGAAGGTGGTGCTGAACGACAAGCGCGAGTACGACGCCCGCGTGGTGGGCCGCGACCCCAACACCGACATCGCGGTGGTGAAGATCGAGGGGCGCGGGCTTCCTACCGTGCGCCTGGGCGACAGCGACCAGCTGGAGACCGGTGACTGGGTGCTGGCGCTGGGCTACCCGCTGCAGCTGGGGCAGACGACCACGGCCGGCATCGTGAGCGCCAAGGGGCGCAGCATCGGCATCATGGACCGCAGCAACGGGGCGACCAACCCGCTGGAGCACTACATCCAGACCGACGCGGCGATCAACCCCGGCAACAGCGGCGGCCCGCTGATCGACCTGCAGGGCCGCGTGATCGGCGTGAACTCGGCCATCGCCAGCCCCACCGGCTACTACTCGGGATACGGCTTCGCGGTGCCGATCAACGTGGCGCGGCGCGTGGCCGACGACCTGGTGAAGTACGGCGTGGTGCACCGCCCCAAGATGGGCGTGGAGATCCGCGACGTGACCACGGCCGACGCCGAGGTGTTCAAGCTCCCCGCGCCCGACGGCGCCGTGGTGGCCAGCGAGCCGCAGGACGGCGCGCGCGCCGCCGGGCTGCAGATGGGCGACGTGATCGTGGCGATCGACGATCGCCCGGTCGCCAGCACGGGCGACGTGATGGAGGCGGTGATGCGCAAGGCGCCGGGCGAGAGCGTGAAGGTGGACTACATCCGCTATGGCGACCGCCGCTCGGCCACGTTGCGCCTTGGCGAGATGGCGCGCCAGGCCGCCGCCCGCCCCGGCGCCGACAGCGACGCGGCGGGGGATGACGGCACGGCCGACCGCGTGGGCTTCCGCGCGCAGCAGATGACGCCGCAGATCGCCACGCAGCTCAAGTCCACCCGCTCCGACGGGGTGGTGGTGAGCGCGGTGGACCCGCAGGGCCCCGTGGCCGGGCTGCTGGCGCCCGGGCTGGTGATCGAGCGCTTCAACGGCCGCGAGATCGCCAGCGAGGCCGACCTCCGCGCCGCGATCGGCGCGCTCCGCGGCGGGCAGGTGGCCTCGCTCACCGTGCGCCGCCCCGACGGCACCCGCGCCCTGGTCAACTTCCGCGCGAGGAGCTGAGGATGGCGATCATCACCCGCCGGCCCACCCTCCTCGTGAGCGGCGGCCGCACAGCCGGGTAACTCCTGGCGGATCCAGATGGAAAGACGACGCGGGCCGGGAGCGATTCTCCGGCCCGCGTCGCTTTGCGCATCCCAGCCCCAAAAATGAACACGGAGCCATGGAGCAGCACGGAGCCACGGTGAACTGCGATGCATCAACCGTGTCTCCCGTGCTCTCCGTGGCCCCGTGTTCACCCGTTGGAGCGCCGGACCGCACGAGGGATCCGATCCGCGCCTCGTCTCGTTCCGCACTCTCGCACTCTCGCACTCTCGCACGCTCGCACTCTCGCACTCGCCGTTGTACACAATGATGAAACGTTGCAGCGCGTTGCCACAAATCGTTGCGCTTTGCATGGCCGCAAGACCGTGCCGCAAATCGCAAGTCATTCGTTTGCATGCGCTTGTATCATCCGCTGCAAATGGCCTCGCCCATGCCTTCACCAGGGGCAACACCGCGGCCCCATCCACCACGCCGCGCGCAGAGCCACTCCGCACCGTGAGGCCCGAGATGAGCACGATGATCGACTCACCCGCCCGCGCCAGCTTCCTCGCACAACGCACCGCCAGCGTGGGCGACGATTTCGGCCGCGCGCTGCGCGCCGCGATGCGGGCGCACGTGATGGCGCTGGGCGGCACCCCCATGATGTACCAGGTGGGCGACCTCTCGGTCGAGCCCGTCGCCCGCGGGCAGGTGCGCGTGGACGGCAACCTGGAGAGCTGCGTGGTGACGGCGATGTTCCCCGGGGTGCGGGTGCGGGCCTTCTCCAACTCGCCCGGCGGCTGGTTCTCGCACACGCCCACGCCGGGGTATCGCCCGCAGGGAACCGCGGTGCTCTGCGGCAGCACCCGCGAGGGCCGCGCGCCGCGCCCCGGCGCCAACATCCGCGGCTCCATCATCCCCGCGCTGCTGTAAGGCGCGGACGTGGTTCGGAAAGCTTGGGAAGTGACAATGCGGATCGGTTGATCGGCCCCTTCGATTGGAAACGGACGCGGTACACAGGACCCACAATGAGATGGAATCATGAACCGCGGCGCGGGCCGGGAGCGATCCCCGCCCGCGCTCGTCCGTTCATCCCCCGGATGCGTTGACAGCGCCGTACGCTACGTCTACCTTCGCACGCTCGCAGCATCGATCCCATCACCCCGGTCACGAGCGAGCCAGACGTGCTTCTGCTGGGAGCCCACGTGAGCACCGCCGGCGGGTGCCGCAACGCGCCGCAGCGGGGCGCCGACATCGGCGCCACCGCCATCCAGATCTTCACCAAGCAGCCCAACCGCTGGGCCGAGGTGGTGGTCAGCGACGAGGAGTGCGACCTCTACCGCGGCGGCATCCACACGCACGGTGTGTCGTACGCCGTGGCCCACGACAGCTACCTGATCAACCTGGCCACGCACGACCCCGTTCTCCGCGAGCGCTCCATCGAGGCGTTCCGCGGGGAGATCCGCCGCGCCAACCGGCTGGGGCTCGACGCGCTGGTCACGCATCCCGGCAACGCCACCGACGGCGACGTGACGCGCGGCCTGTGGCAGAACGCCGAGCTGATCGAGCAGGTGCTGGAGGAAGAGGGGGGCACGGTGGAGGTGCTGCTCGAGACGACCGCCGGCTCCGGCAAGGTCCTCGGCGCCACCTTCGAGCAGCTGCGCCAGATGATGGACCGGATGGGCCCTGCCGCCCAGGCACGCGTGGGCGTGTGCGTGGACACCTGCCACGTGTACGCCGCCGGGTACGACCTGCGCGAGGATTACGAAGGCGTGGTCGCCCGCTTCGCCGACGTGATCGGGCTCGACCGCCTGCGCCTCTTCCACCTGAACGACTCGGCCACGCCCTTCGCCAGCAAGCGCGACCGCCACGCCGGCATCGGCGAGGGGTCGCTCGGCGACGAGCCCTTCCGCCGCATCATGAGCGACCCGCGCTTTGTCGCCGTCCCCAAGGTGATCGAGACGCCCAAGGAGCACCCGGAGAATCCCAAGGATCTCGTCACCCTCGACCGCCGGAACCTCGACAAGCTGCGGAGCTTCGCGTCGTGACGGCGAGTGCGAAAGTGCGAAAGTGCGAAAGTGGAGATTAAAAGCGGCACGAATGTCGTCGCGCCCAGACGCGGTTGAACCTTCGCTCGGATTGCGAGGCTGTTCGTGGCGGTTGCCGTGGCTTCAGCCGCCCGCCCGCGGTGCCGCGAAGACGCCGATGTTCGTCCACCTCCCGGCCGTGGTCGGGCAGCCGCCGGGAAATGGATGGATGGAAGGCGCTTCTGCCCGCGCCCGGAACACACTTCTCCACCACGGGGTACCCGCCGGACCATGAGTCCGTCCAGCCCACCCAGCCACCTGCGCCGCGCGGCCCTGCTGCTCGCGGCACTGCTGCACCTGCTCGGCACCACTGCCGCGCCGGCGCTGCACGGCTGGCTGCGCCCGGACCCCCACCTCGTGGGGATCTCGGGCGAGCGCCAGGATCACGTCCAGGCGCCGCACGACGAGCTGACCTGCGTTCTCTGCCAGGTGGCCACCGGCAACGCGCTTCCCGAAGCGGAAGCGTCGCCGGTGCTGGCCGCCGCACGCTGGACGGCGCCCGCCGCCCGGCTGATCTCGCTGCACGCCGCGCCCGCGCGCACGGCGCTCAACGCACGCGCCCCTCCCGTCTCCATCGCCTGACCATCACACCACCCGCGGCCGCGGTACGGGCCGCCGGGTGAGCCGTGCGTCCACCCGCGCCACCGCTCGCGTCGTCCACCGTTGACGCCGCGGCGCGGCGCGGACGTGAGCGCGCGGCGGGCGATGAATGCCGCCCCGGACTGGCCGGGGCGCGCGAACGAGACCACGTACCCCAAGACACAGATGCGGATTTCGATCTGCACCGCCGTGCTCGTGCTGGGCGCCGCCATTCCCGCGGCCGCGCAGCAGGACACCACGCGCACCCAGGCGCAGCGCGACTCGGCCGCCGCGGCCGACAGCGCGGCGATCGTGCGCGAGCTGCAGGGGATGCAGGGCGGCGACACCACCGCAACCGGCCGCGCCGCGGCCGACGCCGGCAACGCGGGCAATACGGGGGGTGCGCCCGGACCGGGGCAGCGGCTCCTGCCGGACATCAGCGTGGTGGGCGATTTCGTGGGCGACCTGTCGCCCGAGGGGAGCACGCAGGAGGGCGGGCGCCGCTTCGGCGTGCGCGAGGTGGAGATCGCCGCGCAGGCCGCGGTCGACCCCTACTTCCGCGGCGACGTGTTCCTGGGCTTCAGCGACGAGGAGGGCGTCAGCATCGAGCAGGCGTACCTGACCACCACCTCGCTTCCCTACGGGCTCGAGGCGCGGCTGGGCCGCTTCCTGATGCCCTTCGGCAAGCTGAACACCACCCACCGGCACGACCTGCACACCACCGAGTACCCGTGGGTGATCCAGACCTTCTTCGGCGCCGAGGGGCTGAAGGGGACGGGGCTGTACGCCAGCCGCGTGTTCTCTCCGCTCGGCTTCTACCAGGAGCTGCAGGTGACCGCGGTGGATGGGCTGGGCGAGCCGGTGGAGGGGCTGAACACCGCCGAGCCGGTGAACAAGCGGCTGGGCGGGCTGGGATACTCGGCGCGGCTCCGCAACTACGTCGACCTGACACAGGCGGCCAACCTGGAGCTCAGCTTCAGCGCGCTCACCGGCAAGCTGGCGCGCCCCATCGACGTGGCCGAGACCGACGAGGTGAACGCCTACGCCACCCGGCAGACCACGCTGGGCGCCGACTTCACCTTCCGCTGGCGCCCGCTGCAGCAGGGGCTCTACCGCTCGGTGATCCTGCAGGGCGAGGTGATGCACCAGATCAACGCCGACCCCGGCGCCACCATCCGGCTCCCCGACGGCACCACCGTCGCGTTCGAGGGGCCGCGCCGCGACTACACCGGCGCCTATGCCTTCGGCCGCTACCAGCTGAGCCAGCGCACCTTCCTGGGCGCGCGGGTCGACTGGGTGCAGGACCCCACCACCGCCGACGCCGACGCGCTGACCGCCGGGAGCGGCTACCTGGAGTTCTACCCCAGCGAGTTCAGCAAGCTGAGCGCGGCCTTCGAGCGGCTCAACCCCGCCATCGGCGACGGGGTGAACCGCATCCTCCTGCAGGCCACCTTCGCCCTGGGGCCGCACAAGCCGCACCCGTTCTGAGCCGCGAAGACGACACGAGCCACGCCGGGCGGGACCGCCGCCCGGCGCCGAACGATACCGAAGCCCGATCGAGAGGATGACCCGATGCGTGGAACGATGATCAGGACGGCGGCGCTTGCCGCGGGGCTGCTGGCGCTGGCCGGCCCCGCCGCGGCGCAGCGCCCGCTGAAGGTGGTGACCAGCACCACCGACCTGGCCGACCTGGCCAGCGAGGTGTGCGGCAACCGCTGCCAGGTGGTGCACATCAGCGAGGGGTACCAGGACCCGCACTTCGTGGAGGCCAAGCCCTCTTTCATCCTCCAGCTCCGCAACGCCGACGTGTTCGCGTACGTGGGGCTGGACCTGGAGATCGGCTGGATGCCGCTGCTGGTGCAGGGGGCGCGCAACCCCAGGATCAACACCGGCGGGAGCGGCAACCTGGACGTGAGCCAGGCCATCCGCGTGCTCGACCGGCCCACCGGCAACGTGGACCGCAGCCAGGGCGACGTGCACCCGGCCGGCAACCCGCACTACTGGCTCGACCCCGAGAACGGCCGCCGCATCGCGCGGCTCTTCCGCGACCGCCTCAGCCAGCTCTCGCCGGCCGACGCGCAGACCTTCGCGCGCAACTACACCGCCTTCGAGGCGCGCCTGAACGCCGCCGAGCGCGCCTGGGCCCCGCAGATCGCGGCCATCCGCGGCAAGCCGGTGGTGGCCTGGCACACCAGCTGGCGCTACTTCGCCGAGTACACGGGGATGAACATCGTGGGCTTCATGGAGCCCAAGCCGGGCGTGCCGCCCTCGCCCTCGCACCTGGCGGGGCTGATCGCCACCATGCGCCGCACCGGCGCCAAGGTGATCGTGATGGAGCCGTACTACGACCGCCGCACGGCCGATTTCGTGGCCCAGCGCACCGGCGCGCGCGTGCTCGTCCTTCCGCCCTCGGTGGGCGGCGTGCGCACCATCACCGACTACATCCAGCTGATGCAGAACGACGTGGGCCAGCTCGCCGCGGCGGTGCGATGAGCTCGCTGGTCACCTTCGACGGGGCGGCGCTCGGCTACGGCCGCCGCACCATCCTCTCCGACCTGTCGTTCGCCGTGCACGAGGGCGACTTCCTGGGGCTGGTGGGGCCCAACGGGGCGGGGAAGACCACCGTCCTCCGCGCCATCCTGGGCACGCTGGCGCCGCAGCGCGGCAGCGTGACCCGCGCCGAGGGGCTGCGCTTCGGCTACGTGCCGCAGCGCGACCAGGTGGACTACAACTTCCCCCTCAAGGTGCTCGACGTGGTGCTGATGGGGCGCTACGACCGCATCGGCCTGGGCCGCCGCCCGGGGGCCGACGACCGGCGCCGGGCGATGGACGCGCTCGAGCACGTGGGGATCCCCGACCTGGCCGGGCGCCCGCTGCGCGACCTGTCGGGCGGGCAGAAGCAGCGCGCGCTGATCGCCCGGGCGCTGGTGGGCGAGCCCAACATCCTGGTGCTCGACGAGCCCACCAACGGGATGGACCTGGTCTCCACCACGCAGATCCTGGGGCTGGTGCGCGAGCTCCACGAGCGCGACGGCCTGACCGCCATCATGGTGAGCCACGCGCTGAACGAGGTGGCCAACTACGTCCAGCGGATCGCGCTGGTGGTGGGGGGCGGCTTCCGCATCGGCACGGTCGACGAGATCATGACCGAGCCGGTGCTGAGCGAGATGTATGGCATCCCGGTGGAGGTCGACAGCTTCGAGGGGCACCGCATCGTGCTGGCGCGGCGCTTCGCCCCGGGCGAGGAGGCGCGCCGTGCTTGATGCCGTCCTCCTCTTCCGCGAGTCGCTGTACGGCGCGCTGGTGATCGCGCTGGCCTGCTCGGTGCTGGGCGTGTACGTGGTGCTGCGGCGGATCGTGTTCGTGGGCGCCGCGCTGGCGCAGCTGTCGTCGGCGGGGATCGCGCTGGCGCTCTTCCTTTCCGGGATGGCGGGGATGGAGGCGCTGGGGATGCACCCGGTGGCGATGGCGCTGGTGGTGACGCTGGCGGGCGCGCTCTTCTTCGGCATGGAGGGCGCCGGCCGCGGCCCCGTGCCACCGGACGCCACCATCGGTGTGACCTACGCCGTTGCCGCCGCCGCCGGGATCCTGCTGGTCGCCAAGGCCAGTACCGGCGAGGCGCACGACATCTTCCTGCAGGGGAACATCCTGGGGATCACCCGCAAGGACACGCTGGTGCTGCTGGGCGTTTCCATTCCCGTGCTGCTGGTCCACGTCCTCTTCTACAAGGAGTTCCTCTTCGTCTCGTTCGACCGCGAGACGGCGCGCACGCTGGGGTACCGCGTGGGCGGGTGGAACCTGCTGCTGTACCTCACCCTGGGGCTGGTGATCGCCTTCGCCATGCAGTTCGCGGGGGTGATGCTGGTGTTCAACTTCCTGGTGCTCCCCGCGGTCACCGGGCTGCTGCTGGGGCGGGGGATGGCCGGCGTGTTCACCTGGTCGGTGGTGAGCGCGCTCGTCGCCGCCGTGGTCGGCTTCACCCTCTCCGTGCCGTACGACCTCCCGACCGGTCCCGCGATCATCTGCGTCTCCGGCGTGCTGGCGCTGATCGCCTGGATCGTCCGCAAGCTGATGCGGTAGCTTCGTCGCGGATTCGGTCGATACAGCAAGACATGAGTCATCCCGAATTTTGGCGAAGAGCCATGAAGGGTGAGCTGGTACAGAGCCAGAGGTAGCTGAGGGCGATACGAATTGGGATTGCCCCGATTTGATGGACACCTCGGATCCTGTAGGTTAACAGAGAAGGAGGTGAACCATGGCAGAGAAGCGCAGGCAGTTCACGCGAGAGTTCAAGCTGGAAGCCGTGCGGATGATCACGT
>Ga0247773_1000337_pt1 | contig 21464 bp, 19 predicted proteins | sample UWRJL092311B6_FD_179934 | JGI IMG/M metagenome (GOLD analysis project Ga0247773, IMG submission 179934) | Plant litter microbial communities from Arlington Agricultural Research Station in Wisconsin, United States - UWRJ-L092-311B-6 | ecosystem: Environmental > Terrestrial > Plant litter >...
CGGACCCCGCGCCACCGCCCCCCAGCGAACGCGGACGATGAAGATCCTCTCCATCCAGGTCGCGCTTCCGCGGGAGCATGGCACGCCCGGGGCCGAGCGCGCGATGGACCGGCCGTGGACCACGGCGTTCTTCAAGGAGCCGGTGCGCGGGCCCGTCTTCCTGGCACGCACCAACCTCGATGGCGACCGACAGGGCGACATCGAGAACCATGGCGGGCCCGACAAGGCGGCGCTGGCCTACGCCGCCGCGCACTATCCGCTCTGGCGCGGCGAGCTCGGCCGCGAGCTGCCGCATGGGGGATTCGGCGAGAACTTCACCGTGCGGGGGCAGGACGAGACCACCGTCTGCATCGGCGACGTGTACGCGATCGGCGAGGCGCGGGTGCAGGTGTCGCAGCCGCGCATCCCCTGCTGGAAGATCGCGCGGCGCTGGGGGATCAAGGACCTCCCGGCCCGCGTGCAGCGCACCGGGCGCACGGGCTGGTACCTGCGGGTGCTGGTGGAGGGCCACGTCGCGCCCGGCGACGACATCGTGCTCCTCGATCGCCCGCACGCGGAGTGGCCGGTGATCCGCGCGAGCCAGATCCTGTACGCGCGCCCGCACAGCGTGGCCGACGTGCGCGCCCTCGCCGCCGTCCCCGCGCTGGCGCCCAATCTCGCGGCCACGCTGGAGCGCTACTTCGCGCAGGTGGAGGTCCCGCCCGAGGAGCCGCGCCTGGTCGGCCCCAACGCCGACTGAGCGCGCACCATCCCCGGACGAGAAGAGGGCTCCCGATCATCATCGAGAGCCCTCGTTTCGTTCCCGGAGAGGGATCCGCCCGGTCTCGCCGGCCGTTCTCCCTCCACCGTCACCGTCCCGCCCGTTCAATCCGGCAGCGGGCTCTTCTTGCCGAACCAGTCGATCACGGCCTTGCCGATGGTATCGGCCTTGATGTTGAGCGTCACCGCCTTCACCGCCCAGCCGATCACGGGGATCGCGCCGATCGCCTCGCCGGCCATCGCGCCGGTCACGCTCCCCAGCACGCCGCCGAGGTGCGCCTTGAGCGACTGCTCGTCGAACGCCTCCACGCCATAGACCTCGGCCACCTGCCGGATCATCACCATGTCGGCGGCGGCCAGCGCGAAGCTGGCGCCGGGGATCCACCCGGTGAACAGGTTCGCCTTGGCCCATCGGTCCACGATGGTTCGCGACCTGCGCTCCGCCTCCACCTTGTTCGCCGCAGCAGCCATCCCGCACCTCGTCAGTGTTCGGTGAATCGCGGGCACGATCGCCCGCGCCCTGTCGTCCGCTCTCCGGGCCGCGTCCATCGCGCCCTCCGTCAGCAGAACGGCCCCCGCCTTCGATTTGTTTCGCCGATCATCCGCCCGAGCACCTCACCAGCTCCCGCCGAAGCGCCGCTGCGGCTCAGGCGGATGACACACCTCGCCGCTCCGCCCTCAAACTCCCATCCCGCCGATCCACGCACCACTCTGCCCCCGCGCCGACCCAGCCTCGCGGCAGTATGCGAGGCTTCGTGCATTTACTGGCCGGCGGCTTCACCCGCTGGACCCCGCCCCCACACAACCCTGGCCTCGCGGCAGTACGCGAGGCTTCGTGCCGTTCCCCCTGCGCGGGTTCACCCGCCCGTGACGATCATCGCGACCAGCCACGAAAGGCAGTCTCCGCGCGGACAAAGCCTCGCGCAGTTTGCGAGGCTTCCCGTCCTTGTTGCTGCGGCTTCCAGCCGCCGGTGCCCACCCTCGTCCGCTCGACGACCGACCCGGACTCTCGCACTTCCGCACTTCGCACTTCCGCACTTCCGCACTTCCGCACTTCCGCACTTCCGCACTCTCGCACTTCCGCACTCTCGCACTCCCGCACCAGATTTCATTCCCCGCTGTACATCGCCTCCAACTCGTACACGCTCTCCGCCGGCCCGATCACGATCAGCGTCTCGCCGGGGTGGATCACCCGCGCGGCGTCGGGGTTGAGCGTGAACTGCCCGCTCGGCTCGCGGATGGCCAGGATGCTCACGTTGCGCAGCCGCCGCAGGTCGCACCCGGCCACGGTCTGCCTGGCGAACGGGCTCTGAGAATCGATGGTGATCTGGCCCACGTCGACGGCGATCTCCACCCCGAAGCTGAACACCTCGTTGAACAGGTCGTGCACGGCGGGGCGGAGCAGCGCCAGCGCCAGGCGGTGCCCGCCGATGGCATCGGGCGTCACCACGCGGTCGGCGCCGGCGCGGCGCAGCTTGGGCTCGCTGGCCTCGCTGTTGGCGCGGGCCACGATCAGCAGGCCGGGGTTCATCTCCCGCGCGCTCAGCACGGCCAGCACGTTGCTGGCGTCGCTGTCCAGCGCGGCCACCAGCCCGCGCGCGCGGCCGATTCCCGCGGTCACCAGCACCTCGTCGTGCGTGGCGTCGCCGATCACGTGGGGGATGTTCTCGGCCAGGAAGAACTCCTCCAGCTGCTCGCTCCAGTCCACCACCACGAACAGCTCGCCACGCGCGCGCAGGTCGCGCTCGATGCGGGTGCCCAGGCGCCCGTGCCCGCAGATCACGTAGTGGTCGCGCAGCCCGTCCACCGACTGTCTCATCCGCCTCCTCTGCACCGAAAGCCACAGCGTCTGCCCCAGCATCACCTCCACGGCGCGGCTGGCGGCGTACGCGCCCGTCCCCACGCCCACCACGATCAGTCCCATGGTGAACAGCCGTCCGGCGGGCGTCAGCGGCTGCACCTCGCCGAAGCCGACCGTGGCCACGGTGATCGTGGTCATGTACGCCGCGTCGAGCCAGCTCAGCGCCTCGATCACCCGGTACCCCACCGTGCCCACCACCAGCACGATCCCCAGGAGGACGAGCGACAGCTGGAACTGCCGCACCGGGTCGCCCAGCTGCACGCGGATGCGGTGCATGGTGCTCAGCTCGGCCCCGCGGCGCGGGCGGGGCGGGCGCACCATGCCCCGGCGGCGGCGTTCGGCGCCGATGCCGTGGCCCTGGTTGCGCCGCCGTCGTTCAGGGAGCATCGGTCGCGAGGAGGTGGGCGTGCGGTACGATGCTGATTCGAAAGATCGAGCCAGGATGAACCGCGAACAGCGGTCATTGGGCGTGTTCGGCGCCGGGGCGCCGAACCGGGCTGCGCGCGCGGTAGGGCACGATACCGCCGTGCCCAACCGCGCCGGGCCACCGCCGCGCCCGGCATCCCGGCAAATCCCCGGCAGAGACGCGCGCGCGGCGCCGTCCCGGCCCTCCGGGCGCGCATCCCTCACGCAAGTCCCGCCCCGTCAGCTTCTTCCGTCGCGGCCCAGACCTCTCCGGCCGCCCGGGATGTGCTTCACCTCGTGCGGAGTCGCACGGGCTCACGCGCCGATGCGCGCCGGGTTCGCTCCCGCGATCGCCGGCGTGCCGGCGTGCCGGCTCCCCGATCCGCGGCGTCCGCATCCCAGCATGCGAGAATGGTGAGCGGTCACAGCTCGGACTTCAGGCTCTCGAACGCCTCGCGGAGGAACTCGGCCACGGGCTTCCGCGGCTCGGGGTGGTCGTTCCACGCCTGCGTGGCCACCCGCATCGCGCCGACCGAGGCCACGGCGACCATCCGCAGCGCCATCCGCCGTTCCGGCTGCCGCCACACCTCGCACAGCACGGCGAACAGCGCCTGCTCCTGCTCCGCGTAGAATGCCTGCTTTCGCGACTGCAGCAACTCGCTCGACCGCATCAGCCGGTCGATCGCGTTCATCTCGTCCGAGGTGTAGTGGGCGATGTACCTCAACACCAGAGTACGGACGGCATCCAGCGGCTGCGCGTCGGGCGAGGTCTTCAGCAGGTCGGCATACAGGCCGGCCCAGCCAGCCTCCTGCCAGGCGAAGAGGATGTCGTCCTTGGACTTGAAGTGCAAGAAGATGGTCCGCCGCGAGATCCCCGCCTCCGCCGCGATCGCGTCCAGCGTGGTCCCCTCGTAGCCGTGCGCAAGGAACAGGCGCAGCCCCGTCTCGGAGATGCGCTGGCGGGTTTCGCGGCGTTTTCGTGAACGCGCGCCTTCTTCAGACACGGTGCTCGATGAGAACGGGGAATTCGGACGATCGGGTGATCGGCTGGCGTGAATGCACTCAGTGCATTAATATATGCACCCAGTGCATTTGAGCGCGCCGCCACCTCACCTGTCGCTCCACGAGGCAACATGAGCAGCTGGACAACTTCGGACATTCCTTCCCAGAGCGGCCGCACGGCGCTCGTCACCGGAACCGGCGGCCTGGGATTGGAAGACGCGCTGGCACTGGCCCGCGCGGGTGCCACCGTGATCGTCGCCGGCCGGAACCGGGCGAAGGGGCGGGCGGCCCTCGACCGCATCCGCATCGAGGCTCCCGGCGCGGACGTGTCGTTCGAGGAGCTGGACCTCGCCAGCCTGGCGTCCATCCGCGCCTGCGCCGAGCGCCTGCGCCGGTCGCGCGAGCGGATCGACGTGCTGATCAACAACGCCGCCGTGATGACGCCGCCCGCGCGGCGGGTGACCGCCGACGGATTCGAGCTGCAGCTTGGAACCAACTACCTGGGCCACTTCGCGCTCACCGCGGAGCTCCTTCCCCTGCTGCGCGCGGGAAACGATCCACGGGTGGTGACCCTCTCCAGCGTGGCCGCCCGTGGCGGCGTGATCGACTTCGGCGACCTGCAGTCGGAGCGTGGATACAAGCCGATGGCCGCGTACGGCCAGTCGAAGCTGGCCTGCCTGATGTTCGCGCTGGAGCTGCAGCGCCGCGCCGAAGCGGCAGGGTGGGGGATCCAGAGCATCGCCGCGCACCCGGGCGTTTCGCGGACCGACCTTCTGCCCAACGGCGCGGGCGCATGGAGCGGTGCGGGGATGATGCGGCGCTTCCTCTGGTTCCTCTTCCAGCCGGCCGCGCAGGGCGCGCTCCCCACGCTCTACGCGGCGACGTCGCCGCAAGCGCGCGGCGGCGCCTACTACGGGCCGGACCGGCTGGGCGAAACGCGCGGGCACCCCGCCGCCGCGACCATCCCTCCCCGCGCGCTGGACACCGCCGCCGCCGCGCGGCTCTGGGCCGAGTCGGAGCGGCTGACCGGGGCTGTCTTCGCCTGATACGGGCGGACGCGCCCGGCCGGAGCTCCGCGGGTCAGCCGCGCGAGCTCCCGTCCGGCGCGGCGGAGCCGAAGCCCCGCGTCGCCTCGACCGCGGCGCGGTAGCGCTCCACCTGCGCCTCGATCTCCCCCGCGCCCCAGCCGATCGCCGGCTCCGCCGCCATCCGCTCGGCCACCGCGCGGGCGACCGACAATCCGCCGTCGCGCGCCTCGTAGAACAGGTGCAGGCGGCGGGTCAGCACGTCATCGAGCGTCACCGCCATCTCGGCGCGCACGGCGTGCGGCACCTCGGCCCACACGTACGGGTGCCCGTCGATCATCCGCGCGCCCAGCGAGGCATCGGCGCGGACGGCGGCCAGGATCGCGCCGGCGTCGTCGCCGTAGGCGCGCGCCAGGTGGCGGCCCACCTCGCCGCCCATCCCCAGCGCGTCGGCCTCGTCCACGATCCGCTTCGCGAACTCCGTCCACGAGCCGCGCGGGGCGCCGGGAAGGGGCAGGTCGGCCGTGGGGCTGATGCCGCTCTCCACGCGGTGCTTCTTCGCCAGCCGCTCGGCGGCGCGGTCGATCACCTGCTCGGCCATCACCCGGTACGTGGTCAGCTTCCCCCCGCCGATGGAAAGGAGCCCCGAGCGGTCCCACCAGATCTCGTGCTCGCGGCTGGTGGCGCTCTCCTTGCCGCCCCCCTGCGCGGGCGCCAGCAGCGGCCGGATCCCCGCCCAGGTGCTCACCACGTCCGCCTCCACCAGCCTCGCCTCGGGGAAGACCGAGTTGGCCGACTTCAGCAGGTACTCCACGTCCGCCGCGTCGGCGCGCACGTCGGCCGGCGAGCCGTGGTAGTCGGTGTCGGTGGTCCCCACGTAGGTGAAGTCGCCCCACGGCAGCACGAACATCACCCGCCCGTCCAGCGGCGACTGGAAGGTGATGGCGTTGCGGTTCCCGATCCGCTCCCGGTCCACCAGGATGTGCACGCCCTTGGTGGGCCGCAGCCGCGGCCTCGCCCCAGGATCCGCGAGCCGGCGCAGGGCGTCGCTCCATGGCCCCGTGGCGTTGATCACCACCCGCGCGCGCACCTCCGCCACCGCGGCGCCGATCGCGTCGCGCACCCGCGCGCCCGCGAGCCCGCCCTCGTCCAGGAAACCCACGACCTCCGCGTGCGACACCACGGCCGCGCCCGCCTCGTGCGCGCCGCGGGCGTTCGCCAGCGTCAGCCGCGCGTCGTCGACCGAGGCGTCGTAGTAGAGCGCGGCGCCGGCCAGCCCGTCCACGCGCAGCCGCGGCTCCTCGTCGCGCACCTGGTCGCGCGAAAGGACGCGGTGCCGGCGGATGTTGCGGAAGAGGGAGAGGGCGTCGTAGAGCCACATCCCCGCCTGCAGCATCAGGAAGGGGGTGGGCCCGCCCCGGTAGACGGGAAAGAGGAAGGGGAGGGGGTGCACCAGGTGCGGGGCCAGCTCCAGCAGCCGCCGCCGCTCGGCGCTCGCCTCGAAGACCAGGCCGAAGTCGTACGTCTCGAGGTAGCGCAGCCCGCCGTGCACCAGGCGCGACGAGCGCGAGCTGGTGCCGTGCCCCCAGTCGCCCGCGTCCACCAGCGCCACCGAGAGCCCGCGCCCGGCCGCGTCGCGCGCGGCGGCGGCCCCCGTGATCCCGCCGCCGATCACCAGCACGTCGAAAACGCCGTGCCCCAGCGCGGCCCAGTGCTCGGCGCGGGCGGCGGCGGAGAACGGCGTCGAGTCGTCCGTCATCGCGGAGGACGCGGGGAGGCGGCGGGTCAGCTCGCGGGCGCCGGGGGCGGCTCGTCCAGCCCCAGCGCGCGCAGCAGCGAGCTGAACGACACGTCGGTGTGGCTGAGCACGAACACGCCCTCGAAGGTGGTGTCCAGGAAGGTGAAGTCCGTCTCGATCATCAGCCCGCTCACGTGGTGCGCCAGCTCGGCGCGGGCGCCCTCGTGCAGCTCGGGGGTGCCGATCATCACGCTCTTGTTCAGGAAGGTGCCCAGCACCCCCACGTACGCCGCGCAGACGATGTTCCCCATCTCCATCATCGCGCTCTGCTCCAGCGCGCCGATGGAGCCGGCCGGCTCGCGGCGCAGCATCAGCGCCACCATCCGCAGCGCCGTGTCGCGCGCCAGGATCAGCGAGGCGCGCTCGCCGCCGCTGTCGGTGATCCCGATGATCGGCACCGCCACCACCACCAGCGGCCCGTCGCCGGGAACGGTGTGCGTGGCCTCCACCTGCCCCGCGGCGAACTCGATGCGCGGCACCGAGATCATCACCCGCAGCCGGGTGAGCGCCGACAGGTTGGTGGCAGCGTGCCCGGCGCCGATGTTCACCACCTCGCGGATGGCGTCGAGCTGCTTGGGAGTCAGGGCGTTCGTCGTCATCAAGACCGGGCGTGGGCGCCGCGCGCGGCGCTGGGTTGATCGTTTCGGATTTCGAGCCGGGCTCCGCCGCGCTGCACGACGCGCGCCCGGGGAACTTCAACAGCGGTGCCAGGTGCTGGGTGCGTGAGTGCTGAACTGCGAAACCGCTTCACGACAGGTGCTGGGTGCTGAGTGCGTGAGTGCGGGGAGTACGAACCGCGTCCGTGAACGGATCCATCCTCGTACGCTACGTCTCTCACCACACCGAAGCCCCCGCACCTGGCACTCAGCACCTCGCACTCAGCACCTGGCACTCAGCACTCAGCACTCCCGCACCGCAGTTACAGCCGGGGCGTCGTGACCCCCACCTGCTTCATGTACTTCCCGGCGCGGTCGGCGTAGCTCACGTCGGGCGGGGTGTCGCCCTCGAAGAAGAGCACCTGGGCGATCCCCTCGTTGGCGTAGATCTTCGCGGGGAGCGGCGTGGTGTTGCTGATCTCCAGCGTCACGAACCCCTCCCATTCGGGCTCGAACGGGGTGACGTTGGTGATGATGCCACACCGTGCATAGGTGCTCTTCCCAACACAAAGCGTGATCACGTTGCGCGGGATGCGGAAGTACTCCACCGAGCGGGCCAGCGCGAACGAGTTGGGCGGCACGATGCACACGTCGCCCTGGAAGGGGACGAAGCTGCGGTCGTCGAACGCCTTGGGATCGACGATGGCGTTGTTGACGTTGGTGAAGATCTTGAACTCGTCGGCCACGCGCATGTCGTAGCCGTAGCTCGACACGCCGTAGCTGATCGTCCCCTTCCGCACCTGTGCGTCCTCGAACGGCTCGATCATCGCGTGCTCGCGTGCCATCCTGCGGATCCAGCTGTCGGGGCGGATGCTCATGGCGGAACAGGACTTGAAGGGAGCGGCAGGCTTCACCCGCGCCACGCGAACCGGCCCCGCCGGGCGGGGTACGGGACGGGCCCGGAAACACCGGGGAGTGGAGCCGCCAACGTACGCGCGGGGCAACGCCCCGGCAAGTGTCGCCGCTGCTTGACATTGCCAGCCGGCGGGCAGTATGTTGGCCCGGCTCCGAACAAGTGAAGGATTTCACAAACCACCGTAGAAGGCCACGGCGCCGATGCTACGCCCGTACCTCCCCGTGCTCATCCTGCTCGTGCTCTCCATCGCACAGGCGGTCGGCATGGTGGTGCTCTCGAACGTTCTCAGCCCCGGCAAGCAGACCAAGGTCAAGGCTTCGCCGTACGAGAGCGGGATGGACCCCCTGGGGAGCACCAACGAGCGCTTCTCGGTCAAGTTCTACGTGGTGGCGATCCTGTTCATCGTGTTCGACGTCGAGACCATCTTCCTCCTCCCCTGGGCGGTCAGCGCCCGCACGCTGGGGTGGTCGGGTTTCGCGGCGGCCATGGTGTTCATCGCGATCCTCACCATCGGGCTGATCTACGAGTGGAAGAAGGGAGCGCTCGAATGGGACTGAACGACGCGGCGGGCAAGGCGCCCGCCATCCACACGGAAAAGGGCAGCTCGGTGGAACTGCAGGCCGAGAAGGCCGGCCTCCAGCCGGGCGGGCTCTTTTCGGGCCAGCCGAGCTTCCTGACCACCAAGCTCGAGTCGGTCGTCAACTGGGCGCGGCAGAACTCGCTCTGGCCGATGCCCTTCGGCACCGCCTGCTGCGCCATCGAGATGATGGCCACCGCCGCCACCCGGTACGACCTGGCGCGCTTCGGGATGGAGCGGATGAGCTTCAGCCCGCGCCAGGCCGACCTGCTGATCTGCGCCGGCCGGGTGAGCTACAAGATGGCGCCGGTGCTGCGGAAGATCTGGGAGCAGATGCCCAGCCCCAAGTGGTCGATCAGCATGGGCGCCTGCGCCAGCACGGGCGGCGTGTTCGACGTGTACAGCATGGTGCAGGGGATCGACACCATCATCCCCGTCGACGTGTACGTTCCCGGCTGCCCGCCGCGCCCCGAGGGGCTGATCTACGGCATCCTCCTGATCCAGGAGAAGATCCGCCAGTCGGCCCCCACCAGCGAGAACGAGTGGGGGAAGGTCGACGAGCTCCCCGAGCACGCCAGCTACCTCCCGCGCGAGGTGGTCGACGCGATCACCACCCCGTTCGGCAACTCCACCAAGCAGAACCGCAGCAGCGGCCTGGTCAGCACCGGGGCCGTGGTCCGCGTGAGCGACCGGCGGCCGTAAAGGGTTCGAGTGCCCGGTCCCAGGTCCCGAGTGCCCAGTGAGGGCGGGGTAACTGGGCACTGGGCACCAGGCACTGGGCACATGTGACTTAGATGAGCGATCCGAGTTCGTTCAAGAAGGGCCTCGACGGCCTGGACCAGGGCCCGCGCCCGTCCGAGGCCGCGGCCGATGCCGTGCCGCCGCAGGCGGGCGACCTGCCGCCGCACCCCACCGTCGCCGCGCTCCGCGAGCGCTTCGGCGACGCGGTGCTGCGGCACGAGGTGGTGGCCGGCGACGAGCACATCGTCTACGTCCCGGCCGGGCGGAACGTCGAGATCCTGGGCTGGCTCAAGGACGACCCGGCGCAGCGCTACGACTTCCTGCAGGACCTCACCGCCGTCGACTACGGCGGCGGCCGGCAGATCCAGGTGGTCTACCAGCTCTGGTCGATCCCCAACAAGCTGAACCTGCGGGTGAAGTGCGAGCTCTCGCTCGGCGACCTGGAGATCGAGAGCGTGTACTTCCTCTGGCGCGCCAGCGACTGGCTGGAGCGCGAGGTGTTCGACATGTTCGGCGTGGTGTTCCGGGGCCACCCGGACCTGCGCCGCATCCTGATGCCGTACAACTACGCCGAGGGGCACCCGCTGCGGAAGGACTTCCCCCTCCGCGGCCGCTTCTCGCGCGCCGAGCAGACGCGGCGCGCCCTGGCGCAGAAGACCGAAGACCACTACTCGCCGATGGAGCTCGAGATCGCCCACGTGCTGGGGCAGCCGGTGCCCGACCCGTTCAACGCGGCGGAGACAGGCGGCCAGCAGGGGCAGTTCGGCGGCATGGGCGGAGGGGGCTGAGATGGCGCTCCGCAAGCTGATCTACAACGTGACGCGCTCCCCGGAGATGGCTCCGGGCGGCGCGCTGATCCACGCGCCGATCGTCCCCGTCGAGGGCGAGGCGTACGAGGTGCGCGAGGACATCCACGGCGAGCACATGCTCATCAACATCGGCCCCCAGCACCCGGCGACGCACGGGGTGCTGCGGCTGGTGCTGGAGCTCGACGGCGAGACCGTGGTGCGCTGCATCCCGCACATCGGCTACCTGCACTCCAGCTTCGAGAAGCTGGGCGAGTACCGTGACTGGAACCAGGTGGTTCCGCTCACCGACCGCATGGACTACCTGGCGCCGCTGATCTACAACTGCGCCTACGCCATGGCGGTCGAGAAGATGATGGGGATCACCGTCACCGAGCGGTGCAAGGTGGTCCGCGTGATCTGCATGGAGCTGGACCGCATCTTCAGCCACCTCCTCTGGCTCGGCACCACGGCGATCGACCTCGGCGCGTTCACGGTGTTCCTGTACACCTTCCAGCAGCGCGAGAAGATCTACGACCTGCACGAGCGCTTCACCGGGGCGCGGATCACCACCTCGTCCACCCGCATCGGGGGGATGATGGCCGACCTGCCGGCCGGGTGGATCGGGCAGCTCGAGGAGTTCCTCGACAACTTCATCCCGGTCGTCGACGAGGTGGAGACGCTCCTCACCAACAACGCCATCTGGATCGGGCGCACGCAGGGCGTGGGCGAGATCAGCGGCGAAGACGCGGTGAACTGGGGGCTCAGCGGTCCTAACCTCCGCGCTAGCGGCGTGAGCTACGACGTGCGCAAGGACCGGCCGTACTACGACTACGAGACGTACGACTTCGACGTGCCGGTGGGCGAGCACGGCGACATCTACGACCGCTACCTCTGCCGGATGGAGGAGATGCGCCAGAGCGTGCGCATCCTCCGCCAGGCGATCGACCGCCTTCCCGGCGGGCCGATCAACGTGGACGACCCCCGTGTCATCCTTCCGCCCAAGACGGCGGCGATGAACGACATGGAGAGCATGATCCACCACTTCAAGGTGGTGATGGAAGGCGTCCGCGCCCCCGTCGGCGAAAGCTGGTTCAGCGTGGAGTCGTCCAAGGGCGAGCTGGGGATGTACGTGGTGTCGGACGGCGGCTCCAAGCCCGTCCGCTGGCGCGTTCGCGGTCCCAGCTTCATCAACATCGCGGCGCTTCCGCACATGATCGAGGGGGCGCTCCTCTCCGACGTGATCGCGGTGAACGCGTCGCTCGACATCGTGCTGGGAGAGATCGACCGATGAGCGCGGCACACGGCGCGAGCGACTCGCCGCCCAGCTCCTGGCCCGAGGCGCGCCAGAACCCCGGCTTCGCGGGCGACACCGGCGAGTTCGGCCAGCTCACCGAGGCCGACGTCCGCGGCACGGCGTTCGTGGGGATCCGGCCCAAGGACGGCGGACATCCTTCCGTGGCCGGCACGCTCCCCTACCAGGTGGCGACGCACGCGCCCGAGGCCCCGGTGTTCGTGGGCGAGTACGACGAGCGGCTGGAGAAGATCCTGTCCCGCTACCCGGACCGGCAGAACGCGCTTCTCCCCGCGCTGCACCTGGCGCACGAGATCCGCGGCTTCCTGAGCCCCGCCACCATGGACGAGGTGGCCGCGCGGCTGGAGCTCGCGCCGGCGTACGTGCGCGGGGTGGCCAGCTTCTACACCATGTACAACCTGGGCCCGGTCGGGAAATACCTGATCCAGGTGTGCACCAACATCAGCTGCAACCTGTGCGGGGGCGACGCCGTGTACGAGGCGTTCCTCAAGCACACCGGCACCGAGGGCGGCGAGACCAGCGCCAACGGGCTGTGGACGGTGATGGAGGTGGAGTGCCTGGGCGCGTGCGGCTTCCCGACCGCCGTCCAGATCAACGAGCACTACTACGAGAACGTGCGGCCGCAGGACGTGCCGCAGATCCTCGAAAGACTCACGTGACGACGAAGGTGTCGTTCCAGGTGCCCAGTACCCGGTGCCCAGTGCCCAGCGTTGGGACGGTGCGCTCCGGGGACGGGGGACCGGGGACTGGGGACTCTACGCCGAACCCGGCGAATTGACGATGGCGTATCCATACACGCATCCGAAAGAGACGCGCGTCCTTTCCCAGCACTTCGGCGACCCGGAAGCCCGGACGCTGAAGGGGTGGGAGGCGCGTGGCGGCTACCAGGCCATGCGCAAGGCGCTGGCGATGCCGCGCGAAGAGGTGGTGAACGTGGTGAAGGCCAGCGGCCTGCGCGGCCGCGGCGGCGCCGGGTTCCCCACGGGGATGAAGTGGAGCTTCATGCCCAAGAAGGTGGAGGGCACGCCACACTACCTGATCTGCAACGCCGACGAGAGCGAGCCCGGCACCTTCAAGGACCGCGAGCTGATGCGGTGGACGCCGCACGCGCTGATCGAGGGGTGCGTGGTGGGCGCCTACGCCATCAACGCCGAGCACGCCTACATCTACATCCGCGGCGAGTTCTTCGAGGCGGCGCAGGTGATGGCCCGCGCCATCGAGGAGGCGTACGAGGCCGGGTACCTGGGGCCGAACATCGCGGGAACGGGGATCGGCATCGACCTCACCCTGCACCTGGGCGCCGGGGCGTACATCTGCGGCGAGGAGACGGGGCTGCTCAACTCGCTCGAGGGGCGCCGCGGCGAGCCTCGCGTGAAGCCGCCCTACCCGGCCATCGCCGGCGCCTTCGGCAAGCCGACGGCGGTGAACAACGTGGAAAGCCTGATCGCCGCCGCGCACATCGTGCAGAACGGGGCGGACTGGTACAAGCAGTGGGGGACCGAGAAGTCCACCGGCACCAAGCTCTTCTGCGTCTCGGGGCACGTGAAGCGCCCCGGGAACTACGAGGTGCCGCTCGGCTTCAACTTCAAGGAGTTCATCTACGACGTCTGCGGCGGCACCCCCAGCGGGCGGCCGATCAAGGCGGTGATCCCGGGCGGCTCGTCGGTCCCGATCCTGACCGCCGACGAGCTCGACATCGGGATGGACTACGAGGCCATGGCGGCGGCGGGAACGATGCTCGGCTGCGGCTCGGTGATCGTGATGGACGACACCACCAACATCGTCAAGCAGGTGCGGCGGATGGTGGAGTTCTACGCCCACGAGAGCTGCGGCCAGTGCACCCCCTGCCGCGAGGGGACCGCCTGGGCCGCCAAGATCCTGCGCCGCATCGAGCAGGGGCGCGGCGTGCCCGACGACATCGACACGCTGCTGGCGATCAGCGACAACATGTCGGGACGCACCATCTGCGTGCTCAGCGACGCCGCGGCGGCGCCGATCACCAGCAGCATCCAGAAGTTCCGCGCGGACTACGAGGCGCTGATGGCGCCCGAGCCGGGGCTGGTGGGGGCCGGGCTGACCGGCGCCGCCCACGGCTCCGTCCGCTGACCATCTAGAGGGATAGCGGCGATGGCCGAAGCGACCCAGGCGGCGGTGGAAACCGTCCACGTCACGATCGACGGCATGGAGCTGGACGTGCCCAAGGGCACCCGCATCCTCGACGCCGCGGCCATGGCCGGCGTGGACGTGCCGCACTACTGCTACCACCCGGCGCTCACCGCGCCGGCGCAGTGCCGCATGTGCCTGGTGGAGATCGAGAAGGTCCCCAAGCTGCAGCCCTCGTGCGTGGCGACCGTGGCCGACGGCAACGTGATCCACACGCAGAGCGAGAAGGCGCTGGCCGCGCGCCAGGGCGTGCTCGAGTTCTACCTGGTGAACCACCCGCTCGACTGCCCGGTCTGCGACCAGAGCGGCGAGTGCAAGCTGCAGGACTACACGAGCGCCGAAGGACGCGCCATCGGCCGCAGCCACGAGCCCAAGCGGGTGCTGGGGCGCGACGACTTCGGCGGCGACGTCACGTTCTACGCCGACCGCTGCGTGATGTGCACGCGCTGCGTGCGCTTCATGCGCGAGGTCGCGCAGGACGAGCGGCTGACGGTTGTGCAGCGCGGCCACCGCGCCGTGATCGACACCTTCTTCGACGAGGGGCTGGAGGGGAACCTCTGGGCCGACAACATCGTCGACATCTGCCCGGTGGGCGCGCTGGTGTCGAAGGACTTCCTGCACAAGGCGCGTGCGTGGGACCTGGACCGCACCCCCTCCATCTGCCCCAACTGCACCCAGGGGTGCAACGTGCGGCTGGAGACGCGGGACAACCAGGTGCAGCGCATCAAGCCGCGGCCGAACTTCGACGTGAACTCGCACTGGATGTGCGACTACGGCCGCCTCAACTACGAGTGGATCAACCGCGGCGCGCGCATCGAGGCGCCGCTGGTGCGCCAGGCCGACGGGACGCTGGCGGCAGTCAGCTGGGGCGACGCGCTGACCCGGCTCGCCACGGCGCTCAAGGGCGTCTCGGGCGAGGGGCGCGCAGTCGTCAGCCCGTTCATGGCCAACGAGGACCTGGGCCTGCTGCGGCAGGTGATGCGCTCGGCCGGCGGCGGGAGCGGCGTGTTCCGCGTGCAGACGGGCGAGGAAGTGGTGCTCCCCGGCTTCCCCACGCTGGCGCTGCGGCACGACCGGGCCGCGAACGTGCACGGCGCCGAGCTCTTCGGCTTCCGGCGCGCGGGCGGGGCGGATGGCCTGGGCGGGCTGGAGAGCGTGGCCGGACACACCGGCGCGCTCTGGGTGCTGGGCGACGAGCTGGCCGACGCGCCGGCGGATTTCGGCGCCAGCGCCAGCGTCTTCGTCTACCTGGGGCACTTCCTCTCCCCCGCGGCGCGCAACGCCCACTTCGTTCTCCCGGCGACCACGTTCGCCGAGATGGAGGGGACGTTCACCAACGTGCAGAAGCGCGTGCAGCGCTTCTGGCCCGCGCTGCAGGCGCCGGGGATGGCGCGCCCGGCATGGCAGATCCTGGGCGTGCTGCTGGCCGGGATCGGCGACGCGGCCCCCGTGGCCACCGCCGCCGACGCCTTCGCGCAGCTCGCCGAATTCCAGGGCGTGAGCTGGGGCGACCTGGGGCAGCAGGGGGTGCCGCTGGGCAGCTACGCCGAAGCGGGCGACTGACACCGGTCGTCGCGTCTCCGTCCGCCCTCGCGGTGGATGGTTGGACGCCGGGGCTGGATGAAGGACGGCCCGCCGCCATCCCGGCGGCGGGCGAACACGGAAGCGAAGCACTCCGCCGATGCAGGCAGCAAGCATAGCGACGTACCACGAGGTCACAGGCCCCGCGTTCATCATCGCCACCGTCGTGAAGGTGCTGGTGGTGTTCGTGGCCGTGCTGGTGATCGTGGCGATGCTCACCCTGATGGAGCGCAAGGTGAGCGCGTGGATGCAGGACCGGCTGGGCCCCAACCGCGTGGGCCCCGGCGGCCTCCTGCAGCCCGCCGCCGACGGGCTCAAGAACATCCTGAAGGAAGAGACCAACCCGGCCGAGGCCAACCGCGTGTTCTTCACGCTGGCGCCCATGCTCAGCATCACGCCGGCGATGCTCACCTTCGCGGTGATCCCCTTCGCCGCGCCGCTGCCGATCGGCAGCCGCGGCGTGGTGCCGATGATCCTGGCCGACGTTCCGGTGGGGATCCTCTTCCTGCTGGCGTTCAGCTCGCTGGGCGTGTACGGGATCGTGCTGGCGGGGTGGGCGAGCTTCAACAAGTACGCGCTGCTGGGCGGCCTCCGCGCCGGCGCGCAGATGATCAGCTACGAGATCGCGCTCGGCCTGTCGCTGATGTCGGTGTTCATGGTCACCGGCAACGTGAGCCTCACCGAGGTGGTGTGGAAGCAGCAGCAGATGCACATGTGGTTCGCGGTGCCGCTGGCCGTGAGCTTCCTCTTCTTCTGGATCAGCTGCTTCGCCGAGACCAACCGTCTCCCCTTCGACCTCCCCGAGGCCGAGAGCGAGCTGGTGACCGGGTACCACACCGAGTACAGCGCGATGAAGTTCTCCATGTTCTTCATCGCCGAGTACGCGCACGTGCTGACCGTGTCGATGCTGATGGCCACGCTCTTCCTGGGCGGGTGGGACATCCCCCTGCTGCAGCGTGACAACATGCTGGGGCAGGTGGGGAACACCTGGGTCGGCCAGGCGCCGGCGGTGTGGATCACGCTGCTGACCTTCGCCGCCTTCGCGCTCAAGACCTTCTTCTTCATCCTGGTGTTCATGCTGGTGCGCTGGACGGTTCCGCGCTTCCGGTACGACCAGGTGATGGACCTGGGGTGGAAGATCATGCTCCCCGCCGCGCTCTTCGCGGTGGTGGTGACCGCGGCCGCGGTGCTCGCGCTCGATTCGTTCGGGATCGAGTACGGGTGGAAGTGGGCGGTGGGCCTCTCGGCGGTGAACCTGCCGATGCTCGCGATCATCCTGTGGGTGATGGACAGGGGGCACACCCTCACCGGCACCGGCGCTCCCGACGAGAAGCGCCGCCTGGCCCGCGAAACGGCCCGCGCGCGGGCGTCGTCGCGCCGCGTGGCGGTGCCCGCCAACCCGTCGCCGCGCTAACGAAAGACGATTTCGACCGATGTCGATCAACGTACGGGTGATGAAGCGCCCCACGGGCAAGAGCAGCTACGTGCGGGCCACGCTGAAGGGGATGGCGCTCACCTTCCGGCACATGGCGAAAGCCGCGGGTGACCGGAGCGAGCTCACCATCCAGTACCCCGACCAGAAGAAGGAGCTGTCTCCTCGCTGGCGCGGGACGCACGTGATGGAGAAGCACGACGACGGGCGCCCCAAGTGCGTGGCGTGCGGCCTGTGCCCCACCATCTGCCCCGCCAACTGCATCAAGCTGGTGCCGGGCGAGGACGACCAGGGGAACCGCTACCCGATCGTCTACGAGATCGACGAGTTCCGCTGCATCTTCTGCGGGATGTGCCAGGAGGTGTGCCCGGTCGAGGCGATCCACGTGGGCAACCACTACGAGAACGCCGAGTACACGCGCCACACCTTCGTGTACGACCTGGAGCGCCTGATGGCGCAGACGCATCCCGTCACGCTCCTCTGGGACCCGAGCGATCCGGCGGGCGAATAACAGAAGTGCGGAAGTGCGGAAGTGCGGAAGAATGACGGTGCGGAGATGGGATCGCGCGCTGGTCGATAGGTGGAGAAGTAGGCTGTAGTCCGCGAAGGCGGACTTCGTGTCGTTGTTGCCGCGAATTCATTCGCCCCGGAGAAAGCTGGCCAGGGCGGTCGTTGGGTGGTTTTGCCGGAGAACCCGGTCTGATCGGAACGCGATGAGTCCAAACGTCAACACGGTCCTGTTCCTGTTCTTCGCCGCGTGCGCGGCCGGGAGCGCGCTGGCCATGGTCACCCGGACCAACCCGGTGTCCTGCGCCATGTGGCTGATCGGCACCTTCTTCTCGGTGGCCGCCATCTACACGCTCCTGGGTGCCTTCTTCATCGGGATCATCCAGATCCTGGTGTACGCGGGCGCCATCATGGTGCTGTTCCTGTTCGTGATCATGCTCCTCAACCTGGGGCACGACTACGAGCCCGACATCCGCGGCACCGGGTGGAAGATCTCGGCCGCCGGCGCGGGGCTGATCATCATCGCCCTGCTGGGGCGCGTGTTCGGCGGCGACCTGCCGCGGCCGCTGGGCGACGTGGCGGGCCCGCGGATGCTGGCCGCCGCGCAGGCCGAGCGCGGCGTGGTGGGGCTGATCGGCATCCCCCTGTACAACCAGTACGTGGTGCCGCTGCAGGCCACGGCCATCCTCCTGCTGGTGGCGGTCGTGGGCGCGGTGGTCCTCGCCAAGCGGAAGGCCTGAGCGGATGAACGAGATGTCCGGGGTCGCGCAGATCCCCCTCAGCTACACGCTCGGCCTCAGCGCCATCCTGTTCGGCATCGGCGTGGCGGGCGTGATCGTGCGCCGCAACGCCATCGTGCTGTTCATGTGCGTGGAGCTGATGCTGAACGCCGTGAACCTGGCCTTCGTGGCGCTCTCGCCGTACGCGGGGCTCCAGGGCCAGATCTTCGTCTTCTTCGTGATCGCCGTCGCCGCCGCCGAGGCCGCGGTGGGGCTGGCCATCATGATCGCCGTCTTCCGCCACCGCGAGTCGGTGGACATGAAGAACTTCAGCCTGCTCCGGTGGTAGGGCCAACGATGCTCCTTCTCCAAGAAGCAGCGCACGCCGCGGAGGCGCTGATCACCACCGACAACGGCTTCGAGCCGGTGCTCCCGTGGCTGATCGTGGGCCTCCCGCTCCTCGGGTTCGTGCTGAACGGGCTCCTTTCCGTTCTGGCCGCGCGGCGCGCGCTCCCGAAGCTGCCGCCCGTGGGCGACCCGTACTACGACCACGCGCACGACGACCACGGCCACGCCGCGGCGCCGGCCCGCGCGCACGCCCCGGCGCTCGCGGCCGTGGGGGGCGCGAGCGAGCCCAGCGAGCAGGAGTCGCTGGACCATGGCACCGACGCGCACCCGGTGGACCGCGCCGCAGCCCGGCACGACGCGCACGACGTCCACGACGCGCACGGGCACGACGACGCGCATGACGCGCACGACCACGCGCCGGCCGGGCCGAAGCCGTTCACGCACACGCTCCCGTCGCTGATCGCGCCGGGGGTGCTGATCGGCGCGTTCGTGCTGGCGGTTCTCAACTTCCTGAAGATGAGGGGCGTGGAGGGCACGCACCACTTCGCGCTCTCCTCCGCCTGGGAGTGGATGTCGGTCGACACGCTGCGCGTCGCCGCGCAGCTGCAGCTGGATCCGCTCTCCATCCTGATGACGCTGATCATCACCGGCGTGGGGTCGCTGATCCACATCTTCTCGATCGGCTACATGAAGGAAGACCCCGGGTACCCGCGCTACATGGCGTACCTGAACCTCTTCGTCTTCTTCATGCTGATCCTGGTCCTCGGCTCGTCGTACCCGGTGATGTTCGTGGGGTGGGAGGGGGTGGGGCTCTGCTCGTACCTGCTGATCGGCTTCTGGTTCAAGGAGAAGGCGAACGCCGACGCGGGGAAGAAGGCGTTCATCGTCAACCGCATCGGCGACTTCGGCTTCCTGATCGCCATGTTCCTCCTCTTCTGGAACGTGGGCGCGCTGGACTTCGCCACCGTCAACCACAACCTCCTCTCGGGGGAGAAGATGGTGGCGTTCGGCGGGGCGATGATCACGGCGGTCGCGCTCTTCTTCTTCCTGGGCGCCACCGGCAAGAGCGCGCAGATCCCGCTCTTCATCTGGCTCCCGGACGCGATGGCCGGCCCCACGCCGGTGTCGGCGCTGATCCACGCGGCCACCATGGTGACCGCGGGCGTCTACCTCGTGGTCCGCTCGTCGGTGATCTTCACCATGGCGCCGGCGGCGTCGCTGGTGGTGGCGCTGGTGGGGGCGCTCACGGCGATCTTCGCCGCGTCGATCGGCCTCAAGCAGTGGGACATCAAGAAGGTGCTGGCGTACTCCACCGTCTCGCAGCTCGGCTTCATGTTCGCCGCGGTGGGGATGGGCGCGTACGTGGCCGGTGTCTTCCACCTGATGACGCACGCCTTCTTCAAGGCCTGCCTCTTCCTGGGCTCGGGCGCGGTGATCCACGCCATGCACCACGCCCTGCACAGCACGCACAACCCGGCCGACGCGCAGGACATGCGCAACATGGGCGGGCTGCGGAAGTACCTGCCGGTCACCTTCGTCACGATGGCGATCTCCACCCTCGCCATCGCCGGCGTGCCGCCGTTCTCGGGGTTCTTCTCCAAGGACGAGATCATCGGCGCGGCCTGGAACGGGGCGCAGGGGCACTCGTTCCTCTCGGGCGCCTCGCTCTTCGGCATCGAGGGGCGCTACTGGATGGGGTTCATCGGCGGCACGCTGTCGATCGCCGCGTTCATGACGGCCTTCTACATGGGCCGCATGATGATCTACACCTTCTTCGGCGCCAACCGCACCGGCGACGAAGAGCGCAAGCACCTGCACGAGACCGACTGGACGCTGAAGCTCCCGCTGGTGGTGCTCGGCCTGCTGGCGGCCTTCGGCGGCTTCCTGAACGTGGAGACCGAGGTGCCGGTCGTCCGCTCGCTGAACCTGTTCGGCACCGGCGAGGCGCTGCACCACTGGCTGGAGCCGGTGATCGCCGGCGCCAGCGAGGTGGCGAACCAGAACGTGGGCGAGCTGGGCGAGTTCCACCACGCCGCGTGGCCGATCTTCCTCGCGATCGTGATCGGCCTGGGCGGGCTGGCCACGGCGTGGCTCCTCCTCTCGCGCCGCGCGCTGGGGACCGCCGACACGCAGGCCGCGTACGACAACGGGGTGGAGAAGACGCTGTACAACAAGTGGTACATCGACGAGGCCTACGACGCCGCGGTGGTGAGGCCGGTGCGGGGGCTCTCTCGCCTCTTTGCCCGCTTCGACATGGGCGTGCTGGACTGGATCGTGGACCTGTTCGGACGGCTGGCGCAGATCTTCGGGGTGGCCTTCGGCCGCCTGCAGACCGGCCAGCTCAACACCTACGCCTTCGTGCTGGTCGTGGGCGTGCTGATCGTGCTGGGCTCCTTCGTGGCCCTGTGACGGCGGAAGCGAACTGACGTGCTAGCCTTCTATCAAAGCCACTGGATCCTGACGTTCCTGATCTTCTTTCCCGTGCTGGGCGCGCTGGCCGCGTACCTGGCGGACGAGAAGGGCGCGCGGAACGTCGCCCTGGGCGTGGGCGTGATCGAATTCCTGGTCTCGCTCCCCCTGTTCTGGACCTTCGCCCCGGGCGGGCGCTGCGACGTGGCCGGGTTCCCGGCGAACGGGCCGGCGTTCCAGAATTGCGCCAACTACGAGTGGATCCCGCAGTGGGGGATCCACTACCAGGTCGGGATGGACGGGATCAGCCTGTTCATGGTGCTCCTCACCACCCTCCTCCTCCCCCTGATGGTGCTGGGGAGCTGGACGTACATCCGCGAGCGGCGGCGTGGCTTCTACGCCGCGCTGCTGGCGCTCACGGGGGGCGTGGTGGGGGTGTTCGTGGCGCTCGACATGTTCCTGTTCTACGTGTTCTGGGAGGTGATGCTGATCCCGATGTACTTCATGATCGGGATCTGGGGCGGC
>Ga0247773_1000339_pt1 | contig 21406 bp, 17 predicted proteins | sample UWRJL092311B6_FD_179934 | JGI IMG/M metagenome (GOLD analysis project Ga0247773, IMG submission 179934) | Plant litter microbial communities from Arlington Agricultural Research Station in Wisconsin, United States - UWRJ-L092-311B-6 | ecosystem: Environmental > Terrestrial > Plant litter >...
TCTTCCCGATGGTCATAGCCGAAGCCGCCGCGATGGACCTGGCCCGCCGGGTCGGGATCGAGGTGCCCCGGACCGGGTTGATCACCTCCCTGGGACGTGAGGTGTTGCTGGTCGAGCGCTTCGATCGGCCCGGCGGCAGCCGACGGCGCATGATGGTCTCCGGCCTGACCATGCTCGGTTTCGGCGACTTCCTCGGCGCTCGGTACTCCTCCTACCCCGACCTGTTGGACGTCCTCCGTCAGCGCGCGGCCAGCGGCGCGAACCTGAACAAGGTGGTGTTCGAGCGGATCGTGTTCAACATCGCCATCGGCAACACTGATGACCACGCACGCAACCACGCCGCATTCTGGGACGGGACGAATCTGGAGCTGACCCCCGCCTACGACCTGGCGCCACAGCCCCGGTCGGGGACCGAAGAACGGCAGGCCATGGACATCGGCCGCGACGGCAGCCGCAATGCGCAGTTCGCGGTGTGCGTCGAAGCCGCCAAGGACTACGGACTGACCCGGGAGCAGGCTCGCGACATCATCGACCGCCAGGTGAGCACGATACGGAGCAGCTGGGACGAGGTCGCCGAGGCTGCCCGGATGACGACCCTGGAGAAGGGTGCCCTGTTCGGTCGGCAGATCCTCAACCCGTACGCGTTCTGGGGGTACGAGCCTCGCACCCATCAGGTGCCCGCGAGCACCGGTCGGGGACCTACCGGCTGACCCGGATGCCGTCCAGCACCAGGTCCAGCAGCCGCTCGTTGCGCTCCGGCCGCGCGGTGCGGGCCATGCACAGGCCGCCGACCAGTTGCATCAGGTCGGAGCCGTCGATGTCGTCGCGGGCCACGCCGGCCTGCTGGGCGCGGGTCAGCACCATCGCGGCCGCCTCGCCGATCCGCTCCCGGGAGCGCAGCGCCAGGTCGGGACTCTTCTCGAAGGCCTCGTGCAGTTCGGTGAGGAACGCCCGCTTGGACCGGCCGTAGCGGGCGAAACCGTGTAGCCACTCGACCAGCGCGTCCCAGGGTTCGGCGTCCGTACTCACCTTGGCGGCCAGCGCGACCAGGCCGTCGACGTCCTCGCGGTAGACCGCTTCGACCAGGTCGATCCGGCGCGGGAAGTGCCGGTACAGCGTGCCGACGCCGACGTCGGCGCGCTTGGCGATCTCTTCCATGGTCGCCTCGCTGCCCCGGTCGGCCAACACGTCCCGGGCGGCTTGGAGCAGGCGCTCGTAGTTGCGGCGCGCGTCGGCGCGCATCGGGCGCTCGGCCGTCGCGTCCCCGGCCGCCGGAATCGAGGCGGTCACCTGCTGGGTACTCATCTGCTCAGAATATTCCCTCTTCCGGGAGAACACCGGCTATCTCATGCCTGACTTGCATAACCGGAGGCTACCTCCGTATCGTATCTGGAGGGAGCTTCCGCTTTCCAGCTTATCTTTCGAGAGGTCGAACCGACAGATGTCCTCTGCCACACTGCACAGCCGCTACCGCGATACCGCGAGCGAGTTCGCCCACCGCCGTCGCATCACCCGGGCCTCGGTCGTCCTGGCCGTCATCCTGAGCTGCCAGCTCATGGTGGTGCTGGACTCGACGATCGTGAACGTCGCACTGCCCGACATGCGAACCGCCCTGCACTTCTCCGACGCCCAACTGTCCTGGGTGCTCAACGCCTACACGCTGACCTTCGGCGGCCTGCTGCTGCTCGGCGCCCGGGCCGGTGACCTGCTGGGCCGCCGCAAGACCTTCCTGGTCGGCATCGCGATCTTCACCCTGGCGTCCCTGGTCGGCGGATTCGCCACCACCGGCTGGTTCCTGCTGGCCGCCCGCGCGCTGCAGGGTGTCGGCGGCGCGCTGGCCGCACCGTCCGCGCTGGCGCTGCTGGCCACCATGTTCCCCGAGGGCCGCGAGCGGTTCCGGGCGATCGCCCTGTTCACCGTGGTGTCCATCGGCGGCGGCGCGATCGGCCTGATCGCCGGCGGCATGCTCACCGAGTGGACGTCCTGGCGCTGGGTGCTGTTCGTCAACGTCCCGATCGGGATGGCCGTCTACGCGGTCGGACGGGCGGTGCTGCCCGAGACCACCCGGCACAGCGGGCGCTTCGACCTGGCCGGTGCGTTCACCTCGACCTTCGGCATGGGCGCGCTGGTGTTCGGCCTGGTGCGCGCGGCCACCGACGGCTGGTCCGATTCGATCACCCTGGTGTCCTTCGTCGCCGGTGTCCTGCTGCTGGCCGCCTTCCTCGCGGTCGAGCTGCGCGCCGAGGAGCCCATCACCCCGCTGCGGTTGCTGGCCAACGCCAGCCGCAGCGGAGCCAACGTGGCCCGTGGCCTGCTGTTCGCCGGCATGTTCGGCATGTTCTTCTTCCTGACCCAGTTCCTGCAGGACGTGCTCGGCTACAGCCCGCTGCAGACCGGCTTCGCGTTCCTGCCGATCCCGCTGACAGTGCTGACCACCTCGCAGCTGGCCAGCCGGGTGCTGGTGCACCGGGTCAACGGCAAGCTGCTGATGCTCACCGGAGTGGGCCTGTCGGCCCTGGGGCTGCTGGTCGCCAGCCAGCTGAGCGCCGACTCGACCTACCTCATGGTGCTCGCCTGCCTGCTGCTGTTCGGCATGGGCAACGGGCTGTCGTTCCTGACCCTGACCTCGGCGGCCCTGGCCGGTGTGGCGCCGGCCGACGCCGGTGCCGCCTCGGGCCTGGTCAACGTCACCCAGCAGCTCGGCGGGACCCTCGGGGTCGCCGCTCTGGTGACGGTGTTCGGCTCGGCCAGCAAGCACGCCGCGTCCAACCCGCTGGCCGGTGCCGACCAGGTCTTCGTCTACGCCGCCGACCGGGCCTTCACGGCCGCGACGCTGTTCCTGCTCGCGGCGATCGTGCTGGTCGCGGTCGCGGTCCGGGCACCCCGGCCGGCCGGGCGGGTCGCCAGCCGGCAGCCCGAGCCGGTGCTGGTCGAGGCCTGAGCCACCCGCCGCCGTCTGGCGGCCACCGCTGCCACAGCGGTGGCCGTCAGACGATCCACATCGCCTGGTACGGGGCCAGCCACAGGTTGCCGTCCTCGCCGGCGTGGACCGCGGTGTTCGACAGGGCGTCCCACGGCTCGGCGATGGCGAGTTCGGCCAACCGCCACCAGGGGAACGGCCGCCAGCCGTCGGTGACGTTGTAGAGGCCCAGCAGCGCACCGAGCGGGTGTCGTCGCAGCACCGGCAGCACGCCCGGGTCGGCCAGCGGCACGATCTCGCTGCCGACCGAGGCGTCCAGGTGCGGCACCCGGGCCCGGGCCCGGACCAGGGCCCGCAGCCCGGCGAACACCTGCCCGGCCGGATCGGCGGGGTCGGCGCGCCGGGCCAGGTCAGCCTCGGTGAGCCGGGGCCGGTGCGTCCAGCGGTTGTCGCTGCTGTGGCCGGGCTCCTCGGCCCAGGACGGATCGTTGGCCATCGCCAGCTCGTCACCGGACCAGATCACCGGGATGCCACCCCAGCCGAAGGCCAGCGCGTGCGCCAGCAACACCCGCGCCACGCCATGGCCGTCGCCGGCCTCGATGCCGGCCAGGCTCGCCGAGGTGCCGCTGATCCGCCGGTCCCCGGTCGCCGGGTTGGCCTGGAAGACCAGCCCGCGGGCGGCCGAGCCGGGAAACCGGCCGGAGTAGTAGTCGGACAGGAACGCCCGGTGCGCGTGCCCGGACAAGCCCACCGCGGCGGCGTCGCCGTCGTCGATGGCCCAGCCGATGTCGTCGTGGCCACGGACGTAGCTGATCCAGGCGGTGGTGGCCGGTGCCGGCGGCAGGTGCCCGAGCGCGTGCGCCGCCAGCCGGGCGTCACCGGCGGCCAGCATCGACCAGGTCTGCACCATCAGGCTGTTGTGATAAGCCAGATCGCTGACCTTGCCGTAGTGCGGGCCCTGGCCCAGGTAGTGCACCAGATCGGCCGGCCCCACGATCGCCTCGGCCTTGAACAGCAGCGCCGGGCAGACGATCCGGGTCAGCGCGTGCAGCGCCTGGGTGATGGCGTGCACCTCGGGCTGGTTCTGGCAGTCGGTGCCCAGCCGCTTCCACAAGAAGGCGATCGCGTCCAGCCGCACTACCTCCACACCGGCGTTGGCGAGGAAGAACAGGATGTCGGCGTACTCGACGAAGACGTCCGGGTTGGCCCAGTTGACGTCCCACTGGAAGTCGTTGAAGGTCGTCCACACCCAGGCCTGCAGCTCGTCGTCCCAGCTGAAGTTGCCGGGCGCGAAGTCCGGGAACACCTCGGGCAGCGTCTGCTCGTAGGCCTCGGGCAGTTCGCGGTCGGCGTAGGTGTGGAAGTAGGCCCGGTAGCTCGCCTCACCGGCCCGGGCCGCCCGGGCCCAGGGATGCTCGCGGGCGACGTGGTTGAGCACCAGGTCGAGCACCAGGCTGATGCCGGACCCGCGCAGGGTGCGGGCCAGCTCGCGCAGGTCCTCGACGGTGCCCAGGTCCGGACGGATGTCGCGGTAGTCGGCCACCGCGTAACCGCCGTCGCTGTCGCCCTCCCGGGGGCGCAGCAGCGGCATCAGGTGCAGGTACGTCACGCCCAGCTCGCGCAGGTAGTCGACCCGGTCGGCGACGCCGGCCAGCGTGTCGGCGAACCGGTCGGCGTAGGCGGCGTAACCCATCATGGTCGGCTGCTGGAACCAGTCCGGCTCCAGGCCGCGGATCAGGTCGAGCCGCTTCAGGTCGGCCTCGCGGGCGGCGTAGGCGTCGGCTGCCAGCCCCAGCAACCGCACCGCGACCTCCTCGACCCGCGGCTCGTAGACGCCGGCCAGCCCGTCGCGCAGGTCCGGCCACCACCGGTGCAGGCGCAGCAGGAACAACTCCCGGTCCGGGCTGTCGGCGAGCCTGGATTCGACCGCTGCGAGCAGGGCCGCGGGAAGCGTGCTGCCGGGCGGCTGGGAGCTGTGCATGGGGACTATCGTCGCTGCTCGCCGGGTGCCGGCCAAACCGTGACCCGCGAATGCCCCAGGGCTGCTCGCGCCGACGGACGCCGTGTCGCTCGTCGCCGCCGGCCTCAGCTGCGGGAAGGGGACCCCTAGCCGTAGGTGGGGTGTTGCGGCCAGCCGGGCGGGGAGTCCTCCCAGTCCTCCTGCCGGCCGTACGGGGTGAGGTCCAGCACGCTGTTGTAGAACACCAGCCGATCCACCCCGCGCGAGGTGGTGTTGTAGGTGCGGTACACCTCGTCGCCGTCGCGCAGGAAGACGCTGAGCATGAACCCGCCGCCGGCGCCACAGTCGGCCGCGAACGAGTTGCCGCGCGAGGACACGAACGGCAGCGTCCAGCCCTGTTGTGCCTTGTATCCCTCGATCTGGGCCAGCGGCATGTCCGAGACGGTCACCCAACCCACCCCGCGCTCGGCCATCGCGGGCAGGGCCGGGTTCGGGACGCTGTTGGTGAGAAAGGTGCAGCCGGGGCAGTAGTGGTCCGGCCCGAGATCCATGAACTGGTAGACGACCAGCTGCTGCCGGCCCTCGAACAGCTCGAGCAGGGTCCGCGGGCCGGCCGGGGTGTCGAAGGTGTATCCGTTGTCGAAGCGGACCATCGGCAGCCGGCGGCGCTGGGCGGCCAGCCGGTCCTGGGCCCGGGTCAGTTCCTTCTCGGCCTTCATCAGCTCGTCACGGGTCTGCTGCCACTCCTGGGCGGACACGACGGGCGGCTTCGCCGTGACGGCGTTCGATGTCTCCATCACCCAATTGTGCACCGGGCCACCGACAAACCGGGTTGGCTCGTGCGCGTCACCGAGCGTCGCGCTCCGGTCGAGGAACCGGATCGGCGCAACGGCCGTTCTACACGGTACTTACACCGCACATACACCAACCTCGGGGTGCGTGGCCACCGCCTCGTGGCGGGTTCGGCAGTGGTGCTGTGACACAGTGGAAGACCTTCGGCCAGGACGGCAGCCAGCCGCCCACCGGAGTCACCGCTGCGCCGCACCGGCCGCGACCAGGCAGGAGCAACGATGGAGGTATCGCCGCTGGTCTGGGGACTGACGATCGTAGCGATCGCCGGCCTGCTGGCCTTCGACTTCGTCTTCCACGTCCGCAAGGCACACGTCCCGACCTTGCGTGAGGCGGCGCTCTGGTCGAGCCTCTACGTCGGCCTGGCGCTGGTGTTCGGCGTCGGTGTCCTGGTCTTCGGGGGAACGGCGCCGGGCTCGGAGTACTTCGCCGGCTACGTCACCGAGAAGGCGCTGTCGGTCGACAACCTGTTCGTGTTCCTCATCATCATGACCAGCTTCCGGGTGCCGCGCGAGGACCAGCAGAAGGTGCTGTTGTTCGGCATCGTGTTCTCACTCGTCGCGCGCACCGGTTTCATCCTGCTCGGCGCCGCACTGATCAGCTCGTTCGCCTGGGTGTTCTACCTGTTCGGCCTGATCCTGCTGCTGACCGCCGGCAACCTGATCAAGCCCGAGGGCGAGGACGCCCACTCCGCCGACAACCTCATCATCCGGCTGGCCCGCCGGGTGCTGCACACCACCGACCACTACGACGGCGACAAGCTGTTCACCGTCCACCAGGGCAGGCGGGCGATGACTCCCATGCTGCTGGTGATGGTCGCCATCGGCGGCACCGACATCCTGTTCGCCCTCGACTCCATTCCGGCCATCTTCGGGCTCACCCAGGACACCTTCATCGTCTTCACCGCGACCGCGTTCTCGCTGCTGGGCCTGCGGCAGCTGTTCTTCCTCATCGACGGGTTGCTGGACCGACTCATCTACCTGTCCTACGGCCTTGCCGCGATTCTCGGCTTCATCGGCGTGAAGCTGATCCTGCACGCCCTGCATGAGAACAACGTGCCGTTCATCAACGACGGCGAGCACGTCCGGGTCGTCGAGATCAGCACCGGCCTCTCGCTGTCGGTGATCGTGGGCGTCCTGGTCGTCACGGTGCTGGCCTCGGTGCTGAGCCCGGCGGGCAAGGCTCAGAACGCGATCTCCAACGCCCGCCGGCATGCCAGCTCCTATCTGGACTCGGAGTACACCGCCGACCCGGTCGAGCGGGAGCGGATCTTCCGCGCGCTGCTGGCCGAACGCGATCAGATCGTCGCGCTCGGCCCGAAGTACCACCAGAAGGTCCGCGACGAACCCGCCCTGATGGAACTCCTCGAGCGCGCCCGGGCCAGTCATGACGCCGCGGTGCGCCGGGGAGAAGCCGTTGCCAGCCCACCACCGCACAGCTGAGGAGCACCACCAGATGTTTGCCCGCCGAGTTCGTCCAGCCACCGTGTCCGAGCCTGTTCCGGCCACGGCACCGGCGGACCACCGCCGCGTTGCCGGGCCGGCCGCGGTGCTGGAGGAGGCCGGCGCGACAGTGGCCACCTGGAGCCTGCGACTGCTGCTGACCGGGGCGGCCGTGGTCGCGGTGGCCTGGGTGCTCGGAAAGATCTGGGACGCGGTCCTTCCGGTGCTGCTCGCGCTCTTCCTCGCCTCGGTGCTGTGGCCGGTGACCCGGCTGCTGCGCAAGTTCCTGCCACCGGCCCCGGCCGCCCTGCTCACGCTGGTCGGCGCACTGGGCGTGCTGGCCGGCCTCGGCGCGATCCTGGTGCCCCAGGTGAGCGACCAATGGCCCGAGTTCACCGATGCGGTGGCAGCCGGGCTGGCCGACCTCAAGGACCGCATCGCCCGTCCGCCCTTCAACCTCGACGCGACCGCGGTGACCGATTTCGTCAATCAGGCCACCGACAAGCTCAAGGCGAACTCCGGTTCGATCGCCAGCAGTGTGCTGAGCGGGGTCGCCACCGTCGGCGGCCTGCTGGTGCACGGGGTGCTCGCCCTGGTGCTGTGCTTCTTCCTCCTCAAGGACGGCCCGAGGTTCGTTCCGTGGCTGGCCCGCTGGACCGGTCCGGCCGGCGGCCGCCACCTGGGGGAGCTGTCGGTGCGGAGCTGGAACGTCCTGAGTGGGTTCATGCGCGCGCAGGCCGCCGTCGGCCTGGTGGACGCGGTGGCGATCGGCATCGGCCTGGCGGTGCTCAGGGTGCCGTTCGCGTTGCCGTTGGCGGTGCTGGTGTTCTTCGGCGCCTTCATTCCGATCGTCGGCGCGTTCGTCACCGGCGCGTTGGCGGCCCTGGTCGCGCTGGTCACCAACGGCTTGACCAGCGCCCTGATCGTCCTGGCCGTGGTGGTGATCGTGCAGCAGGTGGAAGGGCATGTCCTGCAGCCGCTGCTGGTGGGCCGGGCCCTGGAGTTGCACGCCGCCGTGGTGATCCTGGCAGTGGTCACCGGCGGTGCGCTGTTCAGCGTCATCGGTGCGTTCCTCGCCGTGCCGCTGGTCGCCGTCGCGGTGACGCTGATGCGCTATGCCCGCGAGCAGTTGTTGGCCGGCACCCGGCCGGTCGAGGCCGATCAGCCAGGAGCGACCGATACCGACGTGGCCGCCGGCTCCGTGGTAACCGACTCCGAGGTGGCCGCCGAAACCGCCGCGGCCGGGCCGGGAGTTCCCTCGCCGCGCGGCGCTGCCGCACCGGGCCAGGCCGACCCGGCTTCCTAACGGGCGGCTGCGTCCTAGCGGCTGTCGACCGACTCCGCACGGCGTGAGATGCACCTGTGCGAGCGTGCTCTGCACTATCGCATAGGTGCATCGCTGCTGAGGCGAAGGTGGTGCGCCCATTCCATCGCTTCTCGGCGCACCGGCCTGGGCCGTGCGCGATCGACGGCTGAGTGCAGCATCTAGGAGGTAAGGCATGGGCAAGCTGAAGGGTGAGCGCGCGGTCGTGCTCGGAGCAAGCATCGCAGGCACGCTGGCTGCTCGGGTGCTCTCCGATTTCTACCGCGAGGTCGTGGTGGTCGACCGTGACACGGTTCTCGGCGTGGCCGAGCCGCGGCGGGGGGCGCCACACACCGGGCACGCCCACGGCCTGCACGCACGCGGCATCCTCAACCTGCAGGAGCTGTTCCCGAACCTGCTGCAGGACATGCAGGAAATGGGCATCCCGGTCGGCGACCTCGGCGAGATGCGGTGGTACTTCAACGCACTCAAGATCAAGCCGGCCCGCACTGGTCTGCTGTCGATCACCGCGCCGCGACCGGTGCTCGAGCAGTACCTGCGCGGCCGCGTCGCCGACATCGCCAACGTCAGCTACCGCGAACGGACCGACCTGATCGGCCTGAACTCGACCGCCGACCACGGCACGGTGACCGGCGTCCGGTTGCAGGACCGGGTCGACGGCGCGCCGGTGTACGACCTGGCAGCCGACCTGGTCCTCGACGCGACCGGACGTGGCTCGCGTACCCCGGTGTGGCTGGAGGAGATGGGCTACCAGCGCCCGCCCGAGGAGCGGATGAACATCGGCCTGGCCTACACCACGCGGTTCTACCGCAAGCGCCCGGAGATGTTCGCCGACGACGTGCAGTCGATCAACCCGGTGGCCTCGCCGGCGCACCCGCGCGGCGCCTTCTTCGGCCAGGTGGGTCGTGACGAGTGCATCCTGTCGCTCACCGGCATCCTCGGCGACCAGCCACCGACCGACCCGGACGCCTTCCTGGAGTTCGTCCGGTCGCTGCCGGTGTCCGACGTCTACGACGCGGTCCGCGATGCCGAACCGCTGACCGAGCCGGTGAGCTTCACCTTCCCGGCCAGCGTGCGTCGCCGCTACGAGAAGCTGACCCGGTTCCCGGAGCGCTTCGTCGTCGTGGGTGACGCGGTGTGCAGCTTCAACCCGGTGTACGGCCAGGGCATGACCGTCGCGTCCATGGAGGTGATGGCGTTGCGGGAGCACCTGCGCAAGAACGAGGTGCCCGACTCGCTCGCCTTCCAGCGCGAGATCGGCAAGGTCATCAACAACCCGTGGGAGATCTCCACCAGCGGCGACCTCGACTTCCCCGGGGTGTCCGGTCAGCGGTCGTTGAAGGTGAAGATGGGTAACGCCTACATGGCACGGCTGCAGTACGCGGCGACCAAGGACCCGTCCATCACCGATGCCTTCATGCGGGTCGCCGGCCTGATCGATCCGCCGACCGCACTGATGCGACCGAAGATGCTGGCCAAGGTGATGCTGCTCTCGCGTGGCCGTCCGACCGGCGAGTCCAAGACGGCGCCGGCGCTGCCCACCGCCAAGGCCGCCCCGCGTCCCTGATCCGGTGGTGGCGCTGACCACCTGACGATGCCGGGCCTACCACTGCGGTAGGCCCGGCATCGTCGTGTGGTGCGGCAGCCGGTGATGAGTCCGGCGCGGTGCTCGATCAGTGCGAGCTGCCGCCCAGGGCCAGCAGGCACAGCATGGCGGTCAACGTGGGACCGTCCAGGATGTCGCCCTTCTCGATCAGGCGGGGTATCTCGTCGAGCGCGACCCATTCGATCCGCTCGGACTCGAAGCCGTGCAGCGGCGGCCCGATGTAACTGGCCGAGTCCATCCGGAAGATGTGGTGCTTGGTGGACAGCAGCCCGGTCATCGGCAGCACCTGGATCAGCGGCCTCAGCGGCGAGGTCGGTCGCCAGCCGGTCTCCTCCTCGAACTCGCGGGCGGCTGCCGCGGCCGGAGTCTCGCCGGGATCGATCCCACCGCCTGGTATCTCCCAGCCCCAGGTGTCGGGAATGAAGCGGTGGCGCCACATCAGCAGCACCTGGCCGTCCTCGACCACCACGGCGTAGGAGCCGTCCCGGGTGTGCATCTTGCGATGGTCGAGGTGGCGGCCGTCGGGCAGTTCCACGTCGGCCATCCGCAGCTGCAGCCATTCGTCGGAATACAGCAGTCGTTCCGATTTCACCTTCCACCGCATGGCAAATCTCTCCTCACACCTCAGTTCCGGCGGGTGGCGCGGGCTGAGGAGTGCCGCGGCAAGGGACGCCGGAATCGGGTCGACGGCGCCCACTCCGCCACGGGCTAGCGGACCGGCCGCGATGCCGGTGCCGGCTCAGGCGGCGCCGGTGTCGGGCAGCGCGAGCCAGGCCGGGTGTGCCCTGGCCCAGTCGATGGTCAGCGCCAGCCCGTCGGCAAGGTCGGTCTCGCAGGTCCAGCCGAGGACTTCCTGGGCCCGGGTGGTGTCCGGTACCCGGCGGTCCAGGTCCTCATAGGCCGGCCCGAGCGCGGCACGGGTGTCCACCTCGACCGCCGGGTCACCCAACCCGGTCAGCTTCGTGACCAGCTCGACGACCTCGCCGACCGTGGACTCGCGGGTGCTGCCGAGGTTGAACGCCTTGCCGTTCGCGGCATCCGAGCTGCCGGCCAGGATGGTGCCGCGCACCGCGTCGGCGACGTAGGTGAAGCACCGGGTCTGCCCGCCGCGGTCGTACACCACCGGTGGGTGCCCGTTCAGGGCACGGTGAATGCTGCGGCTGACCACGTAGGCGGGCCGCTGCCCGGGGCCGTAGACGTTGAAGTACCGGACGATGGTGGCGCGCAGGCCGCGCTGGCGGACGAAGCCGAAGGTCAGGTGCTCGGTCAGCGCCTTGCTGGAGGAGTAGGCCCAGCGATCGGCAGTGGTCGGGCCGAGTACCCGGTCGCCGTCCTCGGCCCAGGGCACCGCCGGGTTCTTGCCGAAGACCTCGCTGGTGCTGGCGAGCACCACCTTGGCCCCCACCTCGCTGGCCTGTTCCAGCACGGTGCGCGCGCCGCTGAAGTTGATGTCGATCACGTCCAGGGGCCGGGCCAGATACTGGTCGACCCCGACCACGGCCGCGAGGTGGTAGACCACGTCGACGCCCTCGGTGATCGCCCGCGACACCTGCTCTGGATTGCGGATGTCGCCGGTGAGGTAGCGAACGCCGGCTTCGGCGCTATCGCCGGTCGGTTCGGCGCTGTCGAACACCGACACCTCGGCACCGGCCGAGACCAGGCTGCGTACCAGGTGCCTGCCGATGAAACCGCTCCCGCCGGTCACCACCACGCGGGGCCCGGTCACCGGCCGATCCCCCGGTAGGCCAGGCCGGACTCCCGCAGTTCGGTGATCCGCTGCTTGCTGAGGTAGGCCCGGCCGTCGATGATCAGGCAGTGTGCCGATACCGGCAGGGCGGCGAGGTCGACGTCCTCGAAGTCGCGGTGGAAGGCCAGGATCGCGACGCAGTCGGCGTCCTGCACCGCCTCTTCCAGGCTGGCGGCCGGCTTGATCCCGAAGAGCTCGGTGGCATGTGCCGGATCGACCAGCGGGTCGTAGATGCGGACCTGGGCGGCCGCCTTGGCCAGTGCGGTCACCACGCCGTAGGTCGGGGTGGCGCGCAGGTCACCGGTGTTGTTCTTGAAGGCCAGGCCCAGCACGGCGATCGTGGAGGCGGCCGGGTCCAGGCCCTGGGTGGTCAGACCCTCCAGGATCGCCTGGACGGTGTAGTCGGGCATGGTCGCGTTGACCTGGCGACCGGCCGGCGCGGTGAGGATCTCCAGCCCGCGCTTCTTCGCCGACTGCCAGACCATCCACGGGTCCTTGGTCAGGCAGGACCCGCCGACGCCGATGCTGGGCAACAGGATGTTGATCCGGCCGTTGCCCTTGGGAATGGAGTTCGCGGCCGAGATGACATCGAGCACGTCGACGTCGAACAGATCGCAGAACTTGGCCAATTCGTTGGCCAGTGCGATGTTGAGGTCGATCCACCAGTTGTCGGCGAGCTTGACGATCTCGGCGGCCTCCAGCGAGTCCTGCGGCATGATCGGGACTCCGAGCGCGGCGCCGAGGAAGTCGACCGCGGCCTGGGTACTGGCCTCGTCGAGGCCGCCGACCACGATCGGGAACGTGCGTAGCTCGGCCAGCGCGGCCCCCTCGGCCAGCCGCTCGGGCGCGAATGCCAGCTGGAAGTCCACGCCGCCCACCAGACCACTGCGCTCCAGCAGCGACTTGACCAGCGTCCGGGTGGTGCCGGGCGGCACCGTGCTCTTCAGGATAAGCAACTGGCCCGGCCGGATGTGCTCGCTGAGCGACAGGCAGGCCGAACTCAGCTGGCCGTCGGACAGCGAGCCGTCCTCCAGCACCGGGGTGCCGACCGTGATCAGTACCACGTCGGCCTCGGTGACGGCGCTGGGATCGGTGGTCACCCGCAGCCGGCCGGCCGCCATCGAGCTGACCAGGATCTCCTGCAGCTCCTGCTCGCGGAACCTGCTGTAACCGCGGTGCAATTCCTCGATCAAGGTGTCGTCGGTGTCGACCCCGATGACGTTCGCACCCCGGTCGGCCAGGGTGCCGGCGATGCACGATCCGACGTAACCCAGGCCTACGACGGCGACATTCAGTGGTTCGGACACGCGTCACTCCAAGCGGTTCGGTGGCTGATGGTCGGGACTGCCGCGCTCACCAGGTCACCGGAAAGGCGAGTAGGCGCGGAACGGTGGCATCGTCGTAGAACGGGATCTCGCTGATAGGCGCCGCGGCACGCAGGGTGGGCACCCGGGAGATCAGGCCGCGGAAGGCGATGTCGAGCTCGAGCCGGGCGAGGTTGCGACCCATGCAGTGGTGGATGCCATGGCTGAAGGCCAGGTGGTTGGTCGGCGGTCGGGTCACGTCCAGCCGCAGCGGGTGCGTGGTCACGCTCGGATCCAGGTTCGCGCCGGCGAAGCTGACCAGGACGCCGTCGCCGGCCTTGATGGTTACGCCGCCGAGTTCGATGTCGGCGGTGGCGACCCGGGCCAGCTGCTCGACGACCGAGAGGTAGCGCAGCAGTTCCTCGACCGCGCCGGGGATCAGCCCGGGGTCGTCGTGCAGGGCGGCCAGTTGGTCGGGGTGGTCGGTCAACGCCAGCGTTCCGAGGGCGATCGTGCTGGTGGTCGTCACCGTGCCGGCCACCAGGATGGCCAGCGTGATGCCGATGAGTTCCTCCAGCGGGAGCTCGCCCCGCTGCAGGTGGTTCTCGACCAGGTCGTTGAGCAGGCCGGCGCCCCGGCTGGCCTGCCGGGCTTCGACCTGCTTGGTGAGGTAACCGGTCAGCTCGTTGACGGCCTCGTCGGCCCGCTCCGGATCGAACAGGTCGGCGATCGCCGGCTGCAGGTGCTGGCGGTCCTCGGCGGGAATGCCCAGGAAGGCACTGACCGTCAGGATCGGCACCGGGCCGGCGAAGGCGGTGATGAAGTCGGCGGGCGGACCCTGCTCGAGCATCTCGTTCAGCCGCTCGTCCACGATCTGCTGGATCTCCGCGCGATAAGCGGCCACCCGGCGGACCGTGAAGCTCGGCCGCAGGATCTGCCGCTGGCGGGTGTGCTCGGGCGGGTCGACGCCGAACAGCGCGCCGGCGAAACCGCCATCCTCCTCCTGGGCCATCTCCCGGGTCGCCCGCATGTGCAGGTGGCGCTCGTCCAGCACCGGGTAGTTCTCGAAGTTGGTCTTGTTGGTGGTGCGGTCGTCCGACAGCAGCGCGCGAGCCTCCGACGGCCCGGTCACCAGCCATGACACGGTGCCGTCGTAGAGCCGTACCCTGGTGACCGGCCCGTCCTCCTTGAGCTTGGAGGTCTCCTCGGCGGGCCGGTACGGGCACTGCCTGACCAGCGGATAGGACGTCAACTCCGTGGTGGATGGTCCGGATTGATTCATGGATCGTCCCTTGCTGTCTGAGTACCGGATGCCCGCAGGAGGGAGTGATCGGCCGTAGGATTGCGGCAATTCCCAGCCGTGGACGGCTACGGCAATCGTGTCTGAGCGGTTGGTGGGCTGCCTCCTCCTCGTTGCCGTCAGCCCCGGTGCGGCAAGCACGAACGGCCTGCGCGCGGCACACTGGAAGGACTTCTGCCTGTGTGCAATGGCAAAACAGCACACTGGGCACGCAGCGACGCCCGCCCGCGATCGGTCCGCATCTAGCCTCGGAGCCAATGAACGCAGGGGCGGAGCAGCGCGCGATGGGCGACATGCAGTGGATACCCGGCGGCACCTTTCTACAGGGCTCTCCGTCCTGGGTGCTCGACTGGCTGGACGGCGAGGAACACCAGACCCTGCCGCGGGTGTGGTTCGGTGACGAGACCCCGACCGTGCGGCGGACGGTCGAGCCGTTCTGGCTCGATCGCCACCTGGTGACCCGCGCGGACTTCGCCGCCTTCGTGGCAGCGACCGGACACCGCACCGATGCCGAGCAGATCGGGTTCGGCATGGTGTACGGCGAGGGCGGCTGGGAGGAGATCCCCGGCGCCTGCTGGCACGCACCGGGTGGCGCCGGTACCAGCATCGACGGCAGTGCCGACCATCCGGTGGTCCATGTGTCCTACCAGGACGCCACCGCCTACGCGGCCTGGGCCGGCAAACGGCTTCCTACCGAGTCCGAATGGGAATTCGCCGCCTCCGGCCCACGGTTCCGGATCTGGCCGTGGGGGGATGACTGGCAGCAGGCGCTGGCCAACACCGCCGAATTCCATGCCGGGCCGCTGGCTTCGCTGCAGGCCTGGAAGCAGTGGTGGTCGGCTGCCTGCCGGCAGGACGGCCCGATGCCGCGCACCACCCCGGTGGGGCAGTTCTCACCCGAGGGCGACAGCGGCTACGGCTGCGCGGATCTGGCCGGCAACGTCTACGAGTGGACGGCGAGCCTGTCCGAACTCTACGACGACAGCGCTGCGGTCGACCCGACGGTACGGACGGCAGTCGGCCGGTACCGGGTGATCCGCGGTGGCTCGTGGATGAACTTCCGCTACCAGGTCCGCTGCAGCGAGCGGATGCATGGCGATCCCAGCGGCTGGTCGAGTTTCGCCCATGGTTTTCGCTGCGCAAAGGACAGTTAGTCGAGTTGAGGAGATCACCATGGTACGAATAGTTCTGCCGGCCGGCTGGACCCAGGGGCACAGGACCGAGTTCACCGGGACGGAGGGGCTGCTGCCCGACGTCATCCGGACCTTCGTCACGGACAACCCGGAATTCCGGCACCGGCTCATCGGGCCGAATGACCAGCTGCTGACCTACATCAACCTGTGTATCGACGAGGATCTGATCCCTCGGCACCTGCGCAATGACAGCGTGGTCGGGCAAGACTGCACCGTCACCGTCATCGCGCCGATGGCTGGTGGCTGATCGGTGGAGGCAGCTGTCCTGACCGCACAGGGTGCGCCGGAGGTGCTCGCGCTGGCCGACCGGGCGATGCCGGAGCCGGCTGAGCATGAGGTGCTCGTCCGGGTCGCCGCCACCGGGGTCAACTACGTCGACGTCTACCAGCGCTCCGGCGCCTACCAGGTATCGCTGCCGTTCACGCCCGGCATCGAGGGCGCCGGCGTGATCGCCGGCATCGGCGCCGCGGTCGAGGAATTCGGCATCGGCGACCGGGTGGCCTGGATCGGGCCGGCCGGTAGCTACGCCGAATACTGCCTGGTGCCGCAGAAGGCATTGGTGCCGGTACCGGACGAGCTCGGCCTCGCCCAGGCGGCCAGTGCCTTGATCCACGGCATGACCGCGCACGCGCTGGCCCACGACGTGGCACGGCTGACCGAGGGGAGCAGTTGCCTGGTGCACGCGGCCGCCGGTGGGATCGGTGCGCTGCTCTGCCAGTACGCTGCCGGCCTGGGCGCGACCGTGATCGGCACCGTTTCCAGTGCCGAGAAGGCCGAGGTGGCCAGGGCCGCAGGCGCCCACGACGTGGTGGTCGGTTACGAGCAGAACGGCTTTGCCAGTCAGGTGAAGCGGCTCACCGGGGGCGGTGGGGTGGACGTCGTCCTGGACGGGGTCGGCCGGGCCACCGCGCTGGAAAGCCTGGACTGCCTGCGGCCCCGCGGCCTGCTGGTGCTGTACGGCCAGACCAGCGGCCCGGTCGCGCCGATCGATCCGCAGGTATTGGCCGCCAAGGGCTCGCTGTTCGTCACCAAGGCCTCGCTGGGGCACTACAACGATTCCCGGACGGCGCTGCTCGACCGGGCGGCGGCCGTGTTCGGTGCCGTCCTGGACGGCCGGCTCCAGCTTCGGGTACATGCCGGTTACCCGCTGGGGCAGGCGGCCCAGGCTCATCGCGACCTCGAGTCGCGGGCGGCCATGGGCAAGGTGCTGCTGTTCCCGGCCGGTGCGGACCCCGACTGGTAGCCCGCACCGGCTCGCTGGGCCGATGACAGCCAACAGCCCGCCGTGCCCCGGTTGATCCGGGACGCGGCGGGCTGTTTCGTTCGTTGCCGGGACGGCTTGCCGCCGGGCGATCGGTCACCGGGCGGACTCCGCGTCCCGGTGGCCGATCGCGTCCGTGCGACTAGGCGGGCTTGATGGTTCCCTCGCCGACGTCCAGCCGGCCGATCACGTCGCAGATCGCCGAGGTGACCCGGTCGGCCTCCTGCTCCTCCAGCACCAGGGGCGGCGACAGCACGATCGTCGGCCCGTAGTTGCGGGTGATGACACCGTGGGTGTTGTAGAGCTCGTCGCAGACGTCCAGCGCCAGTTCGAGCGAGACACCCTCGTGGGTCTCGGGATTGGCCACCAGCTCGATGCCGGCGGTCGCGCCCACCACCCGGACCTCGCCGACGGCCGGGTTGTCGGCCAGCGGTGCCATTCCGGTCTGCAGCCAGTCGCCGATGGTCAGCGAGCGCTTGAGCAGTCCCTCCTCCGCGATGAGGTCGAGGTTGGCCAGCGCGACAGCACACGCCAGCGGGTGCCCGGAGTAGGTGTAGCCGTGGAAGAAGCTGCCGCTGTCACCACCGGAGACCACGTCGCCAATCTCGTCGCTCATCAGCACCGCGCCCAGCGGGACGTAGCCGCTGGTGATTCCCTTGGCGGTGACGATGATGTCGGCATCCATGCCACGGGGTTCCGAATCGAACCAGTGGCCGGTCCGGCCGTAGGCGGTGATCACCTCGTCGGCGATGAGCAGGATGCCGTTGTCGCGCAGCAGCTGGCGCACCCGTGGCCAGTAGTCGGCCGGTGGCGGGATGACGCCACCACCACCGAGGATCGGTTCGCCGATCATCGCGGCGATGTTCTCCGCGCCGAGCCGCTCGATGGTCTGCTCGAGCTCGGCGATCAGGAAGTCGGTCGGGTCCTGGCCACCGTAGAACTCGGTGTGGTAGGCGTAGGGCGGCATGACCTTCTCGACGTGCGGCAGGTTCGGGCCGACCGCGAACTGCATGTCGGGGATACCGGTGGCGGTGCCGCTGCCGTAGCTGGTGCCGTGGTAGCCGAAGTGCCGGGCGATGATCCAGTTGCGCTCGGACTGGCCGCGGTGGTGGTGGTACAGCCGGGCCAGCTTGATGGCGGTGTCCACGCCCTCGGAACCGCCGGAGGCGAAGAACACCCGGTTGATCCGCTCGGGTGCGAGCTCGGCGAGCTTGGCGGCCAGCCGGATCGACTTGTCGTTGCCGTACTCGAAGAAACCGGTGAAGTGGGCGACCTCTGAGGCCTGCTTGCGTGCGGCCTCGGCCAGCTCCGCGCGGCCGTGACCGACCTGGGCCACCCAGATGCCACCGCCGATCGCGTCGATGAACTCACGGCCGGTGGAGTCCCAGACCGTCGACCCCTGCCCGCGAACGATCACCCGCCGGAAGTTGCGCTGGTTGCGCTGGTGCGGATGGAGCAGGTGCCGAAGGTCCAACCCCTCGAGGTCGGTCATCGACCCGGCTTGGGTCGGGTTGGTCGAGGTAGTGGTCATTTTCCCTCCTGAACAGGAAACGTGAGCGCGAATGGTGCTGGCGGTGTGTGATGCTTGCGGTTCTCCACTAGTCACCATGGCACTCTCCGTAGCCTCGGCACCTCCTCCCTGTTGCGTCATCGACGAGACCGCCCGGCGCCGCGTCACCTGCCACGGTCAGGGTTTCCCTTGGCAACGAACGAGGTGCGGTCAGCGCGTGCCAAGCCCGACGATGGGCGAGAAGCTGTCATACCGGGCCGAGTCCTCCTGCGGCCGGCCACCCCTCCCGCCGCACGTACTCGTGTGCGCTTCTCAGATGACCGAAGGACAATCGGATGAGCAATGATCACCTGATCAGCCCGGATCTCACGGCGAAAGCCGACCAGATCGCCCTGATCTGGAAGGACATCCTGCACGTGCCCGAGGGCCAGGCGGACGCGACGTTCTTCGAGCTGCAGGGTCAGTCGATCTCCGCCGTCCGGATCGCCGCCCGGATCGAGGACGAGCTCGACCTGGTGGTCGACGTCGGCATCCTGTTCGAGGACCCCAACCTGGAGACCTTCACCCGCCGGGTGCTCGACGACGCCGTGCCGGCCGAGGGCGCCGCGGTTCCCGAGTAGGGCCCAGCTGCCAGCGGCCGCCGCCGGACGGATCATCGATGCCGCCGCGGCGGCCGTGCTGTGCGGTCGTGCCGCGCGACCTGGTGCGCGGCACGACCGGTACCCGGGACCGGCAAGCGTGTCACCGGACTGTTGGCGCCGCCGCTTCGGCTCAGCGCGGCCGGCTCACAGCTTGCGGGCGATGGTCAGCCCGTCCGCGATCGGCAGCATCACCGACTCCAGCCGGCCGTCGCCGGCCAGCTCCGCATTGACCGTCCGCAGGGTGCTGGCGCAGCGGGCCATCAGCGAGTCACCCGCAAGCTCGGGAGCCAGGACGTAGCCGTCCAGCAGCACATTGTCCAGCAGCAGCAGCCCGCCGGGCCTGAGCAGGGTGACCGCGGTGCGGTAGTAGTCGAGGTAGTTCATCTTGTCGGCGTCGACGAAGATCAGGTCGACGGACCCGGGATCGAACGAGCGCATCGTCCGCCCGGCCGGACCGAGCTTGAAGTCGATGCGGTCGGCGACCCCGGCCAGTTCCCAGTGCCGGCGGGCGACCTCGATCCAGGAACTCGTGACGTCGCAGCTGGTGACGGTGCCGCCGGGCGCCAGGCCACGGGCGATCGCCAGCGCCGACATGCCGGTGAAGGTCCCGACGTCCAGCGCGACGGTGGCCGACAGCAGCTTGGTCAGGATGGTGAGCAGGCCGGCCTGCTCGATCGGCACCATCATCCCGGACGCTTCGCCGACCGCGCGGGTGCACTCGAGCAGGCTCAGCAGCGCCTCGTCCGGCGCGGTCCCCGACCTGGCCAGGTAATCGCCGAGCGCTGGGCTGATCGGCAGGTGCTTGCCTGCGGAGGCGGCTTGCTGGCCCATCGGACTCCCCGGGTCGTCTCGCGCGGACTGATCAGCCGCGGTGGCAGGTGATTCCCGCCCTCGCCTGACTATGCAGGGCGGCCGCGCCCGGACGCATCCGCTGGCGTGCGGGACTGCCCGACGGCCCAATCCGCACGGGTCGAGAGGCGTCCGTGGCTTGAGTACAGGACGCTGTCGGAGACTGCATGGTTAGAGGTCCATCGTGCGTCGGCGGCGCCCGAGCCGCATCTAGGCGATGGTGAAAGGGCAATATATGACTGAGGATCTTCCTTCAGTACCCAGTGGCGGCGCCGACCGCCGGGTCACCCGGCCGCTGACCGGCGACGAGTACATCGAAAGCCTTCGCGACGATCGGGAGATCTACCTCTACGGCACCCGGGTCAAGGACGTCACGACCCACCCGGCCTTCCGCAATCCGATCCGGATGACCGCCCGGCTCTACGACGCGTTGCACGACCCCACCTTGAAGCCGGTGCTCACCGCGCCGACCGACACCGGCTCGGACGGCTACACCCATCGCTTCTTCACCACGCCGCATTCGGCTGAAGACCTGGTCGCCGACCAGCAGGCCATCGCGGCCTGGGCGAGATTGAGCTACGGGTGGATGGGCCGTAGCCCGGACTACAAGGCCTCGTTCCTCGGGACGCTGGGCGCGAACGCCGACTACTACAACCCGTACCAGGAGAATGCCCGGCGCTGGTACGCCGAATCCCAGGAGAAGGTGCTGTTCTGGAGCCATGCCCTGGTACACCCGCCGGTGGACCGGGACCGGCCACCGCACGAGGTCGCCGATGTCTACCTGCACGTGGAGCGCGAGACCGACGCGGGCCTGATCGTCAGCGGCGCGAAGGTGGTCGCCACCGGGTCGGCCCTGACCCACTACGTGTTCCTGGCCCACTACGGCCTGCCGATCAGGAAGAAGGAATTCGCCCTGGTGGCCACCGTGCCGATCGGTGCGCCCGGCCTCAAGCTGATCTGCCGGCAGTCCTTCAGCGCCGCGGCCGCCGTGGTCGGCAGCCCGTTCGACTATCCGCTGTCCTCCCGGCTGGACGAGAACGACACGATCATCGTGCTGGACAAGGTGCTGATCCCCTGGGAGAACGTGTTCATCTACGGCGACCTCGGCAAGACCCAGCTGTTCGCGGGTCAATCCGGTTTCACCGAGCGGTTCACCTTCCACGGCTGCACCAGGCTGGCGGTGAAGCTGGAATTCATCGCCGGCCTGCTGGCCAAGGCCGTGGAGATCACCGGTTCCGGCGAGCAGCGAGGCATCCAGACCCGTCTGGGTGAGGTGCTGGCGTGGCGGAACTTGTTCTGGGGACTGTCCGACGCCGCCGCCCGCAAGCCGGTCGACTGGGTCAACGGCGCGGTGCTGCCCAACGGCGACTACGGAATGGCCTACCGCTGGTTCATGCAGGTCGGTTACCCCCGGGTTCGGGAGATCGCCATGCAGGACCTGGGCAGCGGGCTGATCTACGTCAACTCCAGCGCCGAGGACTTCAAGAACCCCGAGGTCCG
>Ga0247773_1000340_pt1 | contig 21397 bp, 5 predicted proteins | sample UWRJL092311B6_FD_179934 | JGI IMG/M metagenome (GOLD analysis project Ga0247773, IMG submission 179934) | Plant litter microbial communities from Arlington Agricultural Research Station in Wisconsin, United States - UWRJ-L092-311B-6 | ecosystem: Environmental > Terrestrial > Plant litter >...
GCCGAGGCCAACGTCCCCTACGACCGGCTGTACGACCTGGAGGAGATCAACGACCAGTTCGAGCAGGCCGACGTGGTGCTGGTGATCGGCGCGAACGACGTGGTGAACCCGGCGGCCAAGAGCGACCCCGGCAGCCCGATCTACGGGATGCCGATCCTGAACGTGGACCAGGCCAAGAGCATCATCGTGCTCAAGCGCAGCATGGCGGCGGGCTTCAGCGGCGTGGAGAACGAGCTCTTCTATCACCCGCGCACCGCCATGCTCTTCGGCGACGCCAAGAGCTCGCTGCAGCAGCTGATCACGGACATCAAGGAAGTGTGAGGCGTTTGATCGAGGGCGAGAACTACTGGACGGGAGCGGCGGACGTGGTGGTTCGAAATCCGGGTGAACCGCTGAGAGCTCACCGCCCGACCGAGGCGGTGTCATCCTGAGGCCGACCACGACGTAACCTGTTTTCTCACCTCAGGTTGCAGGCCGAAGGATCTATAACCTGAATCGCGCTTCGGCAGAGGACACAGCAACCATTCTCACGGATCCGGGGCTGCATCTACGAACGACCCCGCCCTGTAGGTGGGCGCACGCATGGGGGCATCTCCCCACATTGAATGAAAAGCTCGCCGGAGCGGATCCGGCGAGCTTTTTCGCATCATCACCCCCCAATTCGCGCGGCTCGATCACGGCAGGCCCCGTGCGTCTCCGTCCGAGGATCTTCCCGGCCGGAACGCAGCCCGCGTCTCGCGACTCCATCTCGCCCCGGGAACCGGCAGCAGGAGCGCACGGCGCCGGAGAACCGGCTCGCCCACGCTCACCGCTCGCACACGCTGAATGCGTTCCGCGCGGGCCGCTCCGTCACCGCCGGTTCCGTCCGCCCGAGGCTCGACGCGATGGCGAGGAACGGATCGATGCATTCCGGGTGCTCCGCGCCCGCATGCAGGTGGTTCGCGAGAAGATGGATCTCCGAGCACCCGACGACGAACCCGTCGGCCCCGTATCTCTCGCGCAGCGACGCAACGACGGGTGCCAGGGAGGCAGGATCGGCCATCCGCTTGATCTGGTAGATCACACCGTGGTGGACGAGGTCCTGGTCGGCGGCGTTGGGGAAGACGACCCGGTCGGCGACCCCTTCCCATCCGGGCTGGCGCTCGAACAGCGACAGGTATCGGGTCCCGTTGGTGCAGAGCACGAGGTAGCGCCCGGTGGCGCGGCGCAGCTGCGAGACGATCACCTCCGGCACCGAGACGATCTTCTGCCGCAGCTCCGCCGAAAGCCGGGGAAGGAGGTGGTGCGCGGTCATGCAGCAGATGAGCAGCCGCGTGGCGCCGAGACCGACCAGGCCGTTCAGGACCTCTTCGAGCATCGGGAGCACCGAGTCCTCTTCTCCCGCGAGGAACGCGGAGGTGCGGTCGGGGAACGCCGGGTTGGAGTCCATCAGCACCCGCGGCGCGTCCTGCTCCCGGTCCCACGAGGTGCGGCGGTACACCGTCCGCACGAACTCGGCGGAGGCGAGCGGCCCAATCCCGCCCACGATGCCCAGCACCTCCCCCCGTAAACTCTCCATGATTCCTCGAACCGTGCACAGGCGTGAAGGATGGGTCGCCGTCAACGTGTGGCGGAGCCGCGCCGGTCGCGTTCCCGCCTCCGGGCGCGCCCGCGGAGCGCGCCCGCGGCGGCTCGCCGGAGCGCCGGCCGCTCCACCGATACTCGCGCCGCGCCGCCGCCGCGCATCGCGAAAATCATCGGGTTCCGAGTGCCACCGATCGCGAACGACGAGATCGGTGCGCCGCGCCGTCGTGGACGCCACCCGGGGTGCACGGGATGAAAGTGCTTGCCGGACAACGTCTTGCCTGCCGCACCGTGCACGGTGCGGCGGCGCCAGGGTCGCGCCCTGCCGAAGCTCACCCGGTCGCGGCCGCGCACGTCCGTCGCGACGGTCCAGGGGCTGCGTCTTCCCCCCGGCATCGTGTCCGGCAGATCTTTTTTGCCACAACGCGCGGATCGTGGAGAAATGTAGCGTACCATGGGCCCCGCGAAAATGGGTGGTCGTGGGCGAGTGGAATGGAGGTACGTTCCGCGCGCCGGAATCGCCCCACGAGCGTGGAGGTTGGGCGAAAGGCCCTGCAAACAGGGCAGCTTTCGTGCGGGAGGCGGGTCACGCAGGCCGTTCCGAAGCCGCCGGGGCCACGTGCCCCTGCCATCTCCAGGTCAGCCGTGGCTGGATCCCGGTGTCGGCGGGCATCATAGTTCCGGCCCCGTATTGCACTCATCCGCAGCGGGGATGTAAGTTTCCCCATCGCGTCTGCGGGCGTTCGCGCGGGCGGGCACCACCGCTCGCCGGCATCGTGATCGCCCCTTCCGTGACGGAACACGAGCGTTTCCTGCGCCGTGGGAACGTTCCCGTGCTACCGCCCGTGCCCGGCGTGCGTGCGGTTCCGTTCCCGCGTACCGTGGCCCGCCACGCACCGGCCCCGCATTGCGGCACGCGCTGCCGCGGCGGGGGCGCCGCATACCACCCGACCAGAGCCTGATGCGTCCAGCCCTGAACGAGACTCCCCCGCTTCGTGACGCGCTTCACCAGTACCGGCGTCTGCTGGTGGTGCTGCGGCCGTACTGGGGAAGCCTCTTCCGGAGCATGCTGCTCGGCCTGGTGATCGGGCTGGTGGCCATGGCGCCGCCCTACCTGTCCAAGCTCCTGATCGACGAGGTGTATCCCTCGCGCGACGTGTCGCTGATGCAGGTGCTGGTCATCGGGCTGCTCTCGATCGCGGTGACGGTGGCCGTGATGGACGCCATCCGGAGCTACTTCCAGCTCCACGTGAGCACGCGGCTGACCAATGCCGCGACGCTGCTCTTCTTCAACCACCTGCAGCACCTGCGGGCCCGGTTCTTCGAACAGCGCCAGGTGGGCGAGGTGATGAGCCGCTTCGGCGACGTCCGCCAGTCGTTGACGACCCTGTCGCAGGGTTTCGGGACGCTGTTCATCCAGGGCGCCTACCTCATCCTCGTTCCTCCCTTCCTGTTCCTGCTGGAGTGGCGGCTGGCGCTGGTCGCCCTGGCGTTCGCCCCGCTGGAGACGGGGATCACGCTCATGTCCGCGCGGGTCCTGCGCACCTTCTACCGGCGCGCGGCCGAGGCCTATGCCACCAATCGCGCGTACCAGGTGGAGGTTCTCAGCCACATCCGCACCCTCAAGGTGCTCGCCGTGGAGCACCTGATCTTCGAGCGCGCCCGCGGCGAGGTGGACGTGGCGCAGGGCCACGAGCTTCACGCCGGGATCGTGGGGGAGGGGTTCAACCTGGCCACGTCGATCGTGGGGGCGATCGGAACGGCCGTGCTCACCTGGTACGGGTGGACGCTGATCGTGGACCAGCGGATGACGCTCGGCACGTACGTGGCCTTCATGGCGTACCTGACCTTCTTCTCGCAGCCGCTGACGCGCGTGAGCCGGACCTTCGCGTCGATGCAGCAGTCGGGGGTGAGCCTGTCGCGGATGTTCGAGTACCTCGACGAGATCCCGGAACAGGATCCCGTCCTGGCGTACCAGGAGCCGCCGCCCGTGCGGCACCGGCTACGAGGCCGGGTCGAGCTGCGCGACGTGGCGTTCGGCTACGACGCCGAGAACAAGGTGCTGCAGGACATCAACCTGGTGCTGGAGCCGGGAGAGCTGACCGCCGTGGTCGGGCAGAGCGGCGCGGGAAAGAGCTCGCTGCTGCGCCTGCTCTGCCGGCTGGAAGAGCCCGTGGACGGATACGTGCTCTTCGACGGGATGACGGGCGCCGAGCTCTCGATCCCCGACGTGCGCCGCCAGGTGGCGGTGGTGTGGCAGGATACCAGCCTGTTCAAGGGAACCATCTGGGACAACCTGACCATCGGGGTGCCCTCTCCCAGCCGGATGGCGGTGGACCAGATCGTCGCCCTCTGCCGGCTCGACGAGCTGCTTGCGCGGATGCCGAAGGGATACGAGACGCCGGTGGCCGAGTTCGGCGCGAGCCTGTCCGGCGGCCAGCGGCAGCGGCTTTCGCTGGCGCGCGCGCTCATCCGCGACACCCCCATCCTCCTCCTCGACGAGTCCACGTCGAACATCGACCAGCAGACCGAGGCCGCGATCCTGAAAGATCTCTTCGCCCTGCGGGCCGACCGCACCACGCTGTTCGTGACGCATCGCGTGTCGACGGTCGCGAACGCCGACAAGATCTGCGTGGTGCGCGACGGGAGGATCGTGGGGCTGGGATCGCACGAGTCGCTGCTCGCGACCTGCGACGCGTACGTCGACATGGTGAACGCCGGCGCGGTCGATCCGGGCCGGGCCCACCCCGCGAGGCGCCGGCCGTGACGGCGGGCCACGTCCGGAGCCGCGGGTGAGCATGGCCGTTCCGCCTCCCCACGCGCAGAAGCACGTGCTCCCCGAGGTGTCCCATGCCGACGCCGTGGGCGGCCGGCTGGTCTCGCGCGCGGTCACCCTCACGCTGGTGATCTTCTCCGTGCTGCTCGCCGGCGCCACGCTCTCGGCCGTCCTGATCCGGCTGAAGGTGACGGTCGACGGCTCGGGGCTGCTGCAGCCGGCGGAGATCTGGTCGGTCCGCAGCGAGGAGACGGGTGTCGTGCGCGACGTGCTGGTGCGAATGGGCGACACCGTGCGCGCGGGCCAGCCGATCGCCCACCTCGACACGCTGCAGCTCGCCGCCAGCCTGGAGCAGCTCCGGTCGCGCCGGCGCGCGCTGGAGCTGCAGCTGCGCATGGCGCGCACGTCGGTTCCGCTCGACGCGCGTTCGGCCGAGCAGAAGCGTGCCCAGGCCGACGCCGACCTCGTCCGCGCGCAGGCCGAGCTGCGCCAGCGCCTGGTCGAGTACGACCTCAACCCCGACATCGCGGCGCTCCGGCGGTCGTACAAGGTCGGCACGCACATCGCCATCGACGAAGGGCTGGCCAGCCTGATGTCGGCCGAGGCCGCCGCCCGCAGCGCGCACATCGAGGCCGAACGCCTGGGCCTGCAGACGATCGACCAGAGCCGCCAGCTGGAGCAGGTGGCCGAGATCGATTCGCAGATCGCCGCGATCGAGCAGCGGCTGTCGCACCTGACGCTGCACGCCCCCGCGGCGGGGATCGTGCTCACCGACGGGCTCGACCGGCTTCCCGGCAAGGTGCTGCAGGAGGGCGAGACGCTCCTGGAGGTGTCGGAAGACGACGACTGGCGCGCGGAGCTTCTCGTGGCCGAGCGCGACGTCTCGCGCATCCGCGTGGGCGACGACGTGCAGGTCGAGCTGAAGGCCTTCGGGCGGGTGAACGCCCCCGAGATCCGCGGCGAGGTGCTGACGGTGGGTGCCGAGCCGGCGCCCGGCGCGGCACAGGCCGGGACCCGCATGTTCCCCGTGAGGGTGCGCCTGAATCGCGACGACCTGCGCTCGGTCGGGCTGGAACGGCTCCGGCGCGGGTACTCGGCCGACGCCAAGATCGTCACGCGCTCCGAGCGGATGATCACCCTGATCTGGGAGTACCTGCTCCGGCGCACCGACGAGCTCCGGGAGACCAGCCCGCAATCGAACACGGAGAAGGCCGACGGGCCCCCCGCGCGGTAGCGCCCGTCGCGCGCGATGGCGGTCCAAGCCGTGGCGCCGGGCGGACCGGCGGCCGTGGCGTGTGGCGTCGCCTCGCCCCGCGGGATGCCCGGCTCCTTTGATCCACGCGCGCCAACCGTGTTTCTGCGCGGCGGCGTAATCGGGACGACGTGAACGCGGCGAGGGCCATGGGCGAGGGCGGGGCACCTCCCGCGTTCGCGCCGATCGCGCATCGTCCGCTACGTCTCGCTCCACTCGCACGGCTCCGCTCCCCAGCCACCGCCCGCGCCCCGCGTGGCGGCGGTTTCTGCTTGCCCGCGCTCGTGATCACGGGTTCATGACCTGCGACCGGGCTCGAATCTTCCGCCGCTGCTTCGCCGTGGTTCCGCACGGTCGCCGCTCCGACTCCACTCCTTCGGGGCTTCGATGGGAGGCCATCGTTCTGGTGCGCGCGGTTGCGATATTCAAGCATAAGATGTTAGTTTCTGTTCGGGAGCGATCCCCGGATCGCTCCCTCGCCAGGCGTTATGAGCCAGAACGCTTGGCGAGGCCGGGGCGTTCATCTACCGCCCATTTCGGCTGAAGACGAGTTCGGTTGGGCATCGTGACCGGGGGCGTCGGCTCGACGGGAGGCAGCCGCGATCGTGGTGATGTTCCGCGGTGCGCCTTCCGCGAAGCGAATCGAACGATGCTCCCCGGCGGCAGCCCGCGTCCGGGCGCGGGGGCGCGGCCGATGAACGCGACGAACCGGATCGGGTGCGATCTCCCGAGTGGGTGATTTCCCGGGAGTGGATCAGCGCTCATGCGGGGTGGAGCGCATTCTCCGCCAGCTCTCGCCAGTGGCTGTGCCGTTGAGTCCGATTCGGCGCGGGTGAACGACGGGCGCCCGGCCGCGTCGCATCGTGAGCCGGGACGTATCGAGGAGCGGCGCGAAGGCCGCGGGCTGCTGGGGATCAACGAAACGAGGAGGCAAGGCATGCCGACGGACGAGAAGGAAGACACTCGCACCTACATCGTGCTGGTCAACCACGAGGAGCAGTACTCGCTCTGGCTGGCCGACCGGGACATCCCCCTGGGCTGGTCGGCCGTGGGCAAGCCCGGCTCGAAGGAGGAGTGCCTGGAGTACGTCCGCGAGGTGTGGACCGACATGACGCCGCTGAGCCTGCGGAAGCAGACGGCGGAACGGTAGCCTGGCCGCGGGCTCCCCGCGCCGCGTGAGCCCGCGCGACCGATCCGCCGGCTCTAGCCGTGCCGTTGAAACGGAGGCCGGGGGCGCCGCGCGCATCCGCCGCGCTGGCCGCGCCGGATCGGGGTGAAGCGGATCTCCTTCCGGCGCGCCGGGCGAGCCCGCGGCCCTGCTCGCGGGCTGCTTCCGGCACGTGAAGTAAATGGATGGAGGTGCCGGCGCTCCGTTCCGCGCCGGTCCGCCGCTCGTCGTTCTCGACCCCGGAGGTTCCATGCCCCGCGCAGCAAGGCACGTCCAGGACGTCGTCGAGGCGATGTCGATCAAGTACAACAACCGCGTCTACGAGAAGAGAGGCCGCGGCGACGACGTGATCGCGCTCTCGTTCGGCGAGGCGTACTTCGACATCCCGCTCTTCGGGTTCGACGATCTGCCGGTGCCGGCGCTGTACCACTACTCGCACTCGCGCGGGATCCCCGAGCTGCGGGCGCTGCTGGCCGCGTACTACGGGACGCGCTACGGCGTGCCCGTGGATCCGGCGACCGAGATCGTGGTGACCGCCGGGTCGAAGATCGCGCTGCACATGGCCTTCATGGCCATCCTGGAGCCGGGCGACGAGGTGCTGATCCAGGAGCCCGCGTGGGTCAGCTATCCCGAGCAGGTGCGGCTCTGCCACGGGCGCCCCGTGCGCATCCCGTACGACGTGGAGATCGCCGGCTACCGGCGGTTCATCACCGGCCGGACGCGCGCGATCGTGGTGAACAACCCCAACAATCCCACGGGCCGGCTCGTGAGCGACCGCGAGTGGCGGGAGCTTCACCGGATCGCCGAGGAGCACGACTGCTTCATCGTTTCCGACGAGGCCTACAGCGACTACGTGCTCGACGCCGCCGACTTCGTGTCCGCCGCCGCGCACGACCCGGCGAAGGCGCACACGATCGTGTGCAACACGCTGTCGAAGAACTACGGGATGTCCGGGTGGCGCATCGGCTACGTGATCACCAACGGGGAGCTGCTCTACCAGATCCTGAAGGTGAACCAGCACCTGGTCACCTGCCCGGCCACCGTGCTGGAGCTCTACATGGCCCGGCACTTCGACGAAGTGCTCGGCATCACCGCGCCGCAGATCCGCGAGGTCGTGGAGAAGCGCGCGGCGGTGGCGCGCATGCTGGACGGGGCTGGGCTGCGCTATCTCCCCGGCGAGGGGACCTTCTACCTGTTCGTGTCGATCCAGGGGAGCCGGCTGGGGTCGGAAGAGTTCTGCACGCGGCTGCTGGACGAGCGCGGGGTGAGCGCGGTGCCGGGGATTGGCTACGGAGATTCGTGCAACCACTTCATCCGGCTGTCGGTGGGGTCGGAGAGCATGGAACGGATCGGCCGGGGCGTGGAGCGGATCGCCGAGCTGCTCCGCGAGACCAGGGCGGAGCCGGGCGAGGGAGCCACGGGGCGGAGGGGAACGGAGCTGCGGGAGATGGAGGCGCTCCCGGTGGGCTGAGGCATTCGTATGGGGGAGCCCCGTGCCAGGGATGGCGGCGCGGCCCGGTCGTGAACGGGCCGGTGTCCGCGCGGGTGGTCCCCGCGATCGTGGAACCCACCACCCGAGCGCTGCACCTGAGGTGTGATGTCGATTGGCGGTAACGAGCTGAGCCGCGCGCCCGGCGGGAGCCCGGTGGATCCCCCCGCGCCCGGGGCGGATCGTCGGGGAGAGGCGCGAACGATGGAACCGCCCGCGAGCGCCGCGGCTGGCGGGCGCGCGCGCGCGCCCCTGTCGGCCGCGCAGCGGCGGCTGTGGTTCATCGAGCAGCTCGGAGACGTGGGGAGCGCGTACCAGCTTTCGCGAACCCTGCGCCTGCGGGGAGCGCTGGACCCGGTGGCGCTGACCCGCGCGCTGGACCGGATCGTGGCGCGGCACGACGCGCTCCGCGCCACCTTCCACGAGGCCGACGGCGTGCCGGAGCAGCGCATCGCGCCGGCGGCGGGCGCCGGTTGCAGCCTGGCCGTGCACGACCTGGGCGGCCACGCGGACGCCGGGCCGGAGCTGCGGCGCCGGATCGCCGCCGAGGTGGCGACTCCGTTCGACCTGCGGCGCGGGCCGCTGCTCCGGGGCGTGCTGTTCCGCCTGGCCGCCGACGACCACGTGCTGCTGTTCACGCTGCACCACATCATCTCCGATGCGTGGTCGCTGCGCGTGCTGGCCGAGGACCTCGGCGCCCTGTACGCGGGCCTTCTCCGGGGCGAGACCGATCCACTTCCACCGCTCCCGGTGCGCTACGTGGAATTCGTGGCGCGGCAGGGACGCCGGGGTGCCCGGGTGGCCGGCGCGAAGCGGGAGTACTGGCGGCGAGCGCTTGCGGGCGCGCCCGCGCTCCTCGATCTGCCCACCGACCGGCCCCGCCCCGGCCGGCAGGAGTTCGGCGGCGCCTCGGTGGAGGTGCGCTTCGAAGAGGCGCTCACGGCGCGCCTGAAGGCGCTCGCCGAACGGCACGGCACCACGCTGTTCCGCACGTTGCTGGCGGCGTGGGGGGTGGTGGCCGGGCGGCTCTCGGGGCAGGACGACGTGGTGGTGGGCGTTCCCATGGCCAACCGTGACGACGACGCGCGGGGGCTGATCGGCTTCTTCGTCGACACCGTGGTGGTGCGCGTCGACCTGTCCGGGAACCCGGCCGTCGCCACCCTTCTCCGGCGGGTGCACGAGCGCACGCGCGAGGCGCGGCGCCACCAGGACGTTCCCTTCGAGGACGTGGTGAGGATGGTCGCCCCGGCGCGCAGCCTGGCCTATCACCCCGTCTACCAGACCGGGTTCACCTGGCACAACGTGGCGCAGGCGCGGCTGTCGCTGCCGGGGCTGCGCCCGGCCGCGCTGGAGGAGCCGACACCGCCGGGCGTGGCGCTGGACACCGCGCTGGTCCTGCACGAGGACGGCGGGTGCGTGGTGGGGAGGCTGGAATACGCGACGTCGCTCTTCGACCGGGCCACGGTGGAGCGCTGGCTCGTGTACCTGCGGCGCGTGCTGGAGGAGATGGCCGCCGACGAGAGCCGGCCGGTGGAGCGGCTGGCGCTGATGCCAGGGAGCGAGCGCGCCCGCATGCTGGTGGAGTGGAACCGCGCCGATGCCGTGGATCCGGGCGAGTGCTGCGTGCACGAGCGATTCGAGGCGCAGGCGGCGCGCGCGCCCGGCGCGGTGGCGCTGGTGGCCGCGGGCGAGCGGCTCACCTACGCGGAGCTGAACGCGGCCGCCAACCGGCTGGCGCGGCGGCTCCGCGCGGCCGGCGTGGGCCCCGAACGGCGCGTGGGGGTGATGCTGGAGCGCTCCGCCGAATGGGTGGTGGCGCTGCTGGCGGTGCTCAAGGCCGGCGGCGTGTACCTGCCGCTGGACCCGGCGCTCCCCGCCGCCCGCCGCGCCGCGCTGCTGGCCGACGCGGGCGCCGCCGTGCTGGTGGCCCGCGCCCCGGGGCTGGAGGGCTTCTCCGGGACCGTCGTCTCCCCCGCCGTGGCGGACACGGAAGAGGCGGGTGGGGCGGACGGGGGCGACCTGCGCCTGGCGCTTTCCCCCGCGGCGCTGGCGTACGTCATCTACACCTCGGGCTCGACCGGCGCGCCCAAGGGCGTGGGCGTGGCCCACGCCCAGGCGGACGCGCACGTCCGCGCGGCCGCGGCGGCGTACGGGCTCACCGCGGCCGACCGGGTGCTGCAGTTCGCCGCGGCGGGGTTCGACGTGTCGCTGGAGCAGGTGCTGGCGCCGCTCCTGGCCGGCGCCCGCGTGGTCCTGCGCGGGAACGAGGTTCCCACCCCGGCGCGGCTGGCGCGGCAGGCGGCGGAGCAGGGGATGACGGTGATCAATCCCCCCACGGCGTACTGGCACCAGCTCGCCGCCGACCCCGCCGCGCTGGAGACCCTCGCGCGCTCGGTGCGCCTGGTGATCGCGGGGGGCGAGGCGATGAGCCCGGCGGCGGCACGCGAGTGGGCGGCCGGCCCCGCGGCCGGCGTGCGGCTGCTGAACGCGTACGGCCCCACCGAGGCGGTGGTCACCTGCACGGCGTACGAGGTGCCGCTCTCGCTCCCGGAGGCGGCGGTGCACGTTCCCGTGGGGCGGCCCCTTCCCGGGCGCGCGGCCTACGTGCTGGACGGCGGGATGCACCCCGCGCCGCTGGGCGTGCCCGGCGAGCTGTGCATCGGCGGGATCCTGGCGCGCGGCTACCTGGGGCGCCCGGCGGCGACGGCCGCGGTGTTCGTCCCCGACCCGTTCTCGCCGGTGCCCGGCGCGCGGATGTACCGCACCGGCGACCGCGCCCGCTGGCTGGCCGAGGGCCAGCTGGAGTTCCTGGGGCGCACCGACCACCAGGTGAAGGTGCGCGGCTATCGCATCGAGCTGGGCGAGATCGAGGCGCGCCTGGCCGAGCATCCGGGCGTGCGCGAGGCGGTGGTGCTGGCCCGCCACGACACGCCGGGCGACACGCGGCTGGTGGCGTACGTGGCGGGCGGAGACACGGCCGGCGCGGACGCGCTGCGGGCGTACCTGGCCGAGGCGCTGCCGGCGTACATGGTCCCCGCGGCGTACGTGCGCCTGGACGCGCTCCCGCTGACCCCGAACGGCAAGGTCGACCGCGCGGCGCTCCCCGCGCCCGAGAGCCACGCCGGTTCCACGCGCGGGTACGAGGCGCCGTCCGGCCACGTGGAGCGGACGGTCGCGGCGATCTGGGCGGAGCTGCTGGGGGCGGAGCGCGTGGGGCGGGGCGACCACTTCTTCGAGCTGGGCGGGCACTCGCTGATGGCGGTGCGCGCCGTTTCGCGCCTCCGCCAGGCGCTGGGCGTGGAGGCGTCGCTCGACGACGTGTTCGAGCGGCCGGTGCTGGCCGATTTCGCGGCCGGGCTGGAGCCGGCCGCCGCGGACGACGCGACGGCGATCGTGCCGGTGGACCGGACGGCGGCGATCGCCCCGTCGTTCGCGCAGCAGCGGCTCTGGCTGCTGGAGCAGATGGGCGGGATGGGGGCGGCGTACCACATCCCCCTGCGGATGCGGTTCCACGGGGCGCTGGACCGCGATGCGCTGGTCCGCGCGCTGGACCGCATCGTCGCGCGCCACCAGGCGCTGCGCACCACCTTTCCGGCGGTGGACGGCGAGCCCGTCCAGCGCATCGCCTCCGCCGGCGAGAGCGCGTTCCGGCTGGCCGAACACGATCTCCGAGCCTCTCCCGGCGCGGACGACGAGCTGCGCCGCCTGGTGGCGGACGAGGCGCGCGCGCCGTTCGACCTGGCGGCGGGGCCGCTGGTGCGCGGGCGGCTGGTCCGCCTCGCCGCCGACGACCACGCGCTGCTGGTCACGATGCACCACATCGTCGGCGATGGCTGGTCGATGGGGGTGTTCGTGCGGGAGCTGGCCACGCTGTACGACGCGTTCCGCGGGGGCCGCGACGATCCGCTGCCGGAGCTCCCGATCCAGTACGCCGACCACGCGGCGTGGCAGCGGCGCCGGATGGCGGGCGAGCTGCTGGAGCGGCAGGCCGGGTACTGGGAGCGCGCGCTCGCCGGCACCCCCGCGCTGCTGGAGCTCCCGACCGACCGCGCGCGGCCGCCGAGGCAGGCGTTCGCCGGCGGCTCGGTGGGGGTGGAGCTGGACGCGGAGCTCGTGGCCTCGCTCGCGGCGCTCTCGCGCCGCCACGGGACCACGCTGTTCATGACGCTGCTGGCCGGCTGGGCGGTGGTGCTGGGCCGGCTCTCGGGGCAGGCCGACGTGGTGGTCGGCACGCCCACGGCCGGCCGCGACCGGCGCGAGACCGAGGAGCTGATCGGCTTCTTCGTCAACTCGCTGGCGCTGCGGGTGGACCTTTCGGGCGCGCCCACGGTGGCGGAGCTGCTGGGGCGGGTGCGCGCGCGGGCGCTGGAGGCGCAGCAGCACCAGGACCTCCCGTTCGAGCAGGTGGTCGAGCGGGTGCGGCCGGCGCGCGGCGTGGCGCATACGCCGCTCTTCCAGGTGATGTTCTCGTGGCGGAACGCGCCGGACGAGCGCCTGGAGCTGCCCGGGCTCGAGCCGGGGGCCGTGCCGGAACCCGCGGAGCGGACGGCGAAGTTCGACCTGTCGCTGATCCTGGCCCGGAGCGGGGACCGGATCGTGGGCGAGCTGAACTACGCCGCGGCGCTCTTCGACCGGGCCACGGTGGAGCGCCACGCGGGCTACCTGCGGCGGGCGCTGGAGGAGATGGCCGCGCACGAGAGCCGGCGCGTGGAGCGGCTGGCGATCCTCCCCGAGAGCGAGTGGCTGCGGGTGGTGGTGGAGTGGAACCGCACCGGCGCGGAGCACCCCGCCGGCACCTCCGTCCACGCCCTGGTGGAGGAGCAAGCGGCGCGCGCGCCCGACGCCGTGGCCGTGGCGCACCAGGGCGACGCGCTGCGGTATGGCGACCTGAACGCGCGTGCCAACCGCCTGGCGCACCACCTTCGCGCCCTGGGCGTGGGGCCCGACGCGCGGGTGGCGCTGTGCGTGGAGCGCGGGCTGGAGATGGTGGTGGCGATGCTGGCCGTGCTCAAGGCCGGCGGGGCGTACGTGCCGCTGGATCCGTCGTATCCCGACGAGCGGCTGCGCTACATGCTTGCCGACAGCCGCCCCGCGGTGCTGCTGGCGTCGTCTTCGCTGGCCGAGCGGTTCGCGGGGGCCGGCGTGCCGGTGCTCGACCCCGCCGGCACGGCGGCGTGGGCGCATCGCCCCGATACCGATCCGCCGCCGGCGGGGGTCTCGCCCGACCAGCTGTGCTATGTCATCTACACCTCCGGCAGCACCGGGCGGCCCAAGGGCGTGGCGGTCCCGCACCGGGGCGTGCTGAACCTGGTCCGCTGGCACCAGCGCGCCTACGCCGTCACCCCGGGCGACCGCGCCACGCAGTTCGCCTCGCCCGCGTTCGACGCGGCGGCGTGGGAGACGTGGCCGTACCTGGCGAGCGGCGCCGAGCTGCACCTGCTCCCCGACGACGTGCGCGCGGCTCCGGCGCGCGTGCTGGACTACGTCTCCCGCGCCCGCGTCACCCTCGCCTTCCTCCCCACGCCGGTGGCCGAGGCGGTGCTCGACGAGATCGGCCGCCGTGGCTGCCCCCCGCTGGCGCTGCGTGCCCTGCTGACGGGTGGCGACGCGCTGCATCGCGGCCCCGGCGCCGCGCCGTTCCGCCTGGTGAACCACTACGGGCCCACCGAGGGGAGCGTGGTCAGCACGGCGGCCGAGGTCCCGGCGGGCCGCGCCGGCGCGCCGCCGATCGGCAGGCCGATCGACAACCAGGCGGCGTACGTGCTGGACGCGTGGATGAGCCCCGTCCCCGTGGGCGTGGCGGGCGAGCTGTACGTGGGCGGCGCCGGCCTGGCGCGCGGCTACCTGGGACGGCCGGCGCTGACGGCCTCGCGCTTCGTTCCCGACCCGTTCGGCCGCGCGCCCGGCCGGCGGCTGTACCGCACCGGCGACCGGGTGCGCTGGCGCGCGGATGGGGAGCTGGAGTTCCTGGGGCGCACGGACTTCCAGGTGAAGATCCGCGGCGTCCGCATCGAGCCGGCCGAGATCGAGGCGGCGCTGCTCGGTCATCCGGCGGTGCGCGACGCGCTGGTCCTGGCGCGCGACGACGCGGCGGGGGAGAAGCGGCTGGTCGCCTACGTCGTCGCCGGTCCCGGCATCGATGCCGACGCGCTGCGGGCGCACCTTTCCGGGGCGATGCCGGCGTACATGGTCCCCGCGGCGTACGTGCGCCTGGACGCGCTGCCGCTGACCCCGAACGGCAAGGTCGACCGCGAGGCGCTTCCCGCGCCGGAGGGCGACGTGTTCGCCACGCACGGCTACGAGGCACCGTCGGGGCGCGTGGAGCGGGTGGTCGCGGCGATCTGGGCGGAGCTGCTGGGCGTGGAGCGCGTGGGGCGGGGCGACGACTTCTTCCACCTGGGCGGCCACTCGCTGCTCGCGGCGCGCGTGGTGGCGCGTGTGGGCCAGGCGCTGGGGGTGGAGGTGCTCCCGGGCGACCTGTTCGAGCGCCCGGTGCTGGCCGATTTCGCCGCCGGGGTGGAGGCGGGCGCCGGTGCCGGCGCGACGGCGATCGCGCCGGTGGACCGGTCCGCGCCGATCCCCCTGTCGTTCGCGCAGCAGCGGCTCTGGTTCCTGGAGCAGCTCGGGAACCTGGGGAGCACCTACCACATCCCCCTGCGGATGCGGCTCGGCGGCGCGCTGGACCGCGACGCGCTGGTCCGCGCGCTGGACCGCGTCGTCGCGCGGCACGAGGCGCTGCGGACCACCTTCCCGGCGGTGGATGGCGAGCCGGTCCAGCGGATCGCGCCCGCCGGCGAGAGCGCGTTCCCGCTGGTGGAGCACGATCTCCACGCCTCGGCCGGCGCGGAGGACGAGCTGCGGCGGGCGATGGCGGACGAGGCGGGCGCGCCGTTCAGCCTGGAGCACGGGCCGCTGATCCGCGGGCGGCTGGTCCGCATGGCGGCCGACGACCACGTGCTCCTGCTGACGATGCACCACATCGTCAGCGACGGCTGGTCGGCCGGCGTGCTGATGCGCGAGCTGGGTGCGCTCTACGGCGCGTTCGCGCGGGGCGATGCCGATCCGCTCGCGCCGCTGCCGGTGCAGTACGCCGACTACGCCGCCTGGCACCGCCGCTGGGTGGACGGCGCGGTGCTGGAGGCCCAGGCGGATTACTGGACGCGGACGCTGGCCGGCGCGCCCGAGCTGCTGGAGCTCCCCACCGACCATCCCCGCCCGCCGCGGCAGGACTTCGCCGGCGCGTCGGTGGAGGTGGAGCTGGACGAGGCGCTGACGGCCGCGCTGAAGACGCTCTCCCGCCGCCACGGGACCACGCTGTTCACCACGCTCCTCGCGGGGTGGGCGGCCGTCCTCGCCCGGCTCTCGGGGGAGGACGACGTGGTGATCGGCACCCCCTCCGCCAACCGCGGGCGCCCCGAGGTGGAGGAGCTGATCGGCTTCTTCGTCAACACGCTCGCCGTGCGCGTGGACCTCTCGGGCGGCCCGCGCGTGGGCGAGCTGCTGGAGCGGGTGAAGGCGCGCGCCTTGGAGGCGCAGCGCAACCAGGACATCCCCTTCGAGCAGGTGGTGGAGCGGGTGCGCCCGGCGCGGAGCCTGGCGTACAGCCCCCTCTTCCAGGTGATGCTCTCGTGGCAGAACGAGCCGGGCGGCACCCTGGAGCTGCCGGGGCTGGCCGTGAGCGGCGCCGGCGCGGCCGAGACCGGCACGGCGAAGTTCGACCTGCTGCTGGCGCTGTGGGAGCACGACGGCCGCGTGATGGGCGGGCTCACCTACGCACGCGCGCTCTTCACGCGCGAGACGGTGGAGCGATACGCCGGCTACCTCCGCCGCGTGCTGCGGGCGATGGCGGCCGGCGACGGCGCCCGGATGGACCGCGTTGCGCTGCTCTCCGCGGCCGAGCATGAACGCGTGGCCGGCGCGTGGAACCACACCGCGGCGGACTTCCCCCGCGGCGCGTGCCTGCCGGAGCTGTTCGAGGCACGGGCCGCGCGCACCCCCCACGCCGACGCGCTCGTGTTCGCCGGCCGGACGCTCTCGTTCGCGGCGCTGAACGCGCGGGCGAACCGGCTGGCGCACTACCTGGTGGAGCGCGGCGTGGGGCCGGATGCGCGCGTGGCGCTGTGCGCCGGGCGCGGGGTGGACGCGGTGGTCGGGGTGCTGGCCGTGCTCAAGGCGGGCGGCGCCTACGTGCCGCTCGACCCGGAGTACCCCGCCGGCCGCTTGCGCGAGATGGTGGACGACAGCCGGCCCGTGCTGCTGCTGGCGGAGGAGGCGGTGCTGGAGCGCGCCGGCGCGCTGGGCGTGCCCGTGGTGGTGCTCGGCCCGGGCGACGGCGCCTGGGCCGGGCACCCGGAGGCGAACCCCGCGCGGCCAGGGCTCACGCCCGGGCACCTGGCGTACGTCATCTACACGTCGGGGTCCACCGGCCGCCCCAAGGGGGTGATGGTGCGGCACGGCTCGGTGGTGAACCTCGCCTCGGCGCTCCAGGCGCGGATCTACGCGGCGCACCCCGCTCCGCTGCGGGTGGGGGTGAACGCGCCGCTCGTCTTCGATGGGTCGGTCAAGCAGATCGTGCAGCTGCTGGCGGGCCACGCGCTGTGCCCCGTTCCCGACACGGTCCGCCGCGACCCCGCGGCGCTGGTGGCGTGGGTGCGCCGCGAGCGGGTGGACGCGCTCGACATCACCCCCTCGCTGCTGCGGCTGGCGCTGGCCGAGGGGCTGGGCCGCGACGGCGGATATCCGCGGATGGTGCTGGTGGGCGGAGAGGCGGTGGACGAGGAGCTGCGCGAGCGGATGTCGCGCGTACCGACCCGCTTCTACAACGTCTACGGGCCGACGGAGTGCACGGTGGACGTCACCGCGCGCGAGATCGGCGCGGCGGGGCCCGCGTCGGCCATCGGCGGCCCGCTGCCGAACGTGGCGGCGTACGTGCTGGACCCGGCGCTCCTCCCCGTGCCCGTGGGCGTGGCGGGGGAGCTGTACGTGGGCGGCGCGGGGGTGGCGCGCGGCTACCTGGGCCGCCCGGCGCTCACGGCGGACCGCTTCGTTCCCGATCCGTTCGGCGGCGGCGCGGGGGCGCGGCTGTACCGCACGGGCGACCGGGTGCGGTGGATGGGTGACGGCACGCTGGAGTACCTGGGCCGCCTGGACGCGCAGGTGAAGGTCCGCGGCTTCCGGATCGAGCCGGGCGAGGTCGAGGCGCGGCTGGCCGCGCACCCCGGCGTGCGCGAGGCCGTGGTGGCCGCGCGCGACGACGCGGCGGGGGAGAAGCGGCTGGTCGCCTACGTGGTCGCCGATCCCGGCGTCGATGCCGACGCGCTGCGGGCGCACCTCGCGGGGCAGCTCCCCGCGCACATGGTCCCGGCCGCGTACGTGCGCCTGGACGCGCTGCCGCTCACGCCGAGCGGCAAGGCCGACCGCAAGGCGCTCCCCGCGCCCGACGGCGGGGCGTTCGCCGCCGGGCGGGGATACGAGGCGCCCGCGGGCGAGACGGAACGGGAGGTCGCGGCGATCTGGGCGGCCCTGCTGGGGGTGGAGCGCGTGGGGCGGGGCGACCACTTCTTCGAGCTGGGCGGCCACTCGCTGCTGGCGGTGCGCGTGGCCTCGCGCGTTCGCCAGGCGCTGGGCGCCGATGCCTCGCCCGGCGACCTGTTCGAGCGGCCGGTGCTGGCCGACTTCGCGCGCGCGCTGAACACCGCCGCGCGCGCCGAGGCGGACCCGATCGGCCGCGTGGACCGCGCCGGCCCCATCCCCCTCTCCTTCGCGCAGCAGCGGCTGTGGCTCCTGGAGCAGCTCGGAAGCCTGGGCAGCACCTACCACATCCCCATCCGCCTGCGGCTCCGCGGCGCGCTGGACCGCGACGCGCTGGTCCGCGCGCTGGACCGTATCGTCGCGCGCCACGAGGCGCTGCGGACCACCTTTCCGGCGGTGGATGGCGAACCGGTCCAGCGCATCGCGCCCACCGGCGAGAGCGCGTTCACGCTGGTGGAGCACGATCTCCACGCCTCGGCCGGCGCGGAGGAACGGCTGCGGCGGTTGATGGCGGACGAGGCGGGCGCGCCCTTCGATCTGGAGCACGGGCCGCTGATCCGCGGGCGGCTGGTCCGCATGGCGGCCGACGACCACGTGCTCCTGCTGACGATGCACCACATCGTCAGCGACGGCTGGTCGGCCGGCGTGCTGCGGCGCGAGCTGGGCACGCTCTACGCCGCCTTCGCGCGTGGCGATGCCGATCCGCTCGCGCCGCTGCCGGTGCAGTACGCCGACTACGCCGCGTGGCACCGCCGCTGGGTGGACGGCGCGGTGCTGGAGGCGCAGGCGGCGTACTGGACACGGACGCTGGCCGGCGCGCCGGAGGTGCTGGAGCTCCCGTCCGACCGCCCGCGCCCGCCGCGGCGGGACTTCGCCGGCGCGGCGGTGAAGGTGGAGCTGGACGAGGCGTTGACGGCCGCGCTCAAGACGCTCTCGCGGCGCCATGGCACCACGCCGTTCATGACGCTGCTCGCCGGGTGGGCGGCCGTGCTCGCCCGGCTCTCGGGGCAGGAAGACGTGGTGATCGGCACGCCTTCCGCCAACCGCGGGCGCCCCGAGGTGGAGGGGCTGATCGGCTTCTTCGTCAACACGCTCGCCGTGCGCGTGGACCTCTCGGGCGGCCCGCGCGCGGGCGAGCTGCTGGAGCGGGTGAGGGCGCGCGCGCTGGAGGCGCAGCGCAACCAGGACATCCCCTTCGAGCAGGTGGTGGAGCGGGTGCGCCCGGCGCGGAGCCTTGCGTACAACCCGCTCTTCCAGGTGATGTTCGCGTGGCACCACCCGGCCGACGGCACCCTGCGGCTGCCGGGGCTGGCGGTGGACGGCGGCGAGGTGACGGACGTGGGCACGGCCAAGTTCGACCTTTCGCTGGGCGTGTGGGAGGCGGATGGGCGGATCGCCGGCTCGATCGAGTACGCGACCGCGCTCTTCGACCGGGCCACCGTCGAGCGCTTCGCCGGATACCTGCGGCGCGTGCTGGCGGGGATGGTGGACGATGCCGCCCGCGTGGACGGGATCCCCATCCTCCCCGCCGCCGAGCGCGCGCGGGTGGTGGGGGAGTGGAGCGTGGCCGGGGCGGCGCCCGCGGCCGACCGGTGCCTCCACCACCTGTTCGAGGCGCAGGCGGCGCGCACCCCCGGCGCGGTGGCGATCCTCCACGAGGGCGGGCGCCTTACCTACGCGCAGCTCGACGAGCGCGCCAACCGGCTGGCGCAGGTCCTGGCGGAGCGCGGAGTGGAGCGTGGCGTGACCGTGGGCGTGTGCCTGGAGCGGCGCCCCGAGCTGGTGGTGGCGCTGCTGGCCACCCTCAAGGCGGGCGGCGTGTACGTCCCGCTCGATCCGTCGCTTCCGGCCGGGCGGCTGGCGTACATCGCCGAAGATGCGGGGCTGCGCGTCGTGGTCACGCGCGCCGGCCTGGCCGGCCGGGTACCCCCGGGCACGGCCGGCCGGGTGGACGTGGACGAGCTCTCCACCGCGCCCGCCGCGGCGCCGCGCGCCTTCGCCACCGCGGGCGACCTGGCGTACGTCATCTACACCTCGGGGTCCACCGGGCTGCCGAAGGGCGTGGCGGTGGAGCACGGCAGGGCGGCCGCGCACCTCGCCGCCATCACGCGGATGCACGCGATCGTTCCGGTCGACCGGATGCTGCAGTTCGCCGCCCCCGGCTTCGACGTGTCGCTGGAAGAGGTGTTCCCCGCGCTGATCGCCGGCGCCACGCTGGTGCAGCGTGGCGCCGAGCTGTGGAGCGCGGCGGAGTTCCGGGCACGGGTGCACGACCTGGGGATCACCGTGGCCAACCTGCCGCCCGCGTACTGGGCCGAGGTGGCCGACGGCGCCCCGGCCGGCGCGCTGGCCGGGGTGCGCCTCCTGGTGGTCGGCGGCGAAGCGCTCCCCTCCAGCGCGGCGGACGCGCGCGGTGCCGGGGTGCTGCTGAACTGCTACGGCCCCACCGAGGCCATCATCACCGCCACCTCGTTCACGGTGCGCGGCGCGGCCGGCGGCGCGACGGTTCCCATCGGCCGCCCGCTCCCCGGCCGGGCCGTGTACGTGCTGGACCCGCGCGGCGAGCCGGTGCCGGTGGGGGTGGCGGGGGAGCTGTACGTCGGCGGCGGGCTGCTCGCGCGCGGCTACCTGGGCCGGCCGGCGCTGACGGCCGAGCGCTTCGTTCCCGACGCGTTCGGCGGCGACGCGGGCGGGCGCCTGTACCGCACGGGCGACCGGGTGCGCTGGAGCGCCGACGGGAACCTGGAGTTCCTGGGGCGCACCGACTTCCAGGTCAAGATCCGCGGCTTCCGCATCGAGCCGGGCGAGATCGAGGCGGCGCTGCGCGGCTACCACGGCGTGCGCGACGCGCTGGTCCTGGCGCGCGAAGACGCGCCGGGCGACCGGCGGCTGGTCGCCTACGTCACCGGCCACGTGCCGGACGTGGACGCGCTGCGGGCGCACCTGGCCGCGTGGCTGCCCGGGTACATGGTGCCGGCCGCGTACGTGTGCCTGGAGCAGCTCCCGCTCACGGCGAACGGGAAGGTGGACCGCGAGGCGCTTCCCGCGCCCCACGCGGGCGCGTTCGCCGCGCGCGGGTACGAGGCGCCCGTGGGCGAGACCGAGCACACCGTCGCGGCGATCTGGGCCGAGCTGCTGGGGGCGGAGCGCGTGGGACGGGGCGACCACTTCTTCGACCTGGGCGGCCACTCGCTGCTGGCCGTGCGCGCGGTGTCGCGTATCCGGCGGGCGCTGGGCGTCGACGCGTCGCCGGGCGACCTGTTCGAGCGGCCGGTGCTGGCCGATTTCGCGCGCGGGCTGGACGCGGCCGCGCGCGCCGAGACGGCGGCGATCGAACGGGTGGACCGCGCTGGCCCCATCCCTCTCTCCTTCGCGCAGCAGCGGCTCTGGTTCCTGGAGCAGCTGGGCGGAACCGGCCCGGCGTACCACGTCCCCCTGCGGATGCGGCTCCGCGGCGCGCTGGACCGCGACGCGCTGGTCCGCGCGCTGGAACGCGTCGTCGCGCGGCACGAGGCGCTGCGGACCACCTTCCCGGCGGTGGATGGCGAGCCGGTCCAGCGGATCGCGCCCGCCGGCGAGAGCGCGTTCCCGCTGGTGGAGCACGATCTCCACGCCTCG
>Ga0247773_1000342_pt1 | contig 21386 bp, 13 predicted proteins | sample UWRJL092311B6_FD_179934 | JGI IMG/M metagenome (GOLD analysis project Ga0247773, IMG submission 179934) | Plant litter microbial communities from Arlington Agricultural Research Station in Wisconsin, United States - UWRJ-L092-311B-6 | ecosystem: Environmental > Terrestrial > Plant litter >...
CGCTGACCGACCCCCGGGCGCACGGCGGCGATCCGTCCGACGCCTTCTCCCTGGTGATTCCCTCGATCCCCGGTTTCGGCTTTTCGCAGCCGCTGCCGCCCACCGGTGGTTGGGACGCGGTGCGGGTGGCCAACGCCTGGGCCCAGTTGATGGCCGAACTCGGTTACGAGCGCTACGGCGCGCAGGGCGGCGACGCCGGCTCGCCGATCTCGCTGGCGCTGGGAACCATGCACCCGGAGCACGTGATCGGGGTGCACGTCAACATGCTGCTGGCCTTTCCGTCCGGTGACCCGGCCGAGTTCGAGGGTCTGAGCGAACTCGACGGCCAGCGGCTGAACAAGCTGATGCAGTTCGACCAGCACCTGTCGGGGTACATGAAGGTCCAGTCGACCCGCCCGCAGACCCTGGCCTACGGCCTCACCGACTCGCCGGTCGGCCAGTTGGCCTGGATCGTGGAGAAGTTCAAGGAGTGGACCGACTCGGAGAAGGTTCCCGAGGACGCGGTCGACCGGGACCGGCTGCTGACCCTGGTGTCGATCTACTGGTTGACCCGGAGCGGAGGATCCTCGGCCCAGCACTACTACGAGGGTGCCGAGTTGATCCGGCTGGCGGCCAGCGGCGTCGCACCGCCACCCATCTCGGTGCCGGTGGGAGTGGCGGTGTTCCCGCACGACCCGTTCCTGCCGATCCGGCGGTTTGCCGAGCGCGACATCGCCACGATCAGCCACTGGAGCGAGCTGGACAAGGGTGGCCACTTCGCGGCGTTCGAACAGCCTGCCCTGTTCACCAGCGATGTCCGGAAGTTCTTCGCCTCGCTGCGCTGACCTGACATGCGGCGCCGAACTCGCGGGAGGTACCGCTGATGCCCGAATCGAGCGTCCTGCGCGAACACGGGGCCGCCGACGGCACGGTGGTGCTGCGGTTGAACCGGCCCGCGGTGCGCAATGCGCTGGACTCGGCGCTGGTGCACCGGCTGGCCGGGCTGCTGGCCGAACTCGACGCCGACCCGGCCGTCCGGGCGGTGGTGCTGACCGGATCACCGCCGGGCTTCTGCGCCGGATCGGATCTGACGGAGTTGGCCGGCCTGCCGGACACCGAGCGGGTCCGGCACGAGGCCAGGGCCGGCGAGTTGGCCCGCACCCTGCAGCAGCTCGGCGTGCCGGTGGTGGCGGCGGTGGAGGGTTTCGCACTGGGAGGCGGCTTCCTGCTGGCGACCAGCTGCGATGTCGTGGTCAGCGCGGCCCCGGCCCGCTGGCAGTTGCCGGAGGTGGGGCTGGGCTGGGTGCCGCCGTGGGGGTTGCACAGCCTGCTGGCCCGGGTCGGCCCGGCGGCCACCCGGCGGCTGGCATGGGGTGACCAGGCGCTGTCCGGGCAGCAGTTGCACCGGCTGGGCGTGGTGGACGAGGTGACCGAGCCGGGCCGGGCCGAGCGGCAGGCGGTACTGCTGGCGGCCAGGTTGGCCGCGCTGCCCGCGCACGCGGTCGCCTCGACCAAGCAGGCGGTTGCCGATGCCGGCGGGGCCGGGATCCTGGACGCCCGGACCGCGCAGCTGTTCGGCCAGGACTGCGATTCCGATCCGGCCCGGCTCAGTTTCGCCAGGTACGCACGGCCCAAACGCCGGTGAGCCGGTCGCGCGGTTCCCGGACCAAGGTGTGCGACCTGGACACGGCCGTGGCAGCGATCTCCGATCGCCAGTCGGTGGCCTGCGCCGGTGTGCTCGGCTGGATCACTCCGGACGCGGTGCTGCGCGCCCTCGGGGACCGCTTCAGCCGGACCGGTTCACCGCGGGAGCTGACCTTCTTCTTCCCGTGTGCCACCGGGGACGCGATGGGCATCGCCGGCATGGACCACGTCGCCCGACCCGGCCTGATGCGCCGGATCGTCTCCGGCTCCTACATCAACCCCCGGCATCCGGTGACCGGTGCCCGGCCGGCGCTGTCCGGGTTGATCCAGCGCGACCTGGTGGCCGCGCACAGCTGGCCGATCGGCGCCTGCATGCACTGGCTGCGAGAGGTGGCCAGGGGCAGCCCGGGCTACCTGACCCGGATCGGGCTGGGTACCTATGTCGATCCCCGGTACGGCGGGGGCAGGTTCACCGCGCTGGCCGAGGACGGCCTGGTCGAGCTGGTGCGCTTCCGCGGCGAGGAGTTCCTGTTCTATCCCAGCTGGCCGCTGGACGTCGGCATCCTGCGGGCCAGCAGCGCCGACGAGCACGGCAACCTGTCGTTCGAGGACCTGCCGCTCACCTCGAGCGCTTTGGCGCTGGCGTTGGCGGTCAGGGCCAGTGGCGGAACGGTGATCGCCCAGGTCGCCAGGATCGTGCCACGGGGCAGCCGGCCGGCTCACCAGGTGCGCATCCCGGGCGTGCTGGTCGACCACGTGGTGGTCGTCGCCGACCAGCCGGTCGGCACCGATGTGCTGTCCGATCCGGCCTATCTGGCGCCGGTGCCCGACCCGGTGCGCCGGCTGCCCCGGTTGCCGGCCGGTGCGGACAAGGTGATCGCGCGTCGGGTGGCCGCCGAGCTGCGTGCGGGCGAGACGACCATCCTGGGGTTCGGCGGGTCCTCCGACGCGATCCTGGCAATGGCCGAGGACGGCGGCCTGGACGGCAACCGGATCGAGGACTACGTGCTGACCACCGAACACGGCGGCTTCGGTGGGGTGGTGATGAACGGCTGGCAGTTCTCGGCCAACTACTCGCCGGAAGCGCTGCTGGACGGTGCCTCCCAGTTCGACTTCATCCACGGCGGCGGCTGCGACGTCGCGGTGCTGGCCTTCGCCGAGATCGACGCCGACGCAAACGTCAACGTCAGCCGGTTCGGTGCCACGGTGCCAGGCGGTGGCGGCTACGTCGACATCGCCGAGAGCGTGCGCCGGTTGGTCCTGGCCGGCACCTTCACCACCCAGGGCCTGGAGGTCGGCAGCACCGAGGGCCGGCTGCGCGTGCTGGCCGAAGGCGGAATCGCCAAGTTCGTCGCCCGGGTCGAGGCGATCACCTACCGGGCCGGGGCCGGGATCCGGCGTGGCCAGCAGGTCAGGATCATCACCGAGCGGGCGGTCTTCGACGTCACCGCCGACGGTTTCGTGCTGGTCGAGATCGCGCCCGGGATCGACCTGCACCGGGATGTGCTGGCGCTGATGGGCTTTCCGGTCGCCGTCGCCGACCCGCTGGCCACCATGGACCCGGCGCACTTTCGCGCGTAGCGGGTCGGTGACCCTCCGGGCGGCCGACGCCACGGCCGGGTCGGGCAGAATGGCGCGGGATCCCAGGGCAGCAGGGAGGCGAAACAGGATGAGCTCGACCCGGACCGAGTCGGTGTCGGTTCCCGGTGCCCGGCTGCACTGCGAGGTGTCGGGATCCGGGCCGGTGCTGTTGCTGATCGCCGGCGCGGCCGGGGACGCGGGTGCGCTGGCGGGGTTGGCCACCCGGCTCTCGGCGAAGTACCTGACGCTCACCTACGACATGCGGGGGCTGTCGCGCAGCACCCTGGACGGGCCGGCCGAGAGTGTGGGCATCGAGGTGCTGGCCGACGACGCGCACCGGGTCCTGGCCGCGTTCAGCTCCGAACCGGCCTACGTGTTCGGCTCCAGCGGCGGCGGCTTGGTGGGACTGGAACTGGCGGCCCGGCATCCCGAGCAGGTCAGGACGCTGATCGCGCACGAGCCCGCGGCGATGGCCCTGCTGCCCTACCACGAGCAGTGGCAGGACTTCGTCGAGGAACTGGAGGACCTCGCCCGGCGCTACGGGGCGGGGGTGGCGATGGGCCGGTTCCTCGACGGCATCGAGGCGGTGCCGGGCCCGGGCACCTCCCGGATCGGGCAGCCGAGGCCGGCCGTACAAGGCCCCGACCTGTCCCGGCTGTCGCCGCGCACCCGCGCGCTGATGCGCCGCTCCCAGGCCAACATGGAGCACTTCTTCACCCACCAGATCCGCGGCGCGGCCGGCTACCTGCCCGACATCGAGACGCTCAACGGCAACGGTTGCCGGATCGTGATCGGAGTGGGGGTGGCCTCGCGCGGCCAGGCCCCGCACCAGGCCGCCATCGAGGTGGCCGGCCGCCTCGGACTCGACGTCGTCGAGTTTCCCGGTGACCATCAGGGCTTCACCGCCCGGCCCGACGAGTTCGCGGCCACCGTGGTCCGGGTGCTGTCGGCCGACTGAGCCGAAGCGGCGCACCGGGGGAGAGGCGGCGGCACGCCGGCCGGCGCACCATTTCCCAAGGCCCGTTGAGCACGGCAGCAGGGCATGGATCCGGGCAGAAACGGGAACAGGCGTGCTGAGCGAGAATCGGCCGGACAACCGCCAGACGCCCCTGGAGACGATCCGGGAGCTGGTCGGCTCGCCTGGGCGCACCCATCCCTACCCCCGGTACGAGCGGCTGCGCGAGCACGGTCCGGTGGTGACGATCCGGCCGGGCCTGATGGTCGTGGTCGGCTACGCCGAATGCGACGCCGCGTTGCGCGACACCCGGCTCCGGGTGCAGGACGGTCCGAGCTACGACTCGATCTATCCGGACTGGCGCGCACATCCGGCCCTGTGCGGCTACATCGACTCGATGCTCTACCGCAACCCGCCGGACCACACCCGGATGCGCCGGCTGGTCAGCGGCGGTTTCACGCCGCGCCGGGTCAGCGAGTTGCGACCGGCCATCGAGCAGCTGACCGAGCGGTTGCTGGATCGGCTGGCGGCGACCGCGGCGGCCGGTGCTCCGCTCGACTTCATCGCCGAGTTCGCGTCCCGGCTGCCGATCGCGGTGATCAGCGCGCTGCTGGGCGTACCCGAGAGCGACCAGGCCTGGTTCCGCCGGATCGCCGCCGACGTGACGATCGCTCTGGAGGGCATCACCAATTCCGGAGAACTGGCGGTGGCCGATGCCGCGATGGACGAACTCGGCGACTACTTCCTCGCCCTGATCGAGCGCCGCCGGTTGGAGCCGGTCGACGACGTGGTGAGCGCACTGGCACGAACCGGCGGCGAACGGCTCAGCCAGCCGGAGCTGGTGGGCAACCTGATGCTGTTGCTGACCGCCGGCTTCGAGACGACCAGCTTCCTGCTCGGGCACTGCCTGCTGCTGGCACTGCGGAATCCCGGCCACGCCGCCCGGTTGCGTACCGAGCCGGACTTCGCGCTCGGGTACGTGGAGGAGGCGCTGCGCTTCGAGGCGCCGGTACAGGCCACCAGCCGGTGGGCCGCGACCGAGCTGGACCTGCTGGGCAATCCGGTGCCGGCCGGCACCAAGGTGGTCCTCATCCTGGGGGCGGCCAATCGAGATCCACGCAGGTTCGCCGAGCCGCACCGCTTCGACCCCGACCGCGACGCGGGACCGCCGCTGAGCTTCGGCGCGGGCAGCCATTTCTGCCTGGGCGCGCCGCTGTCCAGGATGGAGGCCCAGATCGCGCTGCCCCGACTGTTACGCAGGTTTCCGCGGCTGAGTGCCGGGGGCGCGCCGGTACGCCGTGACACCTGGGTGGGCCGTGGCCTGGACGAGTTGCCGATCCTGCTCGGATGACAGCGGGGGCTGACCTGGCCCGGTGCCGCGGGTCAGGAGGCGCGACTTGCCGCCTTGCGCTCCAGCCACAGCTCGTGGGCGATCCGCACCCTGGCCCACAGCGCGTCGAGGGAGGCGGGGTCGAGATCGGTGAGCCGGATGCCGAAGATGCCGGCCAGCGCGTCCTGCCACTCGCCGCGGTCGTCCAGCTCGCGCACGGTCCGTCCGGTGCCGTCGACGTGCCGCAGCAGGCAACCGGTCAGCGCGTCGATGCTGTCGGCGTTGCGGCGCATCACGGTCAGCGCCCGCACCAGCCGCGATTCCGGCGAACTCACCAGGTAGTGGTGCCACCGGTGGAATTCCCGCTGGCGGGCCGGGGTCATCCGGATGTCGATACCGGTCAGCGAGCCGCGCGGGTCGTGGTCGAGCCGCAGCCCACCGCTCTCGGTGCCCGACCGGCTCAACCGGTAGCTGAACGGGCCCTGCTGGTAGGAACCCGGCCGGGCCGGCAGCGGTTCGTACAGGCCGTCGCCGAGCCCGACGTCGACCAGCCAGCGCTCGCCCTCGAGCTGGACCGACAGGGCCAGGTGCGGCGCGACGTCGGCGGTCACGGCCGGCATCCGGGCGCTGGCCTGCACGCCGGCGGCATGCCGGCTGACCTGATAGCCCAGTGCTGCCAGCAGAACCGAGAAAGCGGTGTTGAGCTGGACGCAGTAGCCGCCGCGGCCACGCAGGATCCTCTCGACCGCGTGGTGCGGTTGCACCGAGGTCCAGCGGCTCAGCTGGATGTCGAGCACCTCGTAGGGAATCCGCTCCACATGGGCGCGGTGCAACTCGAACAGCCCCGCCGTCGTCGGCGGGCCGGGGTCGGACAGGCCGAGCCGCCGGAGGTAGCCGGCAATACCCTCAGTGGAGATGGCTGGCATCGTTTCTCCTTGCCGGCTGGGGCCGATCGCTGCCCGAGGCGTGCGGCAGCCCTTCCAGGATCGATCCGCCCCGCAGGGTCGCGCACCTCCGATTGTGCTTGTCGCACAAGGGGAAACCGCTCAACGGGCAGCCCCGGGCTCCGCACTCCCGGAGGTGTCCGGTGGCTCGGGCAGCCGGAGGATTGAGGACGCCCAGCGGGCTCCCATCTCGCGCACGCCCGCGGCTCCTGCCACCGCACCAGGCACCGAAGGCGAGGAAAGATGCGCGACCTCACCCAGGCTGCGACCGCACCGGTCGAGCAGCTGACCGCCGGGCCGGACTCACCCGCCGGTTCGCCCGACGCCGGGATCACCGCCCGCTGGGAGGACCAGCTGCCGGGCCTGATCAGCCGGTTGGAACTGGCCACCGACGGCGTCGTACAGGTCGGCGCGCATGTCGGCCAGGAGGTGCGGGCCCTGACCCGGTGCGGCTTCCGGCGACTGGTCATGATGGAGCCGAACGCCGATCACACCGCCGCGTTGCGCCACCAGTTGCACCTGCACCATCTGGACGCCGGGCTGCCCGAGCCGGCCGACGGGCTGCCGGCCCGCGAGATCGTGCTGGCCGCGGCCGGCCGCGAGCGTGGCCAGTTGGTGCTGCACGTCACCGAGTACGACCAGCAGGCCAGCGTGCTGATGCCGCTGTTGCCGATGGCGGTGGTCCGCCAGGACACCATCAGGGTCATCCCGGTGAGCGAGGTGCAGGCCGGCTGCAACGTCCTGGTGATCGACGCCCAGGGCGCCGAGCTCGAGGTGCTGGCCGGCACCGATCTGTCCCGGCTGCAGCTGGCCGTCATCGAGGGCAGCACCTGGGCGCGCTACTCCGGTGGCGCCACCCTGGACTCGATCGGCGCCTACATGCGCGCGCGGGGCTGGCGGCAGGTCGCGGCCTGGGCCCACGTCCGGCCGCACGTGGTCGACGTGGCCTGGCTGGCACCGACCCACCCCGGGCCGCCGGACGACCAGACCGGCTGAACCCGCCTCAGGCCCGGAAGGTGTTGGAGAACTCGGTGAGCAGCTCGGGGTCGCCGGTCACCCGGACGCTGCCGTTCTCGATCGCCGCCGGGGCGCTGATCTTGCCCAGGATGAGGGCGGCGAAGCCGTGGGCGGTCTCGATCACCAGGTCCGGGTCCTCCTGCGGCCCCTCGCCGACCGTGAGCTGGCCGTCGTGCACGGTCACCCTGATCACGACGTCCATGACGCGCAGCTCGTAGTTCAGCGGCTTGTCATAGGGCTGTGAGCCGGTGTGCGGACCCAGGTAGCAGGCCCGCATCGCCTGGATCAGCGAGCCGGAGGTGTAGATGTCGTCCGCGGCGGGCGGGCCCATCGACTGGGCACCCCAGCGGCCGAAGGCCATCAGGATCTCGTCAAGCTCCCGGCCGTAGTCGGTCAGCTCGTAGACGACCGCGGTGGCCGGACGCGGCAGGATGCGCCGCTGCAGCACGTTGGCCTGTTCCAGCTCCTTCAGCCGCGCCGACAACACGTTGGTGGGAATCCGGGGCAGGCCCTGCCGGAGGTCGGTGAAACGACGGGGTCCGGCCATGAGATCGCGGATGATGAGCAGTGCCCAGCGCTCGCCGACGATCTCCAGGGCACGGCTCAGCCCGCAGATCTGTCCATAGCTTCGTCGCGCCATAGGCCGGGACTCTACAGCCTGCTTGTTTTGAGAGAGTGCGATCTTGTGCACTATGTTCAGAATATCCGGGCCGGAACTTTGCGTTTGCCCTTGTTTGCGCAGCGTGAGCGCCATTGGAGTGATCAGTCACCCGGCGTCGCGGGAGGCGTACTCAGCGTCGCTGCCACTCCGTCATCAGCCATTGAACCACGTACAACAACCGATTCGTTCTGGCGTCGTGCGACAGTACCTGACCCGGTCCGGGATCGGATGACCGCGCTCTCGCGGAGTGTTGCCCGGGTGGAGGCAGGTCGTGCGCGACCGATGGGGCGAGTGCGACCACGGCGGCCCCGCCGAAGCCGGACGGAGGCCCGCCACAGTCGGCGGACCTCCGTCCGGAACGGGTGAGTTGCCGCCCTAGTCGCGGGCGGCGCCGTTGGACTCACTGGCAGCGGCGCGTGGCTGACCGGTGCCGGCGGAGACCATCTCGAACTGCGACAGGGCCGCCCGCAGCGCCTCCGGAACCCGGGTGGGCTTGGTGTCGGTGTTCGGCCCACGCATGCACGCGATCCGTTGCCGTCCCCGGGCGACCAACACCTCCAGACCGTCGCGAAGCCGGACATAGTCGAAGGCGAAACCGATCTGGGTCTGGGTCAGGTCCTCCAGCCGCATCCGGATCGAGAGCTCGTCGAAGGCGCCGATCTCGACGAAGAACTCGCACTCGACCTTGAGCGTGAACAGCTTGAGGTCGTTCTGCAGGTCCTCCAGCACCGCCCCCGCCCGGTCCCGCAGGAACATCTCGCGGCACCGGCCCTGCCACCTCAGGTAGTTGACGTAGTAGACATTGCCGACCAGGTTCGTCTCCTCGAATCCGACCAGGTGCCGGTACTCGTAGTACTTCTCCATACTCAGCTCTCGCCTTCCGCCAACATCGTGAACACCACGGGGTCCTGCACATCGCGCACCGTGGTGGGGAACGTCGCGATGCGGGCACTGCCCGACCGCAGGGTCACCCAGGCCTCAGCCGCCGCCTCGCCGACCGTGATCGGTTCGATCCGGGCCCGGCCCACCTTGCGCAGGCACTCCACCGCACCCCAGACCCGGGTGGCGGCCAGCGACAGCTCCTCCCCGCGCTCGGCGGCCAGCAACTGTGCCAGCGCGTACGGCTCGGCGCCGAGCAGGTCGGCCCAGTCCTGGTCGGACCGGGTGGTGACCACCTCCACGTCGCAGCTGACCGGTTGCCGTCCACCGGCCACGACGAAGGTCAATCCGGCTGCGTGCGAGGAGGAAACCTCGACACCGGCGTCGACCTCGGGCTTGCCGTCCGGCCGGTAGCGCACCGTCGCCGGCCGGCCCAGCGCCCAGCCCAACGCCTTGGCGGTCTGCTCGCGGCGAGCGGTCTGGCCGTAGGCGGGCTCGGCTCCGTCGGGAACCACCCCGCACCGCAGGCTGGTCCCGGCCAGGTTCGGCTCGGTGCGCCGCTCCAGGTACGGGCCGAGCAGGCTGGCCAGCCACGGGCCGGAGCCGTCCTGCTTGCGCACCGCCTGCAGCCGCAGGCCCTCCCACCGCTCGACCAGCTTGCCCGCCGGGTCGCGGACGTCGAGGTCGTAGAGGTAGGTGTCACCGTCGCGGTGACGTTCCACCGCGTGCAGCGTGACCCGCTCGTCGTCCGCCACGCCCTGCCGGTCGGCCAGGTACAGCCGTTCGATGCCCGCCGGCAGCAGCGTGGCGTCCGGAACGCAGCACTGGATGGTGTGCATCAACGCGTCCCGGGTGCCGGGATCGGCCAACACCAGGTCCTGCGGGAGGACGCCGGAGAACCAGTCGGCCGTGGCGCGATTGCTGATCTCGGCCGTGCAGCTCTTGGCGGCCAGCTGCCGGTAACCCAGCAGCCGCTGGAACCGGTTGCCCTGGAACAGCACCGAGCCGTACAGGTCCCGGGCCGGGTCCAGCGGCAGCAACTCCGGCGACTCGTCGGGGCTGACCGTCTCGGCCAGGCTCAGCGAGTACCGCAGGGTGGCCCGGAAGTGATCGGCCTGGAAACCGGTGTCGCTGCAGCGGATCACTGCCTCGACATCGCCGTCGCCGGTGACCAGCGCCGCGATCCGGATGGTGGTCTGACCCTCGGGCGGCACCACGATCGGACGCAGGAACTCCACGTCGGTGAGCACCGGTGGCCGCTCGTGACCGGTCAGGGCGGTCGCGGCCTGCGCCATCGCCTCCATCCCCAGCACCGCCGGGAACAGCAGGTCGCCGTCGAGCAGGTGATCGGGCAGGTAGAGATCGGCACCGGCCGTCAGGTCGGCGTCGGCCACCAACTCGATGCCGGGGTAATACACCTGGGTCCGGTCCAGGAACCGCAGCAGCGGAATCTCCCGCTGTTCCAGGGAGATCGTCGGCAGCCCCTCCGCGCGGCCCATCACCACCATGGCGGTGGGCGCGCTCGGGTCGGTGAGCACCCGGTTGAGCATCTCGATGCCCTCCTCGGTCCGGATCGGCGAGATGCCCTCCCGCATCAGCGACTCGAGTACCCCCAGCCGCTCACCCATGCCCGAGCCCGACCACACCGACCATTCCAGCGCGACGCACCGGCAGTCGGGGTAGTCCTCGGCCACCCGGTAGGTCAGGTCGGTCAACCAGTCGTTGGCCGTGGCGTAGTCGGCCTCACCCCGCAGGCCGGCCCGGCCGATGATGCTGCCGAACGTGACCAGCAGCCGCAGCGAGCCGGGGTCGGTCGCCGCGAGTACTGCCTCCAACCCGCCGATCTTGGGTGCCAGGGTCCGTTCGAAGGCGGATTGGTCAAGGTTGAGCAGGGAATTCGGCTCGTTTCGACCGGCGCCGTGCAGGACCCCGGTAACCGGGCCGAGAGTGCCGCGGATCTCCTCGACCGCCGCCTTCACCTCGTCGGCGGAGGTGACGTCGGCCCGGACGTAGCTGAACCGCAGCCCCATCGCCGCCATCCGCTCCAGGTTGGCGGCGAGCTCGGCGTCGTTGTCCGGGCTGGACCTGCCCAGCAGGCCGATCGCAGCACCGGTGCCGGAGGCGAGCGAGAGCGCGCACTCGGCGGTGATGCCCTTGCCGCCACCGGTGACCAGCAGCACGTCCTGCGGTCCCAGCGGTGCCTGGCCGCCGCCGGCCAGCTGCAACGGACGCAGTACCGGAACCCGGCGGGCCCCGTCGGCGTCGTAGCTGACCTCGGTGAAGCTGGCGGTGGCTGCGACGTCGGCGACGATGCCGCGCACCGCGGCGCTCACCTGGTCGGGTGCCAGATCCACCGGCAGCGGCAGGGTGACGACCGTGGTGGCAACCGCCGGCGCCTCCAGCCGCAGCGTCTTGGCCAGGCCCGCCGCTCCACGCCGGTCACCGACCGCCACGAACCGGGCCGGTGCCGGCAGCGCCAGCGCCGCCTTGGCCGCGGCCAACATCAGCGGGACGTGGCTCTCGTCGCAATCGCGCGGCAGGCAGAGCAGCACCCCGCTGCCGAGTTCGGCACCACGCAGCGCCTGCCGCAGTTCGGCGGCCAGCGGGTGCCGCTCGCTGGCGAACACCTCCCAGTCCCCGCTGCCGGTGGGCCCGGCGGTCGAGCCGGCGGTGGCCGGCACCTTCTCGATCGCGAAGGCCCGTACCCAGGGTGCGACGCCCAGTGCGGCGGCGGCCGGTTCGTCCGACTGCGCCAGCGCGCTCTCGCCCAGCTCGTCGAGCAACTGGGCCAGCTGTGCCAACGTCGAGGTCGCGAAGGTGGAGGTCGCCATCGGAGCAGCCAGGCCCAGCTCGCGGGAAGCCTGGTTGACGATCTGCCCGACCGTGATCGAGCTCAGGTGCAGCTCGTCCAGCGGGTGGCTGTTGGCGCTGACCGCCTCCAGCGGCAACTCGGCCCGCTCCGCCGCCAGCCGGCGAAGCACGTCCACCGCGTTCTGCGGCGGCCCGGCCGGCACCGGCTCGGCACTCGGTTGCTGATCGAGGATCGGCCTGGATTCCACCACCGGCTGGGGTGCCGGTGCGGCGTCCGCCGGTTGCGTCGGTGCCGAGATCAACCGGGCGGCGGGCAGTGCCGGGCCGGGCAGCTGGGCGGCCGGCGAACCGGTGCCCAGGTTGTCCAGTGGCGCCTGCTCACAGGGGTTGGCGAAGAACCGGAACTGCTTGCCGACCTCCAGGGTGCGGGTGAACCGGTTGCGGTGCAGTTCGGCATGCCGGATCGGAGCGCCCAGGACGTAGCAGGCCGCCACCGCCCGGAACAGGCCGGCGAGGGAGTTGCTGTCGGTCTCCAGCGAGATGGCCGGGATGTAGGGCGCGATCTCACTGGCCAGCCCCCGCAGGATGGTGCCGGGACCCACCTCGAGCAGCAGGTCGACATCACCGGCCAGGGCGGTCACGGCCTCGGCGAAGCGCACCGGTTCCCGGACCTGGCGGGCCAGCAGCTCGACCAGGTCGATGTCGGCCGGCAGCGTCTGGCCGGTGACGGTGGACACCACCCGGCGCTGCACCGGGCTGAACCGGTCGTTGGCCAGGTGGCGGTGCAGCGCCTCGGCGGCGTCGACCACCAGTTCGGAGTGGAAGGCGTGCGAGACCGGCAGCCGGATGGCCGTCAGTCCCAGGCCGACCGCCTCGGCGCAGACCCGGTCGACGGCGTCGGTCGGCCCTGACACCACGGTCTGCTGCGGGCTGTTGAAACCGGCGATGCCCACCGAGCCGTCCAGCAGCGGGCTGACCACCTCGGGCGCGGCCAGGATGCTGGCCATCGCCCCGTCAGTACTGCTGGTCTCGGCCATGATCCGGCCGCGTGCGGTGGCGATCGACAGCAACGTCGACTCGCCGTACGCCCCGGCCCAGTGCAGCGCGGTCAGCTCGCCGAGGCTGTGGCCGGCAGCGGCCACCCCCTCGATGCCGAGCAGGCGCAGCATGCGCAGCCCGGCCACCGACGAGGCGGTGATCCGGGGCTGGGCCGCGGCGGTGTCGGCCAGGCTGGTGCCGGTGGGCAGCGACTGGCTCCGGTAGAGCTCGTCCACCACCTCGAAGCGGCGCCGGATCGCGCCACCGTCGGCGCGCCGCCCGGCACCCTGGCCGGGGAACAAGAACCCGATCCGGGGCGCGGTGGCGGTATTGCCCAGGAAGACCCCGCCCTCGGGATCGAGCACCGAACGAGCACCGTTGTCCAGCAGCATCAGCAGCTTGCCGAACTGGTGCTCGGCCTGCTCGGGGCTGCTGACGACCACTGCCGCCCGGATCGGACGGTCGGCCAGCCCGGCCTCGAGGGTGCCGGCCAGATCGCCCAGCTCCGCGAAGGACATCCGGGTCGTCATCGCAGCCAGCTGGCTGATCCGCCCACGCAGGTCGGCGATGCTGCTGGCATCGATCAGCAGCAGCTCGCAGTCCTGCCGGGAACGCACCAGCTGCTGGACCTCCGGCGCCAACTCCGTGCGGCGCTCACCGGCGGACTGCTCCAGCACGACGTGGGTGTTGATGCCGCCGAAGCCCATCGAGGACACCCCGGCCCGGATCGGGCCCTCGGCCGGCCACAGTTCGGCCGAGCTGGGAACCCGCAGCGCCGGCCGTTCGCCGAGCAGCTCCGGGTGCGGGTCGACGTGGCTGGTCGCCGGCGGGATGACCTGGTGGTGGATGGCCAGGATCGCCTTGAGTAGGCCACCGACGCCGGCGGCTGCCTTAGTGTGGCCGATGTTGCCCTTCAGGGTGCTGATCGCGGCGGGTGCCGCGTCGGGGTCGGCCAACCGCCGGGAGGTCGAGAAGGCACGCAGCTCGGTGGCATCGCCCACCGCGGTGCCGGTGCCGTGCCCCTCCAGGTAGTTCACCGTCTCGAAGCCGAATCCGGCGCTGCGGTAGGCACGATCGATCGCCAGCTGGTGCCCGGCCGCCTCCGGCCGGGTGATGCCGCCCTTGCCGTCGGAGGAGTAGCCCCAGCCGACGATGCTGGCGTATCGCTTGAGACCCTGCTCGATCGCGTCCTCCTCGCGCATCAGCACCAGCATCCCGCAGCCCTCGCCGGGCCAGAAGCCGTTGGAGTGCTGGTCGTAGACCCGCATCTCACCCGAGGCCAGTGCCCCGGTCTTGGCGAAGCCGATCACCTCGAACGGGTCGATGGACAGGTCCACCCCACCGGCGATCACCGTGTCGAGGTGACCCTCGGACAGTGCGTTGCAGGCAGTGGTGACCGACAGCAGCGACGACGAGCAGGCACCGTCGACGGTGTAGCCGCCGCCGTTGAAGTCGTAGTGGTTGCAGATCCGCCCGGCGATGGTGTTGGCCAGCCCGCCGGCCAGCATGTCCTCGTCAACCGGGGCGAACGGGCTCTTGTACTTCTCCTCGAGCTGGTCGAGGAACCCGGTGAGCGAACTGTCGTCCCAGCCCTGTTCGCGCAGCGCCGCGCCGACGGTGCGCCGGACGTAGGGCCAGCGCAGTCGCATCACGCTGGCCCGGCTGAACTCGCCGGTCAGGCTGTTGCCGATCACCACACCGGTGCCCTGGCGGTTCAGCCCGGCGCCGTCGGGGAAGCCGGCGTCGGCCAGCGCCCGGGCGGCGGTGTCCAGCGCCAGCCAGTGGGTGAGGTCGGTGGACCGGTAGGTGCTGCCGGCCACCCGGTACTTCACCCGGTCGAACTCGAAGCCCTCGATGACCGCGGCCTTCTGCGAGTAGAACCGGTCAGGTGCCGACGGGTCGGGGGAGTAGTAGTCCTCCAGCCGCATCCGCTCGTCCGGCAGCCGGCGGAATGCCCGGCGGCCGGCGAGCACGTTCTTCCAGAGATCATCGGGGGAATCGGCGTCGGGGTAGCGGCAGGAGATACCGACGACCGCGATGCGAACCGGGCTCATACTGCCACCGCCGTGGTGTTCGAGGCGACCGGCCGGTCAGCGGTCGCGGCGCGACGCTGCTTGGCCTTGCCGAGGAAGTGCGCGCCCCACCAGCCCGCGCCACGCAGCGCGCAGACCGCGGTGGTGGCGAAGAACAGCGTGTAGACCACGTTGAACTGCATCATGATCGCGTAGACGAAGGCGACCGAGGAACCGAACATGAACTGGTTGCGGGCCTTGGACGGGGTGGTACCGGGGTCGGTGATCATGTAGTTGGTGAACAGCACGAAGGCGATTCCTGTCATGGCGCCGAGGGCGGAGAAGAGGGAGACGTCCCAGATCCAGTGCCGGACGAAGGCCTGGATGGCGAAGCCACCCATCCAGCCGACGATCAGCGAGACCTTCTTGGTCAGCATCGCGTTGATCACCGTTCCGGATACCGCGATGATCAGCGGGATCATCACCCGGAAGAAGGTGTTGGCGTTCTCGCTGAACTGGTAGGGCGGCGCGATGCTGCACCAGTGGCTGAAGCAGAGCAGCACCGCGGTGATGCCGAAGTTGGACGGGTTCATGAAGTGCCGCATCCGCCCGTTGATGGGTGCCTGCAGCACGTGCTTGGCACCCACCCCGACCACCACGCCGAAGGCGACCGGCCAGAACTGGTTGTTGGCGTAGAGCAGCATGTTGACGGCCAGGGCGGTGATGTGCGACGGCAGCAGCGCCTCGTAGACGCCGCGCACGCCGTTGCCCCGGTACTTCGGCTGCCGCCGGTACACCCAGGCGCTCAGGGTCTCGAACCCGAGCTCGGTGGCGTAGCCGGTCAGCACCGCCAGGAACGGCCACAGCCACGGCTGCTCGAACCCGAGCCAGGCGTAGCCGAAGATGTTCAGCACGCTGATCGAGATCGCGAAGTTGCGCAGTGCGATGTAGCGGGGATCTGGCTTCGGCTTCGTCACGGCCGCCGGAGCCGCCGGCGGCGCTGCCGGGCTGGGTACTGCTGCTGACTGCTGGACGGTGGCGGTCATCGGCTGGAAACCTCCTGGGCGGTGTCCGTCAGGACGAGGGAGTGGACGCCGGGCGTCAATTGCTGCTTCTGCTGGTGTACTTGGCCGTTGATGTCACGCCACTGCAGGTTCACGGTCGCGGCTCCGGTGAAGGAACCCAGGCCGAAGTGCACGTCGAAGCTGCGGTAGCCGGCGTGGCCGCTACCACCGTCGAGCTGGGAGATCGCCGTGCCGTTCGGGGTGGTCACCGTCACGGTCGCGTTGTAGGCAGGGGTTCCGAAGTTGGACAGGCCCTTGCCCGCAACCGCGCTGGAGTCACTCGACGGCCGGTACAGGTGCAGGTCCAGGTAGTTGCCCCGGTCGGGCGACTGGTTGGCGTAGAAGGCCGGCGGGCCCCACTGCCGGGCGATGGCCCAGTCGAGGGTGCCGGTGCCGGTGGTGTCGGCCATCGCGATGGCCCGGGTCGGAGTGGGCACCGCGGTCCCGAGCTGCGAGCTGATGTTGACGTACTTGCCGTCGGAGTTCTTGGCGTAGAAGGCCATCTTCTGCCGGCCGGCGACGTCGTCACCCGCCTGGACGTTCGGCCACATGGCGGGGTTGCTGAGCAGGTCGTCGTTGGTCATGGCCATCTCCTGCAGCCAGGGCCACCGGTCGATGTCACCCTTGACGAACCCGTCGGCCTGCAGCACGGACATGTCGCCGTTGTTGAGGAAGTCGCCCATCTTGACGTCCCAGCACCAGCCGGTCCAGGCCATGCCGTACTTGGAGGCCTCCTGCTTGAACGGCGCGATGCCCCGGGACAGCTTGTCGGCCATGTCGGCGTTGTCGTCAGCCTGGTTGGTGAAGATGAAGTTGCTCTCCTGCAGGCCCCACTTGGTGGTGATGTTGCTGACCGCGATGTCGAACTTGCCGGTGTGGTTGAGGTCGGCGAAGTCCACGCCCATGCCCTTGAACGAGCCCTTGCCGAGCACGAAGGACTTGGCGGTGGTGGGGGTGCGCTGCCCGCTGGCCTCCGCGAACCGGATGGTGCCCGGGGTGGAGGTGTTGTACAGCAGGTGGTGGTGGCCGAAGTCGTTGGCGATGTAGACCTCGGGCAGCGCGTCACCGGTCAGGTCGGCGCCGGCGATGGCCAGCGTCCAGCCGGTGGACAGCTGGTAGGGAATGGCGCCCTGCTGCTCGACGTAGCGAGCCGACGGCTTGTCCCCGGAGGTGGCGTCGTGCCAGCGCAGTACCCGGTCACCGCCACCGTTCTTGGCGGTGGACAGCGAGTTGTTCATCTGGACGTTGTTCTGCCCGTTCGGGTTCAGCACGTCGGACTCGGGGAAGTAGTTGCCGACGATGATGTCGGGGTGGCCGTCGCCGTCGATGTCACCGACCCACTCGGCGTCGGTGTTCCAGCGCGGGCCGTGGTAGCGGCCGTCCAGGGACTGGTAGGGCAGCAGCTCCTGCGGGTAGTAGGCGCTCGAGGACACCGTGGTGGCGCTGGCCTTGGCCAGGAACAGGATCGGGGTGCGGCCCCAGTAGGAGACCATGATGTCCATCCGGCCGTCGCCGTTGAAGTCACCGGGGTGGCAGCTGGTCGGAGCCATCGCGGCGTCCATCGGCAGCGGGCTGGCGTTCAGCACGAACGGCTCGAACCGGTCGGCCTCCGGCGCGGTGGGCGTGTAGGTGACGACCACCGAGTTGGTCCGGGTGTCGACGATGCACATGCCGTCGGAGCGGCCGTGGCCGGTCAGGTCGTTGATGGCGATGCCGGCCCCGACGGAGGAGATCCAGGCCGCGATCTTCTGGTAGGCCCGGTTGACCGGTCGGATGGTGTTCATCTTCTGGTCGTTGTAGCCCGCGGGCATCGCGATGGGCATCTCCTGGAACTTGTACTTGGTGGCCACCGAGTCCGCCCCGTAGGTCGCAACCCGGCTCTGTGCGACCACGTACAGGGAAACCAGGATCAGCGCGGCGACCAAGCCGGGGATTAGCTTGCGGAGACGTTCTCGGGACACTGCCATGATTCACCCTTCGCGGAGTAACAAGATCAACTGCGGGACTGCGTTGCCGGGGAGATAGTTCGAGTCGGGGCGCAACGTGATACGACGCCTGGGGTGCCGTCCCTACCTACGTGCAAGGACAAGACCTCAGGCGCCGTCTCACCTGCCTGCCGTCGCATACCGGGCCTGAAATGACCCACATAGCGCTGATCCAAGGATGCGACCCGGCCCCACCACAGGCTTCTCATGCCGTGCTCGGCTGGCGTATGTTGCCGTTTTAACCTGCATTCATTGACGATTCGACTGCGCTGACCCTGGGCTGCGACAGCCGTCGCGGCTGCCCCGGGGGTAGCCGCGCCGGGTGGCCGAAGCCGCCGGGCGAGGCGCTCGCCGGCGGTGGTCGTGCCGGTCACTCAGCTGATTCGCAACCAGCTGCCGACCTGCCGGGCGGCTGCCATGCTGGCCCAGGAGGTGGTGGCGATCAGGGCCTCGTCGCCGGACTGCTCACGCCGGAAGGCGTCGATGACCGGTTGGTCGACCTGGTAGGGGGCCAGTGCCGTGAGCAGGACCAGCCGGCCGGTGGCGCGCTGGCCGGCCGGCAGCGTGAGCACGTCGGCATCGGCCCAGGACCGGCTGACCCCCGGTGCCGCGCCGTCCCAGCCGGCCAGCCGGGCCCGCAGCACGTCCTGGACCGGCACCGGGACGTACTGCCGCCCGGCCGCCTCGAGGGCCGCGCTGGCACGGGCGAACGCCTCGGCGACATGCGGGCTGCCCGCCGCCCACCACAGGTCTTGCGGCAGCGGTGCCGCCGGCAGCAGCTCCAGCGAGGCACCCGGCTGGTGCGCGGCCCGGGCGCTGGCGCTCATGAACCGCCCGAGTACCCGCAGCATGCCGGGCCGGACCCGGCCGGGCACCGCCGCCGGCAGCGGCGAGTCGTCGAGGAAGATCTCGACCATCCGGTTCAGGTAATGGAAGGTGACGGCCACGCCGGCGATCTCGGGGGCCTGTTCCTCGGAAAACGGTGGTGGCGGGGACTGGCTGTCGGACCGGCTGCCCGACCGGCGTGCCCAGTGCGCGATCGCCCGGGTCTGAGGATCGGCGATCTCGGAGATCCGGTCGGCCGATACCGCCGCCGCGGTGGAACCGCCCACCAGGCCGGACAGCGTGGCCGAATGCACCGCGACGCAGTACGGGCAGGCGTTGCCGAGCGAAACCGCCGCCGCGACCGCCTCCTTGACGGCTCGCGACACCTGCCCGTCGGCCAGCAGCGACTCGCGCAGCATCATCCAGCTAGCGGCCAGCGGCCCGGGCGCCGGCGAGTGCAGGGCCAGCGGCGGGGCCAGCATGCCGAAGTCGCGCTCGGCCTGCCGGTAGACCCGGCCCACGGTGTCGTCCGAGGCGCTTTTCCGCACCGGGCTGACATGCCGGACCTGATCCACCGAACGGCGCAATGCCGCCTGCAGTAGGGACGCGGCCATCGGTGCTCCTGCCTGAAACTGCTGCGGATGGTGGTGCTGGTCCTCCGGCGCCAACGGCGCGCCGGAGGACTGGTCGGTCAGTCGGCGAGCAGCTGCGCGACCATCTTGTTCGCCTGGTTGCGGGCGCTGGTCTCGCCGTGCGGGGCCGGTGCCCCGTAGCTGACGTCGATCCCGCGCTGCTGGGCGGCCCGCACGATCGCCGGCATCGCCCGTTCGGCCAGCGCCGCGATGGTGTTTGCCGGGTTGACGGTCAGCGCGCTGGGCACCGCCGAACCGTCGGTCACGAAGATGCCCGGGTGCCCGCGCAGCTCGTGGTTGTCGTCCAGCGCCGAGGTGTTCGGGTCGTCGCCGATCCGGCAGGAGGCCAGCGGGTGCACGGTGTAGGCGCCCACCACGTCGTTGGTCCAGGGCATCACCTTGGCCAGGCCGTCCTTCTCCAGGATGGACTTGACCGCCGCGTCGGATTTGGCCCAGCCGCGCAGGGTGTTCTCGGTCGGGTTGTACGACAGCGGGCCGAGGCCGAACATCTGCTGGGACACCCGCATCGAGTTGCCGGTCGGCGGCGGCGGCCCGAAGACCCCCTCGTTGTCGTCCTCGGACATCGTGAAGGTGGTCAGCCAGGACTTCCAGTGCCGCATCATGTCCTTCTTCTGCGGGCCGAACCAGGTCGGTCCGGTGGCGTCGGCCACCTGGGCGAGGATGGTGCCCAGGCCCGGCGGGAAGTACAGCTGCTCCAGGGAGAACCGCTCGTACTCAGGCAGCGAGCCGTCCAGCCAGTCCCAGCACGCCGCGACCGGCCCCTTGCCGATCTGGCCGGCCTCGAAGGCGATGCCGTCGCCGCGGTCCAGGCCCAGCACGTCGCGCAGCCGGTCCTCGTTCAGCACGGCGGTGTTGAGCCGTTCGCCGTTGCCGGAGAAGTACCTGCCGACGGCGTGGGGCATCGTGCCCAGCTGCGGCTCCGAGCGCTGCAGGATTACCGGGGTGGCCGCGGTGCCGGCAGCCAGCACGATCAGCTTGGCGTCGATGGTGCCGTTGCCGGTCTGCACCCGGTAGTCGACCTCGTCCAGGGTGTTGTAGTGCACCCGGTACCCGCCGTCGGAGTTGCGGGTGATCTGCTGCACCTCGTGCAGCGGCCGGATCTCGGCGCCGTGCGCGATCGCGGCCGGCAGGTAGTTCAGCAGCAGCGAGCGCTTGGCGTCGAACTTGCAGCCCGACATCATCCAGTTGCAGTTGGTGCACTTGGCGGTGTCGACGGCGGCCGGCACCGGGTTGCAGGTGTGCCCGGCGTTGTTGCACGCCGCCGCCCACACGCCGCCGGCGTAGGGCACCGTCTCCCACTTCTGCTTGCTGATCGGCAGCGCCTCAGCCACCCGGTCGTACCACGGCTCCAGGCTGTCCCGGCTGATCGCGGCCGGCCACATCCGGCGGCCGATGCTGCCCTGGCGCTCGAAGATGTAGCGCGGCGCCCGGGGCATGGTGGCGAAGTACACCACGCTGCCGCCGCCGACGCAGTTGCCGCCGAGCACGCTCATGCCGTTGCCGACGGTGAATTCGAAGATCCGGGTCGAGGAGGACCCGAGCTTGAAGTCCTGGTCGTAGTCCTCGGCCTCCAGCCAAGGGCCGCGCTCCAGCACCGTCACCCGGGCACCGCCGGCTGCCAGGTGGTAGGCCGCGATCGAGCCGCCGAAGCCGCTGCCGATGACGAGGACGTCGGTGCTTTCGGTGCTGGTCATGCGGGGCTCCCGGAAGGCGTGGTGTTCGGGTGGATCTCGGCCAGTTGGCGGCCGTAGCTGTAGTTGGGGAATCGCCACAGGCCGTCGGCGTCCGGTGGCGCGAAGCCCAGGGTGACCAACCCGGGGTGCCCGGCGGCCAGCGCGTCGGCGGTGTGCATGTACGCGCCGGTGTCCCAGGCCATGTTGGAGAACATCACCAGGTTGACCCAGCCCTGCCGCTCCGGGTGTTCCCAGGCGGTCAGCCGCAGCACCAGGGCGACCCGGTCGTCGTATTCCAGGCTGACGAACGCCGGCACCGTGTCGTCGAGCCACCG
>Ga0247773_1000343_pt1 | contig 21334 bp, 13 predicted proteins | sample UWRJL092311B6_FD_179934 | JGI IMG/M metagenome (GOLD analysis project Ga0247773, IMG submission 179934) | Plant litter microbial communities from Arlington Agricultural Research Station in Wisconsin, United States - UWRJ-L092-311B-6 | ecosystem: Environmental > Terrestrial > Plant litter >...
GGAGGCCGCCGTGGGTGCGACCTTCATCCCATTCTCAATCCAGTTTACGACCTGTCTCACGCAGGGTGAGCGGAGAACCACGTGGTTCGCCGCTCCCCCTGTTTCCTCCGCGTGAGATCCGCCTTGATCGATCCACCGTCCCGGCGGATCTCGCCTCATGCTGGATCCGAAAGAAGAATCGGTGCATCTCCTCCGTCAGAACGCGACCCGAAGTATGGATCCTTCGGCCTGCAGCCTGTAGCGAAAATGCAGGTCACGGCGTGGTCGGCCTCAGGAAGACATCTCTGGACACTGGCGGTTCACGGCTTCGCTCTCACCTCGGGTACTTCGCCAGCGCCAGCTCCACCTTCTCGATCACCTGCGCCTCCGTGATCCGCTCCATCCGGTCCGGTCGGTGCCTGGCGTCGATCGGGTACTCCTCGCCGGGATCGCCGAACGTGTCCAGGAGGAGGTCGTGGAAGCGGCGGTAGGGGCCGTATCTCTTCGGATTCGTGTACCCCATCAGCCCCACCGTGGGCGTGCCGAGCGCCACGCCGATGTGCAGTGGGCCGGTGTCCGGGCTCACCAGCACGTCCGCGCGGGTGAGGAGGTAGACGACGCGCCGCAGGTCCCACGCGCGCAGGTCCAGCGGCGGGTGCGCGGCGGCGGCGCGGATCGCATCGGCCGCGGCGTTCTCGCGCGGCGAGGGCGCGCCGACCAGGATGGTGCGGGCGCCGTGGCTCGCCGCGAGCGCGTCGGCCACGGCGGCGTAGCGCACGGGCGGCCACTCCTTCGCCGGCTTGCTGGTGCCGACCACGAGGGCGACCGTCGGCCCGGCGTGCGGCGGGAGGAGGGCGGCGTAGCGCGCCTCTTCCTCCGCCGTGGGGCCCAGGTTCCACTCCAGCGGCTCCGCGGGGATGCCGAGCGCGGCCAGGAACTCCAGGTACTGGTCCTGGATGTGTTGCGGGAGATGCGGCGGAACGTGGCGGTTGAGCGGCACCCAGCTCAGGTCGCGCGCCCGCGCCCGGTCGTACCCCAGCTTGAGCGGCGCGCGCGCGAAGCCGGCGATCACCGCCGCCTTCAGGTACGGCTGCAGGAGGAGGACGAGGTCGAACTCGCGCCCCGCCAGCGCCCGCCGCACGTCGAGAAAGCCGCGGAGGCCGCGCTTGCGCTCGAACACGATCAGCTCGTCCACCGCGGGGTGGCCGCGGACCAGCCCCGCCGGCCCCGGCTGGATCACCCAGGTGACGCGCACGCCGGGAACGTGGCGCCTGAGCGCGTTCAGCACCGGGAGCGCGTGCACGGCATCGCCCACGGCGGTGAGCAGCACCAGGCATACGCGCCCGCCCGGCGGCAGCGTCAGCGGCCGCGATACCGTGCGTTCCACAGCTCCACCTTCCCCAGCACGTCGTCCACCCCGATCCGCGGCATGCGCCCCCAGCGGCGCTTCATCGACACCGGCGACACGTCTCCCGGATCGTGGTAGGCATCGACGATCAGGTCGTGGAAGCGGGCGTACGGCCCGGTGCGCCGCGGGTCGGCGTTGGCCATCAGGCTGATCACCGGCCGGCCCAGCGCCACGGCGATGTGCAGCGGCGCGCTGTCCAACGCGAGAACGAGCTCCGCCGCGTCGAGCACCGCCACCAGCCGCCGCAGCCCGCTCCCCAGCGCCGACACCGGCTCGGTCCGCGCCGCCGCGCGGATCTGCCGTTCGATCTCCCGCTCCCGCTCCGACGCGCCGCCGACCAGCACCGAGGCGAGCCCGTACCGCTCGTGCAGCGCGTCGATCACGGCGGCCCAGCGCTCCGGCATCCAGTCGCGGTCCGGGTTGCTGGTCGCCAGGTTGATCGCCGCGTACGGCCGGCCCACGGAGGCCACGAAGTCGCGCTGCCAGGCGCGCTCCCCCTCCCACGGCCCGATCCGCCACTCCACCGGCGCCGGATCGACCCCGAGCGCGGCCAGGAACTCGAAGTACTGCGCCTGCACGTGCTGCGGCGCGTGCGCGGCGATGCGGCGGTTGGTGAACAGCCAGTTCAGGTCGCGCGCCCGCGCCCGGTCGAACCCCAGCTTCACCGGCGCCTTCGCCAGCGCGGTCACGATCCCCGCCTTGAACGCCACCTGCAGGTCGATGACGAGGTCGAAGCCGCCGCGGCGCAGCGCCAGCCCCGCGTCCACCAGCCCACGCCAGCCGCGCGCGGGGTCCACCGTGACGATCTCGTCCACGTCGGGGTGGCCGGCGACCAGCGAAGCGGGGAGCGGCTGCAGCAGCCAGGTGAGATGCACCGTGGGCGCGGCGCGCTTCAGCGCGTTCACCACCGGCAGCACGTGCACGGCGTCGCCCACGGCGCTCATCATCACGATGGCCACGCGGGCGCCGTTCAGCTCCGCGGCCACTCAGATCTCCACGAAGACGCGGCCCTCGCCGTCCACGCGGGTGGTGAAGCCGCGCAGGGGGATGCTGGCCGGCGGCGTGCACACCGCCCCGGTGCCGATGTCGAAGGTGGCGCCGTGCCACTCGCAGGTCAGGCGGCCGTCCTCCACCTCGCCGCCGTCCAGCGGCAGCTCTTCGTGCGTGCAGATCCCCTGCAGCGCATAGACCTCGCCCTCCACGACGCAGAGGACGATCTCCTCGCCGCCCACCTTGAAGCCGCGCGCCTCGCTCTCCGAGAGCGCGGTGACGCGCGTGACCTCGTATTCCGCCATGCGATCTCGTCCTGGACCATTCGTGTGGGATGCCGCTCGAGCGGGGGTGAACTTCGGGAACGCGGCGGGATGGGGCAAGGCGGAAGGCGGCGCGCCCGGCCTCGGGGGTGGTTCCGAGGCCGGGCGCGGGGTGGGGCGGGGAAGAGGCGGGAATGGAGCCCGGGAGGAAGATCGGGGCGGGCGGACTCGCGTATGGCCGCCGGGCGTGCTTACGCGAGGGGGAGGGTGAAGGTGATGGTGGTGCCCTGGCCGGGCGTGCTCTCGGCGCGGATGTCGCCGCCGTGCGCCTGCACGATGGCCCGCGCGATGCTCAGCCCCAGCCCGGCGCCGTGCGTGCGCGTCTCGGCGCCGCGCCAGTTCTGGTCGAAGATGCGGGCCAGGTCGGCCGGCTGGATCCCGCGGCCCGTGTCGGCCACGCTCACGCGCGCCCGGGTGCCGGCGCGCTCGGCGGTCACGGTCACGCGGCCGCCGTACGGCGTGTGCGCCAGCGCGTTGCCGATCAGGTTGCCCAGCACCTGGTCGATGCGGTCGGCGTCGGCGAGCACGGGGGCGTTGCTGGCGTCGATCACCTCCAGCGTCACGCCGCGCTGCTGCGCCTCCAGCCCCTGCGTCTCCACGGCCGAGCGGAGGATATCGCCCAGCTCCGCCGGCGCCGGGGCCACCGGGAGGGTGCCGCCCTGCAGCACCGACTGGTCGAGCAGGTCCATCACCATCCGCCGCATCTTCTCGGTGGAGAGGAGGATCGAATCCAGCAGGCGGCGCTCGCCCTCCATCGCCGGGTCGGCCGGCCACACGCGCTGCAGCAGCTCGGCGGCGAGCGAGATGGAGTTGAGCGGGTTGCGCAGGTCGTGGCTCACCGCCGCCACCGCCTGCTCGCTCCACCGCGGCTCCGTCGAGACCGCCGGGGCGGCGGGGCTCGCGGGGTAGATCCACCCGGCGTCCACCGTGTCCACGGGAGCCAGGCGCACCTGCCGCGTGGGGCGGCGGCGGGGGGCGGTGGCGGCGTCGCGGCGGGGGGCGGCGGGGAGGGTGCGGATGGGAGCGCGCATCGGAGGCAGCTTTCGGTCGGGTCGTCGGGCTGTGCCGCGGCAGGTCGCCGCCGGTCACGCGCTCAAGTCTGCGCTCGCGCTCTCAAGCCCCTGCCGTGCGCGTCTCACGCGGTCTCAACCTCCTCTCAATCAACCTCATATCCAACCTGTTCACAGGCACTTGCGGTTTTTGGCCGTGTTTACGCGCAAGGTGATCTGGCCGGACCGAACGGCTCGTTCGATGGGCTGATACGTGGCCTGCTACTCGCTTCGTCGTCGCCTCTGGACGTCCAACGTGGCCAGTCTGATGCACGATGAAGTGCATCAGGAGTGTGCGAGCGAGGTGAAGGGGAGCGGGCGACCCGGTCTCGTGGGTGGCGCTGATGAACGGCGAAGGGCAGAAGAGGGGGCGCTTCGCGCGAGCCACGGAGGACACGGAAAGGGCCACGGTTGGCCCTGCGCGAGACGATGGGCACGCGGGTGATCGCATGGGTTCCTTCGTCTTGTCGGTGGACCAGGTGATCGGCGTGGAGTGGACGGAATCAGCCGCCCGGCGGAAGCGCGGGGCGGCTGATTCGACGACGAGGTCGTGTGGCGGCGTGGCGAGCGGCGACCGGGGGAGGGAGGCGGGCCGGGGGCGTGCGTGCGGGTTACTGGGGGATGAGGTACGGCGCGCCGCTGACGCTTCCCTGGAATCCCTCGAGACCACCGCCCACCTCGAACCCGCGCGCGGTGATCTCGTACTGGCGAAAGGCCTTGCTGTGCTGGCTCCCGCGCATCTTCGCCACCGTCATCACCTTGCGGATCTCTCCGTCGGCTTCGCAGTACCGCAGCAGGATCAGCACGTCGGCCAGGAAGGAGACCACGTTGGGCGTGAAGCGCAGCTCCGACTGGTCCTGCATGATCTCCATCGTGGTGAGCACGGTGATCCCCACCCCCGTGAGCGCGCCCACCAGGCGGTACAGCGACTCGCGGAAGTCCGTGCGGAAGGTGGGCGCCAGCGCCATCTCGAATCCCGACATCGAGTCGATCACCACCCGCTGGGCACCCACCCGCGTGGCCGCCTCGCGGATCTCGAAGAGGGTCTCGTCCGGCGAAAGGTCGAGCGGGCGAAGGTAGATGACCTCCAGCACCTTCTCCTCGATCATCTGCCGCAAGGGAAAGCCGAGCCCCTCGGCGCGGTGGATGTACTCCTTGGGGTGCTCCTCGAAGACCACCAGCACCCCGGGCTCGCGCCGCTTCACCCCCTCCGCGATGAAGTGGGTGGCGAGCACCGATTTGCCGGTGCCCGAGGGGCCCGTCACCAGCACCGAGTCACCGCGGGGGATCCCGCCCCCCATCATCTCGTCGACCGCGGCGAGGCCGGTGGAGGAGCGGCCGCGCGGGGTCGCCCGGTCCTCCTCGCGCACCGGGAGGGAGATGCGCGGGAACACCCGCAGCCCGTCGCCCGTGATCTTGAAGGTGTGCAGCCCCGGCATGTTCGCCTGGCCGCGGACCTTCACCACCTGGAGCTTGCGCACCACCGAGTTGCGGTCGGCCTCCTGCGAAAGCCACACGATGCAGTCGGCGATGGTGAACACCGGGTCGGACTCCCGCTCGGCCGGCATGTACTCGCCCACCAGGAACGACGTCACCTGCCAGCTGGTGAGATGCAGCGCGAGCTGCTGCACGAAGGAACGCAGGGCGTGCTCGTCGGTGGGCCCCTCGCTCCCCGCCCGGATGGCGGTGCGGAACGAGTCCACCACCACCAGCCCGGGGCTGCTCGTCTCCACCTCGTGCACGATCCGCCGCAGCACCCCCTCCAGCCCGTGCTCGCGCACCTCGTCGCTGAGATTGACGAAGCGGATCGAGGTGTCGACCCGGGTGATGTCGAAGAAGGAGTACTGCTGCTGGTAGCGCAGCATCTTGACCGCCGGCTCGCCCAGGATGGTGAAGTAGAGGGCGGGCCGCTCGGGCGTGGCGTTGGCGAACATCACCTGGTGCACGAGCGTGGTCTTGCCGCCGCCGGGCTCTCCCGCGACCAGGTTGAAGGAGTATTCGGGAACGCCCCCGCCCATCACCGCGTCGAGGCCGGGAACGCCGGTCGGCAGGTGCCGGATCACCACTCGCTTCTGCGTCATTCCTCAGTCTCCCTCGAGTCAGGCAAACCCACCGGCGGCGCCAGGTTCGGCCACACGTTCATCACCGGGCGCAGGCCCAGCTCCTCACCCAGCAGGTTCACCAGCAGCTCCAGCACGTTCGCCAGCAGCAGGGTGCAGGCGGCCTCCACCTCGGCCGCCTCGCGCTCCCGCAGCGACTCGCCCAACGCGGCGAGCGAAAGGGGCGCGTCCGCGTGCGAGCGGAGGGCGGGGAGCCAGGGAATCTCCCGCTGCGCCAGGTTCGAGGCGCGCCCGAAGAGCGCCGCGGCGCCCCCTCGCCCGACCAGCGTGCCCAGCTCGCCGCACAGCTTGTGGCACGCCCGCTCCCCCGCGAGCGCCAGCGACGCGTGATCGCGAGCACCGCCCGCTTCGTGCTCGAGGAGGCGCCTCACAAGATCGATCACGTCTGGTGACCGTTGCATCATGCACGTCTCTCGTAGGCGCGGGAAGGTGCGGCTGCGGCGGGAAGCGGCGGAGCAAGAGCCCGGCCACGGGATGCGCGGCCCCGCCAGCCCGCGTGTCGGGCCGTGGCCTTGTTGTTGCGCGCCCCATGTGCCGCAAGGCTTCTGGACCACCCGGGGAGATGCCCCGGCGTCCTTCCCACACCGAAGCGATCACCGTGCTTTCACGATCCGCCAGCGGGAAGGGGAGCCAGGCGCCCGCGGCGCCCGGCGGCGGCGCCACGCAGCCGCCCTGGCGCAGCGCGACGCCCGAGGGCAAGCTCGCGTTTCTGGGCGAAGCCAGCCGGTACCTGGCCGACTCGCTCGACTACGAGGCCACGCTGCGGACCGTCGCCGGGCTCGCGCTCCCCTTCCTGGGGTCGTGGTGCATCGTGGACCTGGTCGAACCGGACGGGGCCATGCGGCGCCTCGCCATCGTGCACCCCGACCCGTCCAAGCAGGAGCTCACGGCCGGGCTGGCCAGGAGCTGGCCACCGGGGCGCGACGACCCGCTGGGTGCGCCACGAGCGGTGCGTACCCGCCAGATCGAGGTCATCCCCTGCGTGGACGACGAGATGCTGGTGACCGTGGCCCGCGACGCCGAGAATCTCCGCACCTTGCGCGCGCTGGGGATCGGCTCGGTGGTGGTGGTCCCGCTCATCGCGCGCGGCAACGTGCTGGGCGCGCTCACGCTGGTGAGCGCCGACAGCGGCTACCAGTACTCGGCCTCCGACGTGGAGCTCGCCGAGGCGCTCGGCGCGCGCTGCGCGGTGTCGATCGACAACTCGCGCCTTCACCGCGACGCACGGAGCGCGGGCGCCCTGGCGGCGCAGATGAACCAGAAGCTGGTGATCGCGAGCATCCGCGAGCAGGAGCTTGCCGAACGGGCGCAGGGACTGGCCGACGAGGCGCGCCAATCCGCCGAGGACGCGCGGGAGGCGAACCGGGCGAAGTCGCAGTTCCTCTCGTCGATGAGCCACGAGATCCGCACGCCGCTGAACGCCATCATCGGCTTCACCACCCTCTTCGAGCTCGAGATCGCCGGCCCGCTGACGGCCGCGCAGAGCCAGTACCTCGCGCGCATCCAGGCCAGCAGCGCGCACCTGCTGAAGCTGATCGAGGACGTGCTGGACCTCGCGAAGGTCGAGGCCGGGCGGATGGACGTGAAGGACGAGAACGCCCCCGTTGAGGCCGCGGTGTCGGCCGCGGTGGGCCTGGTCGAACCCCAGGCCGGCACGGCGGGGATCATCATCGGCTACCGGGACGGCTACACCGACCGCTACCGGGGCGACGAGGACCGGGTCCGCCAGATCGTGATCAACCTGCTGGCGAACGCCGTGAAGTTCACCGAACGGGGCGGGCGGATCACGGTGACCTGCGGCACCACCTCCGAGCCCGACGAGGAGGCCCGGCTTCCGGCGGACTCCCGGTGGGTGTTCATCCGCGTGGCCGACACGGGGATCGGGATCGCCCCGGAGATGAGGGAGTCGGTGTTCGAGGCGTTCGTGCAGACCGAGCAGGGGCTCACCCGCAGGCGCGACGGAACCGGGCTGGGGCTCACCATCAGCCGCGAGCTCGCGCGGCGCATGGGCGGAGAGCTGACGCTGCGGAGCACCGAGGGGGAGGGATCGTGCTTCACCCTCTGGCTCCGCGCGGCTCCGCCGATCCATCCCGCCCACTGACCCGCCGTTCGCGCCTTCGCGGGCCCGGGCGCGCGGCTCGGCTGGTCTCCACGCGATGGACCGCGGATCGTTGGAACCGGCCGTCCGGCGGAAGCGCGGGGCGGCTGGTTCGTTGGCCGATGATCCCGTTTTGGGCCCGGCGGGCGCCTAGCGGGGGATGGCGGCGCGGAGGCGCGGGTCCGCGCCGGCCCAGAGCGCGGCAAGGGCGTCGTGCCAGGCGCGGGCGGTGCGGGTGTCGCGGTGCAGCGTCGCGAGCTGCGCGCGAAGGCGCATCATCCCCAGCAGCGAGCCGGTCTCGCCGGCCTGGTCCACGCGCGGCTCCCAGGGCTGGTCCAGCACGTTGGGCGGCAGCGCCTCGAGCGCCACCAGCGTGCGGTCGAGCTCGGTGAGCGCGCCGGTGGTATCGCCCAGCGCGAGACGCAGGCGTGCCTCGGGGAAGACGTAGGCCAGGTCGCGGTCGCCCGGGGTGCGCGGGCCCAGCGCCTCGGTCAGCGCGGCCAGGCGCTGGCGCACCCCGGCGACGTTCCCCCGCGCCAGCATCGACTGCATCTCGATCTCCGCGTCGGGCTCGGAGATCGGGGCACCGGCGCGGCCGCCGTACGCCTGCGCCAGCCGGCGCACGGTGATCAGCAGGGCGCTGCGCGCGTCCTCCCGCCGCTGCGGATCGCCGAACCAGGCGGACACCAGCTTCTCCAGGCGCGCCTCGGCCGCCTGCGCCTCGGGGAGCATCCCCAGCGAGGCGTAGACCAGCAGCTCGCCCTGCGCTTCGGCCACGGGGATGGGGATGTCGACCGCGCGTGCGTGCGCGGTGGTGAAGCGGGGCGCGCGCTCGGGGGCGGCGGCGCGCATCAGCGCCAGCGCCTGGTCGGCGCGCCCGGTCAGCACGGCCAGGGGCGCCAGCGCGCGGGCGTTGCGCGGCTCCGGGCGCGGCGAGCGCGCCAGCGCCGAGTCGGCCGCGGCGCGGGCGGCGGCGAAGTCGCCCACGCGCAGGTGGAGGCGCACCTGCGCCACCTCGAGCTGCACCTTGAGGACCGGGTCGGTGGCCAGCTCGCGGGCGCGCGCCACCTCGCTGAAGGCGCTGGGCTCGCCCTGCGGCACCTCGCGGATGCGGCCGATCCCCTCCAGCCCCCGCGCCAGCGCCTCGTGCGCGTACGAGCTCTCGGGGAACGCCCGCACCCACGCGCGCAGCACGTCGGCCAGCAGCCGGCGGTTGCGCTCCAGCGCGGCGGCGCGGGTGGCGGGGATCGTCTCCTTCTTCAGCGCGACGACATCGGCCACGGGCCAGGGAACGAAGGCGACCGTGTCCGCCTGCAGCGACACGTACGCGGCGAAGGCCGCCGGCTCGCCGCCGGGCTGCGGCACCTCGCCGTAGCGCACCAGCCGGTCGTCGGTCTGCAGCAGCACCTGCAGCCGCCGGAACCCGGACCCGCGGAACGCCTGCAGCGCCGAGGGCACGGTGCTCAGCGCGCGGCTGAACGCCTGGATGGCGCGGTGGTAGCTGCTGCGGAAACGATAGCCGGACGGGCTGGAGGGGTCGCGCACGAGCGCGTCGTCCAGCAGGTGGCACTCGCCAACCCCGTACCAGGCGGCGAAGTCGGTGGAGTCGCGCCGCAGCAGGCTCTCGTATTCGCCGCACGCCTGCGGGAACTGCCCGTTCCCCAGCGCCAGCAGCCCGCGCGCCAGCGAGCGCTCGCGCGGGTTCAGGCGCGACGAGTCGGCCAATGCGCTGGCGGCGTCGTCGCGCCACCCGGGCGGGTCGACCTGGCCGCTCCACGACATGGCCTGCGCCAGCCAGAAGTGCGCGGCCGCGTAGCCGCCGTCGATCTGGACGGCGCGCGCCAGCTGGACGCGTGCGCGCGAGAGGTCCCACTCCGCCATCGCCAGGCGCCCCGCCTGGTACGCCTGCCACGCCGCCACCGAGGTGGTCCCCGGCGTGTCGTCCATCGTGCCGGCCCGGCCCAGGATGGCGGCCGCCAGCGTGGCGATGCGCTGCGTCACCCCGTTCAGGTCGCGCCCGATCCGCACCGTCCGCTCGGCGGTCGACCCGCCGCCGTCGGTGTCGTACAGCGCGGCGCGCACCACCACGCTGTCGCCCAGCGGGGTGATCTCGCCCCACACCAGCCGCCCCGCGCCCGCGTCCTCGGCGATGCGCCGGGCCTCGGAGAGGGTGGTGGGCGGGCCGCGCCGCGCCATGAGGTCGCGGGCGCGCTGCGCGTCCACCAGCCGCACGTCGGTCCAGCGCGACAGGGCGTCGTGCAGCAGCAGCTCGGCCTGGTCGGGCGAGAGCGCCGCGCCCTCCCCGCTGCGCTGCACGAAGGGGAGGACGATGTAGGTGGAGGCGTCGAGCCGCGCCCCCGAGCCCCGCGTCCAGGCGAAGAGCGCGGCGGCCACCATCACCAGCAGCACGGCCGCCAGCGCGATCCGCGCCCGCGGCGAGCGCCACCGCCCCGGCGCGGGCGCGGGGGATGGACCGGACGGCTCCGGCTCCTGCCGTGGAGCGGGGGAGGGGGCGGGATGCGTGGAAGCGGGGTGCGGCGGCGCCGCGACGGCGGCCACGGTCTCCACCGGCGCCGCGGCGACGGCGACGCCCGCCGCCGCGGCGGCGGCGGGCGCCACCGCGGCGGGCGCGGCGGCCAGGGCCTGCGCCTCCAGCGGCGCGGGGCGGGGCGCCTCGCGCAGGCGGCGGGCGAGCAGGTCGATCTCGGCGTCGGGCTCGGCGCCCAGCTCCTCGCGCACCAGCGCGGCGTGCACCGAGGCGTGGCGCACGGCCGCGGCGCGCTCGCCCCCGGCCTCCAGCGCGCGCATCACCCGCAGCGCGATGCGCGAGCTGAACGGATCCTCGCGCGCCAGCCGCTTCCACCACTCGGCCGCCTGCAGCGGCTGCCCCTCGGTCTCGGCGCTCTCGGCCAGCGCCTCGAGCGCGCGGGCGTACGCGCGAGAATGGCGGTCGCGCTCCTGCTCGGCCCAGCGCTCGAAGTCGGCCGCCTCGCTCACGAAGAAGCCGTCCAGGAACGGGCCGGCGTACAGCGCCACCGCGCGCTCGGGCTGGTCGGCGTCGAGCGCGGCGTGGAACTGGTCCAGGTCGCTGCCGACCACCGACGGATCGAGCGAGATCTCGTCGCCGGCGGCCACGAGGGCGTCGTCGCCCAGCGTCTTGCGCAGGATGTACAGCGACTCGCTGAGCAGGTGGCGCGCGGCGTCGGTGGGGCTGTCCGGCCACAGGTAGCCGATCAGCCGCTCGCGCCCCACCATGCGCCCGCGCGCGGAGGCGAGCACCGACAGCAGCGCCATCCGCCGCCGGTGCACGGCTCGCCCCGACACGGGCGTGCCGTCGCGTTCCAGCGCGGCGCAGCCCAGGAGCTTGAGGAAGAACACGGAATTGAGCGGGGGGTGATAGCGCGCCGAAACCAGGTTGACCGCAGGGCCGCATACTGGGGGAGCAAGCCGGGCGACGCAAGCCCCGCGACCGCCCCAGAGGGGCGGGCGGAGGTGTCGTTGGGGTCCTGGTTATTCCAAATCTCTTCGCCTGGTGGCCGAATGCGAGTGGTGGACGGGAGTGTTGATACCGGAATGAGATGCAGATCCGGCGATCGTTCCTTGATCCGGCCGAAAACCCATGTAGTTTGGGGTGCGTGCCCGTCCTCCCGCGTGAGCCCCCGTGAGACCCGGCCTGTCACCACCGCACCCCCGCCCGCACGGTCCGCGGCGCGCGGCGGGTGCTCCTTCCGGACCCGTGCCGGACATCTTCCCAGCCCCATGATGCGGAGGAAATCGATGAACCCCGTACACCAAGCCGCGCCCCGCGCCCGGCGCGCCCTGCTCACCCGCACGCTGGCGCTGGCCTGGGCGGCCGGGATGCCTGTGCTGGCGGTGGCCCAGCAGGCGTGCCCGCCGCCGGTGGCCATCCCGGCCAACCTGCTGACCACGCAGACGCCCTGGGACTCGGTCGGCTCGTACCTCCAGAAAGGGTCGTTCGTGGCGCCCGACACCAAGACCGTCTCACCCTGCTACATGTCGCAGGGGCAGGGGAAGGACTCCATCCCCTGCGCCAAGATGACCGCCACCATCCGCTCCGAGGCCCAGGCCTACTGCTTCACCCAGCAGATGGCGCAGGATCCCTCGCAGGCCTACGTTCTGGGCCAGGTCACCTGGGAGGCGGGGAAGAAGTGGAGCCAGCTCGGGTTCGGCAGCCAGAACCCCAGCAACGTGGTGTACCTGGCCGTGATCGCCGGGCAGGGCGTGACCCTCTTCCAGGACAAGTCGAACACGGTGGGGATCAAGGCCGGGCAGCAGGGGTGGAGGTTCTCGATGCACAGCGACGGTCCCTACACGCAGCCCCAGGCCGCCTGGCGGCCCGACAGCCAGAACCCGCACGGCACCGCGATGGCCCAGCTCCCCGCCGGCCCCGCGGGCGTGCTCCCCGATGATTCGGACGCGGCGCAGGACGGCGCCTCGTACGGGTGGATGGCGTGCGCCCCGGGGTGCTGCCAGTTCCACGGCACCAGCGGCGGGGTGGGGGATGGCGACGAAGACGACGACGACGACGAGCAGGGCGGCCATGGCCACCCCGGCAACGGACATGGGCACGGCGGCGGTCCCGGTGGCGGCTCGCGCACGCGGATGACCGTGAGCAAGGAGCGGACACCGGGCGCGGAGTGAGCGCGGCCCGCACTCCACGTCCGGTTGCGTGAGGGATGCGCGCCCGGAGGGCCGGGACCGCGGCGGCGGGGCAGTTTCCGCCGCCGTGGGCCCGGCGCCGTTGGCAACGGCGGTATCGTTGCCTACGGCGCGCGCAGCCCGGTTCCGCGCCCCGGCGCGGAACACGCCCGCCCCGCCGTTTTGCTGGTGTTCGAAGGGCACGATCTCGTTCGATCGGACTCCGCCCGGCGTTCCGCCGGCGTTCGAAGGGCACGATCCCGTTCGATCGGACTCCGCCCCGCGTTCCGCCGGTGTTCGAAGGGCACGATCTCGTTCGATCGGACTCCGCCCCGCGTTCCGCTGGTGTTCGAAGAGCACGATCTCGTTCGATCGGACTCCGCCCCGCGTTCCGCCGGCGTTCGAAGGGCACGATCTCGTTCGATCGGACTCCGCCCGGCGTTCCGCCGGCGTTCGAAGGGCGCGATCTCGTTCGATGGGACTCCGCCCCGTCGCGCGCTTCGTGGCGCTCCGCCGGGCTCGTACGCCGCATGCCGTGTTCGCAGCGTGGCTTGAAGGACGCGATCCAGACTTTCACCAGGTGCCCCGACCGTGAGCCGCAGGATCCTGCTGGTAGACGACGACGCCTCCGCCCTGATGGCGCTGGAGTTCCATTTCCGGCGCGAGGGGTGGGAGGCGCGCACGGCTTCGAGCGCCGAGCAGGCGCTGGGCGCCGTGCACGAGTTCCGCCCCGACATCGTGCTGACCGACGTGCACATGGGGGAGATGACGGGGCTGGAGCTGCTCGCCCGCCTGCACGCCGCCATGCCCGGCACCGACGTGATCGTGATGACCGGGCAGGACGACATGGGCACCACCATCCAGGCGATGCGCGGCGGCGCGTACGACTTCCTGGCCAAGCCGATCGACCTGGAGCAGCTGGACCTGCTCGCCGCCCGCTGCATGCGCGACCGCGCCGCCCGCTCGCGCGCCGCCGCCGGCGTGCCCGAGGCCGACGAGGCGCTGGCATACGCGGTGGGCCGCTCGCCGCGGATGATCGAGATCTACAAGCTGATCGGGATGGTGGCGGGGACGCGCGCGCCCGTGCTGATCCGCGGCGAGACGGGAACGGGGAAGGAGCTGGTGGCCGGCGCCATCCACGAGTACGGGCCGTGGGCGGCCGAGCCGTTCGTGGCCATCAACTGCACGGCCATGGCCGAGTCGCTGCTCGAAAGCGAGCTCTTCGGCCACGTGAAGGGCGCGTTCACCGGCGCCGACCGCGACCGCAAGGGGAAGTTCGAGCTGGCGGGGAGCGGCACCCTTTTCCTGGACGAGATCGGCGACACCAGCCCGGCGTTCCAGGCCAAGCTGCTGCGGGTGATCCAGCAGAAGGAGTTCCACCCCGTGGGCGGCGAGAAGGCGCGCACCACGCAGGCCCGGGTGATCGCCGCCACGCACCGCAACCTCGAGGAGCTGGTGCGCCAGGGAAAGTTCCGCGAGGACCTGTACTTTCGCCTGCGCGTGGTGGAGATGACCATCCCGCCGCTGCGCGAGCGCCGCGACGACATCCCCGCGCTCGCGCGGCACCTGCTGGCGCGCATCACGCGCGAGCTGAAGAAGGACGTGCGCTCCATCCCCCCGCGGGTGATGCAGATGCTGGCCGGGCACGACTGGCCGGGGAACGTGCGCGAGATGGAGAACGCCCTCCTGCGCGCCGCCGTGCTGGCCCGCGGCAACGCGCTCTCGGCCGAGGACTTCGACCTGGCGCCGCCGCTCACCGGCGGCGACGCGGCCGCCGCCGCCGCCCACGAGCCGCTGGGCACGCTCGCCGAGGCGCAGCGCCTCCACGTGGAGCGCGTCCTGTCGCACACGCACGGCAACAAGAGCCGCGCCGCGCGCATCCTGGGGATATCGCGCCCGCGGCTGGACCGCCTCCTCGCCGCCTACGCCACCGGCGCCACCGGCGACGAAGACGACTCGTAGCCGCGGCCGGCGCGAGCCGGATCGGGCTTCGCAGAATCCCGCCCTCTCCGCCGGAGGGCGGACACTCGGCACATGGCCGGTCACTTGACCTAACCCGTTCAACGGCGCTAACCTCCGGGCGTGGTGCGCACTTTCGCACTTTCGCACTCTCTCTCCGCGCGTCCATCCCACCGGCACGCGCACCTCGCGGTTCTCCCCTCCCCTCTCCATCATGCCGAGCTCGCTCGAAGAGCGGTTGTTCAACGCCGAACGCCTTCTCGCGTCGCTGCTGCGCGAGCGCGCGGGCGTCGCCACGGACAGCGACCTGCACCTGCTGCAGAGCGCCGGGATCGCCTTCGGCAGGATGGTGCGGGAGCCGGCGCCGGTCCAGGCGGCCACCCCCGTCGCCGGGGCCGAGCCATGGCAGCCGCGGACGGCTCCGCCGCCGCCTCCGCACGCCCCCGCGCCTCCGCGCGCCGCTCCCGTGCGGGAGGCGTGGCAGGCGGACCGGTACGCCGGCGCGGATGCGTACATCGAGGACGACCTGGTCCCCGGCCCGCGCCGGCACGAGCCGGTGGAGATGGAGCCGTCGCCCACCGAGCGGTGGATCGCCGCGCAGATGAAGGCGACGCCGGGCGACTGGATCGCCCGCGCGGGGATGGCGCTGCTCCTCCTCGGCATCGCCTTCCTCTGCAAGTACTCGATCGACCGGGGATGGATCACGCCGGCGCTGCGGGTGAGCGCGGGCGCGGCGGCCGGCGTGGCGCTGGTCGTTGTCGGATGCCACACCCACCGCGCCTCGCGGCGCTTCTCGGCGCTGTTCATGGGCGGCGGGATCGGCGCGCTGTACACGGCCGGGTTCGCCGCGTACGAGATGTATCATCTCCTCCCGTTCCCCGTGGCGTTCGCGCTGATGGCGGCGACCACCGCCGCGGCGTTCGGCCTGGCGATGTGGTCGGGGATCGAGATGCTGGCGATCGTGGGGACGCTGGGCGGCATCGCCACGCCGTTCGTGCTGTCGGCGTCGCACCCGTCGGTGCCCGGGTTCGTCGCGTACCTGCTGTGCATCCTGGCCCTGGGCAGCGGCACCTATCTCGGCTGGCGGTGGCGCAAGAGCTTCGTGGTGGCGACGGTGGGGACGTGGGTGGCGCTGGGCACCGCCGTCGCCACCCTCCCCGCCGCGGGCGCTACGGAGCCGCGGATCGCACTGACGGCGGGGTTCGCGGCGGTGCTGCTGGCCGGGTGGGCCGTCTTCCTCCTCCCGCGTGTGTGGCCCGCGCGCTTCCCCGCGACCGCGGGCGAGCAGGCGGCGCACGCGTGGTGGGCGCGCGCGATGAACGTGTCCGTCGAGCGCGTGCGGGTGACGGAAGGGTACCTCGCCGTGCTCGCGCCCTTCGCCGTGGCGTGGCCGTCGCTCGCCACCGCGTGGACCCTGTCGTCGCGCGGGAGCGGATGGCTGGCGCTGGGGATGATGGCGGTGACGGGGCTCGCCTTCGCCGCGCTCCGCCGGCCGCACCCCGCGCTGGGGCGCGCGCATGCCTTCGCGGCGGCGGTGGCGGGAACCCTGTCGCTGGTGGCGCTGAGCGACACGGTCATCGAGGTGGTGATCGCCGCGTCCGTCTATGGGCTCCTGCTGCACGTCTTCGCGGCGCGCGAGCCGCTGGGCCGCCCCCTGCGCCTGCTGGCCCACGCGATCCTGGCGTGCGCCGCGATGGCCGTGGCCGAGCCGATCATGTCGCCCACCCAGCCGATGGTGCGGCTGGCGCTGCTCGTGGTGGCGGCTTGCGCGTACGCCGTGGCGGCCGGGCGGGTGTCCGGCCTCTCGCGCGAGTTGCGCGACGTGTACCGGCTGGGCGGCCACACCGTCGCCGCGGTCCTGCTCGTCGCGCTCTGCTGGCCGCTGGCGGCGGCCGGGGGATGGGTGGCGGTGTCGTTCGCGGCGTTCGCGGCGGCGCTCTGCTGGCTGGAGGCGCGGCCGGAAGGCGCGGCGGCGATCTCCGGCCGGCCGGTGGACGGGATCGCGGCGATCGGCCTGCAGGCCGGGGCGCTGGTGGTGCTCTGGGGCTTCTGCGGTGCCTTCGGCGCGGGCGCGTTCGCCTGGTTCAACCAGCGCGCCGCCGCCGAGGTGGCGCTGATCGCCAGCCTGGCCGCCGGCGCGCTCCTGGCCGGGCCCGGGCGCCGGCGCCGGGCGATGGCGGGCGTGGGGTACGCGCTCTGGCTCTTCGCCGCGGCCGACCAGTTCGCCGGCATGGAAGGGGGCGCCGCGCTCACCACCGGCGCGTGGGCGGCGACGGGGCTGGTGCTGCTCCTCGCGGCGCTCCGCGACCGCGTGCAGACCGGCGTGCGCGTGGCGCTGGGGACCCTCGCGCTGGTGTGCGCCAAGCTCTTCATGGTGGACCTGGCGAACCTGGACCCGGTCTGGCGCATCCTCCTCTTCATGGGCGTGGGCGCGGCCTTCCTGGCGGTGAGCTACTACGTCCGCAGCGCCTGGCTCGCCGACGCGCCGGAGGCGGAGCCCGCCGACCGCGTGTCGCTCGCCGGCCAGTGAGCCTCGCGCCGGCGCGGATGGGGCCCCGACGACCGGCGTAGCCGGCATCGCATCGTACGGAATCGTGAGAGACGGAGAGCTGCCGCGTGGACGCAGCTCTCCGTTTCTCGTCGCTCCCATTCGAGCGCCGGGCGGGAATCGCGTCCGCCGACGTGGCCGTGGTTGACGGGCGGGCGCGAACGACGATCTTTCTCCGTCCATCTCCCCCGATTTCGGCAGCCTTTCCGCTTCCAGCAGGTCGCCTTTGAGCCAGCAGACGCCCGCGATCCCCCTTTCCGCCCCGCCCGCGCCCGCGCCCGCCGCCGCCGGCACCCGCCGCGACCGCGCGGTGCTGGTGGTGTTCACGGCGGCGATCTTCACCAGCGCGTTCCTGCTCTTCCTGGTGCAGCCGATGTTCAGCCGCATGGTGCTGCCGCTGCTGGGCGGCACGCCGGCGGTGTGGAACACCTGCATGCTCTTCTTCCAGGCGGCGCTGCTGGGCGGTTACCTGTACGCCCACGTGGGCGCCCGGCGGCTGGGGATCCGCAAGCAGGCGGCGCTGCACGTGGTCCTCCTGGCCGTGGCCGCGCTCCTGCTCCCGCTGAGCGTGAGCGGCGCCGCGCCGCGCGGCGGGGAGGAGCCGGTGGCCTGGCTCCTCTGGCTGATGGTCACCACCATCGGCCTGCCGTTCCTGGTGCTCTCGGCCACCGGGCCCATGCTGCAGAAGTGGTTCGCCGGGACCGGGCACCCCGGCGCCGCCAACCCGTACTGGCTCTACGCCGCCAGCAACCTGGGGAGCATGCTGGCGCTGCTCGGCTATCCGTTCCTGATGGAGCCGCGGCTGCGCCTGGCCCAGCAGAGCCTGGCCTGGGCGATCGGCTACGGCGTGCTGGCGGTGCTGGTGATCGCATCCGCCTGCGCCGTGTGGCGCCTGGCGCCCGCGGCGGACGCGGTCGCATCGGCCGGGGCGGAGGCGGACGTGGCGGCGGTGGCGCCGGTGAGCACGCGCGAGCGGCTGAGCTGGATCGCGCTGGCGTTCATCCCCAGCAGCCTTCTCCTCTCCGTCACCAGCTTCATCACCACCGACGTGGCGCCGGTGCCGCTGCTGTGGGTGGTGCCGCTCGCGCTGTACCTGCTCACCTTCACCCTCGCCTTCGCGGCAAGGCCGCCGCTGCGGCACCGGTGGATGCTGGCCGCGCAGCCGTTCTTCCTGGCGGCCATCTCGCTGCTGCTGATGTACGGCTACACGCGCAAGCCGCTGCAGGTGATCCCCCTCCACCTGGCCGGGCTCTTCGTCACCGCCATGGTCTGCCACGGCGAGCTGGCGCGGCGGCGGCCCAGCGTGGCGCACCTCACCGAGTTCTACCTGTGGATCGCGGTGGGCGGCGTGCTGGGGGGCATCGCCAACGTGCTGGTGGCCCCCCTGGTGTTCACGCGGATGTGGGAATACCCGATCGTGCTGACGCTGGCGTGCCTGGCCCGCCCCTGGGCGGCGCGCAAGGACACGCGGCGGCAGCTGCTGATGAACCTGGTGCGCACCCTGGCCTTCGTGTTCGCGCTGCTGCTGGTGTCGCGCACCGACGTGCCGGGGATCTCGCGGCCGGTGCAGCTGGGGCTGGCGGCGGTGGTGCTGGCGCTGGTCTCGGCGGGGCTGGGGCGCGCGCCGGCGTGGCTGGCCGTGTGCGTGGGCGCGTCGCTCGGCATCCGCTCGTACTGGGTGCTGGAGAGCGAGCCCACCATCCTGTCGCACCGCTCCTTCTACGGCCGCTACTCCGTGCTGCAGGTGGTGAGCGGCACCGAGGGGATCTACCACACGCTGTACCACGGCTCCACTCTGCATGGCGCGCAGAACCTGTATCGCGGCAAGACGCGCGAGCCGCTGACGTACTACGTTCGTGGCGGGCCGCTGGGCCGGCTGTTCGCGGCGCGGGCGGAGTCCGCCGGGAGGCGGCGCGTGGCGGTGGTGGGGCTGGGGACGGGAACGCTGGCCGCGTACTCCAACGCCGGCGAGCGCTGGACCTTCTACGAGATCGACCCCAGCATCGAGCGGACGGCGCGCGACCCCAGGCTCTTCCGCTACCTGGCCGACTCGCCCGCCCAGCTGAACGTGGTGCTGGGCGACGCGCGGCTCTCGATGGCGCACGCTCCCGCCGGCGCCTACGACATGATCGTGGTCGATGCCTTCAACTCCGACGCGATCCCCGTGCACCTGCTCACGCGCGAGGCGCTGAAGCTGTACTTCGACAAGCTGGCGCCCGGCGGCGTGGTGACGCTGCACCTGAGCAACCGCTTCCTCGACCTGGAGCCGGTGGTGGCCTCGCTCGCGAACGAGGCCGGCTACTCGGCGCGCGTGGGAAGCAGCAACCCGCCGGGCTACCTGCAGTCCGCCAGCGAGTGGGCCGTGGTCGCCCGCGACGACGCCGACCTGGGCACCATCGCCGCCGACTCGTTCTGGCGCCCCGTGCGCAACCCGCGCGGCATCGCCCCGTGGACGGACGACTTTTCCAGCCTGCTGAGCGTGTGGGGGAAGTGACGGGTGCGAGAGTGCGAGAGTGCGAGAGTGCGAGAGTGCGAGAGTGCGAGAGTGCGAGAGTGCGAGAGTGCGAGAGTGCGAGAGTGCGAGAGTGCGAGAGTGCGAGAGTGCGAGGGTAAGGACGGGCGGGTTGATGGTGATGGGAGTGTGAGCCACGGGGATTGGCCCTGAATCGATCGAACGGCCCCGTCCGCGCAACGTGCGTCGACGGGGCCGTTTTCGTCGTGCGATGATGCGGATCGGGGGCGAGATGCGGAGGCTTTGTCCTATGTGTCCGTCGGCCCGCAAACTGCATCCACGAGCGCCCCCGAACCCTGGGGCGGTGCGGCTGCCCGCCCGCCGAGCGAACCCTGCGGACAGGAGACAGGCTCATGGCCCGATACGGCACCGACTACGATCGCGGCTACCGCGGCGGCGAGGACTACGGCCGCGACTATCGCGAAGGCGGCAACTACGGCAACGAGTTCACCGCCGGGACCGGCCAGTACAACACCATGCACAACGACTGGCACATCAACCGCGGCTGGGGGAGCGTGAGCCCCGGCCAGCCGTCCGGCAACCGGCCTGGCTACGGCGCCCAAGGCCAGTACGGCCGCCAGGGCGGGCAGCGCTCGTACGGCGACCAGGGCCGCGACCTGGACCAGGGCGGCTACGGCGAGGCGGGGTGGAGCGGCTGGAGCGGCGCCAACTCCAGCGGCGGCTACAACCGCGGCGAGGGGACGTACACCACCTACGGCGCGGGCACCCGCGGCTTCGGCGGGACGGGGAACCGCGGCTACGACGCCGGCGACTACAACGGCTTCGACCGTGACCGCGGCTTCGGCCAGCGCGGCGGCTACTCGGGCGGCGGCTACGGCTCGGGCGGCAACTTCATCTCCGGCAGCACCGGCGGCGGCTACATCTCCAGCGAGGGATACAACAACGCCGGCGGCTCCAGCTTCGGCGGCGGGTACGGCGGCGGCGCCGGCGGTTCGAGCTACGGTGGCGGGTACGGCGGCGGCGCCGGCGGCTCGAACTACGGTGGCGGCTACGGAGGCAACAACGCCGGCGGCTACAACGCTGGCGGATCCAACTCGGGTGGATACAACCCAGGTGGCGGATACAACGCCGGCGGCGGCTCCAACTCGGGCGGATATAGCACGGGCGGCGGGTACGGCTCGGGCGGCTACACCGGCGGTGGATACGGCTCGGGCGGCTACACTGGCGGTGGATACGCCGGCGGCGGCAGCGTCGCCGGGCGCAGCGGCGGGTGGACGGGCGGCACCGGCAACCAAACCGGGGGGATGAACCGCGGCGGCTACGGCGCATCTGGCAACAGCCGTGATTACGGCAGCGATTACGGCGCCCGCGGCGGATACGACCACGACATCGGCGACCGCGTGCGCGAGGGATGGGACCACCTTCGCGACCGCGCGCGGAGCTTCTTCCGCCGTTGACGCGCGGGGCAGGGAAGACGACCGGCGCGGCGGACCTCTGTCCGCCGCGCCGATTTCGTCGTACCCCAGCGATCCACGCCGGCGAGCGCTCGCCCGCCGTGCACCATCACCCAGCCTCGCGCCGTTTGCGAGGCTTCCCGTCGTCGTTGCCGTGGCTTCCAGCCGCCCGGTGCCAGAGCTTCGGTCGAGCACCAGGACTCGCCCATGCTCCAACCCCAGCCTCGCGCCGTTTGCGAGGCTTCCCGTCGTTGTTGCCGTGGCTTCCAGCCGC
>Ga0247773_1000344_pt1 | contig 21298 bp, 16 predicted proteins | sample UWRJL092311B6_FD_179934 | JGI IMG/M metagenome (GOLD analysis project Ga0247773, IMG submission 179934) | Plant litter microbial communities from Arlington Agricultural Research Station in Wisconsin, United States - UWRJ-L092-311B-6 | ecosystem: Environmental > Terrestrial > Plant litter >...
CGCGTGTCCGGCGTGGGCAGGCGGCGGTAGCGCGAGACGGGCGCGGCGCGGCGGCCGTCGCCGAAGCTGGCCAGCGGCACGCGCAGCAGCGACAGGTCGCCCTCGCGCCACTCCTGGTGCCACATCGCCTCGCCGCTCCCATCCGCCTCCACCAGCACGTTCAGGAATCCGTCGCCGCTCTCCAGGAACGAGAGCTGGTCCACCGGGCTCCCGCTCACCCGCAGCCCCGTGGGCGCGGTGCCGTCCAGCGGCATGCGGTAGAGGATGGATTGGGGCGGCAGCTCGTCGTAGTGCTTCGTGTAGACCTCTCGCGTGGCCCAGACGTACACGGCGCGCGGCGATACGTAGAACACGCGCCCGTCCGGCCCGAACAGCGCGGTGGACTGGCAGCTCAGCGCCTCCGACGCCAGGTCGCACACGGTGACGGTGTGCAGCACCAGGTCGTCGGCCGCCGTGACGCGGCCGGCGGGGCGATAGACGCGCGTGGCCGGCGCGGTGCGGTGCCAGGTGGTGTCGGCCACCCCCCAGCGGCGGATCGCCGGAAAGCGCTCGAACGGGTCGGACGGCTCGTCTTCGTCCCCTTCCGCGGGCGGGTAGTAGTCGCCGCTCACGGGCGAGTACAGCACCAGCTTTCCATCGATGAGCCGGCTGGCGTAGTTGCGGCTCGAGTAGTAGTCGCCGGAGCGCAGCTGGTAGGTGGCGCGCCAGGTGAGGCCGCCCGCGTCGTCCAGCCGGAACACGCCCAGCTCGGTGCCGCCGCGGTCGTAGCTGTAGCCGACCACCACCACCTGGTCGCCGCTCACCAGCATCTCGTCGATCCAGGTGGAGCGCGGGTCCAGCCCGGGCCCGAACGCGTCGCTCGCGCTCACCGGCTGCAGCGCGCCATCGCCGATGCGCACGGTGAAGAGCCGCCCCCGGCGCAGGATTACCAGGTAGTTCCCGTGCACCTTCACGATCCCGCCCTCGTCCACCCCGGCGTGCTGCACGTTGGTGATGGATTCGTCGGACTTGGCCGCCGTGGCGGGCGTTCCGGAGAGGTAGTTGGAGGATGCTTCCGCCGCCGGCGGTGCCGCGGGCGGAGCCATCCCCGGCGCGGGCGGCGGGGGCGGCGCCGGCATGGGTGGTGGTGGAGGGGGAGGCGGCGGCGGGGGCATGTACCCGCTGGACAGGTGCCGGACGAAGGCCGCGAACTCGGCATCGCTGCCGAACGGCCGCAGCGTGGCGCCATGCTGCCCGGTCATGGCCGCGCACCCCGCGGAACCGAGCGATGCGGCGCAGATCGCCGCCGTGGCGAACAGGAGGGTCGATCTCATCTCGTGCAGCGGTGAAGGTGGGTGGACCTGCTGCATCGCGCGGACGATTCACTGCGGGAACAACCAGACCGCTCAGTATCGACATCCGACCGGCATTTGGATAGAGGCGAATTCCACGGTGGTGGCCCATTTTCAATCCTGACCGAGCTCTCCGCAGCATTCAGGACGTAACCTGCTGAACCCGTTGGACAATGGACATCCCACTTCAAGATGGCGCAAATTACCCGCACATACTTGTCTTATTTATCTTGACATCAGGGCAGATCGAATCGATTGTGCTTCGTCATTGCCGTGAGCCATGCCACGCGTGGCGTGAACAGGCCGGAACCCTCCCCAAAATCAGCCGCAGGCGAAAAATCCATCATGGGTCAAAACCACGGTTTCGAATCAGACACCCGCAGGTTCTTTGATTTCATCAAGCGTGGCGCAGGTTGGGGATGGGTAATCCAGATCGTAAAGATCCAAGGAAACGGACATACGGTGAATATCGTAGGGCGTGATTCCAAGGCGAAATCGATACCGATACGCGTGGTGGGGGCGGTTTTCAGCATCTTCCTTGGTCTGGAGATGGCGATCGTCGCGTCCGGGGCAGGTTTCCCCCGCGGTATGACTGCGCTCTGCACCGATGGCTCGTACTCGGCCAGCATTCGGCGGCCGGGCACCTGCGCCTGGCACGGCGGGGTGAAGGAGTGGCGGTTCTCCGCGTCGAATCTCTTCTGGATGCAACCAGCCGCAGCCCGTACGCTGGCCGTCTCGATCAGATAGGCAGGAATTCCTGGTGAAGGCCCGTGCCCGTGCACGGGCTCCTTTCGTTCTTCGCGAACGATCGAGCTCGGAGTGCTTGAAACGAACCGCATCGACAAACCGTACGGCGGTTGGCCCGAAGGAGGCGGTACCCACCGCCCAGCGTCCGTACACTCATCCGAACCATCTTATGTGCGCATCCGCCGAGCCCGCTTGTGGGAGTGTCAATCAAACCGTGAATGCAGAGGGTGACGGGCACGATCTGAAGGTCGCTGGGCGAGACATGATCATCATCAATCTCCTGACGCCGGATCCCCCCGTCGGCCATTCGCAGCCGGATTCGGCGCAGGTCTCCACTCCCAAGCCCGTCGATCCCAACCGGTGGAACGTCCGACGCTGGCCGGCAGCCGGCGCGGTGGCGACGGTCGTCACCGTGCTCGGCATCTACATGTCCGCGCCTGTGACGCCGCCGGCCGTCTGGCCGGACGGGAAGACGGCGCTGTGCCGGGACGGGGAATACTCGTCCAGCCTGCACCGCTCCGGCACCTGCTCGAACCATGATGGCGTGGCGTTCTGGCGCGATCCGCGGCACGCGACCGTCGCCAACGCGAACACCGGCAACGCCCCGCTCGCGCTCGCCGGGCTCGACTGAGACACGATCGTTCGGCCGAACCCTTCGAGCACGTTCTTCGCGCGGCGTTGCCGACCGAAGAACGTGCTCCGCCGTCCACCTGCGCCTCGCGCCCTTGACGCCCTCGTGAGCAGGGGTTATCGATAGGACCATGCGCAACGCCTGTCGCTTCACCACCCGCACCTCCACTACCACTACGACCCGTCACACGGGCCGCGGCTGGAGGGGCGTGCGCGCGTAGCAGGACGCGCGACGACACACCGGCGGACGCGAGCGGCCCGTGACCAGTTCACGGGCCGCTTTTCGTCCGCGCGGTATCCACATCGACCCCACCCCCCCGGGAGCCCGGATGAGCCACCCACCCGTCGTGGTCCACAAGTTCGGCGGCACCAGCCTGGCCAGCGCCGAGCGCTACCGCGCCGTCGCCGACATCGTGCTCGCGCGCCCGGAGCCGAGCCGCGCCGTGGTCGTCTCGGCCATGGCGGGCGTCACCGACGCGCTGGTGCGCACCGTGGCGCTGGCCGGCGCGCGCGACGCCGCCTACCGCCAGGAGCTCGCCGCTCTCAACGAGCGCCACCTGCAGACCGCCGCCGAGCTGCTGGACGGCCCCGCGCTCGCCGCCGTGCGCGAGGCGCTGGAGCGCGACTTCGCCGACGTGGCCGACGTGCTGCGCGCCGCCTGGATCGTGCGCCACTCCCCGCGCGGCGCGGCCGACATGGTGGCCGGGCTGGGCGAGGTGTGGAGCGCGCGCCTCCTGGCCGCGCTTCTCGCCAGCCGCGGCGCGGACGGCGCCTGGCTCGACGCGCGCGACGTGCTGGTCGCCGAGCCGGGCGAGGCGGCCGCGCGCATCGACTGGCCGGCCAGCTATGAGCGCGTCCGCGCGTGGACGCAGGCGCGCGGCGGCCTCCCCGGCACGCTGGTGATCACCGGCTTCGTCGCATCGACCGCGGCGGGGGTGCCCACCACGCTGGGCCGCAACGGGAGCGACTACTCGGCCTCCATCTTCGGCGCGCTGCTGGGCGCGGGCGAGATCCACATCTGGACCGACGTGGACGGCGTGATGAGCGCCAACCCGCGCCTGGTTCCCGACGCGCTGGTGCTGGACCGGCTCAGCTACCGCGAGGCGATGGAGCTGGCCCACTTCGGCGCGAAAGTGGTGCACCCCGCCACCATGCGCCCGGCGGTGGAGCACGGCATCCCCGTGTTCATCCGCAACACCTTCCGCCCCGAGGCGCCGGGAACGCGCATCGACGCGGCCGGCGCGCCGCAGGGAGGCGTCAAGGGGATCTCGTCGGTCGAGTCCGTCGCCCTCCTCAACGTGGAAGGGCCGGGGATGGGCGACGTGCCGGGGAGCGCGGCGCGGCTCTTCGCGGCGTTGCGCGAGGCGGGGGTGGAGGCGCTGATGGTGTCGCAGGGGAGCTCGCAGAACTCCATCTGCCTGGCCGTCCCCGCCGCGGCGGCCGACACGGCGCGGCAGGCGGTGGACGCGGCCTTCTTCGCCGAGCGCCACCACGGCCTGGTCGACGCGGCCGAGGTCGACCCCGGCTGCACCCTCCTCGCCGTGGTCGGCGACGGGATGGCGGGGTCGCCGGGGGTGGCGGCGCGCTTCTTCGGCGCGCTGGCCAAGGCGGGCGTCAACATCCGCGCGATCGCGCAGGGCTCGTCCGAGCGCAACATCTCGGTGGTGGTGGACGCTGACGAGGGCGAGCGTGCCTTGCGCGCCGTGCACTCCGGGCTGTACCTGTCGCCGCAGACGCTGTCGGTGGGGATCATCGGCCCCGGCGTGGTGGGGTCCGCGCTGCTGGACCAACTGGCCGAGCGCGTGGCGGCGATCCACGACGAGCGGGGGGTGGACATCCGCGTCCGCGCGATCACCGGGCGCAGCCGGATGGTGCTGGACCCGCGCCGCATCGCGCTCGGCGGCTGGCGCGACGCGCTGGCGGCGGGCGGTGCGTTCGATCTCGACGCGTTCGTCGAGCATGTGCAGACCGACCACCTCCCCCACACGGTGATCATCGACTGCACGGCCGACGAGGGCGTGGCGCGGCGCTACGGCGAGTGGCTGCGGCGCGGCATCCACGTGATCACCCCCAACAAGCGCGCCAACACGCTGGGGCTGGACTATTACCACGAGCTGCGCCGCGCCGGCCGCGGCCCGGGGGCGCACTACCTGTACGAGACCACGGTCGGCGCCGGGCTCCCCATCATCCATACGCTGCGCGAGCTGATCGCCACCGGCGATGAGGTCGAACGGATCGAGGGCGTGCTCTCGGGGACGCTCAGCTACCTCTTCAACGCGTTCGACGGATCACGCCCCTTCTCGCGGCTGGTGGCCGAGGCGCGCCGCGCCGGCTTCACCGAGCCCGACCCGCGCGACGACCTCTCCGGCGCCGACGTGGCGCGCAAGGTGGTGATCCTGGCGCGGGAGATGGGCGTGCGCATCGAGCTGGCCGACGTGGCGCTGGAGGGGCTGGTGCCGCCCGGGCTCCAGGGCGGCGGCGTGGACGACTTTCTCGCCCGCCTCCCCGAGCACGACGACGCGTTCGCCACCCTCTGCCGCGACGCGCACGAACGCGGCGAGCGGCTGCGCTTCGTGGGCATGGTGGAGCGCGACGGAACGGCCAGCGTGCGCCTGCGCTCGTACCCCGCCCAGCACGCCTTCGCCCGCCTCAACCTGACCGACAACATCGTGCAGTTCCAGACGCGGCGGTACACGCCCAACCCGCTGATCGTGCAGGGCCCCGGCGCGGGCCCGCAGGTGACCGCAGCCGGTGTGTTCGCCGACCTGCTGCGGCTGGCCAGCTACCTGGGGAGCGAGCCGTGAGCCAGCCCGCGCGCGCCACCGCCTTCGCGCCCGCCAGCACCAGCAACCTGGCCGTGGGCTTCGACCTCCTTGGTCACCCGCTCCAGCGCTTCGGCGACCGCGTGACCGCCGTCCGCGCCGCCACGCCCGGGGTGGTGATGGGGCCGATCACCGGCACCGTCACCGGGCTCCCGGCGGATCCCGCGCTCAACACCGCCGGCCGCGCGGTGATGCGGATGCTGCGCGACCAGGCGCCCGGCCTGGGGATGGAGATCTCGATCGAGAAGGGGATCCCCCTCTCCTCCGGGATCGGCGGATCCGCCGCCTCGGCCGTCGCCGCGGTGGTCGCCGCCAACGCGCTTCTCCCGCGGCCGCTGGCCACGGAGGAGCTGTTCGCCTACGCGCTGCGGGGCGAGGAGGTGGCCAGCGGCGCCATCCATGGCGACAACGTGGCGCCGTCGCTCTTCGGCGGGCTGGTGCTGGTGCGCAGCGCCATCCCCGCCGACGTGGTGCGCCTCCCCGCCCCGCCCGGGCTGCGCTGCGTGCTGGCGCTCCCCGAGCTGACGCTCAACACCCGCGACGCCCGCGCCGTCCTCCCGCGCCAGGTGCCGCTGCGCGACGTGACCACCCAGTGCGCGAACCTGGCCGGCGTGCTCGCCGGCTGCTACCGCGGCGACCTCGCGCTGATCGGCCGCTCGCTCCGCGACGTGCTGGTGGAGCCACACCGCGCGGCGCTGATCCCCGGCTTTCACGCCGTGCAGGCGGCGGCGATGGACGCCGGCGCGCTCGGCTGCTCCATCAGCGGCGCGGGCCCCAGCCTCTTCGCCTGGTGCGCCGGCGACGCGGTTGCGGACGCCGTCGCGCTCGCCATGCGCGACGCCTTCGCCCGCGCGGACGTCGCCGCCTCCGCCTGGGTCTCGCCGGTGGATGGGCCCGGCGCGCGCGTGGAGTCGGTGGAGTGAAGCGGGAGGCCCTCTCCCTGGCGTCGGCGGAGCTCGGTGTGGGAGGCGGACGCTGGCCGGGCGCGGGGCGGCCCCCTCCCCCCGGCCCCCTCGCCCCGCCCCGCTCCGCGGGGGAGGGGGAGAACCACGCGTGCTTCGGAAGCGTTCGGGCGAGGCAAACTCTCGGACGAACCTCCGCGTCCGAAGCGCATGGACGCCCGCCCGCCAACCTCTCCCGGCACGGGGAGGTGCGAGCCTGGGCGAGCGGAGGGGACGGCGGCGCCACCGAAGCGCTCCCGACCGTGAGAATGCGTCACCCTTCCCCCGTGCTGTTTACGGGGGGAGGGCCGGGGAGGGGGGCCGCGGCGCCGAGGACGCGCCCCGAATCATCTCCTGAATCCCCCTCGTTGTGTCGAGAGATCTTCCAGGATCGAACGATGATGATCGCCCGATGAGATACATCAGCACGCGCGACCCCGCGCACACCGCCACGCTCGGCGGGGCGATCCTCCGCGGGCTGGCGCCGGATGGGGGGCTGTACGTCCCCGAGTCCTTCCCCGCCCTGCCGCCGGATGCGCTCGGCGGCGCCCGGACGCTGGCCGGCGTTGCCGAGCGGCTGCTGGCGCCGTTCTTCGCGGGCGATGCGCTCGCGGGCGAGCTGCCGGCGATCTGCGCCGAGGCCTTCACCTTTCCCGTGCCGCTGCGCGACCTGCGCGAGCACACGGCGGTGCTGGAGCTGTTCCACGGGCCCACGGCGGCGTTCAAGGACGTGGGCGCGCGCTTCCTGGCCGCCGTCCTCTCCCGCATCGCGGGGGATGATGCCGACGCGCGCCCGCTCACCATCCTCGTCGCCACCTCGGGCGATACCGGGGGCGCGGTGGCGGCGGCGTTCCACGGGCGGCCGGGGGTGGAGGTGGGGGTGCTGTATCCCGCGGGGATGGTGTCGCCGCGGCAGGAGAAGCAGCTCACCGCGTGGGGCGGCAACGTGCGCGCCTTCGCCGTCCGCGGCGCCTTCGACGACTGCCAGCGGCTGGTGAAGGCCGCGATGGGCGACCCCGGTCTCCGGGCGTCGCGCCGCCTTTCGTCGGCCAACAGCATCAACGTGGGCCGCCTGCTGCCGCAGATGGCGTATTACGCCTGGGCATCCACCGAGTACCGCCGGCGCCACGGCGTGGATGCGGGCTTCATCGTCCCCTCGGGCAACGTGGGGAACGCCACCGCCGCGCTCTGGGCGATGCGGATGGGGATGCCGGTGCGCGAGGTGGTGATGGCGACCAACGCGAACCCGGCGCTCACCGCCTTCACCGGCGGCGCCGCGTGGGCCGCGCACCCCACCGTCAGCACCCTGGCCACGGCGATGGACGTGGGGAGCCCCAGCAACATGGAGCGCATCCTGGCGCTGTACGGCGGCGAGGCGGCCGCCCGCGGGGCCCTCCGCGCCGAGCGCGTGGACGACGCCGGGATCCGCCGCGTGATCGGCGAGGGCCCCGCGCGCTGGGGCGAGGTGTGGGATCCGCACACCGCCACCGCCGTGGCCGCGCGCGAGCGGATCGGCGGCGAGCACTGGATCGTCGTCTCCACCGCCCACCCGGCGAAGTTCGAAGGCGTCGTCGAGCCGCTGATCGGCCGCACGGTGGAGATACCGCCCGAGCTGCGGCGCCTGCTCGATCACCCCTCGCACGCCGAGCCGCTCGAGCCGACCCTCGATGCGCTCCGCGCCGCGCTATCCATGCCCGCGCCGGCCTGAGCATCCGCGCGTTCGCGAGATCGAACGACCACAGCGGCGGCCGGAAGCGCGTTCCGGCCGCCGCTGCTTTTTATGCATCGACCCGAGATGCGAATCGCTTGCAGTGTGTCCTTCCAACGACTGGCGGCAGGGACGGGAGATGGTGATCCCTCCGGACGCCAGCCGTGTCTCCGACCTGGAATCCCGCACGCTGACCCCGGACGCCAGAGCATGCCTCGCCCGTACCACCACGACGACGAAGACGAGACGTTCCGTGAGATCCTCGGCCGGTTCGCGGACCGGATCGACCAGCCCGGCGGCGCGCGGGGTACCGGGCCGGACTGGCCGCCCGCACCCGAGCCGCCGCCTGGACCGCCGACGAAGCTCGGCAAGCTTCTGCTGCAGATCGTCACCGTCGTGGTGGTGCTGATCGCCAGTGCGCTCGGTCTCAAGGTCAGCCGCGGCGACCATCCCCAGCCGCTCCCCTCGCGCACGCTGTTCGCGCAGAGGACCGTGCGTGTGCATAGCCAGCCGTTCCGCGACTCGGCCGTCGTCCGCATGCTGAAGGTGGGCGAACGCATCCTCGCGACCGATCGCGACGGGCGCGGCTGGACGCGCGTGATCGAGCCGGACGGGCACCCGGTCGGCTACCTCTATGAAAACGCCGGCAACGTGCTCCCCACGGCACCCGTCGTTCCGCGGTCCGAACCGATCTCTCCGCCGGTCATGGAGGCGCCGGCGGACACGACCGCGATCTGCAAGGACGGCTCGGCGGATTTCAGCGCGACCGCCGCGAGCGCGTGTGTCGGCCACGGCGGTGTCGACGAGTGGATCGACCATCCCGACCGCTAGCACGCGCCTGCTTCACCCGGCCCGGCATCTCGAAGTCCGCCTCCGCGCACCACTGCCGCGCCCAAACCGTCGCCGGCAGTCCGCGCACGGGGACTTCGTGCCGCCGTCGCCGCGAACCGCGAATCCATCCGCCCGGTCGACGCCGCCGCTCAGACCGCCGCCTCCTCCACCTTCGCGATGAACTCGTCGAGCGCGAGGTTGATCTCGTCCGGCTTCTCCAGCTGGATCCAGTGCGCCGTGCCGCGGATCACGCGGTGCGGGAGCGTCGGATCCACGTTGTGCAGGCTGAATGGCCCGTTGTTGGCCGGCGTCACGATCGCCAGGCGCGGACCGCGATATCCGCGCAGCGCCGGCTCCACGTCCGTGTCGCGCAGCGCGGCGAACACGCCGGCCACGGTGGCGCGCGGCGTGGCGCGCAGGTCCGCCATCAGCCGCTCGCGCACGGCCGCGTCCGGCCCGGCGATGGTGCGCCAGTAGCCATCGATCGTCGGCGAGTACGCATCACCCTGCAGCGCGTCGATGAACGGGTCGATCATCTCCGCCGGGAGGCGCCGCGTGTCGCCCGCGGGGTCGAGCAGCAGCAGCCCCGCCACCCGCTCCGGATGCCGCGCCGCGTAGAATGCCGCAACCAGTCCGCCCGCGCTATGGCCGACGAGCACGAACCGCCGCAGCCCGAGCCGCTCCACCGCGGCGGCGACATCCTCCGCCAGCGCCTCCATCGCCCAGCCGGCCTCCTCCGGCGCGCCCGAGCGGCCGTGCCCGCGCCACTCCAGCGCCACCGCGCGCCTCGACCCGCGCAGGTGCGCGAGCTGCGCCGCCCACTGCCCCGCGTTCCCCGCCAGCGAGTGGAGAAGCACCACCGGAATCCCGCCGCCGCTCCCGCCGTCATCCGCCGCCAGCTCAACCGTCTCCGCCATCGTCCGCCTCCCCGTGATGGATCGTTCCGCGCACCGCCGCTGAGTCTATCACCTCGCCCCCGGTTGCGCCGCCCGCCCTCACCCCCGAATTTCCCGCCGCGTCGCAAGGCCACGGCCGCCGGATCCAGTCGTCGCCGAGACGTGTGCGAGCGAGTCCGCGCAGCCGTCGCACAGGCGGACCGCGGGCCGTGGCCGCGGCGGATTCGTCCGCCCGTGCCGAGCGCCGACGCGGATTCGATCATCATCCATCATTCGTACACTGACCCACGGAGCCGAGCCTTGGCCGACCTCACGCCCGAGCAGCAGACCGGAACCGTCGCCGTGATCGGCGCGGGGACCATGGGCCACGGCATCGCGCAGGTCAGCGCGATGGCCGGCTTCCGCGTCACGCTGTACGATCCGCAGCCCGGCGCCGTGGAGAAGGGCCTCGCGCGCATCGGCGAGAACCTGCACAAGGGCGTGGAGCGCGGAAAGGTGACGGCGGAGGATGCCATCTCCACCCGCGCACGTCTCGCCGGCGTGGAGGCGATCAAGGACGCGGTGGGCGATGCGTGGCTGGTGATCGAGGCCGCGCCCGAGCAGATGGAGATCAAGGAGCGCATCTTCGGCGACGTGTACGGCTTCGCGCCGGCAAACGCGGTGCTGGCGACCAACACGTCGTCGCTCTCCGTCACGCGCATCGCGGCGGCCACGGGCACGCCCGAGCGGGTGATCGGGCTGCACTTCTTCAACCCCGTGCACATCATGAAGCTGCTGGAGGTGGTGCGCGGCGCCGCCACCAGCCAGCAGACGCTCGACGCGGCGCTCGGCTACGCGCGCGCCATCGGCAAGGAGCCGATCGTGGTGACCGACACGCCCGGCTTCGCCTCCAGCCGCCTGGGCGTCACCATCGGCCTGGAGGCGATCCGCATGGTGGAGCAGGGCGTCGCCTCGCCGGCGGACATCGACAAGGCGATGGAGCTGGGCTACAACCACCCGATGGGCCCGCTCAGGCTCACCGACCTGGTCGGCCTGGACGTGCGCCTGGGCATCGCCGAATACCTGCACCGCGAGCTCGGCGGCGGCCAGTACGCCCCGCCCGAGCTGCTGCGCCGCATGGTGGCCGAGGGAAAGCTGGGGAAGAAGAGCGGCGAAGGCTTCTACAAGTGGTGACCGGATCCACCCTTCGGGAGATGCGGATCCGCGCGCCGATCCGCATCCCGGACGCGGTTCACCGTGCCTCCGCGCTCGCCGTGGCTCCGTGTCCACCCGTTGCCATCGAGATGATTGGCTTCGATGACCATGCCCGTGGGAAGGCGATGATGCGCGCGAGCTGGCCTTCATTCCCGCGCCTCGACGCGTCGGATCGCACGGCCGCCGATAGTCCGCGCAGGCGGCGCGCAGGCGGACTTCGTACGGTCATTGCCGCGGATTCATCCACCCGGGCCGACCTCGCGACCGGTCGAATCCATCTGAGATGATCATACGCATCTCGAATCTAGACAACGAATTAGAATCACTCACCTCTCGCACTCTGGCACACTCCTGAGATGCCGTACGAGACCCTTCGCATCGAGACCGACGCCGGCGTCGCGCTGATCACCATCGACCGGCAGGAGAAGCGCAACGCCCTCAACACCACCGTCCGCGCCGAGCTGGTCGCCGCGCTCGACGCGCTCCGCGACGACGACGCGGTGCGCGTGCTGGTGATCACCGGCGCGGGCGACAAGGCCTTCGTGGCCGGTGCCGACATCGGCGAGTTCGCCGGGCGCACGCCGCTGGAGCAGCGCGCCGCGATGACCGGCCGCCGCGTCTTCGACGAGGTGGCCGCGTACCCCAAGCCGGTGATCGCCATGATCAACGGCTTCTGCCTGGGCGGCGGGTGCGAGCTGGCGCTGGCGTGCGACCTCCGCATCGCGGCCGACACCGCGAAGCTCGGCCAGCCGGAGATCAACCTCGGCATCATCCCCGGCGGCGGCGGAACGCAGCGGCTCCCGCGCGTGGTCGGCACCGGCCAGGCGATGCGCCTCGTCCTCTCCGGCGAGATCATCGACGCGGCCGAAGCGCTCCGCATCGGCCTGGTCGACCTGGTGCACCCCGCCGCCGGCCTGCGCGAGCGGGCGATGGAGCTGGCGCGGAAGATGGCGGAGAAGTCGCCCGTGGCGCTGCGCATGGCCAAGTCCGCCGTCCGCGCCGCCGCCGAGATGCCGATGGCGGCCGGCCTGGCGTACGAGACCGAGCTCTTCGTCACCTGCTTCGGCAGCGACGACAAGCGCGAGGGCGTCGCCGCCTTCCTGGAGAAGCGCCCGCCGCGGTTCACCGGAACCTGAGCGGCGCTGGTCTCGTAGAGTCCCATCGATCCATCCCCGGCCCGGTGTCCGGGGCTCCACCCCCTCGTTCCCGCCGCCACACATGAAGATCCACGCCCGTCTCGCCCTCCCGCTGCTGCTGGTGGCAGCGGCCTGCAACCCCGCGAACGCCATCCCGGCTGCCGAGGCCACCGTCGCGCGCTTCCACCAGCAGTACAACCAGCAGCAGCTCGACGCGATCTACGGGGGCACCACCGCCTCGTTCAAGGAGAACACCTCGCGGGCGGACTTCGGCAAGTTCGCCGGCGCGGTGCGCCGCAAGCTGGGCGCGGAGGTCGGCACCGCGCGGAGCGGGTGGAACGTGCAGGCGCTGGCCGGCGGAACCTTCGTCACCGTCACCTACGACACCCGCTTCGAGAAAGGTCCCGGGGTGGAGACCTTCCGTGTCCGCGTCTCCGGCAAGACGGGCCAGCTCGACGGCTACAACATCAACTCCTCCACGCTGATCACGGATTAGGAATTCGCCTCGCCGGCACCGCGGGCTCCGTCCCGGGCGGAATCACCGGTCCGGCGAGCCGGTTCGATCTGGCAACGCCGGCGCGGCGGGGCGCGCCCGAGCCTTGCGCGCGCCGCCGCGGGGGACGACCTTTTCGCCGTCACATCCTTCCCGCCCCGACTCTCCACGCCCACGAACTCCCGATGCTCGAGACCTTCACCGTCGAGACCTTTCAGCCCCACGTGGGCCAGCCGTTCCGCGTGATCGTGAACGACACGCAGGAGATGATCACGCGGCTGAGCAGCGTCGATCCCTGGGGACACGAAGAAGCCGCCAGCCGCCCGCGGATCCCCTTCTCGCTCACCTTCCACGCCCGCCCCGACGCGCAGATCCCGCAGCAGACCTACCGCATCGAGAGCCAGGTGCTGGAGCCGTTCGACTGCTTCCTGGTCCCCATCGGCCCCGACGCGGGCGGGATGCGCTACGAGGCCGTCTTCACCTGAGCGCGGCCGCGGACGACCGTCCGCAGACCGAAGCAGGAACGAACCGGGGGCGCCTCTCGCAGTGGAGAGGCGCCCCCGGTTCGTTCCTCCCGGCCGCCGGCCGGCACCGCGAGGGTGCCCCGCCGGCGGCCGCTCCGTCAACCGGTCACAGCGACGGCTGCGCGCACGGCGCGCCGTTGCTGAAGGTGGGCGCGCCGGTCACGCTCCCGGTGCCCACGGTGTTCTGGGCGGTGATGTCGGCCGGCGTCACCACCGCGCTGCCGGCACCCTGCACCGTGAACGCGCCGGTGCTCAGCGCCTGCAGCTCGAAGAGGCGCGCGGCGCCGTCCAGCGTGTTGTCGCGCACGTCCAGGCAGAGCTGCGCCGTGGTCCCCGACACCGTCTCGGCACGGAAGCGGCCCGCGTTCACCGCCCCGTTCACGTTGGCGATGGTGTTGTTCAGCACGATGGCGCTCACCGTGGAGGTGGAGCCCGTGGAGCGCACCGCCACCGCCGAGTTGCTCCCGCTGGTGGAGTTGTTGACGATGCTGGGGTTGTTCACCACCGCCACCCGCAGCGTGGCCCCGCTCTGCGCCTCCAGCTCCACCGCGCGGCGGTTCGACTGCGCCACCGGCGCCGACAGCGTGCCGATGCTGTTCCCCTCGATCCGGGCGTTCAGGCTGCTGGCCGTGCGCGACGACAGCAGGATCGCCTGGCGCCACAGGTTGGCGAAGGTGTTGCCGGTGATCACCACGCGGCTCACCACGCCCGCCGGGTTGTCGGCCGCCACGCGCACGCCGATGTACCCCAGCTGCGTCACCGCCGACCCCGTGCCGATGTTGCGGATGGTGTTCCCGGTGATCGAGTCCGCCGCGGCGCTGGCGCCGAAGCGGCCGCCGTCGAGCGCGTTCATGTTGATCACGCCCGCCACCGCGCTCGCCTTCGCCACCCCGTCGAACAGGTTGTCGCGGATCACGTAGTCGTGCACCGCGCTCTGCGCCACCGACAGCTCCAGGTTGTTGAGCCCGTTCGCCGCGGCGTTCACGAAGCGCGTGTCGCTCACCCGCGTGGTCACGTGCGCCGTCGACCCGGCGGCATCGCCCGAGGCCACCACGATCGCGCTGCCGAACAGGTTGGTGAAGGTGCTGGGGAACGCGTCGCCCGTGTTGCCGTCCCGCACGGTGAAGGCGATCTGCGCGCTCCCCGTGGCCGACACCGATACGGCGGCCGTGCCGTCGAGCTTGTTCTGGATGGTGGTGCCGTCCAGCGCCAGCGCGCCGCTCCCGCCGCTCCCCGTCACCCGCACCGCGAACGCGCCCACCGCAGCCGAGCCCGCGTAGTCGATCAGCGACTTCGACACCGAGTTGGCGCCGGTGAGGTTCGCCGCCACCACGCCGCTGGCGCCCGGCTGGTACACGTGCACCGCCACCAGCTGCACCCCCGACGACGCCGAGACGTCCACCGCGTTGCCGGCCATCCCGTGAAGCTCCATCGAGCGCAGCACCAGGTTGGTGACGTTCGAGGCCAGCACGGCCGCGCCACTGGTGCCGGAGATGCTCCCGCCCGACCCGTTCTGCGTCTGCGAGCCGTCGCCCGTCACCTGCACGCCGTTGATGGCGCCGGTGTTGTCGAGCACGATCCCGTTCACCCCGCCCGCGGCCGTCACGTTCTGGAAGCTCATCCCGGCGGTGCCGATGGTGGTGTTCTCCACCCGCAGCGCCGTTCCCGCGCTCGCCGCCAGCGTGTTCCCCGCCCCGGTCACGGTCACGGTGCCGCCGCCGGTGGCGCTGAACGCCGTCCCCGAGGTGGTCTGCACCGCCAGCCCGCCGCCGCCGAAGCTCACGCTCACGCCGCCGTTGCTGGCCAGCGTCACGCCGTTCGACGCGCCGGTGGAGAGCTGCTTGGAGGCGCCGGTGAAGGCGATGCTCCCGCCCGTGTTGTTCTGCACCAGGATCCCGCCGCTCGCGTCGGTGATGTCGCCCGACAGCGTCAGCGTGCCGCCCGTGCGGCCGGTGACCGAGGCCGCGCGCGACCCGCTTCCGCCGATCGAGCCGCCGTACGACACGTCGGCCGCTCCCCCCGAGACCTCCACGCCGACGGTCGCCGCGTTGGCGATCACCCCCGCCGCGGCCGTCAGCGTGCCGCCCACCGACACCAGCCGCAGCCCCGCGCCCGCGCTGTTGGCCGACGACAGGGTGGCGAACGAGGCCGCCACGGTGCCATTCGCCAGGTCGAGCGAGGGGCCGCCCGTGGCCGCCACGTTCACCGCCGAGGCGGCGAGCGCGCCGAAGCCGCTCCCGCCGATCCCCGCGCCCGCGGTGGAGAGGACGTTCACCCCCTGCACCGTGTTGTTCTGCGCCAGCCGCAGCGTGGTCCCCGCGGCCGCGTTGGTCACCGTCGGCGCGCTCCCCGCGGCCAGGAGCACGATCGTCTCCCCGTTCACCGTGGCGGTCACGTTTGCCGGCACGCCCTGCCCGGTCAGCGACTGCCCGTTCTTGAACGAGAAGCCCGCGTCGTACCCGCTGCTGGTGCCGTTGCCATTCAGCAGGAAGATGGTCTCCCCCGCCGCCGGCGGCCCCTCGGCCGCCGCCAGCGTGCCGAACGGCGAGGCGTCGCGCCCGTCGCCGCCCGCGCTGGCGTTGCTCACGTACCACACGCGCGTCGGCACGCTCACCGTCACCGTGGCGGTGGAGGTCAGCGAGCCGTCGGTCACCGTGTACTCGAACGAGTCCGTCCCCGTGAAGCCGGCGGCGCTCAGGTAGCTGAAGCTCCCGTCCGCGGCCAGCGTGGCCGACCCGCCGTTCGCGGTCGCCACCACGCCCGCCACCACGCTCAGCCCCGACGGCGTCTCGCCGTCGGTGTCGTTCGCCAGTACCCCCGGCGCGGAGACGGGGATGGTCACGTTGCCGATCGCCTGGAAGGTGTCGGCGTTCGCCACCGGCGGCGTGTTCGACTGCGTCACCACCAGCGTCGCCGTCCCCTGCGCGTAGCCGATCGACGCGGTGATCGTGGCCGTGCCCGCCGAAATGCCCGTCGCCAGCCCGTTCGCGTCGATCGTCGCCACCGTCGGCGGCGTGCTGCTCCAGACCGGCGTGGGCCCGCTCACCGGGTTGCCGTGCAGGTCCTGGTAGCTGGCCGTGAACTGCGCCGTCTCCCCCACCTCCACCGAGTCGACCGCCGGGCTCACCACCACCTGCGCCGGGATCCCGGTCTCCACGCGGAACTTGATCGGGAGCGTGCGGTCGTCCAGCAGGGCGATGTACTGGCTGGTGTCCACGTTCTTCAGGTCCTTGCCCGAGCCCACCACGTCCACGTCTGCGTACCCCAGGCGGAACGCGTCCTGGAAGACGCTGATGCGGTACATCTTGTTGACGTCGAGGTTGTACTGGCCGGTGTGCCAGTTGACGATGTAGTTCTGCCCACCCGCGTCCACCCGCACGCTCGTGGAGCCGGTGCCGAAGGTGAACGATGCGATGGTGGTTCCGCAGCTGGTGCCGGAAAGCTCGCAGATCTCCACCCGCGGCTGCAGCGTGGCGTCGAAGGTCCCCGAGTAGCTGGGCTGCGGCACCATGGGGGGAAGGAAGTAGAAGCCCGGCACCGCGCCCGAGTGCGCGGCGTCGGAGATGGTCGGGCGCGCGAGGTCGGGCGCCAGCGGCGACTTGGAGTCGGCGGAGCACGCAGCGACAGCCAGCACGGCCACCGCGGCGGCGGCACGCTTGAGTCGTAGCATGGGGTGGATCTCCTTCTCAGCGGGGTACAGACCATCGGGGCGGAGCGCCCCTTCCAGCCCCGCGCGGAAGGCGGGGCGGCATGGAACACCGGGTCGTGGCCAGGGGGAGTGCTGCGGAGTCCTTCGTCAGCCAGAAGGCGCGAAGGTGGCGAGCGGCGGCACACGAGGGTGCGAGCGCCGCAAAGGCAGGGTTTGCGCCGCGAGCGGCGCGGTGGCGAGGGCGAGGTGAAACGCCGCTTGCGCCAACGATTTGCGCGTTCCGTGCGAACGGAACGAACGCCGTGAACGCCGTGGACTTAGGGACATCGAAGTAACGTAGTGTGGCTCCAGCGCAACACTTCATTACGGAACAGGTGATCTGCGGCCCGAAAGGAGCGGTGATGTGCGGAGGGGCCGGACCGCGCCGGCGGTCACCCCGGCGCGGCGGCGGGAACGGCACCGCCCACGGGGCGCTCCATCAACACGTACACGTCGCCGTGCTTCCCCTTCTCGACGAAGCCCAGGCGCTCGTACAGCCGGCGCGCGGGATTGAACACCTCCACGTGGATGCTCACCGGCTTCCCCGCCGCGTCACCTTCGCGGAAGACGCGCTTCAGCAGCATCGTCCCCAGCCCGCGACCGCGCTGCTCCGGCATCAGCGCGATGTCGACCACGCGGATCTCCTTCTTCCACGCGTCGACGTACAGCCGCCCCACCGGTTCGCCGTTCACCAGCACCAGGTCCCAGCGCGCACCGGTGTAGTGCTCCTGCCACCAGGCGTGCTGCGCCTCGAACTGCTGCGTCACGAAGGCGGCCTTCTGCTCGTCGCTCCACGGCACCTGCGCCAGCTCGGGCGCGCGGGTGGTGGCGTACAGCCGCAGCAGGAAGGGCAGGTCGGCATCGGTGATCGGGCGGAGCGTGACGAGGCCGAAGGGAGTCTGGATCATGACGAATGATGTAGATTGGTGCGGAGTGAGTTTCACTTTACGACGAACTGTACTGCCGGAGGCGCAAACGGGGCGGCCGTGTGGGCCGCCCCGCTCACGTCACGGGCAAAGCTCCTACGGCCGCTGCGGGAAGATCCCCTGCAGCGCGATGCAGAAGTTGAGTGTCAGGTACGGCTGCATGTTGTTGTGCGGCAGGCCACCGCCGGCGGGGGCCACGCACTGCACGGCCAGCTGCCCCAGCGCGCTCGGCGGCGAGAACACCGGATTCCCGCGGCCGTAATAGCGCCCGCCCGGATTGATGTTGTTCACGTCGTCGTTCGAGCTCTGCATGGTGTGCGTGTGCACCGGGATCTCGCTCTGCAGCAGGGTGATACTCTCCACCCCGCTCATCTCGCCTAGGAAGCGCTCGGAAAGCCCTTGCCCCTGCCCGGTCTGCATCGGCGCGCTTCCCTGCAGGTCCGGGAGCGCGAAGGTGCTCTTCCCGTCTCCCCCGTAATACGTGCCCAGCAGCGAAAAGAGCGCGGTGTTCTGCGAGATCGGCATCAGCTGCCCGTCACAGAACGCCCAGCCGGTCGGCGCGAAGAAGAACGGAAAGATCCGGACCTCGGCCAAGAATTGGTCGGACATGGCTGCGCGCTCCTCAGGTTTGGCTCGGGAAGATCCCGAACAGCGAGATGATGAAGTTGATGCAGAGGAACGGCTGGGTGTTCTCGTGCGGCTGGCTTCCGCCCGTGGGCGTGATCGCCTGCGGGCTGAACTGCACCGGGTCCAGGTTCTGGACGTAGGCATCGCCGGCGCCGCGCGCGGGCGCGAAGTTGGGGATCGTGTCGCGGGTGGTGGGGTTCGAGTCGGTGGCCAGGAATGCGTGGTTGTGGTTGGGGATCTGCTGGATGGACAGCGTCTCCTGCTCCGTCCCCGCCATCTCGCCGATCTGGTAGGTGGTGCCGTCGGGGCCGGTCCCCATGTGCATCGGCACGCGGCTGGCCAGGTTCGGGAGGTTGAACGTCTCCTCGCCGTCTCCGCCGTAGGTGGTGCCGATCAGCTGGAACAGGACGTCGTTCTCGGAGATCGGAAGGGGCTGCCCCTCGCAGAACATCCATCCGTTGGGCGCGAAGTTTCCGGCGAACATCCGGATCTCGCCCACGTAAGGCTGTGCCATGTCGGTGAGTCTCCGGGTCAGTTCTGGGAGGGGAAGATGCCCTGCAGCGCGATGATGAAGTTGAGCACCAGGTACGGCATCATGTTGTTGTGCGGCTGGCTTCCGCCCACGCTGGTCAGCGTCTGCGGGCCCATCGCCACTGCCGACGAGAAGGCGGCGTAGAGGTTCGCGCCCGCCTGCCCCAGCACGCTGTTGGTGGGATCGTCGAGCGTTGCCGGGACGTTGGTGGCGTTGGCGAAGTGGATGTGGGTGGGGAGCTGCTGGATGTTGACCGTCACGCTGGTGCTGCCCGCGGCCTCACCCAGGGTGTGGCCGTTGCCCATGTGGATCGGCAGCCGGCCGCGCAGGTTGGGGAGCGCGAAGTTGGTCTGCCCGTTCCCGCCGTAGCGGGTGCCCAGTAGCGCGAACAGCGCCTGGTTCTGGTTGATGGGGAGGAGCTGACCGTTGCACAACGCCCACCCCTTGGGTGGGAAGTTGAACGAGACGATCTTGATCTCCGAGAGGAAAGGCTCCGACATTCACCGCCTCCTGCATAGGGGTGGAGAGGAGGGCCGGGGCCGCCTTCAAAGCCCCGGCCGGTGATGAACCGCCTTACAGCCCCGGCTGCTGGCAGTTCACGTTGTTGTTGTACGTCACGGTCCCGGTCACGTTGCCGGTACCCCCGCTGTTCGCCGACTGCACGTTGGCAGCCGACACGGCTCCCGTGCCAGCGCCCTCCACCCTGAAGGTGCCGCTGGTCTGCTGCAGCGTGAACAGCCGGGTGTTGTCTTCCAGGTTGTTGGTGCGCAGGTCCAGGCACATCGTCCCCATGCCGGTCGCCGCCGACTCGGCCCGGAAGCGGCCGCTGGTCCCGACGTTGGTGCTGCGGATGGTGTTGCTCAGCACCGTGGCGTTCAGCGTGGCGTTCCCCGTGTTGGTCCCGACCCGCAGCCCCACCGAGGCGTTGGCGTCGCTGGTGCCGGCCCCGGTCACGCTGTTCCCGGTCATCTCCAGGTTCATCACGCTGTTGTCCTGCAGGTCGGTCTCGATCCCGCGGCGGTTCGACTGCCCGACCGGGAGCGCGGCGGTGCCGATGATGTTGTTCACCACCTTGATGTTGCCGGTCGCCTGCTGGCGGGTGGAGAGCAGCAGACCCTGGCGCCACAGGTCGGTGATGGTGTTGTTGGCCACCACCACGCGGTGCGTAGTCGCCGACGAGTTGTCGAAGGCGAGCCGCATCCCGATGTAGCCCAGGTTCGCCACGGTGCTGGCGGTTCCGCTGTTGGTGATGGTGTTCCCCACGATCGAGTCCATCGCCGTGCTCCCGCCGAACACCCCGGCGCCCGAGGCATTCACGTTGATGATGCCGGCGGTGAAGCTCGCGTTCGCCACGTTGGTGAACTGGTTGTCCTTGATCTTGTAGTTCAGCGTGGCGTTGGCCCCTACGCCCATCTCGAAGTTGTTGGTCCCGTTCGTGGGCGCGTTCAGGAACTTCGAGTCACGCACCGTCAGGTTCACCACCGAGGTGGACCCCGTGAAGTCACCAGCGCCGATCACCCAGCCACTCCCGTACAGGTTCTGGAAGGTGCTCCCGAAGCCGTCGCCGGTGTTGCTGTCGATGATGTTGAAGTTCACCACCGACGTGCCACCCGTGGAGAGCGATCCCGCCGTGGTGCCATCGGTCTTGTTCTGGATGGTCGTGCCGTCCAGGGTGATGGTGCCGTTGGCGCCGTTCTCCACGATGCGCACGCCGTACGAGCCGTGCGCCGGCACCGCGTCGGGCGCCACGCTGTTGAAGTCGATGGTCGAGTTCCGCACCTGGCTGGTGCCCGACAGGTTGGTGCCGGTGATCCCGCTCGCCCCGCTGCCGGTGGTGATCGAGACCTTCATGAACTCGAGGCTCAGGTTGGCCGTGCTGCTCACGGTCACCGCCGCCGAGTCGGCCGCGGTGGTGGCGGACTGCACGAGCGTTCCGCCGCTGTTCGCGGTCGAGCCGTCACCCGTCACCTTGAAGCCGCCGCTGGTCCCGGTGCTCTCCAGGCGGATGCCATAGTTGCTTCCGGTGTTCTTGTTGACGCTCCGGAAGGTCACGTTGCCGGCACCGATGGTGGTGTTCTGGATGTTCACCCCCACCCCGCCCGCGGTCGACGCCACCGTGTTGACGGCGCCGGTGACCTCCACCGTGCCCCCGCCCGTGGCGTTGAAGCCGGTGCCGGTGCTGGTGGTGAGCGCCAGGCCGCCATTGCTGAAGCGGACGGTCGCGCCCGTGTTGTTGGTCAGCGTCACCGCGCCGTTGGCGCCGGTGTTCAGC
>Ga0247773_1000345_pt1 | contig 21245 bp, 17 predicted proteins | sample UWRJL092311B6_FD_179934 | JGI IMG/M metagenome (GOLD analysis project Ga0247773, IMG submission 179934) | Plant litter microbial communities from Arlington Agricultural Research Station in Wisconsin, United States - UWRJ-L092-311B-6 | ecosystem: Environmental > Terrestrial > Plant litter >...
GCTGCCACCGCGTTCGCCACCGCGTCCGACGCCGAGCTGCTGGCCCAGTGCAACGCGGCGCTGGGCGGTTTCCTCAAGCCTGGCGCGCAATTCTCGATCGATGGCCGGAGCTTCGTGGTCGGTGCCGAGCAGACCCTGGCGAACACGTTCGGCCTGGTCAACCTGGCGCTGGCGGCGCCGCTGAGCTACCAGGCGTTCCTGGCCGCGATGCTGGACCAGCCGGTGGTGGACCCGGCCAGCCGGTTCCTGCTGCCGCCGCCGGGCGCCACCCTCCGCGCGGCGCTGCCGGCCACGCCGCCGGTCACCGACACGCTGACCGAGCTGTCCTGCACCGTCACGGTGAGCCGGCCGGAAGCCGAGATCGCGCGGAGTTTCGCGACCGTGCCCGAGGTCCGGCAGGCGAGCAGCACGATCCCACCGGCGACCACCGGGCAGCCGGCGACGCTGTCCGGCTTCGCGACCGCGCTGGCCCGGGCCTACGGCGGCCAGCTGTGGCTGGGCACCGCCTCGGCCCGGGAGCAGGGCGCCCAGCGGCAGTACGTGGCGCGCTTCGCCGCTCCTGACAACGCTGCCGGGCGGGCCCGGTCCGGCAATGCGATCCGGCGGGTCAGCCTGGGTGGCCGGCCGGCCTTCCTGGGGCTGCCGCCGCTGTCGAACAGCCTGATCTCGCGCACCGCCGCCGTCCGCGGTTACCTGTCCGGCAGCACCCCGCCGTTCACCGCCGACGCCCAGACCCTGATGTTCCAGTCGGTCGACGTGACCGACTGGGCCCGGGACCTGCTGGCCACCGTGGATCTGGTGCTGTCGCCGAGCTACGCCTCGGCCGGCTATCTGGCCACCGTCACCGGCCCGGACGGCTCACCCGACTTCGACGCGCTGGTGTCGGCGAAGGCGGTGCTGGCGGCCAGGATCTCCCAGCAACTGGCTCCGGTCCTCGCCGGCAGCGCCGCGCTGGACCTGGCCGCGGCGCAGCAGTCACTGGAACAGCAGTTGCGGGTGAACCTGTCGGCCGGCTACGACACCGACGCGGTGGTGCAGGTCCCCTCGGTGGTGCGGGCGAGCTTCGGCAGCTCCGGTGCCGACGCCGGCGGCCACCGGCTGACCGGCAAGGTGCTGGCCAATCCGGTGAACCTGTCGGCGGGTTCGAGGCTGCGGGAGCTGGCCGACCGGTTCGAGGTATCGGTGCAGGCGGTGGTGGAGCTGCTGACCGCGACCACCAACGTGCTCGCCACCGGTACCGAACTGCGGCTGGGCACGGCGCGCTGGACGATCGGCGAGCACGACAGCCTGTCCACCGGCATCGCCGCGTTGCGCACCACCCCGGCCGGCTTCGCCGACGCGTTCGCCGGCCAGGCCCCGCTGTTCCGCGACGGGGTCGCGCTGACCATCGACGGGTTCAGCGCGCCGGTGCGGCTGGGCGACACCCTGAGTACGCTCGCCGACGCTCTCGACGTCGACCTGGTCTACCTGGCGCTGGCGAACGAGGACCTGACCGGGTTGCTGACCGGCACGGTGTACCTGCGCGGCGAGGCGGTGCCGATCACCGAGCAGACCTCGAGCCTGGCCGGCCTGGCCGACTCGGTCCGGCTGCCGGTGGCGGTGCTGGCCCCGCTGATCGCCGACCAGTCGGTGCTGGCCGTCGACAGCGTGCTGCACGTGGTGCGCTGGGTGCCCGAATACAGCCTGAGCACCGGCAAGGTCGGCCTCGACGCGGCCGACGGCGCGTTGACCCTGCTGCTGAGCCTGAAGAGCCGGGCGCAGTACCGCCGGCTGTTCCTCAACCTCGGCTTCGGCATCACCGCGCTGGAGTACGCCATCGCCGACGCCGAGTACGTCGAGGGGTACCAGACCTCGAAGTGGCTGCACCTGGTCAACCCGCTGCCGTCGGACCCGGCCGAGCTGAACGGCGCGGTGATCAGCACCGACCTGGGGCAGCTGGACATCCCGGTGGCGCTGCGGGCGTACCCGACGACGCCGCGGCTGGTCAACCAGAGCGCGCTGGCCACCTACACCGACACCGAGATCGCCGGAACCGACCCGGTGCCGGACCGGATCGCCAAGGCGCGGGCCTGGACCTACTCGGCCGGCTTCGAACTGCAACTGGCGGCCCAGGACGTCGCCACCATCACCGTCGGCCTCAACTACGCGCCGGCGGCGGCGCCGGCGGCCGACAGCGGACCCGACCCGTTCCCGGCGCTGGCCGAGTACGCCAGCAACGCCGCGGCGATCAAGGCCGACCTGGCGACCCTGATCAGCCCCGCCGGCGGTCCCGGCGCGGTGAGCGCCGGCCGGTCCGCGATGGCCGCGCTGGCCGACCTCACCACCAAGGTGGCCGGCAGCTGGGGATTCGTGCCGCCGACGCCGGTGGTGGACCCGGACGGTGGCGGCGGCCTGGTACCGCGGGAGAGTTACAGCTGGCAGTTGCAGACCCGGGCCCGCTCCGGCGACGGCGGCGAGCAGCTGCTGGCGGCGCTGGTGCTGGTCCGCGAACCGGGTACCGACAGCTGGGGCCCGGACGGGACGATCCCGGCGCTGGGCTACCTGGACTCCGCCGGCGTGCTGTGGCCGCTGCAACCGCCGGAGGTACCGGTCGGGCCGCCGCCGCAGAGCCTGACCTACCTGTTCTCCGAGGACATCGCGGCGGGCACCCGGCTGGTGTATGTCATCTCCTACGACGACCTGAACGCGGTCACCTACCAGAACGCCCGGGCCGGTCTGAGCGTCAGCCGCAACCAGAACCTGGTGCCGGGCACCGTCACCGACGACCAGTTCGTCTACCGCACGCCACCGTTGACCTTCACCAACCTGGCGGTGCCCAGCCTGCTCTGGAACGAGGGCCTGCTGTTCGGCACCGGCACCCGGGCGCAGCTGGCCGCGGCGCTGAGCACGCTGTTCGCCGAGGTGCTCGGCACGCCACCGGCCGATGCCGAGGTGACCCAGAAGCTCAGCGGCAGCTACGGCTACCGGCTGGCGCCGCCGGAGGGCCCGCTGGCGCCGACCGACCTGGTGTCGCTGACGCCGGTGTTCTACCGGCCCACCTTCGCCTACACCGACGCGGTGCCGGCCGACACCGCGGCCGCGGTGGACGACTGGTTCGGCAGCCACCCGCCGGCGCCGGGCAACGTGGCGTTCCTCAGCTTCGACCTGCAACTGTTCTCGACCAGGACGCCGGGCCAGGTGCAGCCGCTGGTGCGGTTCGGCCGGCTGGACTTCCAGCTCAACTCCGCCGCCGAAACCGCTTGATCCCCAGGCTGCTTCAGCCGAACTCGGCCAGGACGTCGATGACCCGTGCCTCGCTGGTCTGCCCGAAGTCCCGGTAGGCCTGGCTGACCGAGGCGAACCGCACCGGCTGCCAGGGGCAGACCAGCGCGTCCACCCGCGCTGCCAGGGCCTGGCAGGTGCGGGGCGGCCCGGTCGGCACCGCCAGCACCAGCCGCCCGACGCCGGCCTCGCGCAGCATGGCGAGCGCGGCCCGGACGGTCGCCCCGGTGGCCACGCCGTCGTCCACCACGATCACCGGCCGGCCGGCCAGCTGTGGTGGGTCGCGATGGCCGCGGTAGCGAACAGTCTGCCTGCGCAAGGTATCCAGCTCGAGCCGGCAGGCGGCGGCGAACTCCGCCCGCGGTACCCCGCGCTGCCACAGCACCGGCTCGTTGGCGACCACCGCGGTGCGGGCGCCGATCGCCGCCACCGCGCCCATCGCCAGTTCCGGCTGCCCGGGAAGGCCCACCTTGCGCACCAGCAGCACGTCCAGCGGCGCGGCCAGCCGCCCGGCCACCGCGCCGGCCACCGGAATCCCGCCGCGCGGCAGGCCGAGCACCAGCAGCCGGTCCCGGCCGGCATCGTCGCCGGCCAGCCGCTGGAACAGCAGCTCGGCGAGCACGGTGCCGGCCTCGTCCCGGTCGGCGTACGGCCTACCCACCCCGTCAGCCAAGCACCGATTCGGGGCCGGGCCAAGGACGGCTGCCGTTACAGTTCCGCCCATGATCGCAGTCAGTTGGGACACCGTCCGGTTGTTCCTGCACGTGCTCGCGGCCACCGTCTGGGTCGGTGGCCAGCTCACCCTGGCGGCGCTGGTACCGGCGTTGCGCGGCGCCGGGCAGGAGGTGCCGCGGCGGGCCGCCCTGGCCTTCAACCGGATCGCCTGGCCGGCCTTCGCGGTGCTGCTGCTGACCGGGGTCTGGAACGTGGTGGCCGAGAGCGACCACAACCACGGCCGGTACCGGACGACGCTGACCGTCAAGCTGGTGGTGGTGGCGATCTCCGGGATCACGGCCGCCGCGCACGCCCGCGCCGGCAGCCGGCGGGCGATGGCGGTGTTCGGCGCGCTCACCGGCCTCAGCGCGCTACTGGCCCTGTTCCTCGGCGTGCTGCTGGCGGGCTGAGCCCCGGCCCCGGGTCAGCCGAGTGCGACATCGGTGCCGGCCTGCCACATCCGACTGACCAGCGGCACCCCGGGCCGGTAGGCCAGGTGCAGGTAGCCGGGCGCGTCCAGGGCGATCAGGTCGGCCCGCAGCCCGACCGCCAGCCGGCCGATGTCGTTGCGTCGCAAGGCCTTCGCGCCGCCGGCAGTGGCCGCGAACACCGCCTCGGCCGGGCTCATCCGCATCTCCCGGACGGCCAGCGCGATCGCCAGCGGCATCGAGGTGGAGAACCCGGAGCCGGGATTGCAGTCGGTCGCCAGCGCCACCGTCGCACCGGCGTCCAGCAGGCCCCGGGCGTCTGGATAGGGCGAGCGGGTGGAGAACTCCACCAGCGGCAGCAGGGTCGCCACCGTGTCCGAGCCGGCGAGGGCGTCGACGTCGGCGGCTGACAGGTGGGTGCAGTGGTCGGCGCTGGCCGCGTCCAGTTCGACCGCCAGCGCCACCCCGCCGCCGGCGGTCAGCTGGTTGGCATGGATCCGGGGTTGCAGTCCGGCCGCGATGCCGGCCCGCAGTACCGCGCGGCTCTCGGAGACATCGAAGGCGCCCCGTTCGCAGAACACGTCCACCCAGCGGGCGTGCTCGGCGCAGGCCGCCAGCATCGGTCCGCACACCAGGTCCAGGTAGTCGGAGCGCTCGATGCCGGCCGGCACCACGTGCGCGCCGAGAAAGGTGACCTCTGGGGTCTGCTCGGCGGCGATCCGGACCGAGCGCCGCTCGGTGTCGACGTCCAGGCCGTAGCCGGACTTGCACTCAAAGGTGGTGACGCCGGCGGCCCGCAGCTCGGCCGCCAGCCGGGCCAGGTTGGCCCGCAACTGCTCGTCCGAGGCGGCCCGGGTGGCGGCCACCGTGGACCGGATGCCGCCGGCGGTGTAGGGCTGGCCGGTCATCCGGGCGGCGAACTCGGCGGCCCGGTCACCGGCGAACACCAGGTGCGCGTGCGAGTCGACGAAGCCCGGCAGCACGCACCGGCCGTCCAGGTCGACCGCGCTGTCGGCTGCCGGTGCACCGGCAGCCGGGCCGATCCAGGCGATCCGATCGTCCTCGATCGCCAGCGCGGCGTCGGTGAGTTCGCCGAGTTCGGGGTCCTGGGTCGCGAGCAGCCCGATCCCGGTCAGCAGTGTCGTCGTCACCGGGTAAGTATCGCCGCCCTCAGTCGGCCGCTTCCCTGGCGGCGGCCTTGGCCTGCTTCTTGAACTCGCGGACCTTGTTCAGCGACTCGCCGCCGACCACGTCGGCCACCGAGCGGTAGCCCTTGAGGGCGTAGTCGCCGGCGGCGGCCTTCCAGCCGCGCGGCTGAACGCCGAGCTGCTTGCCCAGCAGCGCGACGAGGATCTTCGCCGTCTGGTCGCCGAAGCCCGGCAGGGCCTTCAGACGCCTGTGCAGCTCGGCTCCGGACCTGGCCTCGGTCCAGATCCTGCTGGCATCGCCGCCGTAGTCGGACACCACGATTCGGGCGAGTTCCTGGACCCGCGCGGCCTTGGCGGCCGGGTAGCGGTGGATCGCCGGTGGGGTCCGGCACAGCGCCGAGAACTCCTCCGGGTCGGCGGCGGCGATGGCCGCCGGATCCAGCGAGCCGAACCGACTCAGGATCTTCCAGCCGCCCCGGAAGGCGTGCGCGATCGGGTACTGCTGATCGAGCTGCATCCCGATGAGCAGTGCCAGCGGGTGCTCGTCGAGCACCGCGTCGGCCGCCGGCAGGTTCGTGATCTGGAAGCCCGTGTGCTCGGTCATGCGGTCATCCTGGTACAGAACGGCCTGGTTGGGTACGGCCGGGGTGCCGAGTCGGCCGGCGTCAGCTGCCGTTGACCTGGTCGCGGAACTCGTCCTGGCACTGCCGAAACCGAAGGAGGCGTCAGCGGATCGCGATGAGCAGGCCGGCCAGCACGAACAGCACGGCCGAGATCCGGTCGATCCGGGACTTGGAGTCGGCGGCCGACAGCAGCTTGCGCGCCAGCTCGGCCATCAGCCCGTAGCCCAGCACGACCACCGCCATCACCAGGACCAGGATGGTGCACAGGATCAGGTAGCTCCGCACGCTGACGTCGGAAACCTCGATGACACCGGGCAGCAGCGCGACGTAGAACACCAGCGCGATCGGATTGGACAGGGTCATCGCCATGCCCAGTCCGACCTCCCGGGCCCGGCTGGTGGGCGCGGTCGCGGCGTCGGTGGCCAGCAGCCGGCCGGCCCGGCGCCACTTCTTGATGCCGAGCCAGATCAGGTAGCCCGCGCCGAGGTAGCGCAGCACCACGAAGGCCGGCCCGAGGGCGGCGACCAGGCCGGTCAGCCCGATCACCGCCGCGCTGAGCAGCGCCAGCTTGCCGACCACGATGCCGCCGGCCAGCGGGAAGCCGGACCGGATGCCGTTACCCAGGGTGCGGGCCAGCAGGCCGGCGATCTCCGGTCCGGGTGCCGCGGCCGAGGCCGCGAACGCCAGGGCGAAGACCACGTACTGGGTCATCTGCCCCGGCTAGCGCAGGCAGGGGTGATCGGGCTCTTCCACCTTCAGCCGGTCGAGCCAGGCGAACAGCTCCTTGTTGGTGAACAGCCGGTCGCCCCAGGTCTCGGTCGACTCCGGCAGCGGCTTGCCGGCCAGGATGTAGTCGGTGACGATGTCGTAGAACTGGGCCAGGCACACCGCGCCGACGTGCAGCCGCAGCGACGAGCCGGTCTCGCCCGGCGCGATCGCGAAGTAGTCGGCCCGGATGATCTTGCCGGTGTCGACGGACTTGGCCAGGTGGTGCACGGTGGTGCCGAAGTCGGCGTCGTTGTTGTAGATGGCGTAGTACTGGCTGCCGAGGCCACGGTGCCGGGGCGGCGCCGGGTGGAAGTTGATGGCGCCCTTGCGGGCCTTGGTGAAGATCTCCTCGCGGACGATCAGGTCACCGCGGTAGGAGATGATCCAGTCGCCCTCCCACTCGTCGACCAGCGTCGGGTAGGGGTCACCCGGATCCCAATAGACCACGTCGAGGTTGGGGAAAACGGTCTTTGCCCACTCGACGCCCAGGTCGCACCAGATCATCGTGCATACGATGAGCAGCACTTTGTCCTGCGAACCGGGGCCGGTCAGCGCCTGCTTGCCAGTCATCAACATCCCTTTTCCTACGTCCGATTCGTAACCATCGGTACCTTACCGTGACGTCCCGAACGCGACGAGGCACACCGGTCGGACGAGCGACCTTCCCCGAGAGGACCTACGCCAGTGAGCGCCACCTTCTCCGCCCAGGCCCAGCTCGGCTGGCAGGCCGGTCAGCTCTCGGCCCGGCCCGGGTCACCGACGCGGCCGCCGCTGCCGGCCGGGCTGCACCAGCTGGCTACCGGCGGTGGCGGGGACGCCGTGCTGCTGGTGCCGGCGATGGCCACCGGCGGTCCGCTGCCGCTGGTGGTGCTGCTGCACGGCGCCACCTCGCGTCCGGACCGGGTGCTGCCGGTGCTGCGCGCCGACGCCGAGCGCGACGGCTTCCTGCTGCTGGCACCGAAGTCGCGCGAGTACAGCTGGGACATCATCGGTGGCGGGTTCGGCCCGGACGTCGCCGGCCTGGACCGGCTGCTGGCCGAGGTGTTCGACCGCTTCGAGGTGGACCCGGCCCGGATCGCGCTGGCCGGCTTCTCCGACGGCGCCTCGTACGCGCTGTCGGTCGGCCTGGTCAACGGCGAGCTGTTCAGCCGGATCCTGGCCTTCTCACCCGGCTTCGTGGTGCCCGGTCGGAGGGCCGGCAAGCCGGCGGTATTCCTCTCGCACGGCGATGCCGACACCGTGCTGCCGATCGAGCGGTGCGGCCGGCGGATCGCCGCCCAGCTGCGGGCCGACGATTACCCGCTCGACTACCGGGAGTTCGCCGGCGGCCATACGGTGCCGGCCGAGCTGGCGACCGCCGCCGTCGGGCCGCTGGCCGGCTGAGCCTGCGCTACCACCAGCGCCAGACGGAAATCAGGACGACGACGGAGTAGGCGGCCAGCACCGCCAGGGCCAGCCCGGGCCGGGTGTTGATCCGGCGGCCGGGCAGCCCGCCCAACAGCGCCCGCTGCCGTTGCAACAACATCATCGCGCCCAGCTGCTCCGTCCAGTCCGGCGGCCTGAGCTCTCCGGTGGGGTCGTCGAACGGGCCTGCCGCGATCACCACGTCCGGCTCCCAGGCGATCGAGACCGCCTGCCCGTGCCGTCGGACCCCGTGCAACCGGTCCCACGGAACCGAGTGGGTACGCCAGTGGCCAGTCACCTCGAACCGGTGATGATCGAGGCGCAGGTAGCCGAACAGCCGGGCAGCCCCGAACCGGACCGGTGTGCTGCCGAGCCACGCCAGGCTGACCAGACCGACCAGGTGGGGACGCAGGAGCTGGACGGTGAGCGGGTAACCGGCGAGGCCGCCGAGCACCATCAGCAGTCCGGCTGCCCGGTGCCGGATACCCGGCCGGGCGGTGATGGGTAGCGGGAGCGGCTGCCGCAGGCTGGCCGGGTCTACCGCCGCGCCGGGGAACAGCTCGTCCTCGACGGGCTCGGTCCGGCGGGACAGCCACGTCCACGGAGCACGCCGTGGGGTCGGGTGCTCGCCGGGTGGCGGTGGTTGCCCGCCCCCGGCCCGGCCGGTCCGCTGCCCGCCCCCGGCCCGGCCGGTCCGCAACCGGCCGTCCGGCAGCAGCACCGCATCGGCGGTGATCAGCATCGCGACGCCGCCGTCACGCAGGTCGCCGATCAGCACGGCATCCTCGACCTGTGCCGGCGGCGGGTCGAACCGCTGACGGCCGGTGGGGTCCTCGTCGCGCCAGGCCCGGCCGAACTCGGCCTGGGCCTGGTAGTCCCAGGCCGCGTCGTCCCAGGCTTCGTCGTCCCAGGCTTCGTCCCCCGCCGTCGGGTCCTCGTCGGCAGGCTCGGACGCCTCGAACACCGCCAGCCGGGCGATCGGCCGCTCGGCCCACCGGCCGGAGCCGTCGGCTGCCGGCAGGATCAGCGCGTGAGCCTCGTCCTCAGAGCAGATCCTGACCCGCACCATCGCCCGTGGGCTCGAGTGCAACGCGGCCAGGTCCCGCTGCCGACGCCAGCCGTGCAGCAACCACAGCAGCGCCAGCAGTAGGCAACCGGCACCGGCCGACTGCCAGTACGTCACGTCCCGCGGTTCGGCCACCAGCCGGATCCAGCCGGGATCGCGCGGGTCCAGCAGCACCGGAGTGCTCGAGTGCGGCGGGTACGGCCCGGTGTAGTCATAGACCCCGATCGTGTACTGCCGGGTGCCGGCCGACGGCGTCCGGACCTCGACCGTGACGGACTCGTCCGGCCGGACCGCGACGATCCGGGCCGGCGCCGCGACGGCGCGGTGCAGGTGCGCCCGCTCGCCGGAGACATCGTGTCCGTACCAGCCGAAGAACCCGAGGCCGGCCAGCACCAGCAGGCCGGCGACCGCCAGCCGCCGGCGGCTTCCGCCGTCGTCCGGCAGCGCCGCGAACCGGCCGGCATCGACGGGCAGCCCACCGGAGACCAGCGCCGCGATCCGGCGTTGCTCGGCGGCACCGCGAACCAGCCGCACCGCGACCAGTGCGCACAGCAGGCCGTGCAGTCCGAACGCCCAGCGGGCACCGGTCACATCGTCGTAGCGCAGGTCGGCCAGCGCGAAGGCGACGCCTGCCAGGCAACCGAGCAGCGGCATCCACCAGAGCAGCACCGGCGTCGCCAGCAGCACCACGAACGCGAACGCGAAAGTCGAGTCCGGCCCGCAGGCGGACGGATCCTGTGGCGTGCACCGGGTGGTGTCGGTGATCGCCGCCGTCAGGAAGGCGATCGCCCAGCAGGCGGGCAGGGCGACGCTGGTGACCCAGCGGGGCAGCCCGGCGCGCAGCCAGCGCTCGGCCTGCGGCGCGGACAACGGCAGCGCGGCGGGCAGCACGGCTACACCCCTCCCGGCACGACCTGCGGAGCTGAAGCCCGGTGCGGGTCCGGTTACGCGCGACGACAGCGCGGAACGCTAGCAGCCCGGCGCCGACCGCACCGGGCGTTCGGCCACCGGCTCACTGCTCGCGCATCGGCACCCGGACGCCACGCTCGGCGGCCACCTCGTCGGCCCGCGGGTAACCGGCATCGACGTGCCGGATCACGCCCATCCCGGGGTCGTTGCTCAGCACCCGGGCCAGCTTCTCGGCGGCCAGCGGCGTGCCGTCGGCCACGCTGACCTGGCCGGCATGGATCGAGCGGCCCATCCCGACCCCGCCGCCGTGGTGGATGGAGACCCAGGTGGCGCCGCTGGCGACGTTGACCATGGCGTTGAGCAGCGGCCAGTCCGCGATCGCGTCCGAGCCGTCGGCCATCGCCTCGGTCTCCCGGTACGGCGAGGCGACCGAGCCGGAGTCCAGGTGGTCCCGGCCGATCACGATCGGGGCGCTGACCTCGCCGCTGGCCACCAGGTCGTTGAACGCCAGGCCGGCCTTGTCGCGCTCGCCGTAGCCCAGCCAGCAGATCCGGGCCGGCAGCCCCTGGAAGTGCACCCGTTCCTGGGCCATGGTGATCCACCGGTGCAGCGACTCGTTCTCCGGGAACAGCTCCAGCACCGCCTTGTCGGTGCGGGCGATGTCCTTGGCGTCGCCGGACAGCGCCGCCCACCGGAACGGGCCCTTGCCCTCGGCGAACAGCGGCCGGATGTAGGCCGGCACGAAGCCGGGGAAGGCGAAGGCACGGGAGTAACCGGCCAGCTGCGCCTCGCCGCGGATCGAGTTGCCGTAGTCGAACACCTCGGCGCCGGCGTCGGCGAAACCGACCATCGCCTCGACGTGCCGGGCCATCGAGGCCCGGGCCCGGCCGGTGAACTCCTCCGGCTTGGCTGCCGCGTACTCCTTCATGTCGTCGAACTCGACGCCGATCGGCAGGTAGGACAGCGGGTCGTGCGCCGAGGTCTGGTCGGTGACGATGTCGATCGGGGCGCCGTTGGCCAGCAGCTGCGGCACCAGCGAGGCGGCGTTGCCGAGCAGCCCGATCGACAGCGGCTTGCGGGCGTCGCGGGCCTCGACGGCCAGTTCCAACGCGTGCTGCATCGAGTCGGCCCGCACGTCGAGGTAGCGGTGCTCGATCCGGCGCGCGATCCGCGAAGGGTCGCAGTCGATGCAGATCGCCACCCCGTCGTTCATGGTGACCGCCAGCGGCTGGGCGCCACCCATCCCGCCCAGGCCCGCGGTCAGCGTGATGGTGCCGGCCAGGGTGCCGTTGAACTTCTTCGCCGCCACCGCCGAGAAGGTCTCGTAGGTGCCCTGCAGGATGCCCTGGGTACCGATGTAGATCCAGGAGCCGGCCGTCATCTGGCCGTACATGGTCAGCCCGAGCTGCTCCAGCCGGCGGAACTCCTCCCAGTTGGCCCAGTCGCCGACCAGGTTGGAGTTGGCGATCAGCACCCGGGGCGCCCACTCGTGGGTCTGCATCACGCCGACCGGACGGCCGGACTGCACCAGCAGCGTCTCGTCCGGCTTGAGGGTGGTCAGGGTCGCGACGATCGCGTGGTAGCTGGGCCAGTCCCGGGCGGCCTTGCCGGTGCCGCCGTAGACCACCAGGTCCTCGGGGTGTTCGGCCACCTCGGGATCGAGGTTGTTCATCAGCATGCGCAACGGCGCCTCGGTCTGCCAGCTCAGCGCGCTCAGCTCGGTGCCGCGAGCCGCGCGGATCGCCCCGGGAGAAGTAGTCATGGCTGTCATGGTGGCTCGTCGGCCCCGGGTTGGCCAGACCGGGGTCTTGGAGTGTGCGGTACGGCGTCATCATGATGGCGGCGAGCGGGCGGTACCGCGAAACGAGGGGGAAACGATGCCGGACGATTCGCAGCAGGTCGCGACCGAGGCGGCGCCGCTGAGCGCCCTCGACTGGCCGGTGCGGACCGACCGGCTGCTGATCCGGCAGGCCACCGCCGCCGACGCCGAGCTGACCTGGGGATACCGGCGGCTGCCGGCGGTCAGCCGTTGGCTGACCAGCGCGCCGAGGGCCTTCGAGGAGTACCGCGACCTGTTCGTGCTGCCGCCCCGGCTGGCCAAGACGCTGGTCCTCGAGCGCGACTCGGTGGTGATCGGCGACCTGATGATCGCCGTCGAGGACGGTTGGGCGCAGGCCGAACTCGCCGAGCAGGCCCGCGGCGTGCAGGCCGAACTCGGCTGGTCGCTCGACCCGGCCGCCACCGGGCACGGCTATGCCACCGAGGCGGTCCGCGAGCTGATCCGGATCTGCTTCGCCGAGCTGGGCCTGCGCCGGGTGACGGCCAACTGCTTCGCCGACAACGAGGCGTCCTGGCGGCTGATGGAGCGGGTCGGGATGCGGTGCGAGCTCCACACCGTCCGCGATTCGCTGCACCGCAGCGAGGGCTGGCTCGACGGCCTGGGCTACGCCCTGCTCGCCGACGAATGGACCGGCCAGCGCGGCGACCAACCCGGCTAGTCCTGGTAGGACGCCACCACCAGCTCGGCCAGGGCCGGGACGAGCCGCTGCGCGATCTCCAGGTCCGCGGTCAGGTCCCGGTCACCGGCCGCCTCGGGCAGCCCGGCGCACAGCTCGACGGCGCGCAGCTGCGGTCCGGTCAGCGCCGGGCCGCTCATCCGGACCGCCCGCACCGCGGCCACCAGCTCGCAGGAAACCAGCAGCTCGTAGCGCTCAGCCGCGGTCAGCAGTTGCCGGGCGGCCAGCGAGGCGAAGCTGGCGGTGTCCTCGATGCCGCGCGAGAGGGTGATGCTCTGGGTCGAGGCCGGCGCCGCGGCCGCGCGCAGGTCACCGAGCGCGGCGGCGGCCACGTACTCGACCACCATCACCCCGGACGCGCCGGGCGTGCCGTCGCCGAGGAACGGCTCCAGGCCGGTGTGGTTGGGCTCGCTGGCGTAGGTCAGCCGGTTCAGCGACAGCTGGCCGGACTGCACCGCGGCGATCGCGGCGCCGTCGCAGGCCAGCGCCAGGTAGCCGGCGTGGAAGCCGCCGTGGTGGGCGACCGCGCCGTCGGCCAGGATCACCGGATTCTCCGACGGGGCGTTGGCGAAGGCGTCGATGGTCGCGGTCAGCCCGGTGAGCGCGTCGAGCAGCATGCCGTGCCCCTGCGGCAGCGCGCGCAGGCCGTACGGGTCCTGGATCCGGGCCGGTTCCGGGGCGCCGACCAGGCCGCGCATCACCCGGCAGCAGGTTCGCGCCCCGGGCATCGGGGTGGCCTGCTCGACCGGAGCGGCGTAGGCCTCGGCGTTGCCCCGGACGGCGGCGAAGCTCAGTGCCGCGACCGCCAGCGCGGCCCGGGCACCGGTGACCAGCCGGGTGGCGGCCAGCGCCGCGTCCGACAGCGCGGCGGCGTTGCTGGAGATGAACGGCAGCGCGTCGTGCGGCCCGAACACCAGTCCGGGTGAGCGTTCCTGCAGCGCCAGCGCGGTGGCCGCCAACGCCGACAGCTCGGCGGTGCCGATGCCCACGAACTCCCGGATCACCGGCAGCTCGTCGGCGTTGACCATGTCGGCCAGGGCTCGCACCACCGCTGGCCGCAGCCCCGCCCCGCCGGCGCAGAGCTGGTTGAGCCGGATCAGCAGCATCGCGCGCACCCGCTCGGCCGAGCGCGGCATGCCGGCCGCGGTGGCGTGGCTGCGCAGCAGGCCCTGCGCGCCGGCGGTGTCCGGCTCGACGTCGACCGTCCGGTTGGCCCCCACCCCGGTGGTCAGCCCGTAGATCGGCCGCAACCGGCCGGCGAGCACCGCCTGCTGGTGCGATCGCGCCACCCGATCCAGGGCTTGGTCGCTCACCTCGACGCTCAGTGGGCCGGCCACGGCCGCCGCGATCTGGGCGGTACTGAGCTGCTGGCCGTCGATCCGGATCACCCGGGCGCCTCTCCATCGGCCTGTGACGTGTGGAACGCGGATTCTGTCACAATGTCGGTTCACGCTTTGAGAACCAGCTACCGGCTAGCAGGATTGACTCACACCTCGGGGAACAGGCTCCCCGACCGGCGGGAAGTGAACCCCTCGTGATCCGCTTCGACTCGGTTTCCAAGCACTATCCCGACGGCACGGTCGCCGTCGACTCCCTGGATCTGGTGGCCCCCTCGGGCCAGATCACCGTGTTCGTCGGGCCGTCCGGCTGTGGCAAGACCACCTCGTTGCGGATGATCAACCGGATGATCGAGCCCACCTCGGGCACGATCTGGCTTGACGACCAGGACACCTCGCGGATCGCGACCCACGAGCTGCGCCGCCAGATCGGCTATGTCATCCAGCATGCCGGGCTGTTCCCACACCGCACCATCGTCGACAACATCGCCACCGTGCCGCTGTTGCTGGGCTGGGACCGCAAGAAGGCCCGGGCCCGCAGCCGCGAGCTGCTGGAACGGGTCGGCCTGCCGGCGCACTTCGCCGACCGTTACCCCGCCCAGCTGTCCGGCGGCCAGCAGCAGCGGGTCGGGGTGGCCCGGGCGCTGGCCGCGGATCCGCCGGTGATGCTGATGGACGAACCTTTCAGCGCGGTCGATCCCATCGCCCGCGACCAGTTGCAGGAGGAGTTCCTGCGGCTGCAGAACGATCTCGGCAAGACCATCGTGTTCGTCACCCACGACATCGACGAGGCGATCAAGCTCGGCGACCAGGTGGCGGTGTTGCGGGTCGGCGGCCGGTTGGCGCAGCTGGCGACCCCGGCGCAGTTGCTCAGCGAACCCGCCGACGCCTTCGTGGCCGCCTTCGTCGGCCGGGACCGGGGCTACCGCGCGCTGGGCTTCACCCCGGCCGGTGACCTGGCCACCCACGAGGAGCCGACCATCGCGATGGGCTCGGCGCTGACCGGTGCCGAGGCCGGCGACGGCTGGCTGCTGGCAGTCGACGACCAGGGCGCGCCGCAGGGCTGGCTGCGGCTGGCCGACTCCCGTCCCGAGACCGCCGCCGACACCACCGTCACCGAGGAATTGCTGCACCGGGGCGGTACGGTGGCCGGCTCCGACGCCTCGCTGCGTGCGGTGCTGGACGCCTGCCTGTCCTCGCCGAGCGGGCGCGGCGTGATCGTGGACGAGACCGGCCGGCTGGCCGGCACGGTGACCGCCGGCGAGGTGCTGGCGCTGATCGAACGGCGCGCCCCGGCCGGTCCGGACCCGCAACCGGTCGGTGGTGGCGACCGGTGATCGAGTACTACCGGCAGAACTCCGACCAGATCATCAGCTGGCTGGGCTGGCATGCCCGGCTGTCGGCGTTGCCGTTGCTGCTCGGGCTGCTGATCGCGTTGCCGCTGGGCTGGCTGGCCCGCCGCTACCGCTGGCTGTACCCGCCGCTGGTGACGGTGGCCGGCCTGCTCTACACGATCCCGTCGCTGGCGCTGTTCATCCTGCTGCCGGGCCTGCTCAAGACCAGGATCCTCGACCCGACCAACGTGGTGGTGGCACTGACCGTCTACACGGTGGCGTTGCTGGTGCGGGTGGTGGCCGACGCGCTCGGGTCGGTGTCCGAGGACGTGCTGCAGGCCGCGACCGCGATGGGCTACCGCCGGGTGGGCAGGTTGCTCAAGGTGGAACTGCCGATCGCGGTACCGGTGATCGCCGCCGGGCTGCGGGTGGCCGCGGTGTCCAACGTCAGCCTGGTGTCGGTCTCGGCGCTGATCGGCATTCCCGAGCTGGGCCAGTTGTTCACCAACGGCTTCCAGCTGGACTACCAGACCCCGATCCTGCTCGGCATCATCCTGTCGGTGTTGCTGGCCCTGGTCTTCGACAGCGTCATCCAGCTGGTGGCCAGGGTGCTCACCCCGTGGCGACGGGCGGTGTCGCGGTGATCGCCGACATCTGGAACTGGCTGTCGGACTCCACCCACTGGCACGGTCCCGACGGCGTTCCGATCCATCTCAAGGAGCACCTGCTGTACTCGCTGGTCGCGCTGCTGATCGCCGCGGCCATCGCGCTGCCGCTCGGTGCGCTGATCGGGCACACCGGCCGGGGCAGCTTCGTGGTGGTGGCGATCGCCAACTCCTTTCGTGCGCTGCCGTCGGTGGGCCTGCTCACCTTCTTCGTGATCCTGATCGGCCCGCACATCCACAGCACCGGCTCGGCGCCGTTCCTGATCCCGAGCGAGATCGTCCTGGTGTTGTTGGCCATTCCGTCCATGTTGACCAATACCTACGCCGGCATCAGCGCGGTCGACCCGGCGGTGCGCGATGCCGCGCGGGGGATGGGCATGCGCGGCAGCCAGACGCTGTGGCAGGTGGAACTGCCCAACGCGCTGCCGCTGATCTTCTCCGGCGTCCGCAGCTCGTTCCTGCAGGTGATCGCCACCGCCACCATCACCGCCTACGTCTCGCTCGGTGGCCTGGGGCGCTACCTGATCGACGGCCTGGCCCAGCGGGACTATCCGCAGATGGCCTCCGGCGCGGTGCTGGTGGCCGTGCTGGCGCTGCTGATCGACCTGCTGCTCGGGGCGGTCCAGCGCTACACCGTCTCGCGCGGGATCACCGGCAGGTACTCCCACAGGCGCGTCGTCGATCCGGCCGAGCAGCAGGCGATGATCGCCGCCGCACCGCGGGGCTGAGTGAGAAGTCCGGTTCGCACTATGATCAGTTCCAACGACAGGAGACTCACATGACATCGATCCGCGCCCTGACCGCGGCTGCCGTAGGAACCGGCTTGTTGCTGGTCACCGCCTGCGGAAGCAGTTCCGACCCGACCAACAACAACCCGGCCGGCAACGGCGGTTCGTCAGCCCCCACCGACACCATCGTGGTGGGCTCGGCGAACTTCCAGGAGAACGTGGTGCTGGCCAACATCTACGCCGGCGCCCTCAAGGCCAAGGGCGTCAAGGTCAGCACCAAGCTCAACATCGGCAGTCGCGAGACCTACATCCCCGCGGTGAAGGACGGTTCGATCGACCTGATCCCGGAGTACTCCGGCGTGCTGCTGCAGTACTTCGACAAGAGCGCGACCGCGGTCAGCGCGACCGACGTCTTCGCCGCGCTGCAGAAGGCCACCCCGCAGCCGCTGACGGTGCTCACCCAGTCCGCCGCGGAGGACAAGGACGCGATCGTCGTCAAGAAGGAAACCGCTGACAAGTACAACCTGAAGTCGATCGCCGACCTCGCCGCGGTTGCCGACAAGCTGACCCTCGGCGCCCCGCCGGAGTTCCAGACCCGGGCCGACGGCATCCCTGGGTTGGAGAAGACCTACAACGTCAAGTTCAAGACGTTCAAGAAGCTGGACGCCGGTGGCCCGCTGACCGAGAACGCGCTGAAGAACGGCCAGATCGACGCCGGCGACATCTTCACCACCGACCCGCTGATCGACAAGAACGGCTGGGTGGTGCTGGAGGACCCGAAGAACCTCTACACCGCGCAGAACGTGCTGCCGCTGATCAACAGCGGCAAGGCGTCGGACACCGTCAAGAACGCCCTGAACGCGGTGTCGGCCAAGCTCACCACCGACGACCTGGTGAAGTTGAACGAGCAGGTCTCGCTGGAGAAGCAGAACGCCGAGACGGTCGCCCAGAAGTGGCTGTCCGACGCCGGGCTGGCCTAGACCCTGAGCACGCCGCCGCTGGCCGGCCTGCCGTCCTTCGACCGGATGTGGAACGAGCTCACACCGATCGGGCGGTCGGCCGGCACCGGGGGTTACCGGCGGTTCGCCTGGACCCGCACCGACTCCGACCTGCGTGAGTGGTTCGCGTCCCAGGCGGCTGACCGGGGTTTGTCACTGGTGCTCGACCGGGCCGGCAACCAATGGGCCTGGTGGGGCGAGCCGTCGTCCCGGCAGCGTGGGTTGGCGATCGGCAGCCACCTCGACTCGGTGCCCGACGGCGGCGCCTTCGACGGCCCGCTGGGCGTGGTGTCGGCCTTCGCCGCGGTGGACGCGCTGCGCGAGCGGGGCTTCAGCCCGAGCCGGCCGATCGGGATCGTTAACTTCGGTGACGAGGAGGGCGCCCGGTTCGGCATCGCGTGCGCCGGGTCCAGGCTGATCACCGGGGCCCTGGCACCCGACCGGGCCCGGGAGCTGATCGACGCTGACGGCACCAGCATGGCCACCGCGATGCGGGGTGCCGGCCTGGACCCGGACGCCGTCGGCCCGGACTCCGACACCCTCGACCGGATCGACGGCTTCGTCGAACTGCACGTCGAGCAGGGCCGGGGGCTGGTCGAACTCGATGCCCCGGTGGCACTCGCCTCGGCCATCTGGCCGCACGGCCGCTGGCGGATCGAGCTGCCCGGCGAGGCCAACCATGCCGGTACCACCCGGCTGGCCGACCGCCACGATCCGATGCTGACCTACGCCCGGCTGATCCTCGCCGCCCGGGAGGCGGCCGAGCGCCGGAACTCGGTGGCCACCATGGGCAAGGTGAGCGTGTTTCCCAACGGGGTCAACGCGATCCCGTCCCGGGTGACCGCCTGGCTGGACGCCCGCGGCCCGGACGCCGACCAGGTGCGGGCGGTGGTCGCCGAGCTGGACGAGCTGGCCGCCGCGGCCGGCGGCAGCCTGCTGCGGGAGTCCTGGACCGACGCGACCGGCTTCGACGCCCCGCTCGGCCGGCGGATCGCGAAGGCGCTGCCCGGCGCCCCGGTGCTCAGCACCGGCGCCGGCCATGACGCCGGCATCCTGGCCAACGCCGGCATCCCGAGCGCCATGCTGTTCGTGCGCAACCCGACCGGTGTCTCGCACTCGCCGGCCGAGCATGCCGAACCCGCCGACTGCCATGCCGGGGTGCGGGCGCTGACCGCGGTCGTGGCCGACCTCGCCGGATGAGCGGTTACTGGGCTGCCCACGGCTGGCTGCCCGACGGCGTCGCCGAGCGGGTCCGGCTGGTCGCCGAGGACGGCCGCTGGGTCCGGGTCGAGGCCGGCGTGCCACCGGCCGACCAGGACGTCCGGCTGCCCGGCCTGGTGCTGCCGGGCTTCGCCAACACCCACTCGCATGCCTTCCACCGGGCGCTGCGGGGTCGTACCCACGACGGCGGCGGCACCTTCTGGACCTGGCGGGACCGGATGTACGCCCTGGCCCGGCGGCTGGAGCCGGAGTCCTACTTCCTGCTGGCCAGGGCGGTCTACGCCGAGATGGCGCTGGCCGGAATCACCGCGGTGGGCGAGTTCCACTACCTGCACCACCGGCCCGACGGCAGCCGCTACCCCGATCCGAACGCCTTCGGCCACGAGCTGGTGCGGGCGGCCGGCGAGGCCGGCATCCGGCTCACCCTGCTGGACACCTGCTACCTCCGGGGGGGCTGGGGCCGGAGGGCCACACCGAGCCCGACGACGTCCAGCGCCGGTTCAGCGACGGCTCGGCGGCACAGTGGCGGCACCGGGTGGACCAGCTGGTCGACAGCGAGAGCGTCCGGATCGGCGCGGCGATCCATTCGGTCCGGGCGGTGCCGGCCGACCAGCTCGGCCAGGTGGTGGCAGCCGCGGCCGGCCGGCCGCTGCACGCGCACGTCTCCGAGCAGCCGGCCGAGAACGAGGCCACCCAGGCGCACTACGGCTGCAGCCCCACCGCGCTGCTGGCCCGGCACGGCTTCGGCGGCCCGCTGCACACCGCGGTGCACGCCACCCACCTGAGCGAGCGGGACATCGCCGACTACGGACGCAGCCGGACCAACATCAGTTTCTGCCCGACCACCGAGCGGGACCTGGCCGACGGCATCGGGCCGGCGCCCGAGCTGGCGGCGGCGGGCGCCCGGCTGACCCTGGGCAGCGACCAGAACGCCACCGTGGACCTGCTCGAGGAGGCCCGCGCACTGGAGTCCGACGCCCGGCTGGCCAGCCTGCGCCGGGGCCGGTTCAGCCCGGCCGAGCTGGTCGACGCGCTGACCGGGCATGCCAGCCTGGGCTGGCCGGACGCCGGCAGCCTGGCACCGGGCCGGCGGGCCGACCTGGTGGCGGTGCGGACCGACACCGTCCGGACCGCCGGTGCGCTGCCGGCCCAACTGGTGCTGGTGGCCGGCGCCGCCGACGTCGACACCGTGCTGGTGGACGGCCGGCCGGTGGTGTCCGGTGGCCGGCACCTGCTCGGCGACGTGGCGACGCTGCTGGCCGAGGCGATCGCCCCGCTCTGGGACTGATCCCCGCCCGCCGCACAATGCCTCGAACTGCCGGTTAGCGGCCCAGCCGCAGCGCGCCGGGCGCGGACGCCGGAACCACCGGCCTGACCGGCGGCACCGGGTCCAGCCGTCGATAGGGCCGGCCGAGTGCCGGCCGCGGGTCGGGCTCGCCGCGGTTGGGCCAGAGGGCGGCCGCCCGCTCGGCCAGCGCGGTGATCGACAGGGACGGGTTGACCCCCAGGTTCGCCGACAGCGCCGAGCCGTCCACCACGTGCAGTCCTGGGTAGCCGTAGAGGCGGTGGTACGGGTCGATCACCCCGGTCTCGGCCGAGTCCCCGATCGCGCAGCCGCCGAGGAAATGCGCCGTCATCGGCACGTTGAACAGGTCACCCCAGGTGCCGCCCGGCGCCCCGCCGAGGTTGTCGGCCAGCTGCCGGGCGGCCTGGTTGGCCACCGGGATCCAGCTCGGGTTGGGCTCGCCGCTGCCCTGGGTGGAGGTCAGCCGGGTACGTCCGAACCGGCCGACCTTCGGCAGCACCGTGATGGAGTTGTTCAGCGACTGCATCACCAGCAGGATGATGGTCCGCTCCGACCAGTGCCGGGGCACGACGGTCCGCAGCACCAGCCGCGGATCGCGGACCGCCACCGCCAGCCACTGCCGGATCCGGCGGGCCGGGCTGCCGCCGTCGGTCAGCACGGTGCTCAGCAGTCCCATCGCGTTGCTGCCCCGGCCGTAGCGCACCGGTTCGATGTGGGTGTCGGGATCCGGGTGCCAGGACGAGGTGATGGCCACCCCGCGGGTGTAATCGGCCCCGGGGTCCGAGCTCGCCGCGCCGAGCAGGGCCTCGGAGTTCGTCC
>Ga0247773_1000348_pt1 | contig 21116 bp, 24 predicted proteins | sample UWRJL092311B6_FD_179934 | JGI IMG/M metagenome (GOLD analysis project Ga0247773, IMG submission 179934) | Plant litter microbial communities from Arlington Agricultural Research Station in Wisconsin, United States - UWRJ-L092-311B-6 | ecosystem: Environmental > Terrestrial > Plant litter >...
CGTGCGTCGCGGCGGCATCCTCGCGAACGCCGTACTCCGTCCCGACCCGGTACACCCCGTGCGCCGGCGCGGCTGCCGCGGCGGCTGCCGCGGCCGCGGCCGCTGCCGGGTTCATCAGGAGCGACTCATCGGTGTCCCAGACGAGCTGCGGAATCCGCGCGGCGCGAGCGGCCGTGAAACTGCCGTTGCCGCCGTGATGGATCAGTGCGGAGCAGGTGGGCAGCAGGTGGTTGAGCGAAATCCAGTCCACAGTGCGGACGTTGTCCGGAATCCGGTCCACCTCACTGAGCTGGACCTTGTTCAAGGTGCCGACCAGTTCGACGTCCAGGCCGGCCACCGCCTCGAACAGCAGCGCGGTACGGCCGAAGTCGCCCGAGACGAACCGGCGGGTGGACTCTCCCAGTGAGACCGCGATCCTCGGCCGGGTCGGTGGCTCACGCAGCCAGTCCGGGAAGGGCTCGCCGCCGTTGAACGGCACCCACCGGGCCGGGATCCGCAGCTTGCTGTTGGGCAGGCTGTAACCCGCTGGCATCAGGTCGATCGTCCACTGACCGAACAACAGCTCGTCGTCGACGTCGACCCCGTAGTGCCGGGCCACGGGCGCGACCGCCTCGACAAGGGGATTCTCCGGCAGCCCGGCCGCCCTGATCTCGTCCCGGTGGGCCTCGAGCCGCTCCGAGCAGTAGGCGTACCAGTCCAGCGACGGGCCGAGGAACCGGCCGTGGGCAGCGCCGCTGACCCGCGCGGCCACCGCGCCGGCCGGAACCACCGGGTCCCAGAGCACGAGATCCGGCTTCCAGGACCGGGCGTAGTCCACCAGGTCGAACGGGTCGGAGATGTCCGTCCTGACGTAGTCGCCGAGCGGAACCATCATGTACTGGTAGAAGACCATCCACTGCTCGAGGTCGAATTCGTTGAGTCCCATGGCATGGGCGTAGGCCATCGTGGTTTCCGGGCCGAACGGGGGTTTGGCATCATCGCGGAGGCGGACCTCGGGTGCGCCGATCTCGCCGAGAATCACCGAGGACAGACCCGACTCCGCTACCACCTCGGCGAAGCAGTCGGGGGTCGCGATTCGCACCTCGTGCCCGGCAGCCTGAAGAGCCCAGGCATAGGGCACCATCGGAAAGAAGTGCGAACGCGAGGGGTAGATAGCGAACAGGACACGCATGCATACCTCCACGGTTAGGTTCGGCTCTGCGCCGCGGGCTGATCGTCGGTGGAAAGATTGTCTCCACGTCGAGGTGCCGGTGCACCTCTTCACTTGCGCGAGAAGAATTCACCGAGGTGGCGAATCTCCTTGCTCCATTGGGTCGATCACGCCTGCCGGCCGGCTTGTGCCGGCTGCCGGCAGGCGCCTTGCGTCAGTCGATGATCCTGGGTTCGGGAAGGGGGACGATGAACTTTCCGGTGAAACCTTCGGCCCGAAGCCGCGACGTCAACTCGTCGAGGATGTGCCAGGAGAGCAGCAGCGCGTACTCGGGTTGGTCGGGGCCGCACAACTGGCTCTGGGCAACGACCGGTAGGTGGGTCCCGGGGGAGAGCAGGCCGATCTTCTTCGGGCTTATCTCAGCGATGTAATCGAGCTCGTCCGGACCCAGCGGAACGTAGTTCAGCAGGGTGACCGCACGTGCCGGGAGCGAGGCCGCCGCCACTCTCGAGCCGTCCGCGGACACTTCCTTCAGCAATTGGAGGAGCTGTTCGCGGTGTTGTTCGACGCGGGTGGCGAAACCTGCGTAGGTGGCCTCGTCGGTGAGGCGCATCGCGTCCTCCTCGGCGCGGATCGCCGCTACCGACTCCTGAACCTCGTGCGCTCCCACCAGGCCGGCGTAGACCCGGATCGACCCACCGTGGGTCGCGATCTGCTGCACGGAGAAGATCTCCAGGCCGTGCCGCTCGAACGCGGCCGCCAGCGCTGTCACCGAGTAGTACCGGGAGTGCTCGTGGTAGATGAAGTCGTACTGCAGGTCCTCCAGCAGTCCGGGCAGGTAGTGCGACTCGGAGACGAACATGCCGTCGTCGGCCAGCATCGCGTGCACGCCCTCGAGGAAGTCGTGCAGGTTCGTCACGTGGGCAAGGGTGTTCGTCGCCAGGACGACATCCGCCGGCCGGGTGGTCGTGCGGAGTCGCTGTGCGACGTCCGCGCCGAAGTACTCCCGGACCACCGGTGAACCGCCGGGGGATTCGCTGCCGCAGGGATCGATTCCCAGGACCTCGAAGCCACGTTCGGCCAGTAGGTCCAGCAGCGTGCCGTCGTTGCTCCCGATCTCGACGGCATAGCGCTTCCGGGACTGGGATTCCAGCGTGGTGGCAAGCTCATCGGCCAGCACCGCCAGGTGCTTGCGGAATCCCTGGGTCAGGCCGGCGAGGTGGTGGTACCCGTCGGCGAACAGGATGCGTTCGTCGACCGGTTCCATGACCTGGACCAGGCTGCACCGCGGGCAGAACCCGAGGTCCAACGGCCAGGAGGGCTCTTGTGCTGCCTCGGTGGCGTCTGCCAGCAGGTGGCAGGCCGGCTGGTTACCCAATGACAGAAAGCTACGTACCGCGCCCTCGCGGCAGTTCTGGCAGGACACTGGGTCGCTGCTCTTCACGGATCCTCCCCAAGCGGACTGATCGGTGACCCTCCCGCCGGTCGACCGCTCGGCCGAAACGTCGTCAGGGGCCACCGATGAAGACGGGTGGTGGGTGTCTCGCACTCGGCGCGGGGCCGTGCTAATGACGCTAAATGCCGCCGGAACGACCTGCCTTCTTCGGCAGTGCCTTTCATGGACAGAATCCGGGTGGCAAATCGGTGGTTCCATTTCGGCAAAGGCTGGGCTAGCATGTGAGCCCGATTTGCACCGGTGTTACGTAGTCGCACGTCGTTTCGAGGAGGTTTTCGCCGTGAGAGCCAATGACTTCGTCACGAACTCACGGTGGCCTGTGCGGGAAGAAAACCGGCACCTACCTCGTTCCCGTTGACATCGAAGGACCAGAAGACAGGTGATGCAACGCTCGGATGAGCCTCGCGCTGGGAGCATCGCAGGTTCGCCGCGACGCCGCTCGCGAGCTGGAGCAACTTCGTGCCGAACAAGAAAGACCCACGAAGGGGAGCCGAGCGCGCAATAGGCAGTGGAAGTTTGAGCGGGCAATGCTTACTGGCACGGGCTGGTGGATTCGTATTGCTTGGCGTTCCTTGATAGGCACGTCGCCCTGAATTTCCGACGAGAAGCCGATTTGGATTCGACAAGGTACGGACCCGACGAACCAGCCTGTCCAACCGGTAAATCACGCTGTGGTCGGCGCGGCGGCGAAGGCCCGCATGCAGCAGCCGATCTTCCGGAGTGAAGCCGTCCGGCGTGGCTGGCTGTAGTGAGGCCGGACAGGCGCCCGGCCCCTTTTGCCGATAATCGACATTATGTCAATCAGCTTCAATCGCGCCCATCCCCGCCTTCGGTTCTAGGCTCACCCGCATGTCGTCACGCCGTCCTTCCCGCACCGTTCCCACTGTGATCGTCCCCGGCTGGCAGGGCTCCGGCGACGGGCACTGGCAGAGCTGGCTCGAGGACGAACTGCGCGCGGCAGGCCGCCAGACGCTGCGGCCGCAGTTCACCGATCTCGACAACCCCGACTTCGACGACTGGCACGCGGCGTTGCGCCGCTCACTCGACACCCTGCCTGCCGACGGATTCGACATCGTCGCGCACTCGCTGGGCGCCGTCCTGTGGCTGCATCACGTCGTGGAGCCGGGCGATACCCCGCGCCCGGCCCGGGTGCTGCTGGTGGCACCACCGTCGCCGCGCACCTCGATCGCCGAGATCGCCGCTTTCTTTCCGCCTCCGCTTCACATCGACGCGCTCCGCAACGGCGCCGGCGGGACCGTCCTGGTGGCCGGTGACGACGATCCGTACCTACCCGAAGGCATCGCCGCCGCCTACGGCCTGCCGCTGGAGATGGCCACGACGGTGATTCCGACGGGTGGCCACCTGAGTACCAACACGGGCTACGGGCCGTGGCCGGCCGTGCTCGACTGGTGCAGCCGCGACGACCTGGCGTTCGACCAGGCGGCGGTGGGCGTCACCTGGTCAGGATCAGCGGTCCCTCCTCGGTGATGGCGATGCTGTGCTCGAAGTGGGCGCCGCGGCTCCCGTCCGAGCTACGCAGGGTCCAGCCGTCGCCGTCGACCCGGTAGGCGTCCCGGCCGCCGGCGAGGAACCACGGTTCGATGGCGATGGTGAGCCCCGGTTCCAGTCGCATGCCACGTCCGGGGCGGCCGTCGTTGGGCACGGATGGGCTTTCGTGCATGGTGCGTCCGACGCCGTGCCCACCGAAATCGGTGTGCAGCCCGTAACCGGCCTCGCGGGCGACCTTGCCGATCGCGGCGGAGATGTCACCGATCCGCTCCCCTGGCTGTGCGGCGGCGATGCCGGCCAGCAGCGCGGCTTCGGTGCGATCGAGCAGCCGGGCGTCGGCGGCGCTGGTGTGCCCGACGCAGAAGGAGATGGCGGCGTCGCCGGTCCAGCCGTCGAGAGTGGCGCCGCAGTCGACGCTGAGCAGGTCGCCGTCGCGAAGCCGGTAGCGGGTGGGGATGCCGTGCAGCACGGCGTCATTGACGGACAGGCACAGCACCCCCGGGTACGGGCTGCGCGCGAAGGACGGCTGGTAGCCGAGGAAGGGCGAACTCGCCCCGGCCTCGCGCAGCACCTCACGGGCGACCTGGTCGAGCTCGGTCAGGCGCACCCCGGCAGCGGCGGCGTCCCGGGTGGTGGCCAACGCCCGGGCGACGACGGCTCCCGCCGCGGCCATCGCCTCGATCTCCCCCGCAGTCTTGAGTTCGACCATCGTTCGCTCCCCTGCTTACCGTGATTGTTATACCGGTATTAGTATCACGGCCATGGTCCGTCCGCTCCTCTCCCCTGCCGAACGCGCCCGTGGCCGCCGACTCGGTGCGGCGCTGCGGCACGCCCGCGGGAACCGCAGCATGGTCGACGTCGCGGTCGCGGCCGGGATCCCGGTCGAGACGCTGCGCAAGATCGAGACCGGACGCATCGCCACGCCGGCCTTCTTCACCGTCGTGGCCCTGGGTGGCGTCCTCGGCCTCGACCTCGCCTCGCTCGCCGCCGAGGTGCAGCCCGCCGGGGCAGAACCCGTCGACGCCGCCACCGCCTAGCCGACCCTCCCCCGGCGTTCCCGCTCGAGGTGTCAGTCGCCCCGCCGGCGGGCGGCTGGGACGAGCTCGGCGTCGCCGTAGCTGTTGTCGTCGGGGTTGAGGGTGACACCCGGGGCCACGAGTTCGTCGATCCGGTCCAGGACGTCAACGCTCAGGGTGAGCTCCGCGCCGGACAGTTGCGACTCGAGCTGGTCCATCGTGCGGGGGCCGATGATCGCGGCGGTGACGGCCGGATGATTGATCACGAACCCGATCGCCAGGTCGATCAGGGTGATTCCCGCCTGCTCGGCCAGCTGGGCCAACTGTTCGACGACCTCGAGCTTGCGCCGGTTGGCCTCGGTGCTCATGTCGAACCGAGCCTTCGGCCGCGCGGCCGACGTCGGAGTCGCTGCGTTGTCCTTGCGCCAGCGACCGGACAGCCAGCCACCCGCGAGCGGGCTGTAGCTGAGGATGCCCATGCCGTGCCGATGGGCGGTGGGCAGCACGTCGGCCTCGATGCCGCGCACCAGGATCGAGTACGGCGGTTGCTCGGTCACGAAACGCTCCAGCCGGCGGTCCCGGGCGGCCCACTGTGCCTCGACGATCTGGCTGGCGGCATAGGACGACGACCCGAGGTAACGGACCTTGCCCTGCCGCACCAGGTCGGTCAGCGCGCCGAGGGTTTCCTCGACATCGGTGTCCTGGCTGGGTCGGTGCACCTGGTAGAGATCGAGGTAGTCGGTGCCCAGCCGCCGAAGCGAGTCCTCGACCGAGCGCATGATCCAGCGTCGCGACCCGCCACGATGGTTCGGCTCATCGCCCATCGGCATGAAGAACTTGGTGGCCAGCACGACATCGTCACGCCGCCCGGCCAGCGCCTTGCCGACTATCCGCTCGGACTCGCCGCCGGAGTAGACGTCGGCGGTGTCCACGAAGTTGATCCCGGCGTCCAGCGCGCGGCCGATGATGCGGATCGAGTCGGCTTCGTCGGCGTTGCCCCACGGGCCGAACATCATTGTGCCCAGGCACAACGGACTGACCGACACACCGGTCCGGCCGAGCATCCGGTTCCGCATCGTCATGATGTCTCGGCCTCGCTCCCGGCGGCGGTGTGAGCGGCCTGCCAGTTGGTGCGGGCTCCGGGCGTGAACCGGACCTGGGCGACGGCGAGCCGGCTGGTGCCGTCGCCGGCGAAGACCGGATTCATCCAGACGTCGCCGGTGAAGTTCGCCGCCGGCGTCTTCACCGTGGCCGCAAGGAAATTCTCGTTCATGTCGCTCCTTCGGTGGGCTGGCTGGTCAGTCAGGGTGCGGTGGTCACACCTGGCTCACCCTGAGCAGGGACTTCACCTTCATGCTCGGCTCCCGGTTGCCTCGATCGGTTCGTTGGATGCACTCACAGGAGCCAGTAAAAGGCCACTGTGCCCGGCGCCGGGAGTGTCTGCCCTTCCAGGTAACGCCAGTGCCTCCTTCTCGCCGGTGACCGGGCCTACCGTGGAGGCGTGGACAACCGTGCCGAGATCCGTGAGTTCCTGGCTTCCCGCCGCGCCCGCATCACGCCGGCGCAGGCCGGGCTGCCCGCCTACGGCGGCAACCGGCGCGTACCGGGCCTGCGTCGTGAGGAGGTCGCGTTGCTGGCCGGCATGAGCATCGACTACTACGTCCGGATGGAACGCGGAAACCTCGCTGGCGCCTCCGACCAGGTGCTGGAGGGCCTGACCAACGCGCTGCAACTCGACGACGCCGAGCGCGAGCACCTGTTCGCGCTCGCCCGCGCCGCCGGGCCCGCCGCGGCTCGCCGCACCCGGCAGGTTCCGTCCACGGTGCGCCCGGTGATCCAGCAGGTCCTCGACGCCATCACCGACGCCCCGGCCTGGGTGCGCAACGCCCGCCACGACATCATCGCCATGAACCGCCTCGCCCGCGCCCTCTACTCTCCCGTCCTGCAGTCGGCAGCCGCCGGTGCGACCAGCAAGCGGCCGGCTAACACCACTCGCTTCGTCTACCTCGACCCGGCCGCGCGCGAGTTCTTCGTCGACTTCGACCGGACGGCCACCGACGCCGCGGCCATGCTCCGCCTGGAAGCCGGCCACAACCCCTACGACAAGGCGCTCATCACCCTCATCGGCGAGCTCTCCACCCAGTCGGAGCTGTTCCGGCGGCACTGGGCCTCCCAGAACGTGACGTTGCACCGCAGCGGCCGCAAGCGGCTGCGCCATCCCGCGGTCGGTGAACTCGACCTCAACTTCGAGGCCATGCAGCTGCCGTCCGAACCCGACCTGCGGCTCAACATCTACACCGCGGACCCCGACACGCCGACCGCGGACGGGCTGAAGCTCCTCGCGAGCTGGGCAGCCACTCGGTCCGCCGAGACGGTGGAGGGCAATCGCCGGGGCTAGCCGCCGTCCAGGCGGAACCGCCGACCCCGACCCCGGCCCGGCGCCCAGCCCTATAGTGACCCTCGAGGACGTTTCTGCCGTCAGCTCGATGGCCCGGGCAGGTGAGCCGCGCACCGAACGGTCCGCAACGGAAAGGGGTACCGCGCTTGCGACGGGGACGACAGGCCGCGGGGGTCTCCGGCGCGGCGTCGGATGCCGAGGGCCCGCCAGCCGGCTTCGAACCCGCACGGGGGGTCCGTCGCGACGCCGCGGCCGTGAGCCTGGCGGTCGGAGCGTACGGAATCGCGTTCGGGGCAGCCGCGGTCAGCGCGGGATTGTCGGTGTTGCAAGCCTGTGTGCTGTCGCTGGCGGCCTTCACCGGTGGCACCCAGTTCGCGGTGGTAGGCGTGATCGCCGGCGGCGGGGGTTCCGGGGCGGCCCTGGCCAGCGGGCTGCTGTTGGGCTCGCGCAACACGCTGTACGGGATGCGGCTGGCGCCCCTGCTGCGGGTCCGGGGCCTGAGGCGGATGCTCGCGGCGTTGGGCACGATCGACGAGACGACCGCCATGGCCCAGGCCCAGCAGTCGCCGGCGCTGGCCCGTACGGCGTACTGGTGGACCTTCGCCGGCGTCTACGCCTTCTGGAACCTGGCCACCCTGCTCGGAGCGCTGGCCGGCTCGGTGATCGACCCGATCCGCTTCGGACTCGATGCCGTGGTGCCCGCGGCGTTCCTGGCCCTGCTCGGGCCCCGATTGCGAACCAGCAGACTGGATAGGCGTATCGCCCTCACCGGCGCGGTGATCGCCGGGCTGCTCATCCCCGTCACGCCCGCCGGCGTACCGGTGCTTGCCGCGGCCGCGGCGTTGCTGCTGGCGGTCCGGACCCCGGAGCGGGCGTCGTGACGTCCTGGGCCCTGGTCCTGTCGACCTGCGCGGGCTGTTATGCGTTGAAGGTTCTCGGCTATCTCGTTCCGGCGCGGGTGCTGCACAAGCCCGCGGTACGACGGCTGGTCGAACTCGTTCCGGTCGCGCTGCTCGCCGCCCTGATCGTCGTCGAGGCGATCGCCGACGGCTCGCGGCTGCACCTCGATCCGGCGCGCCTCGCCGGCGTCGCGGTGGGAGGCGTCGCGGTTTGGCGGCGCGCACCATTCCTGGTCGTCGTCGTGGCCGCCGCGCTCACCGCTGGATTGGTCAGACTGGCGTGATGCCTGCCGGCTCAGCCGTGTTCGGCGTCGTCGGCCAAGCGCTGAGCGGCGCGCAGCGCGGCCGGTATCAGCCGGGGCCCGCGAACGCCGAGAACCACTCCGGTGACCGGAACCTGCCTTCCGTCGACGGTGCGCATCGCCCGGAACACCAGGCAGCCACCGGCCGCGTCGTCGGATCCGGTCTTGCCGGCGACGAAGCCGTCCCGGCCGAGCAGGGTATTGGTGTTGCGCACCGTGCCGGCCACCGGCAGCTCGGCCGACCGGGTACCGAGCAGCGCTGCCAGGGTCGGATTCTCCAGTGCCGCGAGCAGCAGCACGAGCTGATCGGCGGCGGTCGAGACCGTCGAGGGCTCGTAGCCGCTGGGATCGGTGTACTCGGTCGAGGCCATGCCGAGCCGATCGGCCGCGCTGTTCATGTCGGCGACGAAGCCGGCCACCGAGCCGGCCGACCAGCGTGCCAGCAGTTGCGCCACGTTGTTGGCCGACGGCAGCAGCAGCGCGAGCAGCGCCTGCCGCTCGGTGAGCTCCTCCCCCTCGGCAACCGGGACCAACGACTCGTCCCGGGCGGCCCGGCGCCGGGTGTCCTCGACATCGGCCGCCGTCACCCGCAGGATCGGACCGTCATCCTCGCCGTCGATCGGGTGCTGCCGCAGCACCACATAGGCGGTCATCACCTTTGCGACACTGGCGATCGGGATGGGCTCGTCCGCTCCCGAGACCACTACTCGTGGCCGCGGCCCCAGGTCCCGGGTGTAGGCCGTCTGGTCGGCGTCCGGAGCGCCGGCCGAGGTGGCGACGATCTCGGCGCCGATGGTGCCCAGTCGCTGGAGCCGGTGGTGCGGCAGTCGCTGGACCACGACAGTGACCAGCAGGGCAAGCACCAGCAGAATGCAGGCAGCCGGCAGCACGCGGTTGGATCTGTATCGGGGTGCGAGCATCACGACGACCACGGTCGCGAGCGCGGGCTAAGCGCGGCGTTCGTTGCCCGCTTATGGTGCGCTTACAAGAACATCGACAGGATTCACCGGATGGGCAACGGGGCGGCGACCGGAAGGGAGAACTCGTGCGGGTGCTGATCGCCGAGGACGAGCGGCTGCTCGCCGATACGGTGGCCGAGGGCCTGCGACGGCTCGCGATGGCGGTGGACGTCTGCTACGACGGCGAGTCGGCGATGGAGCAGGTGACGGTGAACCGCTACGACGTGGCGGTCCTGGACCGTGACCTGCCCGGCCGGACCGGTGACGACATCTGCCGCCACATCAGCGATAGCGGTATCGAGGCCCGGGTGCTGATGCTGACCGCGGCCGGTGGTATCCGTGACCGGGTCGACGGGCTCGCCCTCGGTGCCGACGACTACCTGACCAAGCCGTTCGCGTTCGCCGAGCTGGTAGCGAGAATCCAGGCCCTCGGACGGCGTTCGCGTGCCGCTGCCCCACCGGTGCTCGAACAGGACGGCATCGTGCTCGACGTCCCCCGGCACACCGCGAGCCGCGACGGCCGGGTGCTCGCCCTCACCCCGAAGGAGTTCGCCGTGCTGCACGTGCTGCTGCGGGCCCGGGGCGAGATCGTCACCGCCGAAGACCTGCTGGAGCAGGCCTGGGACGCCCATGCCGACCCGTTCACCAATGCCGTCCGGGTCGCGATCATGACGCTGCGCCGCAAGCTCGGTGAACCGGCCGTGCTGCACACGATCCCCAGGGTCGGCTACCGGCTCGGTGGGATCGAGCCGTGACCGGCTGGACGCCACGGCGGCGGGTACTTCTCGGGCTGGTCGTCTCCGCGCTCATCGGCTGGCTCTGGTGTGCCACCGTGTGGCCGCGTGTGCAGGCACTGCTGGACACCTTCCTCGCGCACCAGGACATCGGCTGCGGAGGTGGCAGCGTCCTCGGGTTCCACTGCGAACGACGGCTTGCCGACCTGTCGGCCGCGGTGACCAACACGATCGAGGTACTGATCGCTTCGCTGCTGGTCGTCCTCGCCTGGTGGCTGATCAGTCGGTGGGCGTTGCAATCACTGCGGAAACTGCGCGAGTCGGTCCAGCGGATGGGGCCGCAGAACCTCTCCGAACGCAACAACTTCGCCGGCCCGAACGACGAGGTGCGTGGCCTGGCCGACGCCATCGACGCGATGCTGGACCGGGTCGCCGAGGGCTACGAGGGACAGCGCCGGTTCGCGGCCAACGCATCGCACGAACTGCGCACCCCGCTGGCGGTGCAACGCACCCTCATCGAAGTGGGCATGGCGGGCAGGCCGACGGGCGAGCAGCTCGAACTGCTCGCGCGCCAGTTGCTGCACACCAATCAGCGCAACGTCGATCTGATCGAGGGCCTGCTCGTCCTCGCCGAGACCGACCGCGGCCTGGTCTCGCGCACGCCGCAATCGCTGGACGACCTCACCGGCCAGGTCACGCGGTCCTTCGCCGGCGCCGCGGCCGAGGCCGGGCTGACCCTGGAACAGGAACTGGTGCCGGTCGAGGTCCACGGCGAACAGGCCTTGTTGGAAAGGCTGATCGCCAATCTGGTCCAGAACGCCGTCAAGTACAACGTGCCGGGCGGGCGGGTCGTGGTCCGGACGCTGACCGGTCCGCCCCGGTTGGTCGTGAGCAACGGCGGCCCGCTGATCGGCGGCGAGCAGGTGTCGGCGTTGTTCGAACCGTTCCGGCGCCTGGCGGCCGACCGCCTCGACCACTCCGGTGGGGCGGGGTTGGGCCTGACCATCGCCAGGTCGATCGCCGACGCGCACCGGGGTTGGATCGCCGCAACGGCCAACCCGGACGGTGGCCTCACGGTGACCGTCGAATTTCCTCGCTGACGCCTCGCCCTGGCCTTCGATCCCATTCGGTGCCGGCGTAGCGAACCAGTCGCGCCTGCAGGTCGGAGTATGGCGTCGCCCCGGGTACCGGGCGCCCGCCGGTGACCGCCCGCGCCACCTCCACCGCTGCGGCCAGGGCGGCGCGGTAGGGCAGCGAGCCGGTGCTGACCCGCCGGATTCCGAGGTCGGCCAGTTCGGGCAGCGACAGTCCCGGGATCGCGAGGACGTTCACCGGCACCGACAGCGCGGCGGTGATGGACCTGAGCAACCCGGGGTCGCTGGCTCCGGGTACGAACACGCCGTCCGCCCCGGCTTCGACGTAGCTCACCGCGCGTGCGAGCGTGGCCGGGGCCGTATCGTCCTGTCCGAGCCAGTAGGTGTCGACCCGGGCGTTGACGAACACGCCCGGGGCTGCCCGCTTGATGGCCGCGATCTTGGCGGCGTGCCGATGTGTGGCGATCAGCTTCTCGCCGGTGCTGTCCTCGATATTGATCCCGTCGACGTCGAGCGCCCGCACGTAGTCGGCGACCTCGTCGGGATCGTCGGAGTAGCCGTCCTCGATGTCGATGCTGAGGTAACAGGCGAGGCTGGACAGCCGCGCGGCGAGCGCGCTGTTGGCGTTCCGGGTCGCCCGGTCGCCGTCGGGTCGGCCGAGGCTCGATGCCACTCCCATGCTGGTGGTGCCGATCGCCGGGTACCCGGCGTCGAGGAAGGCGAGCGCGGACGGCACATCCCAGGCGTTGGGCAGCACCAGCGGCAGATCCTGATGGTGCAGCGCGGCGAAGCTCACCGGCGCGAGCCTACGCCGGGCTGAGGGCAGCAGGCATCCCGGATGCGCGGCCGGTGGGATCGCGACGTCCGGCCCGATCAGCAGCAGCCGGTGCCTGCTTCGCCCGGTTCGGTGGTCGGGCAACTGCCGTCCGAGGCCGGTCCGCAGCCGAAGGTGGCAGAGTCGCCGAGCACCGTGTAGACCTCCCACTGCTCGCCGTCGGGCGTGTCCCGCACCCAGAACTTGTCCTGCTCGGCGTAGCAACAGGTGGTGCCCCGCTCGTCGGTCGAGGCCAGTCCCGCTCCGGTGAGCCGGGCCTGGGTGGCATCGACGGCGGCGATGTCGTCCACCTCGACGCCGAGGTGGTTGATCGAGCCGCCGTGTCCCGGGTTCTCCAGCAGCACCAGCTTCAGCGGCGGCTCGGTCACCGCGAAGTTGGCGTAGCCATCGCGCACCTTAGCGGGTTCGACGCCGAACAGCTTGCGGTAGAAGGCGATCGACTCGGTGAGGTCGTTGACGTTGAGAGCGAGCTGGACGCGGCTCATGGGTTCCTCCTCGGGGACCAGACTTCGACGGCTGTCAATGTCTATCTGCTCGAAGGTTGCCACCAGGTATCGACATCTGTCAATATAGATGAGTGTCGAACTCCCGAGCCTTGACCCTGACCCCGGTCGAAACGGTCGCCTGCTGCTCACCGCTGAGCCGGGAACCGCTCAGCGAGGCGACCGCTGAGCGGATCGCCCCGCTGCTCAAAGCCCTCGCCGACCCGGTCCGGCTGCGCCTGATGTCGCTGGTGGCCTCCCACGAAGGGGGCGAGGCTTGTGTCTGCGACCTCAACGATGCCTTCGCGCTGTCCCAACCGACCATCAGCCACCACCTGAAGGTGCTGCATGACGCCGGGCTGCTGGAGCGCGAGAAGCGGGGCGTCTGGGTCTACTACCGGGCGCGCGGGAACGCCCTCACCGGGCTGGCCAGCCTGATCGGCGACGCCGCCCGGTGAGGCAGCTGGCCCGGCGCGGTCTGGCCGAGTTCGTCGGCACCGGTTTCCTGGTCGCCGCCGTGATCGGATCCGGGATCGCCGCAACCCGCCTCTCCCCCGGCCAACCCGGCCTGCAACTGCTGGAGAACTCGCTCATCACCGGCGGTGCGCTGGTCGCGCTGATCCTGGCGCTGCAGCCGGTGTCGGCAGCCTTCAACCCGGTGGTGACGGCGCTCGAACGGGCACTCGGCGGCATCGGCACCCGGGAGGCGGGTGTGCTGATCCTGGCCCAGTTCGGCGGCGGCTTCGTCGGCGCGCTGGTCGCCAACCTGATGTTCGACCGCGCCGCGGTCGACCTCGCCACCCAGCACCGGTCCGGCACCGGACGGTGGCTCGGTGAGGTGGTGGCCACCCTGGGCCTGCTGCTCGTGGTGTTCGGCACCATTCGCTCCGATCGGGCCGAACGGGTCGCCTTCGCGGTCGGCGGCTACATCCTGGCCGCCTACTGGTTCACCAGCTCGACGTCGTTCGCCAATCCGGCCGTCACCGTTTCCCGAATGTTCTCCGACTCGTTCGCCGGCATCGCACCTGCGTCGGTGCCCGGCTTCGTGCTGGCCCAACTGCTCGGCGGCGTGCTCGGCTACGGCCTGGTACGCGGCCTGTACCCGGAGGCGGCCAGCCGGCCGCTCGGACCCGACAGGGAGGTAGCGACGTGAGCACACCGAGCGTGCTGTTCGTCTGCGTGCACAACGCGGGCCGGTCGCAGATGGCCGCCGGCTGGCTGACCAGCCTGGCCGGCGATCGGGTAGCGGTGCGCTCGGCCGGCTCCGAACCGGCCGACCGGCTCAATCCGAACGCCGTCGCCGCGATGCGCGAGGTCGGCATCGACATCACCGGCGAGCAGCCCACGGTGCTGAGCACTGAATCGGTCGTCCGTGCCGATGTCGTGATCACCATGGGGTGCGGTGACAGCTGCCCGTACTACCCGGGCAAGCGTTACGAGGACTGGCAACTGACCGACCCGGCCGGCCAGCCGATCGAGGTGGTGCGACAGGTCCGCGACGAGATCAGGGCACGCGTCGAGCAGCTCGTCGACGAGCTCCTCGGCACCGGCCGATCGGGCACGACGTAAATCGGTTGGGCGATCGCTGTCCGAGCGACGAGGATGCCGAGCATGCCTGACGATCACTTCGGCGAGCAGGTCGCCGAGCGCTACGACGACCCGCGGGGCGAGATGTTCGGAGCGGCTGCCATCGAGCCGGCGGCCGAGGTGCTGGCCGGGCTGGCCGGCGACGGCGCCGCCCTCGAGTTCGGCATCGGCACCGGTCGCCTGGCGCTTCCGTTGAGCCGGCGCGGCGTGCCGGTGCACGGCATCGACCTGTCCCCCGCCATGCTGGCCCGGCTGGCAGCCAAGCCCGGCGCCGAGCGGATCGGCGTCACCACCGGCGACTTCGCGCACGTCCGGGTGCCGGGCAGCTTCTCTCTCGCCTATCTGGTGTTCAACACCATCATGAACCTGACCAGCCAGGACGAGCAGGTCTGCTGCTTCGGCAACGCCGCCGCCCACCTGGCCGCCGGCGGGTGTTTCGTGATCGAGGTGATGGTGCCGGATCTGCAGCGGCTGCCGCCCGGTGAGACGGTCCGGCCGTTCACGGTGAGCGAGACCAGACTCGGCTTCGACTCCTACGACCTGGCTACCCAGGGGCTGGTCTCGCACCACTACCGCTGGGAGGGCGAGCGGCTGGAACGCAACGCCATCCCGTTTCGCTATGTCTGGCCGGCCGAACTGGATCTGATGGCTCGGTTGGCCGGCATGAGCCTGCTATATCGCTGGAGCGACTGGCACCGTACGCCGTTCACCAGCGACAGCCGCAAGCACGTCTCGGTATGGCAGAAGTCGCGGTAGGCGGACTTGGCTTGGGTGACCGGGCCACCCAAGCCAAGAGCTGGCTCAGCCGCCCGACTCGCTGCCCGAGCCGTTCCCCGGGCCGTGACCGGGTCCGCCCGGACCGCCGGCGCCCATGCCTTCCTCGACCCCGGTCACGGCGTAGTCCTTGTCGAACTTGACCGTGACCAGGCTGCCGTCGGCCTTGGTCATGTGCGCCTCGTAGGCGTCGCCGTCGCCATCGGTCTCGACCCGGTACACCGTGCCACCGGGCACCGCCTTGAGGGCGGCCGCCTTGAGCTTGGCCGCCACGTCCGCGCTGACGGCCTTCTCATCGCCCCGGACCGGGGTCGACTGCTTGTTCGGCGCCGCTGCGCCGCCGGTGCCGGGCGCCGCCGTGCTGCTGGACGAGTTCGGCGCCGACGGCGTGGTGGTCGCGGCGCTGGACAGCACCGTGCCGCCGATGATCGCGCCGGCCACCACCCCGGTCGCGAGCAGGCCGCCGCCGATCAGCAGGCCGCGCCGTCCCCGGGTCGGCTGGTCGTCCCCGCCGTAGGCCGGCGGTACCGGCGGCGGTATCGGCGGCGGTGACCATTCGTTTGGGTTCATCTGAACACCTCCTGAAACCGGCTGGGCCCGGATGGTCCAGCCGTTGCAGTCGATGGTGTTGATCGAGCCTGTCGCGAGGTCGTGCCGAAGCTGAGAGAAACGTGTGAGCAGACACCGGCCTGCGGTGCGGGGATCAGGACGGCACGTCGTCCCAGGTGGTCAGGCAGAACGGGTGTCCGGCCGGATCGGCGAACACCAGGCAGTGGTCGGCATTGGGCTGCTCGTCGTACCTACGGGCACCGGCGGCCAGCACCCGCGCCTCGGCAGCCCGCAGGTCATCGACGTAGAAGTCCAGGTGCAACTGCAGGGACGATCCAGGATCGGGCCAGGTCGGTGGCAGGTAGCCGGGTGCGGTCTGGAAGTCGATCCGGCCACCCGGCCCGTTCACAGTGGCCCATTCGTCGCTGGCGAAGGTCAGCGAGCCACCGGTGATCTCGGCGTAGAACGCTGCCAACTGGCGGGCATCCGGACAGTCCACGGCCACCGAACTCAACCTGATCGAATCTGACATGGTGCCTCCGCTGGTTGTCGACGGTCGATCAGATCGCAGCGGCGTGCCGCCAGAACTCGCGCATCAGGGTAGGCGGCGTCGGGCTGGTCATCAGCCGCTGGCTGAGCAGGATCGTGACCGTGCCGGTGGCGGGCACGATGTGCGCTGTCGTCCCGGTGCCGCCGACCCAGCCGTAGCGACCCGGCACGTTCCACGGATCGACGATCTCGACATCGACCGAGCCGCCGAAGCCCCAGCCCTGGCCTTCCAGGAACAGCCGACCGGATTCGCGCTGGGCAGGGCTCAGGTGATCGGTGGTGATCAGCCGCACCGCGTCCGGCGACAGCAGTCGGTGGTCGCCGACCGCACCCCTGGCGAGCAGCATCCGGGCGAAGGCGAACCAGTCATCGACCGTGGAGACCAGACCGCCCGCCCCGGACGGAAACGCCGGCGGCTTGCTCCACTGCTCCTGGGACACCGCATCCGGTTCCAGGCCGGACGGGCCTTCCTGGTAACAGCTGGGCATCCGGTGCAGCTGGCCGGCCGGGACCGTGAAACCGGTGTCGGACATGCCGAGCGGCTCGAACAACCGCTCGGCCAGGAACTCCGGCAACGAGCACCCCGCCACCCTGGCGATCAGCACGCCCAGGAGGTCGTAGCAGGTGTTGTACAACCAGGCCCGGCCCGGCTGGTTCAGCAATGGCAGGCCGGCCAGCCGGGCCAGCCAGGCGTCCGGCGCCGGCAGCAGATCCGGTCGTGGGCCCGGCTGTAGGTATAACAGCAACCGCACCGCCGGCCAGGAGAAGTCGGACGGAAAGCCGTAGCCGGCACGGGAATCGAGCACATCGCGCACCGTGATCGGCCGGTCGGCCGGCACCACGTCGTCCACCGGGCCGTCCGGCCGGCGCAGCACGACCGGCTCGGCCAACTCCGGTAGCCACCGCGACACCGGATCATCCAATGCCATCGAGCCGTCCTCGATCAGCAGCATGGCCGCTGCCGCGACGATGGGCTTGCTGATCGAGGCGATCCGGAAGATCGAGTCCCGGGTCATCGGCGCGCTGCCCCGCAGGTCGTGGGAACCCGCCACCGCCACCTCGACCTGGTCGTCGCGGGCCACCAGCGCCACCGCCCCGGGCACCGTGGCGGCGTCCACCCGGGCCTGGAGGAAATCCTGCAGACCTGTCATCGGCGCTGCCCCCTCGGATCGGCTCGTTCGGCGCTGATCACCCTACGCAGGAGCGGAATCGGATGAGGGCCGGTTCGGGTCGGGATGCAACGCCAGGAACAGCGACCAGGCCGTCCCGGACGGATCGTCGGGTAACCCCGCGAACTCCTCGAGCAGATCTCGCAGCCGACCGCGGAACTCCGTCAGGCGCTCCGGCGACAGCCGCAGGCCGAGCCGGGCGGTGTCCACCTCCTCCCGCGGCACCAGGGCCAACTCCTCCAGGAAGGCGGCCAGCAGTGACCGGTCCGCCGCCGGTGCGCTGAGCTGCCAGGATTTCCTGGTGGCCAGGTACGGCACCTCGCGGGAGCCGCGAGCGCCGCGCCGGTCGGCCTGCGGCTGCAGGAAGCCGGTGCGCACCAGCGTCCGGATGTGGTGCAGGACGCTGGCCGGATCCCGTCCGAGGAGTTCGGCGATCTCCTTGTTGGTGCGCGGTTCGTCCAGGCAGATTCGCAGGATCCGCAACCGCAGCGCGGACGCCAGCGCCTTGGCCTCCGCGTCGGTGGCCGGCCTGCGGGTATCCATGGCAGCACTCTAGAACAAGTGATTGACAACTACCAATCACTGCCCGCAGGATGGCCGGGTGACCGTCGATCCCGACCGCCGCCGAGCCGGTGGCCTCTGGCACCACCTCGACTTCCGGCGGTTGTGGATCGGCGAGACGGTCAGCCAGTTCGGCTCCACCATCAGCCAGTTGGCGCTGCCGCTGGTCGCAATCCTCAGCGTGCATGCCAGCACCTTCGAGGTCGGGCTGCTGATCACCGCGCAGATGACCGCGTTCCTGGTGGTGGGGTTGCCGGCCGGTGCCTGGGTCGACCGGATGCGGATCCGCACCGTCCTGATCGTCAACGACGTGCTGCGGGCACTGGCCCTCGGCTCGGTCGCGCTGGCGCACTGGCTGGGCGTGCTCGGGATCGGCCAGCTCTACGTCGTCGCGCTGGTGACCGGCATCTGCACGGTTTTCTTCGACGTGGCCTACCAGTCCTACCTGCCGCAGCTGGTCGAGCGCGAGCAGCTGGTCGAGGCCAATGCCAAGCTGCAGGCGAGTGAATCGGTGTCCCAGATCGGCGGCCCGAGTATCGGTGGGGTGCTGATCCAGGTGCTGACCGCGCCGTACGCGATCCTGCTGGACGCGGTCAGCTTCCTCTGGTCGGCGTCCTGGGTCACGGCCATCACCGCGCGGCCACCCAAGCCCGAGCGCCACCCCGATCGCAACCTGCGGCGCGAGATCGCCGAGGGGCTGCGGTTCGTGCTGGGCAACCGGTTGCTGCGCTCGATCGCGCTGTGCACCGGTTCGTCCAACCTGTTCGGCTCGATGGCAGCAGCGGTGTTCTACGTGCTGCTGGCCCGTGAACTCCACCTGTCGCCCGGCTGGATCGGCCTGATCGAGTCCACCTCGGCGATCGGTGGCCTGGTCGGGTCGCTGCTGGCCCGCCGGGTCGCCGAGCGGTTGGGTCAGGGCCCGGCGATCTGGATCTCGGCACTGGCGATGGGACCGTTCGGCTTCGTCGCCCCGTTCGTGCAGCGGGACTGGACACTGGGCCTGCTGGCGCTGGCCCAGGCCGCGATGTGGGTGAGCGTGGTTATCTACAACATCACCCAGGTCAGCTTCCGGCAGGGGCTGTGCCCGCCCGCGCTGCTCGGCCGGATGAACGCCACCATGCGATTTCTGGTGTGGGGCACCATGCCGCTCGGCGGGTTCCTCGGCGGCGTGCTCGGCTCGACGATCGGTGTCCGGCAAACCCTGTTCGTGGTCGCGGTGGGCGGCGCGCTGGCCTTCCTGCCGGTCTTCCTGTCGCCGTTGCGCGACCTGCGCCAGCTGCCGTCCTACGCCGCTACGGTATGAGCATGACGGCCTCGGCGCACCGCGTGACACTCGGCAGCTGGCCCACCGCGCTGGAGCCGGCGCCCCGGCTGGCCGCGGCGCTCGGCCTGGGCAGCGACGACCTGTGGATCAAGCGGGACGATCTCGGAGGCCTGGGTGGCGGCGGCAACAAGCTGCGCAAGCTCGAGTTCTCGGTCGGGGCCGCGCTGGCCGACGGCGCCGACACCCTGGTCACCATCGGCGGCGCGCAGAGCAACCACGCCCGGCTGACCGCCGCGGTCGGCGTCCGGCTCGGGCTGCAGGTGGTGCTGGTCTTCCCCGGTCACTACGACGGGATCCGCGGCGGCAACGTGGCACTGGAGGGCCTGTTCGGCGCCCGGGTGCACTGGGCCGGCGACCTGGACTTCGTCGAGCTGGCCGAGGTGGCGGCCGGCATCACCGAGCAGCTGCGGGCCGAGGGCGCCAGGCCGGCGCTGCTGGGCCTGGGCGGCTCCAGCCCGATCGCCGCACAGGGCTATCTCGAGGCCGGCCGCGAGCTGCTCGGCCAGTTGCCGGAGCTGCATACCACCGTCGTCGCGCTCGGCTCCGGCGCGACGATGGCCGGGCTGGTGGCCGCGCTCGGACCGGAGCGGGTGCTGGGAGTGGATGTCGGTGCCCTGACCGACCCGGTCCGGACGGTGGCCGAGCTGGCCGGCGCGGTCGGTCCACGCCCGATCGCCCGGGCGGAGCTGCGGGTCGACCTCGACCAGGTGGGTGCCCGGTACGCCTTCGTCACCGATCGCTCCGCTGCCGCGATGCGGCTGGCCGGCCGCACCGAGGCCCTGGTGCTGGACCCGATCTACACCGGCCGGGCGATGGCCGCCCTGATCGCCGCCGTCGAGAACGGCACGATCACCCCGGGCAACCCGACGGTGTTCCTGCACACCGGTGGCATGCCCGGCCTGTTCGGATATCCGGACGCGATCCGCCGGGCCGAGCAGGGGCTGGGCAGCTACCCCGGCTGAGGCGGCCGGTGGGCCGGCCGGCCCACCTCGGGTATGGCGGCCGCCGCCGGGCGGAGCAGAATCGTCCCAGTGCCCTTGCGTGACATGCTCCGATACCGTTCCGCGACGGGTACCCACCCGGTGGCGTTGACCGCGCTGGCCGCTTCGGCGTTCGTCTACGTCACCGCCGAGACCCTGCCGGTCGGTTTGCTGCCCGAGATCTCGCGGAGCCTGTCGGTCAGCGAGGCCGATGTCGGGCTGCTGCTGACCAGCTATGCCGCGGTCGTCGCGCTGTCCACCATCCCGTTGACGGCGCTGACCATGCACCTACCGCGGCACCGGCTGATGGCCGGCCTGGTCGCGGTGTTCACGGTCTCGCAGCTGGCGGCCGCGATGGCGCCGACCTTTCTGACGCTGACCGTCGCCCGGCTGCTGTGCGCGCTGGCGCACGGCGTGTTCTGGTCGGCGATCGCACCGGCAGCGGCCCGGCTGGCGCCGCCGGGACAGGCCGGCCGGGCGACGTCGCTGGTGTTCCTGGGCAACTCGCTGGCGCTGGTGCTGGGCGTGCCGCTGGGCACCGCGCTCGGCCAGTGGGCCGGCTGGCGGGCTGCCTCGGCGATGCTCGGGCTGGCCGGCGGCCTGTGCACCGTGGCGCTGCTGATCGTGCTGCCGGTCCTGCCCGCCTCCCCCGCCGAGCTGGCGGCGAGCACCTCCTCGAAGCTGCGGGCGGCAGCCACCGTGATCCGTGCGCCGGCCGTCGCCGGGGTCTGCGCGGTGACCGGCTTCGCGGTGTTCGGGCACTTCACCGCCTACACCTACATCGCGCCA
>Ga0247773_1000349_pt1 | contig 20895 bp, 20 predicted proteins | sample UWRJL092311B6_FD_179934 | JGI IMG/M metagenome (GOLD analysis project Ga0247773, IMG submission 179934) | Plant litter microbial communities from Arlington Agricultural Research Station in Wisconsin, United States - UWRJ-L092-311B-6 | ecosystem: Environmental > Terrestrial > Plant litter >...
AATGTGGTCCGCGCCGTGCTACCGGTGATGCGGGCGCAGCGCGGCGGACTGCTGGTGCAGATCTCCTCGACGGCTGGCGTGCTCGGCGGGGAGTTCCTGACCGCCTACGCCGCCGCCAAGTTCGGCGTCGAGGGTTGGTTCGAGTCGCTGGTGCCGGAGATCGCGCCGTTCGGCATCCGCGGCCTGCTCGTCGAGCCGGGGTTCTTCCGCACCCAGTTGCTGACACCGGAGTCGACGGACTTCGCCGAGTCCAGCATCGAGGACTACGCGCGGCGCAACTCGGCCACCCGGACCGCGTCCCCGCTTATGGACGCCTGCCGGTCGGTCCCGTCCGGCGAACTGTCGGCCCCGTCCGGCGAACTGTCGGTCCCGCTTGGCAGGATGCAGGGGTGACCGCCGCCCGCTCCGCCGCCGCCCCCGCTGCCGAGGCATCGCCCGGTTCGCCGGCCGGGCCGGCGGTGGGTTCGTCCGCCGAGCGGGTGCTGGCCGGGCTCGACCCCGAGCAGCGCGCGGCGGCCGAGGCCGTCCGGGGGCCGGTCTGCATCCTGGCCGGCGCCGGCACCGGCAAGACCCGCGCCATCACCCACCGGATCGCCTACGCGGTGGCGGTGGGCGCGGTGCCCGCCGACGCGGTGCTCGCGGTCACCTTCACCGCCCGGGCGGCGGGTGAACTGCGCACCCGGCTGCGCGGCCTGGGTGCCGGCGGCGTGCAGGCGCGCACCTTCCACGCCGCCGCGCTGCGCCAGCTCAGCTACTTCGCGCCGCAGGTGCTGGGCGGCCCGATGCCGGAGGTGAGCAGCAACCCGATCCGCTGGGTGTCCCAGGCCGCCAACCGGTTGCGGCTGCGCACCGACAAGGCCGAGTTGCGCGACCTGGCCGGCGAGATCGACTGGGCGAAGTCCTCGTTGATCGCGCCGCAGGACTATCCGGCTGCCGCGGCCAAGGCCGGCCGGGGTGTCTCGCTGACCCCGGCTCGGGTGGCTGAGGTGTATGCCGGCTACGAGGAGGCCAAGCGGCGCAACAACGAGATCGACTTCTCCGACCTGCTGCTGATCATGGCCGGCGCCCTGGAGGAGATCCCCGAGGTGGCGCGGGCGATCCGCACCCAGTACCGCTACTTCGTCATCGATGAGTACCAGGACGTCTCGCCGATCCAGCAGCGGTTGCTCGACGCCTGGCTCGGCGGCCGGGACGACGTGTGCGTGGTGGGCGACCCGCACCAGACCATCTACTCCTTCGCCGGTGCCCGACCCTCCTACCTGCTCGACTTCGCCGAGCGCTATCCCAGCGCCACGGTGGTGCGGCTGGAACGCGACTACCGCTCCACCCCGCAGGTCGTCGACCTGGCGAACCGGTTGATCGGCGCCGCCGGGGCGACCGGAGCGGCCGGGCACCTGCGGCTGATCGGGCAGCGTCCGGACGGCCCGCCGCCCAGCTTCGCCGAGCACGACGACGAGGTCGCCGAGGCCGAGTCGGTGGCCGGCGCGGCCAAGCGCCTGATAGCCGCCGGCACGCCGGCTTCGGAGATCGCGGTGCTGTTCCGGATCAACGCCCAGTCCGAGGTCTACGAGCAGGCGCTCACCACCGAGGGCATCCCGTACGTGCTGCGCGGCGGCGAACAGTTCTTCGACCGGGCCGAGGTGCGCCAGGCGCTGGTGCTGCTGCGCGGGGCGGCCAGGGCCGACGACGGCAGCGTCTCGCTGCCCGAGTCGGTGGCCGAGGTGCTCAGTTCGCTCGGCTGGAACGCCGAGCACCCGCCACCGGGCGGCGCGGCCCGGGAACGCTGGGAATCCCTTGCCGCGCTGGTGAATCTGGCCGAGCAGTTCAGCGTCGAGCTTCCGGCCGCCCGATTGGACGAGTTCAACGCCGACCTCGAGCAGCGGGTCGCGTCCCAGCACGCGCCCACAGTGCAGGGCGTCACGCTGGCCTCGTTGCACTCGGCCAAGGGGCTGGAATGGGACGCGGTGTTCCTGGTGGGCCTCACCGACCAGACCCTGCCGATCCAGCACGCCACCACGCCGGAGCAACTGGCCGAGGAGCGACGGTTGTTCTACGTCGGGATCACCCGGGCCAGGCAGCGGCTGATGCTGTCCTGGGCGCTGGCCCGCCATCGCGGGCAGGCCCGGCGTCGCCGGCCCAGCAGGTTCCTCGACGGCTTGCGGCCCGGATCGTCCGAGCGATCCGGCGGCCGGGCCGGCGGGTCGGGCAAGCGCACCCGGACGGCGGTGCCGGCCGAGGACGCCGCCACCTTCGGCAGGCTGCGGGCCTGGCGCAAGAAGCAGGCCGACGCCCAGGCAGTACCGGCCTTCGTGGTGTTCTCCGACGCCACCCTGGTCGCGATCGCCGACCGGGCGCCGGCGAACGAGGCGGAGTTGGCGCAGGTTCCGGGAGTCGGTCCGACCAAGCTGCAGCGCTATGCCGGCCCGGTGCTGGCGGTGCTGGCCGGCGAGGATCCGGAGCCGGTCGAGGTGGACTGAGCGACGGCCCGTGCCGGCCCGCGAAAAATTTTTCGCAGGTTCGCCGAAAATAGTTTGTGCGGATCTAACCGGCTCCGATAGCCTCGCGTACACAAACCCCGGACGCAGCTCACGCTGCCTGCCGGTAGCCGCTTCGAGACAGTCAAGGAGGTGCCGACGATGAACAACTACCCGCAGTTCTCCGCAGCCGAGCACATCCCGGCTGCCTTCGGTGCTGTTCCGGCGGGACTGGCAGCTGTTTCGGCTCTGCGCAATTCCGACACCACCGGCACCGAGATGACGAAGGTCTTCGGTCGGGTACGTCCACCTCGAAAGATTCCGCTTTGATATTGGCAAAGCGAACCTTTCGAGGCCGCGGATTCCCTGACCGGGAACCGCGGCCTTTGTTATTTCCTCCTCACGACTGGGACTCACGGCACTCATGCACCAGCCGCCCGCCGCACAACTGAACAAGCAATCCACTGTCTACAACGAAGTAGGAGGTGACCCGACGTGTTCGCCACTGCCACTCTGACCGAGCAGCAGCTGCAACCGTGGGTTGTGGCCGATCAGCCGGCTGCTATCTCGATCTGTGAGCCGTTCCCGGCCACGGTCGACCCGGCCTTCGGCGCCGACATCGACGACCTGCCCTGCCGGTCCTTCGATGCCGACCTCTGGTTCGCCGAGTCGCCGACGGATCTGGAGCAGGCCAAAGCACTGTGCGCGCAGTGCCCGGTGCGCGCCGGTTGCCTGGCCGGCGCCCTCGATCGCCGGGAGCCATGGGGCGTCTGGGGCGGCGAGATCTTCGACCAGGGAAGCGTGATCGCCCGCAAGCGGCCACGCGGCAGGCCTCGCAAGAGCGAGGTCGCAGCATGAGCCGGACCGCCACCGCGGGACCGGCCGACCGATGACCGCGTCCGAGATTCCGGAGCGCGGCACAACCGAATCTGAATTGCCCGCGAGCCACGAGCACGCGGGCGAGAACCGAGGAGTTCTGAGCATGTACACGATGTATGAAGCACTCGCACGAGAGCGAACGCAGGAGCAGCTGACGCTGGCAGCGCAGCACCGGCTGTCCCAGCAGCTGGCCCAGGCACGGCGCTGGCACCGGTTGGCGGCCTACTCCGCCCGCCGGGCGGCCCGGTCCGACCGCAGGCTGACCGAAGAGCTGGTGGCCGACTACCAGCTGGTCGGCTAGCCGGCTCCGGCCGGCCTGTCGCAAGAACCGCACCAACCCCGGCCGCCGGGGAATCGCAGCAGTAGTCCTGATCCGCGGGGCGAGCGATTCCCCGGCGGCTGTTTGTCCGCGGCTGGCGCTCGGCCGCCCGACACGCTCCAATGAGCTGTGACCAGTCCTCCGGTGACCTGCCAGCTGTGCGGCCGTATCGCGGATTCGGACTCGCCGCTGACCTGGGTGCTCGATACCGACGGCGACCGCCGCCGCTGGACCTGCCCCGACTGCGCCCGGGACAACGTCCGCGCCATGGAGGCGAAGCTGGAACCGGAATGGTGGTGAGTTCGCCCGCTTTCCGGCGGCCGGTCCGGCAGGACGGCATAGCTTGGTGGGCGGCCCGGCAGGACGGCCCGGCTTACGCCGCGAATCCGGGCTGCCAGGCCTCAGCGATCTGCCGGTACGGCGCCCGTGCTCCCAGCTGGCACAGCACCCCGATAGAACCCAACGTCACCCGGTGCAGCAGCAGGTACTCCGGCGGCAGGTTGAGCATCCGGCCGACCCGGGCGGCCTCATTGCGGGGATCGCCGATGCGCTGGGCCTGCTCACGCATCCACTCGCGTGTGAAGGTGAACTCCGGCTGGGCGAGCGGCTCCAGGATCGGGCGCAGGTAGTCCATCACCCGGTCGGCGTCGATGCTCAGACCCGGCCGGATGAAGCGCTCGGCCAGCATCGCGGCCATCACGGCGTCGGTGTCGCCGTCGAGCACCAATCGGGTGATCCGGCCCAGCGGCTCCGGGGTGCCGTTGGGCAGCCGTGCCATGGCGCCGAAGTCCAGCACCCCGATCCGGCCGTCGTCGAGCAACCGGAAGTTGCCGGGATGCGGATCGGCATGCAGCAATTTGCTTCGCTGCGGAGCCGAGAAGTGCAGCAGCGCCAGCAACCGGCCGGCCCGGTCCCGCTGGTCCTGGGTGCCGCTGGCGATGATCTTCGACAGCGGGATGCCCTCGAGCCATTCGCTGACCACCACCTTGGGAGCGCTGGCCACCACGCGCGGCGCCACGATCTCGGGATCGCCTTCGTAGGCCGCGACGAACTGGCGCTGGGCGCTGGCCTCCAGGGTGTAGTCGAGTTCCTCGCTGACCCGTGCCTTCAGCTCGGTCAGCAGCGGCTTGACGTCCAGGCCGGGGGAGATCATGCCGAAGACCTTGGCGAACCGGGACAGCTGGTTGAAATCGGCCATCAGGGCCGGGCCGGCGCCGGGGTACTGGATCTTGACGGCGACCTCGCGGCCGTCGGCCCAGATCGCCCGGTGCACCTGGCCGATCGAGGCAGCGGCTGCCGGCTGGTCGTCGAAGGAGCTGAACCGCGAGCGCCAGGACGTACCGAACTGCTCGTCGAGCACCCGGTGCATGGTCGCCGGCGCCATCGGGGGAGCCGCCTCCTGCAGCCGGGTGAGCGCCTCCCGGTACGGCGCCGCGGACGCCTCGGGCAGGGCTGCCTCGAAGACCGACAGCGCTTGGCCGAATTTCATGGCGCCGCCCTTGAGCTGGCCCAGCACCGAGAACAGCTGTTCGGCGGTGCGTTGGGCCAGCTCGGCCTGGACGTCCTCGGAGGACTGGCCGGTCAGGCGCCGCCCCAGGCCGACTGTTGCACGGCCGGCGACGCCTAGCGGCAAGCTGGCTAGCCGGGCGGTTCGGGCCACGCCACGCTGCGGGATATCAGTCACCGCTCCATTCTGCCGTGTCCGTCGGGTCTGGCGCTTTTGCCGTCGCGGCGCCGCAGTCACAGTCGTGATGCGCCGGCCAGCTCCGGCGTCGCAGCCGCCAGTCCGGCAGCTGCCATTCCAGGCTCGCTCCGAGGGTCACCGGCTGCTGCTGCCGATCCAGGTGCGCCAGGGCCTGTCCGACCGCGACGCCGACCGCTGCCAGGCACAACGCGGTGTCGGAGTAGATCCGGCGACGCGGCCTGGCACCGAGTTGCACGGCCAGCGCCGGCCAGGCCGGATCGCGATCGGTCCGGTGCAGGTCCGCGCAGTTGAGGCAACTGCTGCGCCCGGGCAGCACCAGCGGGCCGATGACGGCTCGCAGGCCGTCGACGCCGGCCGGCAGGTGGGGTACCCGGTCCTGGTGCAGGGCCGAACGCAGGGTCGGGTCCAAAGGTGCCGGGTCGGTGAGCACCACCAGGTCGGTGGCTCGTTCCGGAGGAATCGGGCCGGTCCGGATGTCGGGGCCGTACCGGCGCAGCGCCTCTTCGGCCGCCACCGCGAACCGGCGACCCTCGTCGGCGGGCGTCACGCCGCCCGGGCAGGCATCGCCGGCCGACACCTCGCCGCCGTGCACCAGCTGGATCCAGCCCACCCCGGCGGTGGCCAAGGTGGCCGCGAGTGTGGTGGCCAACCGGGAGCTGCCGTGCACCGCCACGGTCGCCGTTCGCCGGCGCTGCAGTACCGCCGCCGCCCCGTCGCCGAACCGGGCGGTGAGCGCTCCGAATTCCGCCGTCAGTCGGGCCGGAACGCCGGCCGGGCAGGGCGTACCGGTCAGGAAGCCGGCGCCGTCCAGTGAGGCGGCCAGCTCGGCCACCCCGTCCGGCAGGGTGGATGGGGACGCCGCCGGGCTACCGGCCGGGCGCCACAGTAACGCCGCCAGCTGCTCGGGTCCGACGTCCTCCACCACGAGCCGGCGGCTGCCGAGCTCGAACTGGACGACCCGTCGCGAGCGCCACAGCACCACCGCTGCCCGGTTCAGGCGTCGCCCGGATAGGCAGGGCGGGGGATCGCCGCCCGGCGGCCGGGTGGCGAAGTCGGGGTGATTCGGGGTCATGCCAGGACGTTGGCACACGAACCCGACGGCATCGGGGTGGTATCCACAGGGTCTGGATCAACCCTCAACCCCATGTCCACACTTGTGGAGTGCGCTGTGGATAACCTCTGGACGACGCGCCGCGCACGTCGTTGACAAGGTGTGGACAAGCTCCGCATCGCGGTGACGCGAGCCGATGCCCGGGCTGGTGGGACGGGTCGGCAAGTTGTACACAACCGGCTCGTCGCCGACAGGTCCTGTCACCGCCTCGGCTTAGGGTGGCGACATGGTTGATCCAGCCCCGTCGATCGAGGTCCGGCGAAGCACCCGCCGTCGCCGCACCGTGTCCGCCTACCGTGAGGGCGACAAGATCGTCATCCTGATGCCGGCCCGCACCAGCAAGACCCAGGAACAGCAGCTGATCACCGAGATGGTCGACCGGGTGACCCGGCGCGAGGCTCGGGTGGCCAGCAGCGGGGCGCGGGCCGGCGACAGCCAGTTGGTGCTGCGGGCCCGTCAGCTCTCGGCCACCTACCTGGAGGGGCGCGCCCAGCCGGCCAGCGTGCGGTGGGTCACCAACATGCACTACCGGTGGGGTTCCTGCACGGTCACCGACCGCACCATCCGGCTCTCGCACCGGCTGCGGTCAATGCCGTCCTGGGTGATCGACTACGTCTTGGTCCACGAGCTGTGCCACCTGCTCGAGCCCGGCCACGACCGGGCGTTCTGGGCCTGGGCCGAACGCTATCCACGCACCGAACGGGCGCGCGGCTTCCTGGAAGGGGTGGCGGTGGCCGCTCAGCTGCCGGGATTGTCGGACTGCGACTCGCCGGAACCCGATTTCGGATCAGCCGATCCGCCGGGGGAGTCCTCCTGGGAGCCCGCGGCCGGGCGGCCTTCCGAGTCGGCCGCGGCCGGTGGTTGGGCCGCCTCGGCGGGTGGAGCCGCACGCCCGACCGGCGGAGCCTCCGGCTCGACCGGCGCGCTGCCGGTCGCGTCGTCGGCCTGTTCGGTGGCCGGCTTGAAGCTGGTCAAATTGGGGTCGTCCAGCTCGGGCATCTGCAGGTCCTGAGTCGCGCCGTGGGTGGCCGCGAAGCCCATCGGATCGTCGAGGTCATCAGCGCTGGGCAGCAGGTCCGGGTGGTTCCACAGGCCGTCCCGGGCCGAGGTGCCGTGCAGCTGGTACATCGCCGCCCACAATGCCGCGGCATCACGCAGCCGGCGCGGCCGCAGCTCCAGGCCCACCAGCGTCGCGAAGGTCTGCTCGGCAGGCCCGCCCGAGGCACGCCGCCGCCGGATGGCCTCGGTCAGCGCCTGGCCGCCCGGCATCCGGTCGCCGGCCGCCTGCCCGACGACCGCGTCCACCCAGCCCTCGATCAGCGCCAGCAGGGTCTCCAGGCGGCGCAGCGCGGCATCCTGGGCGTCGGTGTTCTGCGGCTCGAACAGGCCGCCGGCCAGCGCGTTCTGCATCGATTCGGGATTGCTCGGGTCGATGTCGTTGAGCGCCGCTGAGATCGCCTCCGGGTCGATGGAGATGCCCCGGCCGTAGGCGTCGACTGCGTCGATGAGTTGCTGCCGCAGCCACGGCACGTGGCTGAACAGCCGCTGGTGGGCCGCCTCGCGCAGCGCCATGAAGAGCCGGACGTCGGCCACCGGGCGTTCCAGCCCCTCCGCCAGCGCGTCGAGGTTGGCCAACACCAGCGCGCCGGTTCCGGGCGGCCCGAGCGGCAGGCCGATCTCGGTCCCCGAGACCACCTCGTTGGCCAGCGCCGCGATGCCCTGCCCGAGCTGGGCACCGAACATCATGCCGCCGAGCTGGGTCATCATCGGCGCCATCGGCCCGGCCTGGGCGGCCACCTCGGGCGGGATCGCGCTCGACATCGCCGCCACCACCCGGCTGGCCACCGGGTCGCACAGCGCCGCCCAGGTCCCGATGGTCTTCTCCACCCAGTCGATCTGGCTCCACGCCTCGGTGGTGGTGATGCCCGAGGGCAGGTCGGTGACGCCGTCCAGCCAGACGTCGGCCAGCCGCAGCGCGTCGGCCACCGCGGCGTCCTCAACGGGGCCCATCCGCCGGTGCTGGCCGGCCAGGCTGGAGATCGCCAGCTGGCGTGCCAGATCCCAGTTCACCGGGCCGCCCGAACCGGACAGCAGGCGCTGCAACTCGGCGAACAGCGGGATCTTGCCCGCGATGTCGTCAGGATCGCGGCCCGGCTCGTTCTCGCCGAACTGCCCGAATCCGAAACCGAAGTTGCTCATACCCGTCACGGTAGCTTCCAACGTCCGAGGCGCGGTGACGGTGCCCGGCCCGCTGCGCCGTCAGCGAACGGCTGTCAGCGAACGGCTGTCAGCGAACGCTCACCACCGGCTCACCCGGAACTCCGGCTATTGCCCGGCGCGCGTCCGCGGCCACCCCGGTCCGGCCGCCTAACGTGCAGCGCATGGCATGGCTGTGGTGGTTGCTGGCTCCGGTGGCCAGTACCGGACTGGGCGCCGTGGTGATCTGGTGGCGGGGCCCGACCGGCGCGAGTCGCCGGTTGCGCCGTACCGACGCGGTCACCGAGCACCAGGCACTGTTGAAGGCACTGTCACAGCAGCCCCCGGTCGGTGCCCTGCCGCGGGCCGGCCAGCGTCAGCAGGCCGGACAACCCATCGCCGACTGACGTCGCCGCCGCACCAACCCCGGCTCGCCGACGGCGAGGCAGCGGGTTCGACGCCGCGGCCGGAAACCGGCGACTACTGTGATCGCAATGTCCCGTCAGTTGCGCACCCTCATCATCGGTGCCGTGCTGTGCCTGGTGCTGGGCGTCCTGAGCTTCGGGATGCGGGTGCCGTACCTGGTCGAGAGCCCCGGGCCGACCTTCAACACCCTCGGCACCGACGACGGCAAGGACATCATCGCCGTCAGCGGCCATCCGGTGACGCCGACTTCCGGGCACCTGAACCTGATGACGGTCTCGGCCAGCACCGAGAACATCACCATCCTCGGCGCGGTCCGGGGCTGGTTGCGCCACGACGAGGTGGTGGTGCCGCACGACAGCCTGTACCCGCCGGGCACCTCACAGCAGGAGCAGGACGAGCAGAACTCCCAGGACTTCCTGGTGTCCCAGCAGAACGCGGTCGAGGCGGCCGCGTGCGAGCTGGGCTATCCGAAGGGCCTGGGGGTGGACTCGGTACCCACCGACTCGCCCAACGCGACCGCGCTCAAGGGCGGCGACCAGTTCGTCTCGGTGGCCGGTACCCGCATCACCGACGACGCGGCGTTGCGCAAGGTGCTGGCCGCCCACCGCGCCGGCGACCGGCTGCCGGTGACCGTGCAGCGGGCCGGCAAGCAGGTGCAGGCCACCCTGGTGCTCCAGGCACCGGCCACCGGCACCGACACGCCCCGGATCGGCATCACCGTGGTGCAGGGCTGCCTGCTGCCGTTCCAGGTGACGCTCAGCCTGACCGGCATCGGTGGCCCGTCGGCCGGCCTGATGTTCACCCTCGGCATCATCGACAAGATCAGCACCCACGACCTCACCCGCGGCCGGTTCATCGCCGGCACCGGCACCATCGAGCCGTCCGGCAAGGTGGGACCGATCGGGGGCATCGCGCTGAAGATGATCGCGGCCCGGCGGGCCGGGGCCACCCTGTTCCTCGCGCCGGACAGCAACTGCCCCGACGTCCGGGGCAACATCCCGTCCGGACTGGACGTGATCAGGGTGAGCAGCCTGCACGACGCGATCGCCAGCCTGGACGCCCAGGCCAGTGGCGGCACCGTGCCGCACTGCTGAGCCCGAGCGGCAGCAAACCTGGCCGGCGGCAAACCCGGCCGTGCCCGAGCGGCAGCCAACCCGGCCGTGCCGAGCGGCAGCCAACCCGGCCGTCAGCGGTTCAGTCGGCCAGGGTGGCACTCAGCGCGGCGACCAGATTGGGCGCCAGGTCCGGTCCGGTCAGCAGGTCGTCGCCGGCCTCGGCGGTGCCCCGCAGGCGCAGGATGCTGGCCGACCGGCCGTCGCGCAGCACCGCCACCACCAGCCGGGCCTCCCGCCGCTCCGGGTGCTCCAGCGCCGCCGCCGGCACCGACTCGATCGCCAGGTCGTCGAGCTCCGGCTCGGCCGACGGGGGCAGCATCACGATCTCCTGGCTGAGCGCGCAGCCCAGCACCTGCTCGGGCCAGCCGATCTGGGCCAGCACCTCGTCCAGCGGGCCGTCGGGCAGGTCCTCCTGGGCCACCGGGGTGAGCGAGTCCGCCGAGATCTCGTCCGGGTCGCCGGCCGCGGTGTCGCCCAGGACGGCCGCCGCGGCGGGGTCGGCGGCCAGCAACCGGGTCGGAACCAGCGCGAACAGGGTCGGCGGCAGATCCCAGCCGGCCTGGCCGACGTAGGCTTCGATCTCGGCGGCGACGGCTTCGAGCAGGACGGGTCCAGGGCCGGTGGCGGAATCCTCAGCAGGCATGACTAGATCCTGCCATCCGGACCGGAACCCCTACCCGGCTCGGTACGTTGCTTCCTAAGACAAGATCGAGAGCAGCCGAGCCGTGCCGGGGCCGACCGACCGGCCGTTCGGAGGCACGGTGAGGAGACCTCGTGGCCATGCGGCCTGATATGCCGAGCATCCGGGTGTCGCGGCGCGGCAAGATCGTGATCGGGGTGCTGGTCTCGCTCTTCATCCTGCTGTCCGCGCTCGGCTCGCTGGTGCGGGTGTACACGAACTGGCTGTGGTTCGGCGAGGTGGGCTACCGGGGCGTGTTCAGCACCATCCTCACCACCCGGATCGTGCTGTTTCTGGTGGTCGGCCTCGTACTGGCGGCGATCATCGGCTCCAGCGTGTTCCTGGCCTACCGGATGCGCCCGCCGTTCCGGCCGATCTCGCAGGAGCAGGAGAACCTGGAGCGCTACCGGGTGGCCCTGGAGCCGCGTAAGCGGCTGATCTTCGGCGCGCTGGTGGTGGTGACCTTCATCGCGGCGGGCATGTCGGCCCAGAGCAACTGGAAGACCTGGCAGCTGTGGCGCAACGGGGTGTCCTTCGGCATCAAGGACCCGCAGTTCCACCGCGACATCTCCTTCTTCGCCTGGGACTACCCGGCCTACCGGCTGCTGCTGGGCCTGGCCTTCAACGCCGTGGTCTTCTCGCTGCTGCTGAGCCTGGCGGTGCACTACCTGTTCGGCGCCTTCCGGATCGCCACGCCGGGCCCCAAGCTCACCATCTCGGCCCGCCGGCACGTCACCCTGCTGGTGTTCTTCTTCATCGTGCTCAAGGCCTGCGCGTACTGGCTGGACCGCTACGGCCTGGTGTTCTCCAGCCGCGGCAAGGTGACCGGTGCCTCCTACACCGACGTCAACGCCTCACTGCCGGCCAAGATGATCCTGTTCTGGGTGGCGGTGCTGATCGCGCTGGCGGTGCTGGCCAGCCTCTGGCTCAAGAGCGCCCAGATCCCGATCATCTCCTTCGTGGTGTTGCTGATCCTGTCGATCGGCATCAACGGGATCTACCCGGCGATCGTGCAGCAGGTGACGGTCAAGCCGAACGCCAGCGACAAGGAAGTGCCCTACATCAGCCGCAATATCCAGGCCACCCGGCAGGCGTACGGGATCGTCACCGACACCGACGGCGGCAAGGTGACCTACCAGGACTACAAGGTGACCACCAGGCCGGACAACGCCGCGCTGACCTCGAGCGATCCGACCGTGTCCAACCTGCGGATCCTGGACCCGAACGTGGTGGGACCCACCTTCAGCAAGTTCCAGCAGCTTCGTAACCAGTACGGCTTCGCCAACAAGCTCGACATCGACCGCTACCAGGTGGACGGCCAGACCCTGGACTACGTGGTCGGGGTCCGCGAGCTGGACGACGGCAAGCTGACCGGCAACCAGACCAACTGGATCAACGCCCACACCTTCTACACCCACGGGTACGGCTTCGCGGCGGCCGCGGCCAGTAGCGACGTGACCAACACCAAGGAGTTCACCGAGGGCAACATCCCGCCGCAGGGACCGCTGGACCTGTCCACCCCGCAGGTGTACTACGGCGAGCTGCTGCCCAACTACTCGATCGTCGGCGCGTCCGGTTCGCCGCGCGAGTACGACGGCGCGGACGTCAAGACCACCTACGCCGGCAGCGGGGGAGTGTCGCTGTCCAACCCGTTCAACCGGCTGGCCTTCGGCGTCAAGTACCGCGAGACCAACTTCCTGCTCAACGACGCGGCCAGCGCCAAGGGCGCCAAGATCATCTTCGACCGCAACCCGAGGCAGCGGGTGGAGAAGGTCGCGCCGTTCCTGACCGTCGACGGCGATCCGTACCCCGCGGTGGTGGACGGCCGGGTCCAGTGGATCGTCGACGGCTACACCACCATGGCCAACTATCCCTACTCCGAACGGCAGAGCCTGTCGGACCTGACCACCGACTCGCTGACCGCGACCAACCGGACCGCCTCCCAGGCCAACAGCGACATCAACTACATCCGCAACTCGGTCAAGGCCACGGTCGACGCCTACTCCGGCAAGGTGACCCTGTACCAGTGGGACGACGACCCGGTGCTGCGCAGCTGGATGAAGGTGTTCCCCAACCTGATCCAGCCGAAGTCCTCGATGCCGGGCAGCGTGCTGGCGCACGTCCGCTATCCGCAGGACCTGTTCGAGGTGCAGCGCAAGCAGCTCGAGCAGTATCACGTCGATGACGCCCGGCAGTTCTACAACGTGGCCGACAAGTGGACGGTCCCGAACGACCCGTACCTGGACTCGGCGACCGTGGCTCAGCCGCCGTACTACGTGCTGGCCAACGCGCCGGCCAGCACGGGGGCCAAGCCGCAGTTCCAGCTAACGACGCCGATGAAGGTCAACAACAGCACCAACCTGGCTGCCTACATCACGGTCAACAGCGATCCCGGACCGGACTACGGCAAGATGACGGTGCTCAAGGTGCCTAACAGCACGGTGATCCAGGGACCGGAGCAGATCGCAAACACCTTCAACTCCAACGCGACGATCTCGCAGAACATCACGCTGCTGAACTCCGGCGGCTCCCAGGTGCTCCACGGCAACCTGCTGACCCTGCCGATCGGCAACTCCTTCCTGTACGCCGAGCCGCTCTACGTCCAAGCCTCCGGGTCGACGGGTTATCCGATCCTGCAACGGGTGCTGGTGGCCTACGGCGACAAGATCGGCTACGCCGCGAATCTGGCCGACGCCCTGGACAACCTCAGCCGCGGCCCGGTCGGGGTGTCGCTGCTCAACGGCGGGCTGGGCAACACCGGCGGGCAGACCAGCAGCCCCGCTCCGTCGACGTCGCCACCGGCCACCTCGTCGCCGAGTTCCGGGCCGACCACGCCGCCGGTCACCGGCAGCCAGGCCCAGCTCGTGCAGCAGCTCAACGCCGCACTCGCCAAGCTGCAGACCGCCTACCAGAGCGGTGACTTCGCCGCGATCGGGCAGGCCCAGGCCGACGTGCAGCGGCTGACCACGGCCTATCTGAAGGCCCAGTCGGCGACGCCGAGCAAGCCGTCGGCCTCGCCGTCACCGTCGTCCTCGCCATCCTGACCCTGTCTGTCGAACCTGGATCGGGGGCCGGCGTGAGGCCGGTCGGCCCCCGATTTGGTGGGGAGCCGGGCGGCGGGTAGTGTTGGCCTTACCGACGCGGGGTGGAGCAGCTCGGTAGCTCGCTGGGCTCATAACCCAGAGGTCGCAGGTTCAAATCCTGTCCCCGCTACAAAGCAGTTCGTGAGAACCAGCGCCCTCCAAGGGCGCTGGTTTTTTCGTTGCCGGACAAACGATTCGTCATCGGCCCAGAGCGACGCACTCGAGGGCGGCCCCCCTCCTGCCCGCCCGGTAGGCGCGCGCGACCAGGGTGGTTCTAGTCCCATCGTCGTATTGAGCAGCGCCCGTTCGGTAGGGGAGAACGGTAGTCATGAATCGGTTCCCCCGAATGTTGCTGACCGGCGCGGTCGCCATCGCGATCACCGCCTGCGTTATCGCCATCTCGCTGTCGGTCGCGGCCACCGGCCGATCCCAACCGACAGCCCCGGTGACCGGGGTGGTGGCGAGCAACAGCAGCGGCAGCAACAGCGCAACGGTCAGGGCCCGACTCGCGGTCCAACGCCAGCAGGCAGCCGAGCTGCGCGCCAAGATCACCAAGGCGCGCGCCGCGCTGGCGGCCAAGCGTGCCCGGGCTGCGACAGCCGCACGTCGGACCCAGCCGCCCGCCGCCACCCAGCACCGGGCCCAGGCGCCGGCCCGGCGGACGGCGGCGATCACGGTGCCTGATGACGATTTCCGTTCCGACGACGACAGAAACAACGACAGGAACGACGACAGAAACGACGACAGAAACGACGACAGCCACCACTCCGGTGGCGATGACGACCACAGCGGTCGGGACGATTCCGGCGGGCACAGCGGCGGAAACGATGACGACCACAGCGGTCGGGACGATTCCAGCGGGCACGGCAGCGACGATGACTGATCGCACCCGCTCCCGGCCGAGCACGGTCGCGGCCATGGTGGCGCCCGGCGCGGCCGCACTGCTGTCAGCGGCGACAGCCTTCGCACTGCACCACAGCCCCGCCCCCGCGCCCAAGCCGTCACCGGTGAAGGCGGCGGATCCGGGCGCCCGGGCCGACGATGCCGCTGGATTGCGCAGCCAGTCCAAGTCCGCCGACGCCGAACTCACGCGGTTGCGCGCGCAGCTGGCGCAGCTGAATTCCGAACTCGCGAAAGCGGGTTCAGCGCCCCCGCGCGAAGCTGCTGCCGCGCCGCCGGCGGAGGTGGTCCCCGTCGCGCTCGAGCCCGCCGCACAGCCCGCACCCGCACCTGCACCCGCACCCGCTCCGCCGGTGGACGCCTCGACGGGGGCGTCGTGACCGCGCTGCTGGTCCAGCCGCTGATCCGGCAGTTCGCCACCATGGGGACGACCGCCCGGGTCCGCGTCGAGCACCCCGGCCCCGGCGTGGAGCGGGCCGTCGACGCGGTCGAGGAACTGTTCCGGGCGGTCGATGCGCAGTGCACCCGGTTCGACCCGGCGAGCCCGCTGATGCGGGCCAACGCCGCCGGCGGCTGGCACCGGGTGCCGCGATGGTGTTACGCCGCGCTGGAGGAGGCGGCGGCCGCACACGAAAGCACCGGCCGGCTGTTCGACCCACGGGTACTGACCGAGTTGGTCGAGCTCGGCTACGACACCAGCCTGCCGTTCGCCACCGGTCCCGTCTCGCTGCCGGCGCGGCAGTCGCGGCCGGTGCGCACCGTCCGGGTGCTGCCGTGGCGGCCGCGCTTCGACGCTGCTGCCGGTGCCGTCGCGGTGGGCCCGAGCGCTGTCGATCTCGGCGGCATCGCGAAGGGGTTGGCGGTTCGCTGGGCCGCCGATCTGCTGCGCACCGGCGCCGACACGTTCTTCGTCGACGCGGGCGGCGACGGTTACTTCGCCGGAGCGGGTCCGGCCGGTCGCGGCTGGTCGGTCGGCGTCGAGGACCCGCACGGCGGTTCTGATCCGGTCGCGGTCCTCACCGTGCGGGACCAGGCGTGCGCGACCTCCTCGATCCGGCTGCGGCAGTGGCGGGTCGGCGCCAGCGAGGTTCATCACCTGATCGACCCGCGCACTGGCGGCCCGAGCGCCGGCGGGCTGGCGTCGGTCACCGTGGTCGGGCCGGACCCCGCCGCGGCCGAGGTGTGGAGCAAGACCCTGTTCCTGCACGGAGCCGACCGGATCGAATCCGTTGCCAGAGCCGAGGCGATCGCCGCGCTGTGGGTGCGCGACGACGGCGGAATCGGTGCCACCGACGACCTGGCACCGGCGCTCGCCTGGAGCCGGTCGTGAACCGGGTCGTGTCCACGGTCGCGACGATCGCGGCCGGCGCGGTCGTCGGCATCTTCGCCGGGCAGGTCGCCACCGCGGTGAGCGGCAACCGGATGGCCCCGTGGATCGTCGGCCGGGCCACCGGCCTGGCCGCCTACCTGCTGATGGTGCTGCTCGTCCTCGCCGGGCTACTGCTCTCGCACCCGTGGCGCGCGGAGTTCGGACGGCCGAGCACGCTGACCCGCATCCGGTTGCACGCCGCGCTGGCCGCGGCCGCGTTCGTGATGACCGGGCTGCACATCGCTGTGCTCGCCACCGACGATCATGCCGGCATCGGCTGGGCCGGTGCGCTGCTGCCGATGGGCGCGCAGTACCGTCCGGTTCCGGTCACGCTGGGGCTCATCGGCATGTGGCTCGGCCTCGCGGCCGGGGTCACGGCAGCCCTGGCACCGCGCGTCCGCTCGCGGGTGTGGTGGCCGGTGCACAAGGTGGCGGTCCTCAGCATCGCCCTGGTCTGGGTCCACGCCGTGCTGGCCGGCACCGATTCGGTGGCGCTGCTCACCTGGTACCTCGCCACCGCGGGGCTGGTGATCGCGGTCGCCACCAGCCGCTACCTCACGGTGCCGGCGCAGCCGCGCCGTCCGGTCGTCCGGCAGGACGCCTGATGACCCGTCTGGCCACCGGGGCCGGCCTGCTCCCCGGCCCGGTCCGGTTCGATCCCGTCGAACCCGTGCCGTGCGAACCGGTGTTCGCCGAATCGCTACACCAGCACACCGTCCGCCTCGGCCCGCGACCGGTGGGCTCGGCCGGCCTGATCGACGTCGTCCAGAGGCGCGGCGAGGGTGGCCGTGGTGGTGCCTGGTTCCCGGTCGCGGCCAAGTGGCGCTCGATGCTGGCGCAGCCGGCCGGGGGTGTCGTCGTCGGCAACGGAGCCGAGGGCGAGCCGGCCAGTGCCAAGGATGCCGCCGTTCTGCAGAGCCGCCCGCACCTGGTCCTGGACGGCATCGAGATCGCCGCCGAGGTGGTCGGTGCGACCGAGCTGATCCTATGGCTGCATGAGGGCGACGCCCGCACCGAACTCGCGGTCCGGGAGGCGTTGGCGCAGCGTCAGCAGCATGGTCCGCGCAGCGCGATCCGGGTCGAGGTGGGCCCGGCCGGCTATCTGACCGGCGAGTCCAGCGCGGTGATCCGCACGCTCTCCCACGGGCCGGCGCTGCCGATGTTCCGCCAGATGCCGGCCACGGTCAGCGGCGTGGGGGAGCGCCCGACGCTGCTGCACAACGTCGAGACGTTCGCCCGGATCGCCCTTCTCGCGCGCCACCCAACCGCCCCGGACACCCGGTTGCTGACGATCACCGGCAACAACGGCTGTCGCACCGCGATCGAGGCCGACCCGGACGCGACGATCGCCGACGCCGTCGTCGCGGGCGGTGTCGGCCCGGGGACCCTGCAGGCGGTCCTGCTCGGCGGCTACGGCGGGCAGTGGCTGCCCTGGTCGGACGCCGCGGACCTGCCGCTGTCGGCGCTCGGGAAGAGTCTCGGCGCCGGCATCCTCATCCCGCTCGCTAGGGATCGGTGCGGCCTGCGACTGACCGCTGAGCTGGACCACTACCTCGCCGCCGCGAGCGCGCGGCAGTGCGGGCCGTGCATGTTCGGCCTGCCCACCCTGGCCGAACTGGTCCGGCAGGTGGCCGACGGCGGTGGCGGACGGCGTCGGCTGCGCCGGGTACGCGAGCTGCTCGACGAGGTCACCGGCCGCGGTGCCTGCCACCTGCCGGAGGCGGCCGTGAACATCACCACGACGGCCCTCGCCTGCTTCGCCGCCGACGTCGACAGCCACGTCAACCGGGGCAGGTGCCTGCACGAATGACAGCCCGACTCAGGCTCGACCCGACGAGCTGTCGCGGTGTGGGGATGTGCGCGTACGCGGCGGCGGCCCTGGTCCGCCTGGACCGGTGGGGCTATCCGATCCTGCCGCGGACCGCGCTCGAGGACGGCGAGACGGCCGAGGCGCACCGCGCGGCGAACGCCTGCCCGCATCGCGCGTTGTTCGTCCAGGAGCTGGTCAAGGATTGATTCAGGCCCGGCCGCAGCCAGCTAGGGGCGATGCACAGCTAGCGAGCCCGAAGTGCGACAGGCCTAGGGGCAGACCGGGTCGCAGATGAGGGCGGGGGTGCGCGCCGTCGAGTAGAGGGTTTGCGCAGCCGCCCCCTGGGTCAGGGTGACCGACATCTGGATCTCCTGGTAGTTCCCGGCCAGGATCATGCACCAGCTGGTGTTCGAGGCGCAGCCGGAGACGATGTCGTATCCGGCTGCCGACCAGGAGTATGTCGAAGCGGCTGACTCGTTCTGCACCACCCAGGAGAGGGTGTAGTCGCCAGTTCCGTCGGGTCCGGCGTCGGTGTAGCACGAGGGGTAGAAGTTGCTCTCGTAGCCCGGGGAGATGCGACAGCCGAGCCATTCGCCCGACGCCGAAGCCGTTCCGCCGCTGAACAGCGCCAGGCCGAGGGTCGCGAGAACAGCGGTAAGAAATGCCACCAAATAGCGCACAGGAGCCTCCACGGGCATAAGGGAATTTCGCGAATGAAGGCCCATAATGGGCGTCTGCGGCGAGGATGTCCATGACCGCTCGGGCATGATCCCGCTTCCGGTGACACGTTCAGGCTCGATTCCCATGGGAACGAGCCTGAACCGTGCCGAGGCTGAACCGCGCCCGATCACCGGATGTGCGCGAGCCGCCTCGCCAGCGCCGGCACCACGATCGCCGCGGCCACCGTGTGCAGGGCGATCAGGGTGGCGGCCGAGCCGGCGTCGAAGCCGAACGTGAGGTCCGGGACGAAGGACAGCAGCGTCAGCGCGACCGCGGTCCGCACGAAGGTGGCGCGCGGCCGCCGCGCCTTGCGCGCCAGGACGGCGGCGATGCCGACGCCCACCATCGAGAACACCAGCGTCAGCTCGGCGAATCCGGCCAGCGGGATGCTCGCGCCGGTGCTGTCGGCGAACGAGACCCCGGCCGCGGACGCGATCGAAGCGAGGGCGGTGGTGGCGACCGCGGCGAGAACGGCCGCGACCAGGCCGTGCTTCCAGACCGAGAGCCGGTTGGACGTGCCGGAGGTGGTGTGGCTGGGGACCTGCATCGTGGTGGACATGTCGGGCTCCGTTCCTCGGCGATCGCCCGGTGCGACCCGCTCGTACCCTCTCCACGAACGAGCCGGCACCGATCCGACAGGAGTGAGGAGAAAAATTCGGAGGTCGCGACACCGCCGGTCGCGCGCGACCATGGCGCGGACCCGGCTCCTCCATCAGGGCGGTTGCGCGATGGGTTGTCGTATCGCCGGGTCGCCGTTCGTGGTGAAGTAGCAGGCGGTCAGTCCGACCGCCCGGATGCGAGGGAGAAGTGGGATGACGCAGTACCTGCTGAGCGTGCACGGCCCCGCCGAGCGGAACGAGTACGGCAACTACGGCTCCAAGGAGGAGATGGAGGCGGCGTTCGCCGCGACCGGCGCCTTCAACGACAAGCTCCGTGCCAGCGGCCACTGGGTATTCGCCGGTGGGCTGCAGTCGGCGTCGACCGCGACCGTCGTCGACGGCCAAGGGGAGACACCGGTGTTCACCGACGGTCCCTACCTCGAGACCAAGGAGGTCATCGGAGGCTTCTGGATCATCGACGCGCCCGACCTCGATGTGGCCCTCGAGCTCGCGGCCGAGGGGTCCAAGGCCTGCGGTGGCAAGGTCGAGGTTCGCCCGTTCGACGGCCTCGGCTGAGCCGGGACCGAAGGACGACTGATCGATGCAGAGCAGGACGGCGGCCGTCGAGCGCGTCTTCCGCGAGGAGTACGGCCGCCTGATCGCCTCGCTCGTCCGCCGCTTCGGCGATATCGACATCGCCGAGGAGGCGGCGGGCGAGGCGCTCGTGACCGCGCTGGAGAAGTGGCCGGAATCAGGGGTCCCGCCCAATCCCGGCGGCTGGCTCACCACCACCGCCGGCAACCGCGCGATCGACCGGATCCGCCGCGAGAAGCAGCGCGACGCCAAGCACCAGGCGGCAGTGATGTACCACGACGACACCCCCCACGAACCCACCGGACCGGTCGAGGACGACCGGTTGCGGCTGCTGTTCACCTGCTGCCACCCGGCACTCCAACCGGAGGCACGGATCGCCCTGACACTCCGGCTGCTCGGCGGGCTGACGGTCGCCGAGATCGCCCAGGCGTTCCTGGTGCCCGAAACCACGATGGCGCAGCGGATCACCCGGGCGAAGAAGAAGATCGCGGCGGCCAAGGTGCCCTACCGGGTGCCGGCGGCCGCCGACCTGCCCGAGCGGCTGGGCGGCGTGCTGGCGGTGCTCTTTCTGGTTTTCAACGAGGGCTACCTGGCCACCGGCGGCGGCGACCCGGTGCGCGCCGAGCTCACCGGCGAGGCCATCCGGCTGGCCCGGATCCTGCGCCAGCTGCTGCCCGCCGAGCCCGAGGTTGCCGGCCTGCTCGGGCTGTTGCTGCTCACCGAGGCCCGGCGTCCGGCCCGGGTCCGCAACGGGCAGCTGGTCCCGCTCGGCGAGCAGGATCGCGCCGGCTGGGACCGCGGGTTGATCGCCGAGGGGCACCAGTTGGTCCGCGAGTGCCTCGCGATTAACCGACCCGGCCGCTACCAGATCCTCGCCGCGATCAACGCCGTCCACACCGATGCCCCCACCGCGTCC
>Ga0247773_1000350_pt1 | contig 20887 bp, 17 predicted proteins | sample UWRJL092311B6_FD_179934 | JGI IMG/M metagenome (GOLD analysis project Ga0247773, IMG submission 179934) | Plant litter microbial communities from Arlington Agricultural Research Station in Wisconsin, United States - UWRJ-L092-311B-6 | ecosystem: Environmental > Terrestrial > Plant litter >...
CGCCGTCGTCCCACACGCGCTTCAGCAGGCCGCCTTCGCCCGAGCCGTCGGCGCGCAGGTGGTTCTGCACGTACCGCACGCCGTCCAGCACGCGGTCGTCGGGGATGTGCGTGTGCCCGTACACGTGCACCGCCGCGCCGAGGCGCCGCACCTGGGCGTCGATCTCCACGCTGCCGGCCACCAGCGGCAGCCCCTTGAAGCGCAGCCAGCTCACTGGTGGCAGCAGCTCGGTGCGGGGCACGAAGTGCGAGAAGGAGACGACCGGCGCGTCGTACGGCCGCACGTGGGGCTCGTTGAGGGCCAGGAAGTGCCGGTCCACCCGTTCCATCCCCGCCGGCCAGCGGCAGAAGTAGCGGTCGGACCACGCCTCCAGCGACGCGTGGTCGGCCTCGCCGGCCACGTCGAAGCCGGGGTCGTACCACGAGAACAGCGGCACCACCCAGGCGCCGCCCGCGCGCGCCGGCGCGGTGTGCACCCCGGCGGCGCGGCAGGTTTCCAGCACCGCCTCGAACTTCTCCAGCGAGCCGCGCGCCTCGCCCCGCACCCACAGCTCGTGGTTGCCGGGAACGAAGAACACCTGGGCGAAGCGCTCGCGCAGCAGGCCCAGCACGTCGGCCACGATGGCCAGCGAGTCGGCCACGTCGCCCGCCACGATCAGCGCGTCGCCCCGGTGCTCGCGCGCGGGGATGCGCTCTAGCAGCCGCCGGTTCTCGCGGAAGTCGGCGTGAAGGTCGCTGATGGCGTAGATCCGCATCCGCCGCTCGCCCACCCCCGCTGGACCGCCGCTACCCCCTCCGCCTCAGCGCGCGAACTGCGGGGGCACGGTCAGGCGCACCTGCTGCCCCGGCGACACGTAGATGTTCCAGCTAGTGCCCTGGGCGTTGCTGCCCACCGGGTCCACCAGGAACTGCATCTCGCGGCCCGAGCCCACCACCGACACGGGGAGGCGGAAGGTGTGCGTGCCGTGGGCGGTCACCGTGCCCAGGCGCGAGCGCTGGCTCCCCGAGACGGCGTACACGTCCACGTCGAGCCAGGCCTGGTTCTCCACCGCCACGAAGGTCTGCTGCTGCGGGCGGGGAGCGTCGGTGCCCTTGCCGGTGCAGGCGGCGGCTCCCAGCAGGGTGACCAGGGCCAGGGCGAACAGCTTCAGAACGCGAGACATGGGTCGAAGCTCCTTGAAGTACTGGGAACGTGTTCCGCGCACCGGGTCAGGGCGCCACCACGGGCGTCTGCCACACGCGGAACAGGGCGATGGCCACCATGGCGGCGAGCAGGAGCGCGAACAGTGCCATCACGGCAAACAGGCACCCGCGCAACCCGCATCCGGGGCCGGCGCTTTGCGGCTCGGGCGGGAACTTGACGATCCCGTCGGGCAGGTTCGGGTCGATGCCCCGCGCCATGTGGCTCAGCTTCAGGCGAAACGGTGGAGACCGGCGATTGTCGGCTTGTGCCGGTACGATGCAACGGCCGTGCGCGAAAGTCCACTCCCCGCCGCCTGTTCCTGTCATACCGCCGGAGGCGTGCCGGGGGTCCGCCGGCGAGGGTGGAGGCGGTAGCACGGGGGTCGGCGATGAGCATCGTATCAGCATCGAGTCGACGTGCCGACCGCGGGCCTCGCGTGGACCCCCTCCCCGCGCCTGAGCGCGCGTACCTGCCCCCGGTTCGCGGGAGAGGGTGAACTTCGATAGCGAACGGGACGACGCGGTGCAGGCCGTTTGGATCACCGTCAGCCGAACGGCCGCGATTCAGGCCCCGAGCGTGGCGATCTCGTCGTTTTCCACCACCCTCACGCCCGTAACTCCCTCCTTCGCCAGCCGAACCATCGCGCGGGCGACGGCGGCGGCGGGGATTGCGCGGTACTTCCGCAGCGGGCCGACCAGCAGCGGCGAGACGAGCGGCGCGGCCATCTGGGCGAACGCCTCGCCGGCGCGGTGCTCGGAGCGGCGGCCCAGCAGCAGCGAGGGCCGCAGCAGCGCCACGCCCTCGAACGCCAGCGCAAGCACGTCGCGCTCGGCCTCGCCCTTCACCCGGTTGTAGAAGACACGCGAGCCCGCGTTGGCCCCCAGCGCCGACACCAGCAGGAAGCGCCGCGCGCCCCGCTCGTGCGCCAGCTGTGCCGCGCGCAGCACGTAGTCGTGGTCCACGCGCCTGAACGCCTCCTGCGACCCCGCCTGCTTGATGGTGGTGCCCAGGCAGCAGAACACGTCGTCGGTCGCGAAGGCGTCGGCGTGGTCGCCCAGGCGGCCGAAGTCGGCCACGCGCTCCGCCAGGCGCGGCTGCGTGCGGCCCAGCGAGCGCCGCGCCAGCACCGTCACCCGGCTCCATGCCCCATCGCGCAGCAGCAGCTCCAGGCAGTGCCCGCCCACCAGCCCCGTGGCGCCCAACACCACCGCCGTGCGCCCGCCCTCCCTTGCCGTCATGCTCATTCCCCCGCGTCCAGTACGGAAAGGTGGCCTTCGCGCGCGTAGTCCAGGATCAGGCGGTCGCGCGTGACCAGGGTGGCGCCGGTGCGGCGCGCGGTGGCCATCAGGATGCGGTCGGCCGGGTCGCCGTGCACGGCGCCGGGAAGGCGCGAGCTGTCCAGCGCGATCTCGGGGGTGAGCGGCGACAGCGTCACCCCGGGGGCCTGCATCCCGCGCCGCACCCACTCTCCCACCTCGATGGTGAAGCGGATGCGCCCCTTCGCCTCCAGCATCCCCACCTCCCAGCACGAGATGGGCGACACCAGCACGCGCCCCACCGCTCCGGCCTCGGCCACCGCGTCGCATGCCGCCTCGCCCAGCTCACGCGTGTTGCCCTCCAGCGCCCAGATCCACACGTGGGTGTCCAGCAGCAGCGGCCGCAGCGGAAGGCTACGCGTCGGCATCCCAGCTCTCGCCGGTGGGCGCCACCAGGTCGCCGTACGAGGCCACGGAACCGCTCAGGTACCCGAGGAGGGAGATGGGCGCCTCGGAATAGGGGACGAGACGGGCCACGGGCTTGCCGTAGCGGGTGACCACCACCTCGCCGCGGCTCTGCAGCACCTCGTCGATCAGGCGCAGGCAGTGCGTCTTGAACTCGGCGGCGGTGACCCACTGCTGCGCCGGCCCGGCCGACCCGTACGGCACCAGCGCCGCCTCGCGCGCCACCATCGGCTTTCCCTGCGAAGGATCGTACACGGCTTCCTCCTGGTTCATTGTTGGTCATTATTTTACAACCAACATCGCTACAACGCAAGAGGGAGAAGGGATCCAGGTGCATCCGCCGATTCCGCTCCCCACGGCAAAGCGGCGGGCGGGGATCTCCCCCCGCCCGCCGCCTGCGCCATGATCCTCGTGAGGACGTCGTGCTTTCCTTGACTGCCGTGCTTCGTCAGATCCGGATGCGCACGCCGATGTCGGCCTTCAGGTAGCTGACGGTGAAGTCGGCGTTGTCCAGATCGTCGCCGTTGTTGGCGTTGTAGTGCACGTAGCCCACGCCCGGCGTGATCGACACGGGCCCGAAGCCGAAGCCCAGCCCGGCGCCCACCTCGAAGCCGGTGCCCCAGTCGCTGGTGATGTCGTCTTCGCTGTCGGAGATCTTGATGCGGTGCACCACCAGGCCGCCCTTGATCCACGGGTCGATGGGGATCAGCGGCGTGGGGATGCCGATGCGCGCGCCCAGGTCCAGGCCGCTGTCGTTCACGTTCACGCCGTCGGCGTCGTCGAGCGAGAACTGGTTGTAGGTGCCGCCGGCATAGATTCCCACCAGCGGGATCGCGTGGTACGTGATGCTGCCGCTGAGGGCCAGCCCCGGGCCCGTGTCCTCGTTCATGTCGCCGGTGGGGATGGCGGCGCCGGCGCGCGCCTCGAAGGCGAACGGCGTGATGTGCGGGATCTGCGCGCGCGCGGGCCCGGCGATCATCGCCGTGGCGGCCACGGCGAACAGGCCGGCGGTGAGCTTCTTCATCAGGAGGTTCTCGCTGTGTACGTTGGGTGGAGCGCGCCGCACCCGCGGCCCGCAAACGCGCGTCACGATACGCGCCGTGCCGCGGCGGCGAAAGCCTGCCGCCGCGAACCGCACGTGTAGACGGCCGAAGCGCGCGATTTGTTTCGCGGACGTGGCAGGGTCGATGTGCGAACCGAAGTGATTGGGGCTTTCATCCTGATCCCGAGAAAAGCTTGCCTCACACAGGGCCAGCAGGGTCAGCAGTCAACAGCAGTTGTACTGTTGACTCTGCTGGCCCTGTGTGAGGAAATCGCTGTTCTATTCCACGAGAGCGACGGCGAATCAGACGCGGCTCGCCCTCCCCTGGGAGCCGGGGAGGGCGAGCCCTGTCGGGCGAGGCCTCGGGGTTCTCGGAACGGCTACCGTGCCGCGGCGAGCTCCTCGCGCTCCTTCTTCACCGTCTCCACCAGCTTGGGCACCTCGTGCTGGGGCACTTCCTGGTAGCTGTGGAAGCGCCGCACGTGCGTGGCCCGCCCCTGCGTGAGCGAGCGCAGCGCGGTGCTGTACTTGTAGAGCTCGGCCTGCGGCACCAGGGCCATCACCTTCTGGTTGCGGCCGGCCTGGTCCATCCCCAGGATGTGCCCGCGCCGCTGGTTCAGGTCGCCGATCACGTCGCCCAGGAACTCGTCGGGGGTGAACACCTCCACCTCCATCACGGGCTCGAGGATCGCCGCCTGCGCCTTCTCGGCCGCCGCGTGGAAGGCCAGCACGCCGGCCATCTTGAACGCCTGCTCGCTGCTGTCCACCGCATGGTAGCTGCCGAAGTACACCTCGGCCTCGAAGTCGACCATGGGGAAGCCGGCCAGGAAGCCGCGCTGCGCCGCCTCCTGCACCCCCTTGTCCACCGCCGGCACGTACTTGCCGGGGATTACCCCGCCCACGATGGAGTCGGTGAACTTGTAGCCGCTGCCGCGCGGCAGGGGCTTGAGCCGCACGTGCGCGTCGCCGAACTGGCCGCGGCCGCCGGTTTGCTTCTTGTGGCGCCCGTGCCCCTCGGCGGCCAGGCGGATCGTCTCGCGGTAAGGGATGCGCGGCGCCTTCACCACCACCTCCACCCCGTTCTTCCGCTTCAGCCGCTCCATCTGCACCTCCAGGTGCAGCTCGCCCAGCCCACGCGCGATGGTCTGCCCCAGCTCGGCGTTGTACTCGGCCGCGAAGCAGGGGTCTTCCTCGTGCAGCTTGTGCAGGCCGATGGAGAGCTTGTCCTCGTCGTTGCGGTTGGCCGCCTCCAGCGCCACCGCGATGTCGGGGTCGGGGAAGTCGACGCCCTGCAGCACCAGCGGGTGGTTGGGCGCGGCCAGCGTGTCGTTGGTGTGCGTGTCGCGCAGCTTGGCCACCACGCCGATGTCGCCCGCGCGCAGTTCGTCCACCTCCAGGCGCTCCTTGCCCTGCGCAATGGACAGGTGCGCCAGCTTCTCGGGCTTGTCGTGGCTGGCGTTCAGCACCTCGCCACCGCTCTTGATGCTGCCGCCGAAGATGCGGAAGAAGGTGAGCTCGCCCACGTGCGGCTCGCTGGTGGTCTTGAACACCAGCGCGGCGAAAGGGTCGCTGTTCAGGTTGCGCAGCTCGATGGTGTTGCCGGTGCGGCCCGCGGCCTCCTCGGCGGGGCGCTCCTGCGGGCTGGGCATCAGCTCCACGATGCGGGTCATCAGCACCCGGGTGCCCCACTCGGCGGTGGGCACCCCGCACAGCACGGGATACAGGTCGCCGCGCAGCATGGCCTGCTTCAGCGCGTGGATCGCCTCTTCGCGGGTGATGGTGTCGCCTTCGAGGTAGTGCTCCAGCAGCGTGTCGTCGGTGGCCGCGATGGTCTCGATCAGCTCGTTGTAGTAGCGCTCCACGGTGGGGCGCAGGTCGGCGGGGATGTCGCGCTCGTCGTACTCCCCCGTGCTCACGTCGCTGTGGAAGTAGTAGGCCTTGTCGGCGAACAGGTTGACGATCCCCGTGAAGCCCTCGCCCGAGCCGATGGGCACCTCCACGGGGATCGCCTTGGCCGTCAGGTGCTTCTTCACGTCCTGGTAGGCGCGCTCGAAGTCGGCGTTGGGACGGTCCATCATGGTGACGAAGAACATCGCCGGGAGGTGGCGCTCCTGCACCAGGTCCCACACGCGCTCGGTGCCCACCTCCACGCCGGCGGGGCCGCTCACGCACACCAGCGCGCTGTCGGCCACGCGCACGCCGGCCCTGGTCTCGCCCAGGAAGTCGAGGTAGCCGGGGGTGTCGATGAAGTTGATCTTGGCGTCGTCCCAGGTGGCGTAGGCCACGCAGGTGTTCATGCTGATGCCGTGGGAGACCTCTTCGGGGGTGAACATGGTGAGGGCGGTGCCCTCGGCGCTGGAGCCGTGCCGGCGCGAGGCGCCCGACATGTGGCAGCAGGCGTCGATCAGCGTGGTCTTTCCCGCTCCACCGTGGCCCACCACCACCACGTTGCGGATGCGGTCGGTTGTGAAACTGGGCGCTGACGCCATGTGCACCTCCCGGGAAAGAGGGGATGGGATGGGGCCCCGCGAAGGGGTCATTGCTAACCTGCCCGCAACGCTTCCATCGCGTCAAGGGAGTTGGTGCGGGAGCCGGCGCGTGGCGGGATGGACCCCCACGAAGTGCGCGGCTCCCGTGCGGAAACACCTGACGAGATGCGGCTTGCGGCGGCCTCGTTCCGGCGCTGCAAGAAGCATACAGCGTCGCGCCCGCGGTGCTCGTGAGCGCGGGCGCGGTGAGACGCGATGGGCACGGGTTTCGCCAAATCCACGCCCCCCATCAACGCGAACATGAACGGAGGGGACGATGGCGGAAGAGATGACCGGGGCCAAGCTGATCGCCGAGCTGAACGACCTGCTGCGGCTGGACTACGACGCGATCGCCGCCTATACGCTGGCCATCGCGCAGGTTGAAAGCACCACCTACCGCGAAACGCTCGAGGGCTTCCTGGCCGACCACGAGCGGCACGTGCGCGAGCTGACCGAACTGGTGGAGGCCGCGGGCGGCACGCCGGCCGAGGGGCCGCACCTGTCCACGGGCGTGTTCAAGCTGGCGGTGCAGGCCGCCGGCGCCGCGGGCCGCGACCGGGCCACCATCCTCGCCTTCAAGGCCAACGAGGGCGAGAGCGTGGCCAGGTACCGCGCCGCCGCCGAGCGGCCGCACACCGAGCGCGTGGCCGAGGTGCTGCGCCGCGGCGTGCGGGACGAGGAGAAGCACTACGGGTGGGCCGAGTCGCGGCTGAAGCGCCTGGACGCCGGCAGCGACACGGTACTGGGCAAGGCCGAGGCGGCGATGGAAGCCGTGCACGGCGCCACCGCCGCGGCGCTCGAGGGCGTGGCGAAGAAGGCCGCCGAGGTGGTGCACCGCGTCAAGCCCTGACGCCCGCAGGCCGGCGACGGCAACGGCCGTGAACACGGAGCAGCGGAGAGAACGGAGGGAGCGGAGAACTGCGGTTCCTCCGCTCCCTCCGGCCGTTCTCCGCTGCTCCGTGTTCGCCGATGCGTCGATGCACAGGGTGGGCGGTGGGGATCAGATGTTCATCGCACTGGATCTTGAAGCACTTTTTCAGGGTAGACGGGAAGTGCAACCGGCGCTCGGTTTCCGGTGCATCTCGATGAAGGACTACACCGTACACGAAGGAGCGGAGGTAGGATGAAGAAGACGACGTTCGCACTGGCCGCGCTGGCGGCCTTCGCCGCGGCGCCCGCGCTGCACGCGCAGCAAGGCCTCGCGCTCAAGGGCGGCTACGTGTTCAACAAGTCGAACGTGGACGACGCGCAGTCGTCGGGTTTCGACGAGGTGCCCTCGCCCGACGGCTTCAGCGTGGGCGTGGAGTACGTGCTGCCGATCGGCCTGGGCGTGGGAGTGACCGCATACACCGAGGGCAGCGCCAGCAACGTGGACTCGAAGACCACCGCGTTCGCCGTGCTGGCCGAGGCCAACTACTTCGCCAAGCTGCCGGTGATCCCCATCCGGCCGTACGTGGGCGTGCATGCCGGCATCGGCCGCTACACCATCGAGGACGTGCAGGCCGGCCCCTCGTCGCCCGAGATCAAGGACGACCGCACGCAGCTGGGGTTCCAGCTCGGCGCGCGCTGGCAGGTGACCCGCATGCTGGGCGTGGACGCGCAGTACCGCCACGTGAGCGACCAGGCCAGCGAGGACCAGAGCCCCGACCTGGAGCGCAACCAGTTCGTGGTAGGCATCACGCTGTTCTGATCCGGCCGGCACCGATCAGCAGCGTCGAAGCGGCGCCCGGGAATCGTCCGGGCGCCGCTTTTGTTTTCTCAAGGTATTCAATCTACTTTCCTTGAAGTTTAAATCAGCTTAAACTAGCTGTCGTCGCTGTGCCTTCCTGCCAGGAACCGGCGACGATCCCGAAGCGAAAATCCTCCCGTCAATGCGCCCGGCCTCCCGTGAACACACGCTCGCTCGTCCTCACCGCCGCGCTCTTCGCGCTCTTCGCCCGCACCGCCGCCGCCCAGAGTGACACTGCCGCCGTCGCCCCGATCCAGGACAACTCGTTCCTGGTGGAAGAGGCCTACAACCAGGACGCCGGCGTGGTGCAGCACATCAGCAACTTCGTGAGCGAACGCCGGGGCGACTGGGCGTATTCGCTCACCCAGGAGTGGCCGCTGGCCGGGGTGAAGCACCAGATCAGCTACCAGATCCCCCTGGTGCACGCCGCGGGTGAGACGGGGCTGGGCGACGTGTTCGTCAACTACCGCTACCAGTGGGTGGGCGATGCCGACGCCGCGCTGGCCGTGTCGCCGCGGCTGAGCGTGGTCGTGCCCACCGGCAGCGCGCGGAAGGGGTTCGGCAGCGGCGCGGTGGGGGTGCAGGGCGCGATTCCCGTGAGCCTCGTGCTCGTCCCCAACCAGCTCGTGTCACACTCCAACGTGGGCGTCACTCGCTTCACGCGGGCGCAGAACGCCGCGGGGAACCGCGCCGCCACCACCTCGGTCTTCCTCGCGCAGAGCGCGGTGTGGCTGGTACGGCCGATGTTCAACTTGTTCGTGGAGGGCGTGTGGAGCCGCGACCAGGAGGTCACCGGGCCGGGCGATACGGAATGGAGCACGAGCGCGGTGATCTCGCCCGGCGTGCGGTGGGGGTGGAACCTGCCGGGCGGGCTGCAGGTGGTGCCCGGCGTGGCGGTGCCGTTCGGCGTGGGCCCGAGCGCGGGCGAGCGGTCGCTGTTCCTCTATCTCAGCTTCGAGCACTCGTTCAGGCGCCAGCCATAGACGGCGTTCTTCGATCCGAAACAGCGGGGTGTCACACGGAGTCAGCGGAGTTAGCGGAGTCATTCAGTGAACTCCGCTAACTCCGCTGACTCCGTGTGAACCGGCTGGTCCGTCCGCCGTGCGCAGGGGCTGGGCCCGGCGAGCGTCGCGCTACGGATTGGGATACGGCGGGGGGACGACGAGGCCGGCGCGGTTCACGGGCGGGCGGATGGACACGCCCTGCTCGTCTTCGTTCACCTCGCGCTGCGTCCAGCGGAAGTAGACGAGGGTTATGGCGATCCACAGCACCAGGCCGCCGGGCACCCACATGATCACCCCGCCCAGCCGCTGGTCGTCCAGCGGGCTGATGCCGAAAACCCGCGGCGCCTCGGCATACCACTGGTAGAGCGGCGTGGCGCTGAAGGTGATCAGCGCCGCCGAGATCATCATGGGGATGCCCACCAGGAACAGGTAGACCATCTGCAGCGGCGCGGCGATGCGCGGCAGCTCGGGGAGTGGGCTCATCACCGGCCACCACATGATCACGCCCGTGACCATGATGGTCAGGTGCATGGCGATGTGCACCGTGTGGTGGCGCATCATCAGGTCGTACGGGCCGGGGAAGTGCCACGCCAGGAAGATGGCGTTGTTCAGCGAGAAGGCGATCAGCGGCAGGGTGATGGCGCGCGCAAAGAGCTTCACCGGCCGCAGGCGGATGGCGGGGCGCAGCATCCAGTCGGGGATGCCGGCCAGGAGCAGCGGCGGCATCACCAGGATCAGCACCAGGTGCTGCACCATGTGCGCGCTGAACAGGTAGTAGTCGCTCACCTCGTGGAGCGGCCCCTGCAGCGACAGAACCATCGCCAGCAGCGCCGCCGAGAACGACGCCACCTGCCCCGCGGTGGCCGGCGTGGAGTCCGGGAAGCGGCCTCGCAGCGGCCCGATGATCAGGAAGTAGGCGGCCGCCAGCAGCAGCCACCCCACCATGAAGCTCGGGTACAGCTTCCACACCCGCCAGTCGAACGACGGCGCGTGCAGCAGGGCCAGGGTCGAATATGCGTGCATCGTCACAACGTCCTTCGGGTATCGCCCGGTCGAATTCGCAAAAGCGGTGATCCCGCGCACAGCCACGCGGATGGCTGGTCGTCCAGGAACCCCGCCGCGTGCAGCGGAATGGATTGCCGCGGAGGCCATGAATCCTTCGACCGCCGCGAAGGCCTGCGGTGATGAAAGTACGGTCCGCGGCGGCGCTCAGGATGACGTTCCGAGGGAAGGTCCACCCGTAGTCTCCCGTACTCCGTACTCTCGCACTTTCGTACTGCAGTAAAAACCGCAGGGGACAGCGTCCGCACCGGCTCGCTGTCCCCTGTACCCTGTCTGCCGTCCCCTCGTTCAGCCAGCCGTCACCGCGGGCCCGGCGACGGGTTGGTGGACGCGCCGTGGATGGCCTCGTTGCTGGTGAGGGTGGGATGGATCGCCGTGGCCTCGCCGTGCACCACGTGGAACAGCAGGATCATCCCGCCGATCACCAGCGTGGCCAGCACCGCGGGGAAGACGAAGATGCCGGTGAACAGCTTGTTGTCGAACTTCAGGTGCATGTAGTACGCGACCACGCTGAAGAACTTCACAGCGCTGAGGACCAGGATGATCGCCGCCGCCGCGCCCGCCGAGTACCAGCCCTTGGTCTCGCCCACGTAGCCGATGATCTCGAGCACCGTGAAGCCGATCAGGATCACCCCGATCATCAGGTAGAACTTCCAGCCCGGGTGCGCGTGCTGGTCGTGCACGATCTCGCGCGTCTCGCTCGTCATCACGCCGCTCTTATTTGATGAGGTAGACCAGGGGGAAGATCACGATCCAGATCACGTCCACGAAGTGCCAGTACAGGCCCGCGATCTCCACGTTCAGCGTGCGCTCGGGCCCGATGCGGCCGCGCATCGACATCACCGCCAGGGTGATCAGGTAGATCACGCCCACGGTCACGTGCGCCCCGTGGAAGCCGGTGAGCAGGAAGAAGGTGCTGCCGAAGAGGTTGCTCTGCAGCGTGAGCCCCTCGTGGTAGAACTCGGTGAACTCGAACACCTGGCACCCCAGGAAGATCGAGCCGCCCAGCGCCGTGAGCAGCAGCCAGATCGTGCTCCCCTTGCGGTCGCCGCGCTGCACGTTGTACAGCGCGAACACCATCGCCACCGAGCTCATCAGCAGGATGAACGTGCTGAAGCTGGTGAGCGGGATGTTGAGCATCCCCTCGTGGTGCACGCCGTTGATGGTGATGTCGTGCGGGTAGGGCGGCTTGATGCTGCGCCCCTTGTACGCCATGTAGGTGGCGATCAGCGACCCGAACAACAGGCACTCCGAACCGATGAAGGTCCAGAAGGCCATCTTCCGGCTGTCCAGCCCGGTGCTGGTGTCGATGTGCGCCGGGTGCGCGGCGTGATCGGCCAGCGCGTGCGATGAATCCATGAACCGCGAAGGGTACGGGTTGCAGGGTACAGGGGGACAGCGGGAGGAGACGGTTGCCGTTGCCGGCCGGACCCTGTCCCCTCTTCCCTGTCCCCTCGCCGTTTCAGTGCCCCGGCTCGAAGGCCCAGGCGTAGATCGACAGGATGGTCACCGCCACGCCGGCGAACATCAGGTACCACAGGTTGTGCGCGGGCCCGGTGAGCTGCCGGAAGATCAGCCCCACGAAGATGGCGGTGATCCCGGCGGCCAGCACGATCGGCCAGAACGACGGCGGCGGCAGGTGGATGCCCAGGTCGTGCGCGCTCATCTTGTTCTCGTCGTGCACGTCGCGCACCTCGGCCAGCGCGGCGCCGCCCAGCGTGACCTGCTCGGTCTCTTCCTCCACGCGGCCGTGCGGGATGCCGGCCTCCTTGGTGGGGTCGCCCTCCCACAGCGGCATGCGGCTGTGCACCACCGGGATCTCGCGGAAGTTGTAGACCGGCGGCGGCGAGGGGATGCTCCACTCCAGCGTGGCCGCGCCCCACGGGTTGGGCCCGGCGATGCGGCCGCGCTTCCAGGCGGTGAACAGGTTGATCGCGAACACCAGCGTGGACAGCGCGATGATGAACGAGCCGATCGTCTCCACCTGGTTCCAGATGGTGAAGCCCATCTCGGGCCCGTAGGTCCAGGTGCGGCGCGGCATCCCGAACATCCCCACGAAGTGCATGGGGAAGAAGGTCAGGTTCATGCCCACCATGGTGCCCCAGAAGTGCAGCTTGCCCATGCGCTCGTCGAGCAGGCGGCCGAAGACCTTGGGGTACCAGTAGTACATCGCCGACCACAGCCCCAGCACCGTGCCGCCGAAGAACACGTAGTGGATGTGCGCCACCACGAAGTAGGTGTCGGTCTGCTGCAGGTCGCTCGGGGCCGACGAGTGCATCACGCCGCTGATGCCGCCGATGGTGAACATGGCGATGAAGCCCACCGCGAACAGCATGGCGGTGGTGAAGCGCACGCTCCCGCCGTAGATGGTGCCCAGCCAGTTGAAGATCTTGATCCCCGTGGGGATGGCGATCAGCATGGTCGACAGCGCGAAGAAGCTGTCGGCGATGGGGCCCATACCGGTGGCGAACATGTGGTGGCTCCACACGCCCCACCCCAGCCAGCCGATCAGCACGCCGCTGAACACCATCACGTTGTAGCCGAACAGCGGCTTGCGGCTGAACGTGGGCAGCACCTCGCTGACCATGCCCATGATGGGGATGATCAGGATGTACACCTCGGGGTGGCCGAACATCCAGAACAGGTGCTGCCACAGGAGCGGGTCGGCCCCGGCGTTCACCGTGTTGAAGAAGTTGGTGCCGAACACCCGGTCGAACATCAGCTCGGTGATGGCGATGGTGAACACCGCCATGGCGGTCACGATCAGCACCGAGGTGATCAGCGTCATCCAGGTGAAGATGGGCATGCGCATCAGCCGCATCCCCGGCGCCCGGAGGTTGATGATCGTGATGATGAAGTTCAGGCTGGCGATGATGGACGACAGGCCGAGCACCTGCAAGCCCAGCACGTAGAAGTCCATGTGCAGGCCCGGCGAATAGGCCTTGATGGTGATGGGCGCGTAGGCGAACCACCCCGAGTCGGGCGCGGCCCGAATCAGCCACCCAACGTTCAGGAAGAGGCCGCCGAACAGGAACAGCCAGTAGCTGAGCGCGTTGAGCCGCGGGAAGGCCACGTCGCGCGCGCCCACCTGCAGCGGCACCACGAAGTTGAAGAACGCCGCCGTAAGCGGCATCAGCGCGCCGAAGATCATGGTCAGCGCGTGCATCGTGAACAGCGAGTTGTACGTCTCGGCGCTCACGAAGTGGTTGTTGGGCACGAAGAGCTGCACGCGGATCATCAGCGCCTCGACTCCCGCGACCAGGAACCAGAGGAACGCCGTGACGCCGTACATGATCCCGATCCGCTTGTGGTCTACGGTCGTGATCCAGCTCCACAGGCCCGTGGGCTCTGCGTGGTGCGCGGCTGCCGGCCGGGGTGCGGCCACCGTTGCTGTTGACATTCCTGCTCCATCGGGTTCTGGCGGCGGTCCTTCCGCTCACCGGATCTCGGGTCGGCCCGGGCGGCGCGGGCTCGCCGCCGCCACGCCGGGCGCCTTCGTGCTGTCTACCGCTCCACCACCGCGGGGTCTACTGCAGCGACTGCAGGTACGCCACGATGTAGGTGATCTGCTGGTCGCTCAGGTCGAGGTTGGGCATCTTGGAGCCCGGCTTCATTTCGGGCGGGTTGTGCAGCCAGCGCCGCAGGTTCTCGGCATTGTTGTCGAGGATCCCCGCCGCCAGGGTGCGCCGCCGCCCGAAATGGGTCAGCTCGGGCCCGCCGGTGGGGCTCTTGCTGCCCGCCATGGGCGTGCCGCGGATCGTATGGCACCCCACGCAGGCGCCGGTGGTCACGATCTGCTTGCCCAGCGCCACCGCCGAATCGGAAGGGAGCGGCTGGGCGGAGGGGGCCGCCTCGCTGGTCAGCCAGTTCTGGAACCCCTGCGGCGTGTGCGCGATCATGCGCATGCGCATCAGCGCGTGCGACTCGCCGCAGAACTCGGCGCACTGGCCGAAGTACACGCCCGTCTGCTCGGGCTTGAAGATCAGGTGGTTGACCCGGTTGGTGATCAGGTCGCGCTTGCCGCCCATCTGGGGAACCCAGAACGAGTGGAGCACGTTGTCGCTCTTGAGCAGCAGGTGCACCGTGCGGCCCACCGGCACGTGGATCTCGTTGGCCGTGACCACCGTGTCGCCGTTGGGCTGCGGGTAGCGGAACTCCCACCACCACTGCTTGCCCACCACCTCCACCGTCAGTGCGTCGGCCGGGGGCTCGGGCTGGGTGTTGAAGATGGCCCGCACGGTGGGCACGGCGATGCACGCCAGGATCACCGCCGGAATCAGCGTCCACGCCACCTCGAGGCGGGTGTTGCCGTGGATCTGCTTGGGCTCGGGCGCGCCCGGGCGGTAGCGGTACCGCCACAGGAAGTACACCATGATTCCCAGCACCGCCACGCCCACGGCCACGCCCAGGACCAGCGACAGCATGAACAGGCCGTCGGTGGTCCGCGCGTACTGGGTGGTGGGGTAGAAGGTCGTCTGCGGGTACTGGCGCAGGTGCTCCTTGCTGCCGCACGCGGCCAGCAGGAGCGGGGCCGCGGCGAGCGCGACGCTCCACAGGCGCGCGGGCGCGGCACCCCATGGCGATCCGGATTGGGTCGCTCGTGACTTCATCGGCGGTGGTTCGTTGGCGTTCGTCTGCTGCGCACGCGTCCGGCCCGCCCCCATGCACCGGCCCAAGGAACGATTGTGTCCCGGGAGGGTGCGCGGAGGGGCGTAGCCGGTCGGAAGCCGGGCATTCTACTACGCCCCCATGGAGCACGCCAGCCCCCCGGGCGGGCGCGTCGACGGCACGCAAAGGCAGGGCCGGGCATGGCGCAGGGGCTCCGGCCGCAATGTAGGCGCGGCGCCGCCCCGCGGTCTGTGGGGAGCGGGCCGACGGGATGTGGGGAGATGCCTGACGGGAGAAGGGCGGGGGACAGGGTACGGAAGTGCTGAGTGCTGAGTGCGTCACCGTCCAACGCCGGATGTCGTTGGGTGGCGTTGCAACGGTCGAATGCGAGAAGCGGGGATTCGAGTCCCCGCCTCTCCACGTTGCCTGCCTAGCGTTCCAGACCGTTGTCGCACCGGGCGCCGCCCGGCGGGTCGGCGGCGCCGTAGTGGGTGTGGGTCAGGCGCGGCGGGCGGTTGGGGTACAGCACCAGCATGAACAGGTTGGAGAACGACGAGTCGCAGATGTCGCGCACCCTGGGGCCGCCCAGCGCCTCGATGGTGGCCGCCACGGTGTTGCTGTGGCCCACCACCAGCACCGTCTTCCCCATGTGCCGCGCGCGGATCATCTGCGCCATCGCCGCGCCGGTCGCCTTGCCGTCGCCCGTGGCCTGGTACACCTCGGGGGCCACGTGGAAGGCCTCGGCGGTGGGCCGGCCGGTGAGGATGGTGCGCTGCAGCTGCGTGGTGATGACGGCGTTCACGTGGCGGCGGCGGACCGTGCGCGCCAGGTCGCGCGCGCGGCGCTCGCCCTGCGCGGTGAGCGCCGGGTCGCGCGCGGCGGGGTCGGTGCGGTCCTTCTCGGCGTGGCGCACCAGGATCACCACCGTGGGCTGCTGTTGTTGCGCCGCCACCCGCTGCAGGGGCGCGGCGGCGATGCATGCCAGCACGAGTGGCAGAAGTCTGCGGATGGGACGCATGGTCTGTGAGCCGGGGTTGAAGGTCTGGCCGCCGCAATGCACGTCGCGCGCCCCGTGGCGCACGGCCCGTCCGCGACCGGCTTGCACATCTTACTCGGTTCGGTCCACACGCGACAACGCCCGCTTCGCTTCGTTGTCGTTCGACGGTCGGAGCAGGTGGGTTCAGCTTCGCGATGGTCCAGCCATCGTCCGAGCATGCGGATGGACCGGCACGGACGAGGTCACACGGAGGAACGGAGGAAACGGAGGAACTGCTTTGCTTTCCTCCGCTCCCTCCGTTCCTCCGTGTGACCATGTGTTGTGGAGAGCACTCCGCAGCGGAGATGCGTTGGTTGCGCGCAAGGAAAAGCCAAGCGAAGGGGGCACGCGGCCGGATCGCCGCGTGCCCCTCCGCCGTCGATCTACCGCCGCGCCTCAAACCTGGTGCGGGTAGGAGCGGCGATGGTGGTTACTGGACGGAGCCCTGCACGGGCTGCGGGCGCGGGGCGTCCCACAGGCCGAAGCGGGCGCGCCAGTAGTCGTTCAGGAAGATGTTGTTGGGGTCCTTCTTCCGGCGCAGCTCCAGGAAGTCGTCCCAGCGCGGGTACTGAGCCTTGAAGAAGTCGACCCAGCTGCGGTCGCCCACGGCGTAGATGGGCTGGAACTTGGCCCAATGCAGGCGGAACGGGATGCCGTTGTCGCGCAGGAGCTGCCAGAACTGGGGATAGAACACTTCCGCCGGGTCGCCCGGGTTGTTGGCGAACCAGTACAGGTCGATGCGGAAGACGCCGTCCTTCCACTCGTCGCTGCCGCTGGTGTGCGAGCAGGCCAGCCACAGCGGCGTGGCCTTGGCCCCGTACAGCTCCCACGCGTAGGTGCCGGTGCGGCGCAGCGCCTCGTGCGCGTCGGCGGGGGCCTGGAAGTACGCCTGCAACAGGGTCATTACCCGCCCGGCGTGCTGCACGGGGAGCCACGCCTCGGTGAACTCGGTGGGCACCAGCACGTCGTTGGCCTGGTTGTCCATCGGCAGCCCGTGCCAGGCGTAGTCCTGGAACTTCTGCGGCCCGCCCGAGCCGTCCAGCGGCACCGCGATCCCCAGGATGTCGGCGAACAGCTCCGGAAGCTTCTTGCGCAGCACCGGCGCCAGCAGCTTCGCGATCTCGAACGCCACCGTGCCCACGCCCCCCGCGATCGCGGCCGCCAGCTTCGCCAGCAGGTCGCCGATCTCCTTGCCCACCTTCGGCACCAGCACCTCCTCCACCGCCTGCTCCAGCTGCGCCAGGTCGGGCTTGAGCTTCGCGGGCACCACCGACAGGTCGTCGAGGTTGCCGATCACGGTGAGGATGAAGGAGAAGGCGAGCTCCTGCAACTCGGGGTTGCTGCCGAACTGCTCGTACGGCTTCGGTTCGAAGCCCTGCGTGGCGGGCACGCGATCGGCCTTCCACAGCGACACCCGCTCGGCGCCGCGCTGCGGCCACCACTCCATGCGCGTGTACGCCTGGTCCTTCAGGAACGTCGCGAGGCTGGTCCGTGTGCCGTCGCCGTCGCCGAACAGGTCCACCTCGCACGCCTCGGGGGTGGTGATCGCCTCCTGGCCCACGATGTTGAAGGTGGGCTCGCACTTGAGCGTCATCTTCGAGACCACGCCCAGCAGCCCCATGTTGGGGGAGAAGGCATGGAACAGGTCGGGGTCGGCGTCGCGGTTCACCTCGTAGACCTCGCCCGTGCCGTCGATCATGCGGAAGCCGTAGAGGTTGTCGTTGGCCGAGAACCGCAGCGAGCCGCCCGACGAGCCGGTGGCGGTGAAGCCGCTCACCGTCTGGTGGCTGATCCCGCCGGTGTCGCCCAGCGTCCAGCCGTACTGCGTGAAGAGCTGGTAGAGGAGGCTGTTCTCCAGCGTGGAGGTACCGGTGGGGTCGGACGGGTCGAGCCCCAAGTGGATGCCGGCGTCGCACTCCACCAGCATGCGGTCGTGGTCGATCACGCGGAACGAGATGTACTTGTCCAGCATCACGTTGAGGTTGTCGCCCGGGGGCGGGCTCTGCTGCTCCACGTGGTTGCGCGTCCCGGCCTGCGGGTCGGTGTAGATGGCGTGCGACACCGAGTGCGCCGCGCCGCGCACGCGCAGCTCGCGCCCTTCGCGGTACGCCTGCTTCACGAGACAGACGAGCTCGTCTTCGCTGGCGGGGTGATAGAAACCGTCGCTGCCGCGGGGAATGCAGTCCGTGCTCATGAAACCATCTCCAGTGTCTTTCGTGGGGATTGTTGGCCGCGCTCGCGGCCGGTACGGCGGAAGGTGCAACGATAGCACGCCCGAACGCCGCGGCCAACACCGTTTACGACAGATCATCGCTACCGCGGCGACGCTGAATAGAAAGTCGGCAGGCTCGGCTCCAGACCGGCGGCTGAAGCCGCAGCAACGACTACGAAAAGCCTCGCAAACTGCGCGAGGCTCCACGGGCTGCGTTCTCCCGCCCCGTGACCTTGTGTCATCCTCCATGGACGCGCGAAGCGCGGTGAAAGACCCAGGATGACTTCGTCCGAGGAAGGGCGATCCCAATTTGCGCAAACGATCGAGGGGCACGCGGCCGGATAGCCACGTGCCCCTCGCCGTCCTTTCTCCCGAAGCTTCAGCGCTGCTCGGCGGCGGAGTAGAGGGCGTTGAAGAGGAACCTGAAGGTGCCGTGCGGCTGGCCGCGGAAGGCGATCTCGGGGCCGAACAGGAACAGCCTGCCACGGCCCACGCTGGCCTCGGCCGCCGCCACGCCGCCGTTCAGCCGCTCCTGGCCCCACGCCCACCCGCTGCGCAGCGGCTGCGCGCTGTCGAACCAGGCGATGCGGCGCACGCCGCGCGCGGCCGCGTCGGGGCCCAGCTGCATCACCGGGCTGTCGTCGAACATCACGTCGGCATGGTCTTCCATCCCCCACGCGGCCGGCTGGGCGGGGTCCACCGCCACGCGCAGGACCGAGCCGGGGATGAAGAACTTCTCCGGCGGGAGGTGATGCTCGGTTCCGTCGGGCGCGCGCTCGGCCAGGGCGTCGTGCACCGGCAGCCCCAGGTGCCGCGCCAGCGCCGTCGAGCCGCCGATGGTGACCACCGTGCCGCCGTTCTCCATGAAGGTGCGCAGCTGCGGGACCGTGCGCGCCACGCTGACGTTGCCGATCTGGCCGCGGTACTCGGCCGGCACCGTGGCCGGGTCGGGCATGCCGCCGAAGCCGCCCGGTGCGCCCGGTGCGCGGTCGGCCTCGGGGATGCCGCCGTCCACGAACACCAGCACGTCGTACTTCGCGTTCAGGTTGCCGGCGTCCAGCTCGGGGGCGTACACCACCTGGAAGGGGAAGCGGAACTGCTCCAGCACCCAGCGCGTCCATCCGCTGGGCATCGACCCGCCGTAGCGGTCCCACAGGCCGATGCGCAGCGGGCGCAGACGACGCATCTCGCGTGGCACCTGCGTGTCGTGCACGGGGCGCAGGATCACGCCCAGCTCGCGCTCGACCGCCGCTACGCTGTCCCACTGCGCGCGGGCGTTCCGCTGCGCCGGGACGTAGAAGTCGCCCGCCTCCACCTCGGCGCCCGTGGCCGTTCCGCCACCGCCCACGATCACCCGCTGCACCGGCACGCCGGCCGCGATCAGCCGGTTGGCGGCGGTGAAGGCGTCGTTCTGGCGCGGCGAGAAGGTGTAGCCGGCCGGCGCCCAGCGCGGCTCGGCGCGGCGGCTGGCGTCGGGCGCAGGCAGGTTCCACGCGGCCACCCGCTCCAGCGGCGCGGCCGGGAGCGCGTCGAGCACGCGGTCGAACTTCACCCCCATCTGGTACGCCAGCGTCCACCCCGCCACGTCGTACGGCGGGATCGGGGGGCCGCCCTCGTACAGCACGTCGTGCGGATGGTCCTGCGGCTCGAACATGTCCAGCACGTGCGGGCGGAAGGCTTGGTCGGTCTTCACCACCAGCGAGCCGGCGGGATAGAACCGCCCCCCCACCTTGAAGGTGGCGGTGGCGCGCATCACCTCGATCCCGTTCTCGAGCAGCGCGTTGACGAACTTCACGGCGGTGGGAAAGTCGGGCTGGTCGGCCGGGATGACGTAGGCGCGCGCGTCGCGCCACTCGGGGCGGTGCAGCATGGCCAGGTAGCGGCGGCTCTCCTCCGCGTTGGGCGCGCCCCCGAAGAGGCCGCCGGGCACCATCACCGCGTTGGCCTCGCGCCGGTTGCCGGCGCGCATGCTGTCGCGCACCTCGTCCAGCCGCCGCGGATAGGTGGTCCAGTTGTCCCTGCCGCCGCGGGCGATGGAGTTCGCTCCCATCTTCCAGATGCGGTAGAGGAAGGTCTCGCGGTAGCGGGAGGCCAGGTCGAGCACGGCGTAGTTGGCGGTCACCGAGTAGTCGATCGACTGCCGGAAGTGCCAGCGCTGCGGCTCGATGGGGAACGGCATGTCGGCGCGCGGCAGCTGCTGGTTGGCCACGAACGGGATGTCCATGGGCGTGGGGCTGCCGATGGTTTCCGTGAGCAGGCCGATCATGTTGTGGAAGTAGGCCGTGGTGCGCAGGCCGCCGTTCCACCAGGTCGAATACGACGAGCCCTTGCGCATGGTCACGCCGGGCTTGTCCTCGGCCTCGAAGCGCGAGTGCATGGCGGCGCCCACCAGGTCGATCCCCACCGGGATCAGCGGGTCGTACACGTAGTTGAAGGGGTCGCGGAAGGGCGGCGCGAACATCACCGTGCCCGTGGGCCCCGTCTGGTGGTGGTTGTAGACGATCTGGGGGTACCACCGGGTATACATCACCCGGTTCATGTTCTCCGTCTCGGGCTGGGTGGAGGCGTAGAAGTCGCGGTTGTTGTCGTGGCCGATGTACTTCTGGTAGAGGCGTGGAAGACCGTTCAGCGAGCGCCGCTGCGGGTCGGCGTTGCGCGTGTACCAGTTGCTGACCAGCTCCATCCCGTCGGGGTTGGCGTGCACGAACAGCACGATCACGTCGTCCAGGATGCGCGTGGTCTCGGGGTCGTTGCGGCTCACCA